>PVBE011782800.1_pt1 | contig 75613 bp, 65 predicted proteins | sample 1631181 | NCBI WGS metagenome assembly PVBE01 (sample SAMN08397723, study PRJNA350692) | Marine metagenome, whole genome shotgun sequencing project. | isolation source: water | place: Pacific Ocean | collected 2012-04
GCCACCGGCGCCGGAGACTATTCTGCACCACCGGCCCGTTCCGGCCTTCGCTGTTGATGGGCTGCGGCCGAACCGGGCCTCAGAACGGATGGCAAACAGACTAACATAGGATATGGTACAAACCTTGGGGGCAGGTCAACGAAGCCATGGAAAGCCGCTGGCGCGGCAGCAGGGTGCGCCGGCCCTTCAGCCAACCGCAGTGGGACGGCAGTGCCCTCGACGGCCGTTCGATCGTGATCTGGGGTGAGCAGGGTGTAGGCGACACCATCATCTTCGCGTCCTGCCTGATCGACGTCCTGGCCCGGGCCGAACGTTGCGTCTTCGAGACCGACGCCCGCATGGTGGCCCTGTTCGCACGTTCCTTTCCCAGCCTCGAGGTGGTGGCGCCGCAGGACCCACCCGACCCGGCCACCACCGATCTCGAGCTGCAGTGCCCGGTCGGCACCCTGCCCCGCTGGCTGCGTCCCGACTTGGCCGCCTTTCCCCACCACCAGGGATACCTAAAGGCCGATCCGCAAAGCTTGGGGCAGTGGCGCCGGCGCCTCGAGGCGCTTGGCCCGGGTCTCAAAGTCGGTATCGTCTGGCGCTCCAGCCACGTCGATGCCGAACGCCGGCGTTACTATTCCGAAATCGCCGATTGGGGGCCGCTGCTGAGCCTGCCGGGGATCCACTTCGTCAGCTTGATGTACGACGAAGCAGGCCCCGAACTGGCCCTGGCAAAAGAGAAATTCGGCTGCGAAATCAAATACTTCGATGATATCGACCTATTCGACGACATCGACGGTGCGGCCGCTCTGACGGCAGCGCTGGACCTCCTCATCACGCCGCTCTCGATGACCTCGTGGCTGGCGGGCGCATTGGGCGTGCCGGCCTGGACCATGACCATTCCCGGCGAGTGGCGCATGTTCGGCAGCGGCGCCTTCCCCTGGTGCCCGAGTGTGCGCATGATCGAGAAAGCCATCGGCCAGACCTGGCCCCAGATCATAGCCAGCTTGGCCGAAGATCTGGCCGAATTGGCAGCCGAATAAGACTCGCTATCCCGCTTCGCCGTCGCTGCCGGCGATGCGTTGGGCCAGCGCAGCGGACATGAAGGCATCGAGATCGCCGTCGAGCACGGCCGTGGTATTGCCGGTTTCGACGCCGGTGCGCAGATCCTTGACCATTTGGTAGGGCTGCAGAACGTAGCTGCGGATCTGGTGGCCCCAGCCGATCTCGCTCTTGGCTTCGTGCAGCGCCTGGCGCTCCTCCTCGCGGTTGCGCAGCTCCAACTCGTAAAGCCGAGCCCGCAGCATGTTCATGGCGGCGGCTCGGTTCTTGTGTTGCGAGCGGTCGTTCTGGCATTGCACCACGATGCCGGTAGGCAGATGAGTGAGGCGCACCGCGCTGTCGGTGCGGTTGACGTGCTGGCCGCCGGCGCCCGAAGCGCGATAAGTGTCGACGCGCAGGTCCTTGTCAATGATCTCGATGTTGATGTCGTCGTCGATCACCGGAAAGGCGCCGACGCTGGCGAAAGCAGTGTGGCGCCGTGCGCTGGAATCGAAGGGCGAGATGCGCACCAGACGGTGCACACCGCTTTCGCTCTTGAGCCAACCATAGGCGTTGGCGCCGCGGATCTTGACGGTAGCCGATTTGATGCCGGCCTCCTCGCCCGGACTTTCCTCGATCCACTCCACCTTGTAGCCATGGGACTCCGCCCAGCGCGTATACATGCGCAGCAGCATCTCGCCCCAGTCCTGGGAATCGGTACCGCCGGCCCCGGCGTGCACCTCGAGGTAGCTGTCGTTGGCGTCGGCCTCGCCCGATAGCAGACTTTCGATGCGCCTGAGTTCGACCTGACGGCCGAGGTCCAGCAGCACGGCTTCGGCCTCTTCGACCAGGGACGCATCGTCTTCGGCCTCGGCCATTTCCAAGAGCTCGAGGTTTTCCTCCAGGGTGTTCTCGAGGTTGCGGTATGAGTCCACCGCCTGCTCCAGGCGGGTGCGCTCGCGCATTACCTTTTGAGCCCGTGCCTGGTCGCTCCAGAGATCTGGATCTTCGGCCTTGGCATTGAGTTCATCAAGACGCTTCAGCGAGGCGTCCCAGTCAAAGATGCCTCCTCAGCAGTTCCATCGACTGCTTGATGTCGCTGACTACGGTTTCGATCTCGGCACGCATGGAAATCCTTCTGGTGCTGCTTGTCTTCTCAGGGCCCACAGGGCCAGGGCGTCCAGAAAGTAGGGAGTAGCGTCCCGCCGGTCAATACAGCCCGCCCGTGCCCGAGCTAGCCGGGCCGCTGCGGACCAGGCCCTGTGAGCCATCGAGCACCGCTCCTTGGCGGCTGGGCTCGCTGCCCGGTTTGAAGGCTTCGAGAATGACGCGGCTGTCGCCGGGCTGGGCCGGCAGGCCAGTGGCGGCACTGACCCGGACCAGACGGATGCCGGCCGGGATGCGGAAGGGCACCGCCGGCTGCTGCGCCAACGCTCCGGCCATGAAATCACGGAAGATGGGCGCTGCCACGCTGGCGCCCTGCTCGCCACGGCCCAGCGTGCGCGGCGTGTCGAAGCCGGCAAAGACGCCAACCACCAGGTCGGGAGCGAATCCAATGAACCAGGTGTCGATAGCATCGTTGCTGGTGCCGGTCTTGCCGGCTAGCGGCTTCTTCACTGTCCTGACGATACGGCCGGTGCCCCGCTCGACCACGCCCTGCAGCATCGAAACCAGTTGGTAGGCGGTGGCCGGATCGACCACCTGATTGCGCTGATCGGGGATCTTCGGCGGCTTGCGGCCACGCCAGCGGACGTCGCTGCAGCCCTCGCAGAGGCGTTGGTCGTGGCGAAACACGCTCAGGCCACGACGGTCCTGGATGCGGTCGATGATGCTGGGCTGGATGTGCTTGCCGCCGTTGACCAGCATGGCATAGGCGGCCGTCAGCCTGAGCAGGGTGGTCTCGCCGGCCCCCAGCGCCATCGACAACAACCGCGGCATATCGTCGACCACGCCGAAGCGGCGGGCGTAGGCGACTACCTCATCCATGCCAATGAACTGGGCCAGGCGCACGGTCATCAGGTTGCGCGATTTCTCAATGCCCAGCCTGAGCGTGCTGGGGCCGTAGAATTTCTTGGTGTAGTTGGCCGGTTTCCACTTGCCCTGCCCGGGCCCCTGGTCGACCACGAAAGGCGCATCGAGGACCAGGCTGGAGGGGGTGAAGCCGTTTTCCAGCGCCGCCGCGTAGACCATCGGCTTGAAGGCCGAGCCGGGCTGGCGCCGGGCTTGGGTGGCTCGGTTGAACTCGCTGGCCTGGAAGTCGTAGCCGCCGACCAGTGCCAGCACCCGGCCGGTGTGGGGGTCGAGGGCGACCAGGGCGCCGTTGATGTCGGGGACTTGCTCGAGGGTGTAGATACCGGGTTGCTCGCCGCCCATGGCCGCCACTGGAACCACATCGCCAACCGTCACCACGTCGCTGGGTTGTTTGGGCTTGGCGCCCCAGCGCTGGTCCTGGCGCCAGGGCCGGGCCCAGGCCATGCCGGCAAAGGGCATGTAGCCACGGGCGCCGCTGGCAAAGCCGAGCTCGGCGCCAAGATCGTCGACGGCCAAAATAACGGCCAGCGACCAACTGCCGAGGCCGGCCGGCGGCGCCACTTCGGTCAACTTCTCGGCCCAGCGCGGGTCGAGCACGATGGTGGCCAGCGGGCCGCGCCAGCCGTGACGCCGGTCATAGGCTTCGAGGCCGGCCCGCAAGGTGCGCCGGGCCAGGCTTTGCAGCCTGGGCGACATGGTTGCACGCACCGAAAGACCGCCTTCATAGAGGCCGTCCTCGCCGTATCGAGAAATCAAATTGCGCCGGACTTCCTCGGCAAAGAAGGGCGCGGTGACAAATTCGGTCTCGCTGCGCGGGCGGATGATCAGCCTCTGCGCCTGCGCCCAGGCCGCCATCTCGGGGCTGATATGTCCGTCGTCACGCATGCGCCCGATGACCCAATCGCGGCGCGCCTTGGCGGCCTTGGCGCGGCGCAGGGGATGATAATTGCTGGGCGCCTTGGGCAGAGCTGCCAAATATGCCGCCTCGGCCAGGCTAAGCTCGTCCAGCGGTTTGTTGAAATAGTTCAGCGCCGCCGCCGCCACGCCGTAGGATCCGAAGCCAAGGTAGATTTCGTTGAGGTAAAGCTCGAGGATCCGCTCCTTGGTAAAGGTGCGCTCGATTCGCAGAGCCAGGATGGCCTCCTTGATCTTGCGTTCCAGGGAGACTTCGTTGGTCAGCAGGAAGTTCTTGGCCACCTGTTGCGTAATGGTCGAGGCGCCGACGGGGCGGCGCCGGTTGACCAGGTTGGCCAGATTGGTGACGGTGGCCCGAACGATACTGAGTATATTTATACCGCCGTGGGTGAAGAATTTTTTGTCTTCGGCCGAAAGAAAAGCCCGAATGACGCGCACCGGCATAGCGCCGACCGGCACGAATACGCGTTTCTCGCGGGCATATTCGGCCAGCAGCCGGCCATCGCCGGCATGCACCCGGGTCACTGTCGGCGGCTCGTAGTGGGCCAGTTGCTGGTAATCGGGCAACCCGCGGCCATAGTGGTAGAGCAGCCACATGCCGCCGCCGCCCAGCGCCATCAGCGCCAGCACCAGAACCCCGAAAAGCCCAGCCACGAACCTCAGAAACTTGTTCAATTCATGCGCCTTTCTCGATCCTGCTCTAGTTTAGCATAAGGATCGAATGTGGCGGTCATATGGCAGGCATCACATTTGAACTTAATATTGCACGCCCGACCGGGCGAATACTATCAAACTAACTACGACGCTTTGCGAAATAGCGTTCGATGCCTGCGGCCAGCGCCTCGACCAGGGCGCGGCGGCGCCGCGGCGAGGTCAGCAGGCGCTCGTCTTGGCGGTTGGAAAGATAACCCAACTCGACCAACACAGAGGGCACGTCGGGGGCCTTGAGCACGGCGAAACCGGCGAAACGGTGGCTGTTCTTGAGTAATCGTGCCCGCTCCTTGATCTCGGGCAGCAGCAGGTTGGCGAAGGTGGCCGAGAGATTCATGGTCTCTCGCTGCACCAGACTAATGAGGATGTTGGTGACTTCCTGGTCTTCGCTGCCAAGGTCAAGGCCTGCGATGATGTCGGCCTTGTTCTCCTTGGCGGCCAGGGCCGCGGCTTCCTTATCCGATGAATTCTCCGAGAGGGTGTATACGCTGGCACCGCGTACCTTGCGGTTCTTGATGGCATCGGCGTGCAGCGAGACGAACAGATCGCCATGGGCCCGGCGGCCCCTGTCGACGCGCCGGCGCAGCCGCACGAAGACGTCGCGCGACCGCGTCATGACGACGCGCAGGCGGCCGCTTTTCTCGAGACGGCGTTTGAGCTCGCGGGCAATGGCCAGTGTAACGTTCTTCTCGTAAACGCCGGTGACGCCGATGGTGCCCGGATCGACCCCGCCATGGCCGGGATCGAGCACCACCACCTTGCGGCCACCCGCAACCCTGCGCTTGGGTGGCGGCGGCTTGGCGGCGGGTCGGGCAGGCTTGGCGCGGCCGGCACGCTGGCGCAGCGCGCCCAGGAAGCTGGCTCGGTCGATCTTGCCCAGGTCGACCGCGAAGCGATGGCCGAAGCGTCCCTGGGGCGCCAACATCAATACCTTCCGCACAGCCACCGGCGCCGCTACATCGATGACCACGCGCGACGTGCCGGGCGCAAATTGGCCGTAGCGCCAACCCAGGATCAGACCCACCGGCTTCGTCGCCTGGGGCGGCACCTGCCAGACCAACTCAGGCAGATCGATAACCACCCGGTAGGGCTTATCCAGAGTGAAGATGTTATATTTGACGTTCGCGGATAGGTCGAAAACCAGCCGCGTCATGTCGTTGTGGACGCCGGTGCGCACGCTGGTGACGGCGATCTCCGCCCGAGCGGCGTTCTGCGACCCGGGCAGCGACCCAGGCAGCGACCCGGGCACCAGGGTGACCAGCCCCAGCGCCAAGAAAAACAAGAACTTATGCCGACGCCCTGTCACGGGCAGGCTCCTTTGTACGAATATCTTGCCGGTGCAGATATACTGTGCCTGAGCGGCGGCAACAACTCCCCCAGAGGTGCTGATTGCGTATTGGAATTCGTTTGGAGTTCCGCCGCCCGTCTGCTAAGGATGCGCTTGCGAACCTCCGCAGTCGGTCCGTCACCTTTAGGGGATGGCGGCGGCGCGGCTAAGCGACGGCGGCGCGGAAACGCGATGTCGGACGAGCCCAGGCGGCGCCCAAGACACAGCGGAGTGAGGTTTGAACAGCGAGGTCCAGGCCCCGGCAAGCCGCGGTGGACGGCAGCCGTAGATCGCCATACCGAAAGTATCGACGGGTGGCGAGAGGTGCGAGGATCCCGCCTAGAACAGAGACGGGCCGCCGGACGTTTTCGCGCGACCGGCCCCCCGTCCCGGAGCATTGGTCAAATGGCCAGGCGTATGCTTATCGACGCGGCCCATCCCGAGGAAACACGGGTGGTCGTGATCAGCGGTACCCGGCTCGATGAATTCGATCTCGAGTCGGCGACCAAGAAACAACTCAAAGGCAACATCTATTTGGCCAAGGTGACGCGCGTCGAGCCGTCGCTGCAAGCCGCCTTTGTCGACTATGGCGGCGAGCGCCACGGCTTTCTCGCCTTCAACGACATTCATCCCGACTACTACCAGATCCCGGTGGCCGACCGCGAGGCCCTGCTGGCACAAGAGGCAGCCGAAGCAGCGGCCGAAGAAGCGGCCGAGCAGGACGAAGTGGCGCCGCCCACGGAAAACGACGAAAGCGGCGAAAGCGACGAGAGTGACGAGAGCGACGAGGTTGCCGAGAGCGAAACGGCGGCTCAGGAAGACGACGAAGCCGATGACACGCCAGTCGCCAACAGCAGCGTCGAGGACGTCGGCGGCGACGACATGGAAGAGGTCGAGCGCCTGCGCAAACGGGCGCTGCAGCGGCGCTACAAGATCCAGGAAGTCATAAAGCGGCGCCAGATTCTGTTGGTTCAGGTCGTCAAGGAGGAGCGCGGCAACAAAGGCGCAGCGCTGACCACCTACCTATCGCTGGCCGGGCGCTATTGCGTGTTGATGCCCAATTCGACACGCGGTGGCGGCGTCAGCCGCAAGATCACCAATGCCGCCGATCGCAAGCGCCTGAAATCGATGATCGGCGGCCTCGGCCTGACCGACGGCATGCGCCTGATCGTGCGCACCGCCGGCCTGGCCCGCAGCAAGGCCGAGATCAAGCGCGATTACGAATACCTGCTGCGCCACTGGACCAGCGTACGCGAAACGACGTTGGAATCGACGGCGCCGGCCCTGATCTACGCCGAGGCCGACCTGATCAAGCGCTCGGTGCGCGACCTCTATACCAAAGACATCGACGAGGTTCTGGTCGAGGGCGAGGCCGGCTATCGCATTGCCAAGGACTTCATGCGCATGCTGGTGCCAAGCCACGCCAAGCGCGTGCAGCCTTACGTCGACTCGATCCCGCTGTTTCACCGCTATCAGGTCGAGCAGCAGTTCGATTCCATGTACAGCCCGACGGTGCAGCTCAAATCGGGCGGCTATGTCGTTATCAATCCGACCGAGGCTTTGGTCGCCATCGACGTCAACTCGGGCCGCGCCACCAAGGAGCGCAATATCGAGGAGACGGCGCACAAAACCAACCTCGAAGCGGCCGATGAGGTCGCCCGCCAGCTCAGGCTGCGCGACCTCGCCGGATTGATCGTCATCGATTTCATCGACATGGACGAGAACCGCAATAACCGTAGCGTCGAACGCCGCCTCAAGGAGGCGCTGAAGTCCGACCGGGCGCGCATCCAGGTGGGCCGTATCAGCCCCTTCGGCCTGATGGAAATGTCGCGCCAGCGCCTGCGCCCGAGCTTGCTGGAAGCGAGCAGCGAGGCCTGCCCCAACTGCGGCGGCAGCGGCGTCATCCGCTCCATCGAATCCTCGGCGCTACGCGTAATGCGGGCCATCGAAGAGGAAGGCATCCGCGGCACCAGCGCCGAGATCACCATTCACGTGGCAACTGCCATCGCGCTTTATCTCTTCAACCAGAAACGCGATACCCTGGTAGCCCTGGAACAGCGCTTCGAGATGCGTGTCAACCTTTATGGCGACGACTCTCTGGTGCCGCCGGACTATCGCCTCGAACGGCTGCAATCTCGGCCGGCGCCGAGCGGCCAGGACGAGGCTGCAGCCGATACGGTTGCCGCCAACGATGACGAGAGCGAAACCGAAGCCGAGAGCGAAGCCGAGAACGAGGCCAACGGCGACGGCAGCCGCCGGCGCCGGCGGCGCGGCAAGCGCGGCGGACGGCGGCGGCGGCGCAAGGACGAGAGCGTCGAGGCGGCTGAAGAAACGCCGGCAGGCCAAGCCACGGAAACGCCGCCAACCTCCGAAGAGACGCCCCCTGAAACGCCCGGTGAAACTGCTGCCGCGGAACCAGCGGCCGCTGGCGAGCCTGGCGATAGCAAAGGTGAGGAACCCGCCAAAAAACCACGGCGCCGGCGGCGCCCGCGGCGGCGTAAGAGCAGCGAATCGGAATCTGCCGAGGCTACTGAGGCGACAGAGGCCACAGAGGCCGAGCCGGAATCAAAACCCGTGCCCGAGCCCGAGCCCGAAATTCCGGCCGAGCCACTGGCTGCCGACCCCGAGGTGGTAGCACCAGAGCCACTACCACTTTGGCAGCCCGAGGCGGCGGTCATGATGGCGGCCCCGGAATCGGAATTGGCGCCGCTGCCCGATCCGGCACCTGCCCCTACGACCACGGACCCCGTCGTCGCCCTACCCAGCGAACTGGCGGCGGAAACCACGACGGAGACCGAGGTCGAGCCCGCGGAAGAGGCCAAGAGCAAGAAAACCGGCTGGTGGCGGCGCTAGCAGTCTGTCGGATCTCTGGTCAGCGCAGCCAGTCTTTTAGGCGGCGGCAGGCTTCGATCATATCGGCGTGAGGGCCAGCGAACGAAAATCGCATGTAGGCGTGGCCGCGCTCTGTATCGAAATCGATGCCGGGTGTAGTGGCGACGCCAGTTTCCTCCAGCATGCGACGGCAGAAATCGGTGCTGTCGTTGGACAACTGGCTGACGTCGGCAAAGACGTAGAAGGCGCCGTCGATCGGAGCCAGGCGGTCGAAGCCGGCCTGGGGTAGCTCGTCGAGCAGGAGCGCCCGGTTGCGCGCGTAGCCGGCGACTTTCTCATCCAACTCGGCACGGCAATCGAAAGCCACCACAGCGGCGTACTGCGACAGGCTGGGCGGCGAGATGTAAAGGTTCTGCGACAGGCGCTCCAGCGGCCTGACCATATCCTCGGGCACCACCATCCAGCCCAGGCGCCAGCCGGTCATGGCGAAGTATTTGGAAAAGCTGTTGATGACCACGGCCTGGTCCCAAAGGCCGGCCAGGGTCTCCGCCTGTCGGCCATAGGTAATGCCGTGGTAGACCTCGTCCGAAATCAGGCGAATGTCGTGCTGGCGGCAATAAGTAATCAGCGCATCGAGGGCCGGGCGGTCGAGCATGGTGCCGGTGGGATTGGCCGGACTGGCAATCAACAGGCCGTCGAGTGGCCCGGCTTCAGCCAGCAGCTCCGGCGTCGGCTGAAAGCGGCTCTCGGGACCACTAGCGATAGACACCGGTTCCAGATCTAGAGCCAGCAGAATGTTGCGGTAGGCGGGATAGCCGGGCGCCGCCAGAGCGACGCGGTCGCCGCGCTCGAATGCCGCCATGAAGGCCAACGGAAAGGCGCCCGACGAACCGGCGGTGACGATGACCCGCTCGAAATCTACCGAAACACCATAATATTCGTCGTAGTGGCGCACGATGCGGGCGCGCAGTTCAGGAATACCCAACGCCTCGGTGTAGCCCAGATGGGCCGTACCCAGCGCTGCCTGAGCGGCTTCAATGACCGGCTCAGGGGCACCGCCACCGGGTTCACCGACTTCCATGTGAAAGACCTCGCGTCCGGCGGCCTGACGGTCGTTGGCCGCCTTCAAGACCTCCATGGCGTAAAAGGGCTCAATTTCGCTGCCCCGACGGGAGATCTTCATAACGCGCCGCCCAGCGCCAAGCCGAAACCGCGGCGATCGGCACGGAAAACGCAGGCGCTGCCGGCGCTAGCCAGGCCGCCCGGGCAATGGATGGCGTTGACTCTGGCCGTGGCGGCACGTTCGCGAAGCCGGTGGCCGCGCTGGCGCAAGGCCTCGGCCGCCGTCGCCATATCGGGCTCGATCAGTGTCACGTCGGGGCGGCCGGGATGGCTGATGCGGCCGGCATCGATGGCTGCCGGCAGACTTTCGTGGGCGCCGACGACGACCAGGGCAGTCTGGGCCAGAGCCGCCGGCCCGCTTACGCCACCAGACGCCGTGGCCACCAGGATGACCTCTTTGCCGGCGCCGTCGAGCACCAGCAAGGGGCCCAGGTAGGCCAAATCGGCGCCATCCGGCGGCGGTGCCAGCACCACCCCGGAGCCGCGCGCCACGGCGCCATCGCCCAGCTCGCCGCCCATGGTCAGGACGCAGGCTACGGCCGAGCCCTCGCGATCGACGACGGTAAAGCTAGTGGTGCCACCGGCGCCGGTGTCCAGCGGCGCCGGCAACAGGCCCGGCATCTTGGTCGTGGTATGGCGGTCGGGCCGGTAACTCGACATCAAGGCGTTGGCCCGGAACGCCGAAAGAGGGCGGGCCGCGGCACCGTCGCGATCGACGTAGGCGCGCTGCGAAGCTTCGGCCAACAGGTGCGGGCGTTGCTCCGCCGACGCCTTGGCATAGCGGCCGTCGTCGGCCACCATGGTCAGCATCTGTCCGGCTATTATGCCGCCCGTCATCGGCGCCGGCGTGGCGTGGAGTTGAAATTCCCCGAGCCGCCCGGAAACGCTCTTGCGCCACGATGGCCGGTAGGCCCTAAGATCCGCTAGAGTCAAGGTGCCGCCGGCTTCGCGGGCTCCGTTGACCAGCGTCACGGCGGCCTGACCAACGTAGAATTCGCCCGGCCCCCGCACCCGGATTTGGGCCAGCAACGCCGAAAGCTCGACCTGGACGAAATCGCGGCCCTCCTCCAAGGCCTGACCGGCAGCGTCGACGAAGCGCGAGGACAGGCCAGGATGTCTATCGATCTTGCTGCGCACGGCGGCCAGCCGGTGGGTCAGGGCCCGCGACACCGGATGACCTCGCCGCGCCAGGGCCTCGGCCGGCGACACCAGTTGCCCCCATTCGAAACGCCCGAAGCTGGAATGCAGCGCCGCCAAGCCGCGCACCATGCCGGGTACTGCCACCGGTCCGCCGGCAATCGGCATGCGGGGCAGGAATTCCAGGGTCTCGACGCTGTCGGTGGCGGCGTCATGAACCACACACATGCCGCCACCGCCCAGGCTAGCTGCCACCGGATAGGTCACCGCCAGCGCAAATCCCAGCGCGACGGCGGCATCGGCCGCCGTGCCCTGGCGGGCTAGCACTTCTTGGGCCACTAGGGCGGCGCGGGGTTCATCCGCTGCGACGCCGCCGGCAAAGCCCTGCACTACCTCGCCAACCTCGACAGAGGCCGGTTTTTTCGGCTCGCTGACGCAGGCCGCCGCCAACAAGCAGAGCGCCGGCACCAAGCTGGCCCGGAGAGCCCTGCGTTGACCGCGCCGGGCACCGCCCTTAGGTTGACACGGGTCGATCGGAGACCGTGACTTGCTCAAACGCATTCCTCAAATTTTCGCAACTTCGGTGATACCAGTCCTGGGCCGGGTCGTGGCCCGGGTTCTGTGTTTGATCTGGGCCCTGGGTTGGGCCCTTACCGTCCCGACCACGACAGCCGAGGCACGGCGGATTGCCTTGATCCGCGACGCGGAGGTGGAACATACCATCGGCAACTTTGCCGCGCCACTGTTCACCGCAGCCGGCCTCGACGCCAGCGCGGTACGCGTCCTCATCGTCAAGGACCGCGCTCTCAACGCCTTTGTTGCCGGGGGACAAAAGATCTTCGTCAACACCGGATTGTTGCTGGCGACAGGTAGCCCGCAACAACTCATTGGCGTGCTGGCCCATGAAACCGGACACATTTCCGGCGGCCATCTGGCTCGCACCCAGGACGCGCTGAGAAATGCCAGCGTACCGGCCATCATCGGCATGGTGTTGGGGGCGGCGGCGATGGTCAGCGGTGCCCCGGGCGGTGCCCAGGCGGCTCCGGCCATTCTGCTAGGCGGCCAGCATGCGGCCAGCCGCACCTTCCTAAAATACAGCCGCACCCAGGAATCGGCCGCTGATCAGGCGGCGGTGACACTGTTGGCCGAGACCGGCCGCTCACCGCAGGGGCTTTTGGATTTCCTCGGGATCCTGGGCGAACAGGACCTGCTGTCACGCCAGAGCCAGGACCCCTACGCCCAGAGCCACCCCCTCAACCGCCAACGCACCGACCTATTGCGCCGTCATGCCGAGACCTCGAAGTACCGCCAGACCAAGGCCTCGGCGGCTGAAATCGAGGCCTTCCTGCGCCTGCAGGCCAAGCTCAGGGGCTTCCTCGAAAGCCCGGCCCGAGTTTTCAAGCGCTATCCGGCGAGCGATCGTTCGGTGGCGGCGCGTTATGCCCGGGCCGCCGCCCATCACAGAGACAGCCAACTCAAGGAGGCCTTGGCCGAACTCGATTCGTTGCTCAGCGAGCGCCCCGACGACGCCTTTTTCCAGGAGCTCAAGGGGCAGATCCTCTACGAACACGGCCGTGTCGCGGATTCGCTAGCGCCCTACGAAGCCGCCGTGCGCTTGAGGCCGCAGTTGGCGCTGCTGCGGGTGGGCCTGGCCCAATCACAGATCGCCAGCCAGGATGCCGGCCTGGTTACGGCAGCCATCGGCCATCTCGAGACGGCAGCGCGCCAGGACACCAATTTGGTCGGCATCTGGCGCCAGCTCTCCGTGGCCTACGGCCGGGCCGGCCGCTTCGGCATGTCGGCCCTGGCCAGCGCCGAGTTCGCCTATCGCCTGGGCCGCGCCGCCGAGGCTTTGCTCCAGGCCGAACGGGCCGCCAAGAAACTGCCGCGAGGCTCTCCGGGTTGGCTAAGGGCGCAGGATATCGTTACCGCCATCAAGGCTGCCCAACTGAGCCGCAAGGGCGGCAAGGGCCGAAAACAAAACCGCTAGGAAGACAGCACGACATGGCCAATTCCTCCTACGTCCTGGCCCTCGACCAGGGCACTACCTCAAGCCGCGCCATGGCCTTCGATGCCGGCGGCCGGCCACTGGCCAGCGCCCAACGTGAACTCGAACAGATCTATCCCGATGACGGCTGGGTCGAACACGACGCCGAGGCCATCTGGCGCGACACCGTTGCTTGCGCCCGCCAGGTGGTGGCCGAGCTCGGCATCGAAGGCCTCGACAGCATCGGCATCACCAACCAGCGCGAAACCACCGTGCTGTGGGAACGCGGCAGCGGCCGGCCGGTGCACAACGCTATCGTCTGGCAGGACCGGCGCACGGCAGCACGCTGCACCGAGCTGGAACGACAAGGTCTGGGCGAATTGGTGCAGCAGCGCACGGGACTGCTGCTCGATCCTTACTTCTCAGCCACCAAGCTGGCCTGGTTGCTCGATAGCAGCAGCGAAATCCGGGCCGCCGCCGAACGCGGCGAGCTGGCCTTCGGCACCGTCGACTGTTTTCTGCTATGGCGCCTGACCGGCGGCCGTGTCCATGCCACCGACGCCAGCAATGCTGCCCGCACCATGTTGTTCGATATCCACCGCCAGGAATGGGACGAGGATTTGCTTCAAGGCCTCGGCATCCCGCCTGAAATTTTGCCGCAAGTGCTTGATTCCAGTGCGGAATTCGGCACGACGGAGACCAATATTCTGGGCCGGACTGTGGCCGTCACAGGCATCGCCGGCGATCAGCAGGCGGCCACCTTCGGCCAGGCCGCCTTCGCTCCCGGCAGTATCAAAAGCACCTACGGCACCGGCTGCTTCGTGATGCTCAATACCGGCGATCAAGCCGTCCGCTCGCAAAATCGCCTGCTCAGCACCGTGGCCTGGCGCCTCGGTGGTGAAGTCAGCTACGCCCTCGAAGGCAGCATCTTCAACGCCGGCACCGCCGTGCAATGGTTGCGCGACGAGCTCGGCCTGATCGCTACGGCGGCTGAGAGCGAAGCCCTGGCGGCCGGCATCGAAGACACTGGTGGTGTCTATCTGGTGCCCGCTTTCACCGGCCTCGGCGCCCCCTACTGGCGGGCCCAGGCTCGTGGCGCTCTGGTCGGCCTGACCCGGGACAGCGGCCGCGCCGAGGTGGTGCGGGCGGCCCTTGAGGCGGTCTGCTACCAAACCCGGGACCTGCTCGACGCCATGGCCGCCGACGGTGCCCAGATCGGCAGCCTGCGCGTCGACGGCGGCATGGTGGCCAACGACTGGCTGTTGCAGTTTCTGGCCGACATTCTGGGGCGCCCGGTCGAGCGCCCGGTGGTCAGCGAGACCACGGCGCTGGGAGCGGCCTACCTGGCCGGCCTGACCAGCGGATTCTATCCCTCGCTCGAGGTGATTGCCGAACACTGGCAGCGCCAGCGCGCGTTTGTCCCGGCAATGGCCGAGGAACAACGTGAAACACTTTGCGCCGGCTGGCAAACCGCAGTGGCCCGGACACTGGTTTAGTAATAGGAACGTGATCGGCGACAAGCGCACGTCCCTTATATGCTCAGCGGAAGCCCTTGAGGAGAAGCATAGATGCGGAAGACTTTGTTAGGCGGCCTGGCCCTGGCGGCCGGCCTTTTGTTGGCAGCACCGGCGGTGCCGGCTGCGGAAGCGTTCGACAAGGCCCAGAAAGCGGCCATCGAGAAGTTGGTGCACGAATACCTGATGGCCCACCCTGAGATCATCCTGGAATCGGTCAAACGCCTTGAGGCCCGTGAGCGTGACGCCGAACACCAGCGCAACAAGGGCGAAATTGCAGCCAATGCCGAGGCCATTTTCCACGACCCTGACGCCCCGGTCGGCGGCAATCCCGAGGGCAACGTCACTCTGGTCGAGTTCTTCGATTACCGCTGCGGCTACTGCAAGCGCTTCCATCCGGTGTTGGCCAAGCTGATCGAAGCCGATCCCAAGTTGCGCGTGGTCTTCAAGGAATTCCCCATCCTGGGTCCGGAATCGCTAATAGCTTCGCGTGCTGCCATCGCCTCGCAGCGTCAGGCGCCGGAGCGCTACCTGGCCTTTCACGACGCCCTGATGAATGTGCGTGGGACCCTCAACGAGCGGCGCATAATGGAAACCGCAGCCGAGCTCGGCTTCGATACGGATCGCCTGCGCCGCGACATGATGTCGCCAGGCGTCGAAGCGGTTATCCGGCGGAATCGCGTCCAGGCCCGCAAACTGGGTATCAACGGCACACCTGGCTTCATTCTCGGGAACCAGGTGTTGCCGGGATTCGTCAAGTTCGAACAGATGATGGAGCTGATCGAGCTGGCCCGCGACGGCAATTCCTAGCGCATCAATTCCAGCCCAGCCGGCCGAGACCCGGCAGCTTGAGCGCCGGAGGATTGAGATCCAATCCGATGACCAAACCGAAGAGGTTGATCTCAAACCCCTCCTCCAATCCCATCAGAACGCCAGCGACGCCATAGAGCGAAACCTGAAAACCGCGCCCCCCCGGCGGCCGGCCGAAGAGCGCACCTTCGGGCAGGTAGTCCTTGCCGATGGCGGTGGGCGGCAGGTCGAGGCCAAGCTCGGGTACCTGGCGCCCGATGTAGGCCGTGAAGGTGTTGCTATTGGGGCCGGGCCAGGTGCTGTAATCCTCGGCGTGGGGATAGCTGCGCACCGCCGCCTCGATCTTGTCGATCAATTCCTCAACACCCTCGCCGCGCCGGTCGACCAGAAGCAAGGGAACCGAGGAGAACCACTCGGCGTCGGGTGTGCCCCGCCCTACCCTGAGCGGCGGCCGGCCGCGAAAAGCGCGCCAGCCGATGACCTCGTAACGCAAATAGTGATCGGCGCCGCGGCGCTTGCTGGTGATCCAGGAATGGCTGGCCAGGGCACCACGCAAGCCCCAGGTGCGGGCAGCATAGATCTGTAGCACGGCATCGGGCGTCGTAGCCGCCTCGGGCGCCTGGCCCGACGAGGCGTGGCTGGCGTTGGACCAGTGTGGCCGGCCGCTGCTGATCATCTGCGCGGCACTGGCCAGCAGCGGTAAGACCAGCAGCAACGTGGCCAGCAGATAGGCCCGGCGGCGCCAGGTCGGGATGCGGCGGTCAAACCAGCGACCCCGGAGCGCCACACGGGGCCTCAGATCAGCCCGGCCAGCGGCGACGAGGGATCGGCGTAGCTCTTCTTCGGCATGCGCCCGGCCCGGTAGGCGAGGCGCCCTGCTTCGATGGCCAGCTTCATGGCCCGGGCCATGGCGATGGGGTCCTGGGCCTCGGCGATGGCAGTGTTCATGAGCACGCCGTCACAGCCCAACTCCATGGCCACCGTGGCGTCCGAGGCGGTGCCGACACCGGCGTCGACCAGCACCGGTACGCTGGACTGCTCGACAATGAGGCGGATGTTGATGGGGTTCTGAATACCAAGCCCCGAGCCGATGGGCGCCGCCAATGGCATGATGGCGCAGCAGCCGATGTCCTCCAAGCGCTTGGCCATGAGGGGGTCGTCGGTGCAGTAGACCATGACTTGGAAGCCCTCTTTGATCAGCGTCTCGGCCGCCTCCAAGGTCTCGACCATGTCGGGATAGAGGGTCTTCTTGTCGCCCAGCACCTCGAGTTTGACCAGCGACCAGCCACCGGCCTCGCGAGCCAGGCGCAGCGTGCGCAGCGCCTCCTCGGCATTGAAGCAGCCGGCGGTATTGGGAAGATATGTGTATTTCTTGGGATCGACGTAATCGACCAGCATGGGCTGGTCCGGGTCGGTGACGTTGACCCGGCGCACGGCGACTGTGACGATCTCGGCCCCCGACGCCTCGATGGCCTGAGCCGTCTCCTCGAAATCCTTGTACTTGCCGGTGCCCACCAGCAGCCGCGAGGAATAGCTCCTGCCCGCCACCGTGAAACTATCGGATTTGCCCTCGGCGCCACCGCCGCCGATGAAGTGGACGATCTCGATGCGGTCGCCCTCGGCCAGCCGGGTGCCCGGATAGGCTGACTTGGGTACGATCTCGAGATTGCGCTCGAAGGCCACTTTGCGGGCATCGAGGCCCAGTTCGTCGAGTAGCTGTTGTATCGAAAGCACTTCGGCAAACTGCCGCTGCTCGCCGTTGATGGAAAGGCTGATGGCCACGCCAACCCCCGTACTGTGTGCTGAAAAAGGTTCTGAGAGAACCTAGTCTATGCCTGAACAATGGGCGCGCAAAGGCCCGCTTTCAAGTTGCGGCAGCGGGAATCATTGCACCCCCCCACCCCCATGCTATAACCGGCTGGGAATTTGACGAGGCCGGGCAGGAAGCGATGACGACCAAAATTCTGGTCATCAACGGACCCAACCTCAATCTGTTGGGAACGCGCCAGCCGGAGATTTACGGCCAGGCGACGCTCACGGATGTCGAGCAGCTATTGGCCGAACGAGCCGCCAGCCGGGGCTTGCAGGCGGACTGCCGCCAGAGCAACCACGAAGGCGAAATCGTCGACTGGATCCAGGAGGCCCGCGGCGGCCACGCCGGCATTATCATCAACGCCGGCGGCTTCAGCCATACCTCGGTGGCCATCCCCGATGCGCTGCAGGGCGTCGCCTTGCCGGTGATCGAGATCCACGTCTCCAACATTTACAAACGCGAGGCCTTCCGCCATCACTCACGCATCAGCCCGGCCGCCATTGGTGTCATCGCCGGTTTTGGTATTGCGGGGTACGGCCTAGCTATCGAGGCCTTGGTCGCGGTCCTCGAAGAAGCCGGCTGAGAAAGAAAATATATGCCTGGAAAATTAAGTCCGAACAAAGAGTTAATACAAGAACTTTCCGATTTACTTGAAGAAACCGGTTTGACCGAGATAGAGTGGGCAGAGGGCCAGACGCGGGTTCGCGTGGCCCGTGTGCCGGGCGCCGTCACAGCTTTTGCCCCGACCGCCGCAATGGCCCCGCCGCTCGCCACAGCAGCCGCCGAGCCCTCCCACGCCAGCCATCCCGGCGCCGTCACCTCGCCTGTCGTCGGCACCGCATATGTGGCTCCGGAACCGGGCGCCGAACCCTTCATCAAGGTCGGCGACAGCGTCAATGAGGGCCAGACGCTGCTGATCGTCGAAGCCATGAAGACCATGAACCCGATCCCGGCACCGCGTGGCGGCACGGTCAGCCAGATCCTGTTTTCCGACGGCGCGCCGGTGGAGTACGGCGAGATCCTGCTGATCATCGAATAATCATGTTCGATAAGGTCTTGATAGCCTGCCGCGGAGAGGTTGCGCTCCGCATCCACCGCGCTTGCCGCGAGATGGGCATCAAGACCGCGGCGGTCCACTCCACGGCCGACGCCGACGCCATGCACGTGCGCCTGGCCGACGAAGCCATCTGCATCGGGCCGCCGGCCGCCAGTCAAAGCTACCTCAACATTCCGGCCGTCATTTCGGCGGCCGAAATCACCGACGCCGATGCCATTCACCCGGGCTATGGATTTCTCTCGGAAAACGCTCATTTCGCCGAAATCGTGGCCGCCCACGGCTTTGCCTTCATTGGCCCGAAGGCCGAACACATTCGTCTGATGGGCGACAAGATCGCGGCCAAGGAAGCCATGCGCAAGCTCGGTGTGCCGGTGGTGCCGGGCTCGGACGGTGCACTCAGCAGCGACGCCGAAGCCCACCGCTTGGCCCGCGAGATCGGCTATCCGGTGCTGGCCAAGGCCTCCGCCGGCGGCGGCGGCCGAGGCATGAAGGTGGCCATGGAGGAGAGCGAGCTGAGCGAAGCCATGGCTACGGCCCGAGCCGAGGCCAAGGCCGCCTTCGGCGACGACGCCCTTTACCTGGAGAAGCTGCTGCAGCGCCCGCGCCATATCGAGATGCAGGTGTTGGCCGATTCGGCGGGCAATGTCGTGCACCTGGGCGAGCGCGATTGCTCGCTGCAACGGCGCCACCAGAAGGTGCTCGAAGAGGCGCCCTCGCCGGCCCTCAACGCCGATGCCCGGAACCAGCTCGGGGCCACCGTCAGCGCCGCCATCGGCGAGCTCGGCTACCTCAACGCCGGCACCATCGAATTCCTCTACGAGGACGGCGCTTTCTACTTCATCGAAATGAACACGCGCCTGCAGGTCGAGCATCCCATCACCGAGATGATCACCGGTATCGACATCGTGCGCGCCCAGTTGCGCATCGCCCATGGCGCCCCGCTCGACTTCGGCCAAGACGACGTGAGCTTTTCCGGCCACGCCATCGAATGCCGCATCAACGCCGAAAACCCGCGCACCTTCGTGCCGGCACCGGGTCGCATCAGCGATTATCACCCGCCTGGCGGCCTGGGCGTGCGTGTCGATTCTGGGCTTTATTCGGGCTACGCCGTGCCGCCGCATTATGATTCGCTGATCTCCAAGCTGATCGTCCACGGCTCGACGCGCAACGAATGCCTGATGCGCCTGCGCCGGGCACTCGAGGAATACGTCATCGGCGGTCTGGAGACTACCATCCCGCTGCACCAGGCACTGGTGACGAACGGCGACTTCGTCAACGGCAGCTACGACATACATTGGCTGGAGTCCTTCATCGACGCGGCTTCGTGATGAGCCACCTGACGCCGGAGATCATGTTGCAGGCCTACGCCAGGGGTATCTTCCCGATGGCCGAGGGGCGGCGCGACACGACTCTTTTCTGGGTCGATCCGGAACTCCGCGGCATCATTCCGCTCAATGACTTTCACGTGCCCAAGCGGCTCAAGCGAACGCTGCGCCAGCCGCCGCGGGTCACCGTCGACCGGGCCTTTCAGCGGGTCATCGAGAACTGCGCCCAACCTACCCCTGGCCGGCGCACCACTTGGATCAACGACGAAATCATCGGGCTCTATTGCAGCCTGCATCAGCGTGGTCACGCCCATAGCCTCGAGGTTTGGCACGAACAAACCCTGGTCGGCGGCCTCTACGGCCTGGCGGTGGGCGGCGCCTTTTTCGGAGAGAGCATGTTCAGCAGCCAGGCCGACGCCAGCAAGGTCGCCCTGGTCTACCTGGTGGCTCGGCTCAAGCAGGGCGGCTACCGGTTGCTCGACACCCAGTTCGTGACCCCGCACCTGACCACCTTCGGGGCCATCGAGATCGCCCGCGACAAGTACCACGCCATGCTGGCCGAGGCCATCGAGGCCAGTGGCGATTTCTCGGCACTACCCGACGAAGCGCCGGCCGACGAGGTGCTGCGCCTGGCTCTCGGGGATTGCACATGACCGCCTGCGCCATTTTCGACCTCGACGGCACGCTCACCGATTCGCGTGAAGGTATCGTGCTCTCGCTGGTCCATGCGCTCACGGAGCTGGGCCGACCGCTACCGGACGATGCCACCCTCGAGCGCTGCATCGGCCCGCCCCTCCACCAAGTATTCAGAGAGTTGCTGCAGAGCGACGACGGCGAGCTAATCGAGCTCGCCATCACCACCTACCGCCAACGCTACGCCACCGTGGGATACCGCGAGAACCGGGTTTACGAGGGCATCCCGGAGGCCCTGGCCGAATTACAGGAGGCGGGCTTGCGCCTCTTCGTCGCCACCTCCAAGCCGCTCGACTATGCCAGGCCGATCATCTCCGAGCAGGGCCTCGGCTCCTATTTTGAGGAGCTTTACGGCGCCAGCCTCGACGGCAAGCTCAGCCACAAACGCGATCTGTTGGCCAAACTCATCGCCGAGCAGCATCCCCAACTCTCGCGCAGCGTCATGGTCGGTGACCGCAAATACGACATTGAAGGCGCCCGCGAGGTGGGCTTGCCGTGTTTGGCGGTGCGTTGGGGGTTCGGCGATGCCGACGAACTTGCCGCTGCTCGCCCAGCGGCGCAGTGCGATGAACCGGTCGAACTGGCCGGGACGATTTGCGCTATTCTTGGCGGCTAACCTCCGTTTCGAGGGGCATGCGAGGGGCAACAAACGAGTCGGGGAGAAATCCATGGCCAGCTACACCTTGCTTTTGCTTGAAGACCAGTTCGAGCGCGGTGCCAGCGCGCGGGCCATGGCGCCGGGCAACCGTATGACCTATTGCCGGACCGGCGGGGTATCGGTTGACGGCAACGATCTGGCGCCCAACCAGGTCGCCTTCAGCGCCGCGCCCTGCGATCTAGTGGCCACGGCGGATGACACCCATTTGCTGCGCTTCGAACTCGTGGCGAGGGGTGAGGAAGACGGCTTGCTGAGGGGGGACGGTGTAGCTTCGACCCTGAAAATGGCGGAGGAAGTAGAATTGTCGGGCACAGACGGTTACTTCATGCGCTGTGACCGGATCGATTTCCCGCCTGGCGGCATCGCCTGGCACCACACCCACGTCGGACCCGGGGTTCGCTGTTTGCTAAAGGGCGAGCTGCAAGTCGAGACGGCCGGTCTGACCCACGAATTGCGCCCCTTCGATCCCTGGTTCGAAGCCGGCCCCGATATCGTGCTGGCCACCGCGTCCAAGGAAATCGAATCGGCCTTCGTTCGCGGCATGGTGCTGCCCCGCGATATTCTCGGTCAGAGTTCGGTGCGCTATCGCGATCCTGAGCAAAAGGACAAACCGGTGCCTCTCGGTCGCACCAATTTTCGCGACGAACTGATAGCTATCTAATCTACCCGCCGTAGCGCCGGGCCTCGTCGTACATGGCCAGCACGTTGGCCGGCGGCACGTCGGGCTGGATATTGTGCACGGCTGTCAGCACCAGGCCACCGCCGGTGCCCAGCGTGTCGATGATGTGGCGGGTTTCCTGGCGCACCTCGTCTTCGCTGCCCTGGGGCATGACGCGCTGGGTGTCGACACCGCCCCAAAACGCCATTTTGTCACCGAAATCCCGCTTCAGGCGCTCGGGGTCCATGCCTTTGGCCGCCACCTGCACCGGATTGATGGCATCGACGCCGATCTCGGCCAAGTCGTCGATCAGGTCGGCGATGGCACCGCAGCAGTGGAACACCACCTTGACGTCGGAAGCCTTTTTCACGCGCCCGATTACCTCGGCCTGATGGGGCTTGATCATCTTGCGATAGATGTCGGGGCTGAAGACCGTCGATTGCTGGGTCGACATGTCATCGCCGAAGAACACGATATCGATAAACTCGCCGGCCTCGGCCAGGGCATTTTCGGCCACCTTGGCGCAGTATTGGCTGCCGAACTCCATAATTCGACTGGCCATCTCGGGCCGCCGATAGAGATCGACCAGCCATTCGGCGTAGCCGCGCAGGAACTGCGCTTCGTGAACTACACCGAGGCGAATATTGAGGATGATGGCATGGTCGCCGGCCTCCCTCAGCGCCTGGGCGCGCTCGCGGAAGCCGCGGTAGAGGCCGGGATTGTCGGGATCGGGCCAGCCGTGGTTTTCCACGTCGGCCAGTGTGAAGTCATCCTTCTGGAAGGGGCCGCCGACGTTGAGATAGGGGCCGTCACCGCTCTTGCCCCAAACGGCGCCCCATTCGTCAACGAAGTTGTCCTCGTCGATGTCACGCTGGTAGCCGCCTTCGTAGGGGCTGAGCGAGATCAGCCGGGTGTCGACGTCGAAATAGTCGAGCATTGAGGCATCCGGCATGGCGACGCGGGCGCGGCGCATACCCAACTCGGTCTCGTGTTTCAGTCCCATGTGCTGCTTGAGCTTTTCGTAAGCCGTGAAATAGACCGTGCTGGCATAGGTGCCGCCGAGATCGAGCGGCACCCGGTCGGGCTGTTGGCGGTTGAGGGCCGCCAAAATGCGTTCCCTGCGGCTCATCGTCATTGTTGTCATCCTCGAATAGGCCGCACCATCGCGTTTGCCGGCCGTTAGACATTCCCTGAAGCTATTTTAGCTAGCGCTAACATCCTCAGCAATGGCCAGACGAAAAGCGAGTCGGTCCGTTGTGCGATAGGGCCGCGATTTGCTAGGGTCTGGGCATGAAATATGTGCGTCTTGCGACTTTGCTCGCGTGTCTGGCGGCGCCGCTCGGGGGCTGCGAGAACATGAACCAGTGGACCGAGATGTTCCGCGACATCAATCAGTCGCTGGTACCCATCGGCGTGCTCAGGAAAGCAAGCGACTAGCGGCCTTATGACGGCGTTCCGAGTCTTGCTTCTAGCCGGGGCCTGCCTGGCGCTAGCCCTGCCGGGGCCGGCGCAATCCCAAAACCGCATGGTCGCCGCGGCCAACCCGCACGCGGCCCGAGCCGGCCTCGAGATCTTGCACCAAGGCGGTAGCGCCGTGGATGCGGCGGTGGCGGTGCAATTGGTGCTGAACGTAGTCGAACCACAGTCCTCCGGCATTGGCGGTGGGGCTTTCATGCTGCACTTTGAGGCCGAGACGAGCCGGACCGAGGCCTATGACGGCCGCGAGACGGCACCGGCAGCGGCCACGGAGAGCCTCTTCCTGCACCCCGACGGCAGCCCCATGAAATTTTTCGAGGCCGTGGTCGGCGGCCGTTCGGTGGGTGCGCCCGGGGTGCTGCGTATGCTCGAAAAGGCCCACCAGCGGCACGGCCGCCTGCCCTGGCGCCAGCTCTTCCAGCCGGCCATTGCCCTGGCCCGCGATGGCTTCGCAGTCTCGCAGCGGCTGCACATGCTGCTGGCCCGCGACAAGTTCCTGGCCAAACAGCCGGCGGCCGGCGGCTTTTTCTACGACGCCGGTGGCCAGGCCTGGCCGGTCGGCCATGTGCTCAAGAACCCGGACCTGGCCGAGACCTTCACGGCCATCGCCAAAGGCGGCGCCGAGGCCTTCTATTCTGGGCCCATCGCCCACGACGTGGTGTCGGCGGTGACGGCTGCGGCCAACCCCGGCCTGCTCACTCTGGCCGATCTGGCAGGCTATCGCGCCAAGTTGCGCCAACCGGTCTGCGCCCCCTATCGCAGTTATCGAATTTGCGGCATGCCACCGCCAACCTCGGGTGGCATCACCACACTGCAGATCCTGGGAATACTTGAATCCTTCGATCTCGCGGCGCTGGCTCCCGGCTCGCTGCAAGCGGTGCACTTGATCTCCGAAGCCAGCCGGCTGGCCTATGCCGACCGCGCCCGCTATCTGGCCGACGGAGATTTCGTGGCTGTGCCAGTCGCCGGGTTGCTCAGGTCCGACTACCTGGCCCAACGCGCCGCTTCGATCGACCCAAAGCATAGCCTGGGCCGGGCCACGGCCGGTCTACCGGAGGGCCGTCAAGGTTTCGATTTTGCGCCCGCACCTTCGCTGAACCGTCCGGCGACCAGCCATTTCAGCATCGTCGACGCCAAGGGCAACGCCGTGGCCATGACGTCGAGTGTCGAGAATGCCTTCGGCTCGCGGTTGCTGGTGCGGGGATTTTTGCTCAACAACCAGCTCACCGACTTCTCCTTCCGTCCCCAGCGCGACGGCCTGCCGGTGGCCAACCGGGTTGCAGCAGGCAAACGGCCGCGCTCCTCCATGGCGCCTACCATGGTCTTTCGTGGCCAGAATTTGGTGCTGGCGTTAGGCTCGCCGGGAGGCAGCCGCATCATCGGCTACGTGGCAAAGACCATCATCGCCGTGCTCGACTGGAAACTCGACGTGCAATCCGCCGTCAACCTGCCCCACCACGTCAACCGCAACGGCACCACCGACCTCGAGGAAGGCACGGCTCTGGCTGGTCTAGCGGACGGGCTCAAGAACCTCGGCCACAAGGTTCGTATGCGCAGCCTGAACAGCGGCCTGCACGCCATCGCACTGACACCTGGCGGCCTCGACGGTGCTGCCGATCCGCGCCGCGAAGGCTTGGTCGTAGGAGATTGAACATGAGCCCGAGGTTCGGAACCTTCCTTTTGGCGCTGCTGGCCGCGACACTGGCAGCCACCGGCACCGCCGCCGACACCAAGCGCCTCACTCGGATTACCCATATCCACGGCCTGGCCGTCGACCCGGCGGCCACCGATCATCTTTTCCTGACCACCCGCAAGGGCTTCTACCGGCTCGCATCGGACGGCCTGGCGACGCTGGTCTCGGCCGGCGGGCGCGAGCTCACGGGTTTCGCCGCGGTGGCCGGCAACCGGCGCTTCTTCGCCAGCGGCAAGGTCCTGCGCGCCAAGGAAACGCTCGGCATCCTGCGCTCCGACAACGCCGGCACGAGTTGGCGGAAAATCTCCGACGGGCTGGTAGGCGCGAGCGCCCCGGCGGCCTTCCGCCGCCTGGCCGTCAGCCCCAGCAACCCGCGTCTGCTTTTCGGCTTGGACGACAACCTGCAGGTCAGCCGGGACGGCGGCATGACCTGGACGCAGGTCGGTCCGGCACCCAAGAGCGTGCTGGGAATGGCACTGGCGGCCGGCGCTGGTGCCCGGCTCTATGTCGCCACACCGCGCGGCCTGCTGGCCAGCAGCGACGGCGGCAAAACCTGGGCGCCGGCCTATGGCGGCAAGGGCAAGATCATTGCCACCCTGGTGACCACGACGGCCGCAGGGCGGGTCTTCGCCCACATTCACAAACAGGGCCTGATGGTGCGCAACAAGGGCGGCGCCTGGCGCCAACTGGTGGCAGCCAAAGCTTTCGATGGCATGCTCATCCGCCTGGCTGTCGATCCCCAATCACCGCAGCACCTCTTCGTCGTCAGCCAGTACATGAAGATCTTCGAAAGCCGTGACGGCGGCAAAACCTGGACGAGATACGGATTATGACCACGACCGCGACGACCACATCCCTCGCCTACAACGAGAAGGCCGCCTATTGGGAAAAGTGGGCTGAAACCATGGCCCGCCAGTCCCACCGCTTCAACGAGCCGCTGCTCGAGGCGGCCGGTGTCGGCCCCGGTGTGCAGCTGCTCGACCTGGCCTCGGGGGCCGGCGAGCCGGCGCTCAGCGCCGCCGCCCTGGTCGGCCCCAAGGGCCACGTCACGGCCACTGACGCTTCGGCTGAGATGCTGGCGGGCGCCACCCGCCGGGCAAAACAGGCGGGACTGGAAAACATCACCTTCGAAATCGCAGACATGCATGAGCTGCCCTTCGTCGACGACGCCTTCGATGCCCTGACCTGCCGTTTCGGCCTAATGTTCGTGGACGACCCGGTGGCGGCACTGAGCGAAGCCCGACGGGTGCTGCGCCCGGGCAGCCAGCTGGCTTACATGGTTTGGGGCCAGCGCCGGGAAAACACCCTTCATGACGTTATGAAAACGGTAGTGCCGAAATTATTGGGCGAGAGTGAGGACGAAAGCGGTGTCGACGGTGCCCAATTCCGCTTCGCCGACGAAGACAGCGTGGCGCCGCTGATGGTGGCGGCCGGGCTGGACCAGGTCGAAGAGCGCGAGCTGCGTCTCTCGCCCCGTCTCGATGCCGGCAAACCGTTCTGGCGACCCAACCTGGAAATGGCCTTCGGCGCCAAACTCGAAACCTTGTCCCAGGAGGAGCGCCAAGACATCGAGACGGCGGTGGTTGACGCCTTCGCGCCCTATCTCAAGGAGGGCGCCTACCACCTCCAGCTCCACGCCCGCCTGGCCTGCGCCACAGCGCCAGGATAACGCCGGCATAACAGACGATATTTGCCCTTGCATTAATGCAAAGAATTCCTATATATCAATCCGATATATATCGGTTTGTACTTAGGGAAATTACGGGGTGCCAATTGGAGCGCCGCGTTTGGGGCAGTCGGGGATTTCTGAACCGCTATGAACATCAAGACTCTTTGCCTTGGGATACTCTCCTTCGGCGACGCCTCGGGCTACGAAATCAAGAAGCAGCTCGAGGGGCCGTTTCGTCATTTCTATGACGCCAGCTTCGGCTCGATTTATCCGGCGTTGGGCAAATTGACTAGCGAGAACATGGTCGACTGCACCGAATTGGCGCAGCAAGGCCGGCCCGACAAAAAGGTTTACAGCATCACCACCAATGGCCGGCTCGATCTGGTGCAGCAGTTGCTCGAGCGACCGTCTCAGGATCGCATGCGCTCTGATTTCCTGGTCATAATGTTGTTTGCCGAGTTGCTGCCGGCGGCTCACATCGATGAGCTCGTTGGCCAGCGCATCGAGGACTACCGCAACTCGCTCGACGAGCTTTGCAGTCAAGGCAAGGACGATACCGCCAGCGCCGCCTTCGTGCACGGCTTCGGCTGCGCCGTCTACGGAGCCGCGCTGCGCTATCTCGAGGAGAACCGCCACCGCATCGTCGGTGAATCGCTGCGCGCCCAGGCGGAGGTCGCCGAATGACCCGCCAACGCCCGCGCCGCCGTCGCTTTATTCGCAGGAGAACCTGAGCATGAAACGCTCCTATCTGCTGGCCCTGGCCATCGCGCTCGTTGCCGCCGGCTGGGTGATTTCGGGACAGATGAACGGCGCCGACGAGATGCCTGCCACGGCCGCCGAACCGACGGCGGCGGAAACCCAAGCTGCACCGGCCGAACCGGCGCGGGTGCGCGTGCGCATCATCAAAGCCGAAAGCCGCAGCCGCGACATCGTGCTCCGCGGCCGCACCGAGGCTATCCGCAGCGTCGATTTGAAAGCCGAAATTCCCGGCCGCATCAGCGAGGTCATCGCCGCCAAGGGCCGCCGCCTGCGCCAGGGCGACGTCATCGCCCGCCTGGCCATGGAGGACCGCCAGGAAAAGTTGATCGAGGCCAAGGCGTTGGTCAGCCAGCGCCAAATGGAATACGACGCCGCGCTGAAGCTCAAGCAAAAAGGCTTCCGCGCTGAAACCAAATTGGCGGCAGCGGCGGCCAACCTGGAGGCGGCCTCGGCCTATGTCGCCAGCATCGAGGTCAGCATCGACCACACCGAGATCCGCGCGCCTTTCGCCGGCATCATCGAACGTCGCCCGGTGGAACTTGGCGACTACCTCAAGGCGGGCTCGGTGGTGGCCACCATCGTCGACCAGGATCCCTATTTGGTCGTGGGTCAGGTTTCGGAGCGCGAAGTCAGCCTTCTGCGCCGCGGCATGCCGGGCACGGCACGGCTGACCGACGGAACGAAGATAGCCGGTAAAGTGCGCTTCATCGCCACCAAGGCCGACCCCCTGACGCGCACCTTCCGGGTCGAGCTCAAAGTACCCAATTCCAAGCGGCTGCTGCGCGACGGCCTGACAGCCGAATTGCGCGTCGCCGTCGAAACCGTGGCCGCCCATTTCGTCTCGCCGGCGCTTCTGACGCTCGACGATACCGGCGTTATCGGCCTCAAGACGGTCAACGCCGACAATATCGTCGAATTCCACCCGGTGCGCATCTTCAGCGCCGGCGCCGCCGGGGTCTGGCTGGCCGGCCTGCCCGAAAGCGTCCAGGCGATCACCGTGGGCCAGGATTTCGTACGTCCCGGCGAACGTGTGATACCGGTAGCCGAGGCCGGGCCAACCTCATGAACACCATCATCAACGCCGCTCTCGACCGTTCGCGCACGGTGCTGTTGACGCTGGCGCTGATTCTGATCAGCGGCATCGTCGCCTACATCAACATCCCCAAGGAATCCGATCCCGACATCGACATTCCCATCATCTACGTCTCGATGTCACACGAAGGCATATCACCCGAGGACGCAGAGCGCCTGCTGGTGCGGCCCATGGAGAAGGAGCTGCGTGCCATCGAGGGCGTCAAGGAGATGCGTTCGACGGCGCGTGAGGGGCACGCCTCGGTGCTGCTCGAGTTCGAGGCCGGCTTCGACGCCGACCAGGCCTTCAACGATGTCAGCGAAAAGGTCGATATCGCCAAGAACGAACTGCCCGGCGATACCGAGGAGCCGACCGTCAACGAGGTCAACGTCGGCCTCTTCCCGGTGCTTATCGTCACCCTTTCGGGCGAGCTGCCGGAACGAACAATGTTCAAGCTGGCTCGCGACCTGCGCGACGAGTTGGAAGGCCTGGCGGGAGTGCTCGAAGCCGAGATCGCCGGCGACCGCGAAGAGGTGCTGGAGGTCATCGTCGATCCCCTGCGCATGGAGAGCTACAACATCAGCCACAGCGAGCTGGTGCGGGCCATGACCATGAACAACAGACTGGTCGCGGCGGGAGCGCTGGATACCGGACGGGGCCGTTTTTCGGTCAAGGTGCCGGGGCTATTCCAGACCGCCAAGGACGTGCTGGAGGTGCCCATCAAGGTCAACGGCGACGGCGTCGTGACGCTGGCCGACATCACCTCGGTGCGCCGCACTTTCAAGGACGCCACCACCTACGCCCGCCTCAACGGCAGGCAAGCCGTGGTGCTGGAAATCAAGAAACGCCTGGGCGAAAACGTCATCCTCACCATCGACGACGTGCGCCGCGTGGTAGCCGAGGAGAGCGCCCACTGGCCGCCGGGTGTTCAGATTGCCTTCAGCCAGGACAAGGCGGAAGAGATCCGCGACATGCTGAACGAGCTGCAGAACAACGTCATCAGCGCCATCATCCTGGTCATGGTGGTCGTGGTGGGCGCGCTGGGCCTGCGCAGCGCCGGATTGGTCGGCCTGGCTATCCCGAGCTCGTTCCTGTTCGGCATTCTGGTGTTGTCGATGCTTGGCCTGACCATGAACATGGTGGTGCTGTTCAGCCTGATCCTGGCTGTCGGCATGCTGGTCGACGGCGCTATCGTGGTCACCGAATACGCCGACCGCAAGATGGCCGAGGGTGTGCACAAACGAGACGCCTATGCCTTGGCCGCCAAGCGCATGGCCTGGCCCATCACGGCCTCGACGGCAACCACCCTGGCTGCCTTCATGCCGCTCTTGTTCTGGCCCGGCGTGGTCGGCGAATTCATGCTCTTTCTGCCCATCACGCTAATTGCCACGCTATCGGGCTCGCTGCTCATGGCGCTGGTCTTCGTGCCCACCCTGGGCGCCTACGTGGGCAAACCGGGCAGCGCCAACCCCGAAATCCGAGCCGCGCTGGCGGGCTCGGAGACCGGACCGCTGGACCAGGTGCCGGGATTGACCGGCACCTACGTGCGCAGCCTGCAGGTGCTGCTGCGCCATCCCCTCAAAGTCGTGTTGGTGGCAGTGGTGCTGCTGGTCGGCACGCAGGTCTACTACGCCAACCGTGGCAACGGCATCGAGTTCTTCCCCGACGTCGAGCCCAATCAAGCCGTGGTCATGGTGCATGCCCGCGGCAACATGTCGATTGACGAACGCGACGCCCTGGTGCGTGAGGTCGAGACCCAGGTGCTTCAAGTTTCGGGCATCGAGACCGCATATGCCCGCGTCGGCACCTCGAGCCAGGGATCGAACATGGCCGAGGACGTCATCGGCACTATCCAGCTCGAGCTGACGAATTGGGACCGGCGCCGGCCGGCGGCCGAAATCATGGACGAGATCCGCCAGCGCACCAAGAGCCTGGCCGGCATCGGCGTCGAGGTGCGCAAGCCCGTGGTGGGGCCGCCGACCGGCAAACCGGTGCAGCTTCATTTCAGCTCGCGCTATCCAGAGGCCATCGAGCCGGTACTGGTGCAGGTGCTGTCCGGCGTGCGTCAGATCGCTGGCCTGATCGACATCGAGGACAGCCGCGCCGTGCCCGGGGTCGAATGGCAGCTCGAGGTCGATCGCGCCCAGGCCGGCCGTTTCGCCGCCGACATCGCCACGGTCGGCAACATGGTCAAGCTGGTGACCAACGGCATCAAGGTCGACGAATACCGGCCCGACGATTCCGACGAGGAGGTCGAAATCCGGGTGCGATATCCCCTGGACGAACGCAACATCAACCAGCTTGATCAGCTGCGCATCCGCACGCCCGACGGCCTGGTGCCGATCTCCAACTTCGTCACCCGCTCACCCAAGGCCAAGACCGGCACCATCAAGCGTACCGACGGGCGACGCATCATGACCATCAAGGCCGGCGTCGCCGAAGGCGTGCTGCCCGACAACAAAATGCGCGAAATGCGTGCCTGGCTGGCAGAACAGAAACTTGATCCCCGCGTCGAGATCGCCTTCAAGGGCGAGGACGAGGAGCAGAAGAAAGCCGAAGCCTTCCTCATGAAAGCCTTTGGCGTGGCGCTCTTCGTCATGGCCATCATCCTGGTCACCCAGTTCAACAGCTTCTACCAGGCCTTCCTCATTCTCACCGCCGTGATCATGTCGACCATCGGCGTCATGCTGGGCCTGATCATCACCGGCCAGCCTTTCGGCATCGTCATGACCGGTGTCGGCGTCATCACGCTGGCCGGCATCGTGGTCAACAACAACATCGTGCTGATCGACACTTATGACAGGCTCAAGAAATCGGGCATGCCGGCCGTCGAGGCGGTGGTGCGAACCGGCGCCCAGCGTCTCAGACCGGTGATGCTGACGGCCGTCACCACCGTGCTGGGCCTGATGCCAATGGTGCTGCAGGTCAACATCGACGTATTCACGCGCGAGGTCTCCATGGGCGCGCCATCGACGCAATGGTGGGTGCAGTTGGCCACTGCCGTGGTCTCCGGCCTGACCTTCGCCACCGTGCTCACACTGGTGGTCACGCCGTGTCTGCTGGTGGTAGGCGCCAACACCTCGAAACGGCTGCAAGACCTCCGCGCCCGACGCGCCGCCCGCGCCATGACCCAGGCCGAGGAGGCGGTCTAGGTTTATTTGCCGGCCTTGACGGCCTCGCCGGCGCCCTCCTCCGGCCCCTCCTCCGCTGCCACCTGGCGGCGGAAGCTGCGCACGCTGAGCGGAATGCTGGCCAAGTAGACCAGCGCCAAGACGGTCATCGTCAGCCAGGGATAGCTGGCCAGCACCGCCGCCGCCAGGCCCACCACAAGCAGCATCGGTAACACGTACTCGCGCCGCACCCTGAGCTTCTTGAAGGAGTAGGTGGGAATCTGGCTGACCATCATGAACGACAGAAAGACGGTGAAGACAGCGGCCACTGCCGGCATACGGAAGAAAACGCCGCCATACTGGAAGCTCAACACCAGCGGTAGAAGCGCCAGGCCGCCGGCCGCCGGCGCCGGTATGCCGGTGAAGAAATTAGCCGCCCACGAGGGCTTGTTCGGATCGTCGAGCGCCGTGTTGAAACGCGCCAGCCTGAGGGCCATGCAAACGGCGAAAGCCAGCACTACGATCCAGCCTACGCCGCCCAGCTCGGCCAGGTTCCAGCGGTAAAGCACGAATCCCGGCGCTACTCCGAAGGAAACGAAATCCGACAGCGAATCGAGCTCGGCGCCAAACTTCGAGGTGCCCTTGAGCAACCGCGCCAAGCGCCCGTCAAGGCCGTCGAGGATGGCGGCGACGATGATAGCGACCACCGCCAACTGCCATTTCTCGGCCAGCGCGAAGCGCATCGCCGTCAGCCCGGCGCACAGCGCCAGGATGGTCAGGATGTTGGGGATCAGGCTGTTGACCGGCAGCGAGCGCAATCTTTGGGTTCGTGAACGCAGCACCATGGCTACTGCACCTCGCCTTTGCGCGGTGCCTCCTTGGAACGCTGGTCAGCCAGTACCGTTTCGCCGGCCACGGCACGCTGCCCAGCCAGCACCAGCGGGTTCATGCCCTCGTCGAGGTAGACGTCGAGGCGGCTGCCGAAGCGGATTATGCCAAAGCGTTCGCCGGCTTTCACGGTCTGACCTTCGGCCAGATGGCAGACGATGCGGCGCGCAATCAGGCCGGCAATCTGTACGAAAGCGATGTCCTTGCCGCCGCTGGTGGTCATTCGTACCGCCTGGCGTTCATTCTGTTCACTTGCCTTGTCCAGCGAGGCATTGAAGAAGGCACCGCTGTGGTAGGCCAGCGCCGTAACGGTCCCTGTGGCCGGCGCCCTGTTCACATGCACGTCGAGGACGCTCATGAAGATGCAGATGCGCAGCCGGGGATCATCCCCCATGCCCAGGCCCTGGGGCGGCAGCGCCCGTTCGATGGACAGCACCAGGCCATCGGCCGGACTGATGATCAGGCCCTCGCGCTGCGGTGACACCCGAGCCGGATCACGAAAGAAATAGGCACAGCCCAGCGTCAGCACCACACCGATCCAGCCCAAGGGCTCGGCCAGCATGAAGAACAGCGCACTGGCCAGGGCAAACAGCGCCACGAAGCGGTGACCCTCGCGGTGGATTGGGATCAGGATCGAATCGAAGACGGACAAGGGGCACTCCCGGCAACAATAGGGGGTCGGCGCGAAGTTTAACGCTACCTCGTGAACAGGGTAAGGGCGAGAATCAAACCGATCCGAGTGCCTCTGCCAGGCGTTCCTGATAGACCGCGGCCTCCTGCTGACGGGCCCACATGGCGGCATAGTTGCCTTCCAACGCCAGCAAATCAGCGTGGCGACCGCGTTCGACGATGCGGCCCTGATCGAGCACCAGGATCTCGTCGGCGTCGACCACGGTCGAGAGCCTATGGGCGATGACCAGTGTGGTGCGATCGGCCGAGACCTGTTTGAGTGCGGTTTGGATCTCGCGCTCGGTATGCGAATCCAGCGCCGAGGTGGCTTCGTCGAAAAGCAATATCCTGGGCTCCTTGAGGATGGTGCGGGCGATCGCTACGCGTTGCTTTTCGCCGCCCGATAGCTTGAGGCCGCGCTCGCCAACCATAGTGTCGTAACCCTCGGGTAGGCCTTCGACGAAGTCGTGGATGGCGGCCAGCCGGGCAGCCTCGAAGACATCTGCATCACTGGCCCCGGGATTGCCGTAGCGGATGTTGTATTTGATGCTGTCGTTGAACAGCACAGTGTCCTGCGGCACGATGCCGATGCTGTCACGCAGGCTGGCCTGTGTCACCTCGCGGATATCCTGGCCGTCGATGCGCACGCTGCCGGCGCTGACGTCATAGAAGCGGAAAAGGATACGCGAGATGGTCGATTTGCCGGCACCGCTGGGTCCGACGATGGCCACCGTGCGACCGGCCGGCACACGGAACGAAACGCCTTGCAGGATACCGCGGTCCGCCTCGTAGGAAAAATCGACGTCCGTGAACTCCACTTCGCCGCCGTTGGGCTCGAGTGCCTTGGCGCCGGGCCGGTCGATGATTTCGGCGTTGACCCGCAACAGCTTGAACATCTCCTCCATGTCGACCAGCGACTGCTTGATCTCACGGTAGACGAAGCCGAGGAAGTTGAGCGGCAGGTAGAGCTGGATCAGGAAGGTGTTGATCAGTACAAAATCGCCCAGCGTCATGACGCCTGCCTTGACCTGCTGGGCGGCCAGCAGCATTACCGCAATGAGGCCGGCCGAGACGATCACGCCCTGGCCGATATTGAGATACGAAAGCGTGGTCTGGCTGCGGATGGCCGCCTGTTCGTAGCGTGCCAGCGAGGCATCGTAACGCTCTGCCTCATGTCCTTCGTTGCCGAAATACTTGACGGTTTCGTAGTTGAGCAGACTGTCGATGGCCTTGGTGTTGGCCTCGTTGTCCATGTCGTTCATCTGACGCCGGAACTTGGTGCGCCATTCGGTGATCGCCAGCGTGAAGGCGATGTAGCCCGAGATGGTCAGCAGTGTCAGCAGGCCGAACCAAGGTGTGTAGTTGTAAAGCAGGATGCCGACCACCAGCAGGATCTCGAAAAGCGTCGGCAGGATGTTGAAAAGCGAAAACGTCAGCAGAAACTGAATGCCCTTGGTGCCGCGCTCGATGGAGCGCGAAAGACCACCGGTCTGGCGCTCCAGGTGGAAGCGGAGCGCCAGGCGATGCAGTTGCTCGAAGGTCTGCAAGGCCACCGAACGGATGGCATTTTGGCCCACCTTGATGAAAACCGCATCGCGCAACTCGCCAAAAGCCTGGGCCAGCACCCGGGCCAGGCCGTATCCGACGATGGCGCCTACCGGCACCACGATCAGGGCGATGTTCTCCAATGACAAGGCGTCGATGGCCGCCTTGTAAAGGAAAGGCACATAGACGTTGGCAAATTTGGCCGCCGCCAGCAAACAAAGCGCCACCACCACACGCAGCCTGAGCCCCGGCCGGCCGACCGGCCAGAGATAGGGCATCAACGTGCGCAACGTACCCAAGTGGCCGCGTCGCTCGCGCCGGCCGGCCTGTGGCTCTGCCTGTCGCGGCGTGGCGTTACTGCTGAGAGTGGTCATGGTGCAAATGAGTTATGGAAAATTAACACCCAACATGGTCCCATTAGATAGGTGCGGAGGAGGCGAAATCCCAGCATGAACGAACCTGAAGCCCATTTCCTTTCAAGCGAGGCGGCGACGGCGCTAGACCTGCCCGAGGGGCCGGTCGACATGAAGGACTTCCTGGCCCGGGCCAGCGAGAAGGCCGAGGCTCTGCCGATGCCCGCAAATTTTACCTTCCACTGGCTGGGCATCATGTTCGCCTGCCGCGCCCAGGAAACCGACGACGGCGCCCGCATCCGCATGTTCGCCGAGCTCGGCCAAATCCCCTACAGTGCCGAATCCCGCATCAATCGCCTGCGCACGATGGCGCTGCTCAAACTCAGCGGCCACATCGCCGACGGCGAATTCGTCACCGGCCCGCGGCAGACCCTGCTGTTCCGCAGCGAATTCGCGCTGCCGCTGCCGCTCAACGGCTCGACCTTGATGGGCAGCATCTCGGCCCACCTTCTCAAGGTCAAACCCTACCTCGAATTCGGCCTCGATCTGCACAATGAAGAAGTCGACGTGGACGACGAGGGCAACAATACCTAATTCGTCGTCGGCCGCGGCACGGTCAAAACCTGGCCCGGGAAGATCAGGTTGGGATTGCCGATTTGGCGGTCATTGGCGTTGAAGATCAGCGTATAGAGCACACCGTCACCGTAGGTTGCGCGAGCGATGCGCCATAGGCTATTGCCTGGCTGCACTGTAATTCGAACTTCGCCGGCCGCTAGGCGCAGTTCGCCCGGCGCGCTACGACGGAACGGCACCACCACACGACCCAGCACGATACCGCCAGCCCCGACGCGCTCGACGCGCAGGCGGTGGCGGCCGGCAGCCACCTTTTCCTTGGGCTTGAGCGTCCAGGTACCGCTCTTGTCGGCCTCGACTTCACCCGCCGGCTTGTCGTCGATGTAAGCCCGGAGCTTGGCACCAGGCTGGCCTTTGCCGGACAGCACCAACTTTCCCTGCTTGTCGTAGTCGACGGTGTCGACGGTAGGATCGGTCGAGGTCTTCGCTGGCGCCGCCGCCTTGTCGTCCACCTTCAGGCCGGCACCTTGTAGAACGCGGCTGGGGCCGCCGCCCTTGCGCGGCGTCAGCACGGCGATGACCTGGCTTGGCCCGGCATCGTCGCTTTCGCGTTTACTGGCGCCTTCGCCGGATTCTGCGGCTGCGGCAACAGCTTTTTCGGGCTTGGGAACCGCCACCACGACGACGTTCTCGGACAGCTTTACCTCGCCCGACTTGGAGCGCGCCTCGAGACTGAGCTCACGCGAGCCTGGTTCGAGGGGCTTTTCCGGCACCAGCACCCATTCGCCGCGGTCGTCGACGCTGGCCTTGCCCACCACCTCGTCCTTGGCCAGTACCGTGACTTCCGAGCCTGGCGTGCCGCGGCCGGCGATGACGGCGTTGCCGCGGCGATTGATGCGGACCACGTCGAAGCTCGGTGCCTTGAGTGCAGGAACCTTCTCAGGCGCAGGTGGTGATGGTGTGGATGGGCTGGTCGGGGCCCGCGCCGCCGACTGCTGCGCCGGGGCCTGGTCCGCTGTCGGAGGCCGCGTCGCGTCCTTCTCATCGTCCGAGAACACAAACGTCCAGGCGATGACGGCGGCTGCCACCACCGCTACCGCGGCACTTATGAAAATGATTGCGCGCACTCGCCGCCCCCGTCGGCTATCGGGGCAGCTACCCTAGCCCGGATTTCTCACCAGGTCACGGCCTGATCATTAGGCGCCGCGGCGGCCCGGAATTCGGTGGCGGCGCGGCGGCAAAGTCAGCAGATAATCGGCGATAGCGCCACGGTCGGCTGGCGTCAGAAACTTGAGACCACCTTCGATGGCCTCGGCCATGGCACCCTGAACATCATCGAAATCGGGCTTGAGACCGCTGCTGAGAAGATCGACTACGTCACCGCGGCTCCAGCCGCCGATGCCCGTCCGGTTGTCGGGTGTGATGTTGGGTACAGAGCGGCCATCGGGCCCCTTGGCCGTGCCGGCCAGGACCAGCGCATGATCGACGGCACCAAGCCAATTTCGCCCGGTATGGCATTCGCCGCAATGCGCCACTACCTGCACCAGATAGGCGCCACGGTTCCAGGAAGCGCTTTTGCCCGGGTCGTCGGCGAACGCGCCGGGCTCGAAAAACAGCCACTTCCAGATCCACATCAGGAAACGCCACGAAAAGGGCCAGCGTAGGTCGTGCCCGGCGACTTTGTTGGCCCGCGCCGGGCCCGCCATCAGGTGGGCGAAGATGTCCTTCATGTCCTGCAGCCGCATGCCGCTATAAGAGGTGTATGGAAAAACCGGGTAGTAGGAGGCTCCGTCGGGTCGCTCGCCGTGGCGCAGCGCCCGCACCAGGTCAGCCTCGCTCCAGCCACCGATACCGTGCTGGCGATGGGGCGTGATGTTGGGGCTGATGAAATTGCCGAAGGGTGTCTTCAACACCCGGCCGCCGGCCAGCTCGGGGCCATCGGGCGCGGTGTGGCAGTTTATGCAGCCGGCTACCCGCACCAGATAAGCGCCGCGCCCGGCATCGCCGCCGGGCAGCGCCGCTAGACCCTCCCCCCGCGGCCCGCTCCAGAGCACGAGCGCCAGAAACAAACTGGCGCCAAAGCTGAAGCGGAGAGACACGCGGATTTCCTTAATTCGTTGCCACCAAAATTCCCGTCATTCAGGTAGTTCTACCACCAACTCCCGCCCACCCCAGCCATGCAGTTTGTCATGTCCGCGTACCGTTACCCGTGAAATCGCGGCACCGTCTGGCAGTGTCAGCCGCTTACTGCGGCTAAAAGGCTGCTCGTTGACATGGGGATGCAACAGCACTCGGGTGCCGAGCACATGGCCCTTGGCGTCGAAAACTTGCCAGCGATCAGCATAATGGGACCAGCCTTCGTCGGCATGGCGCAGCGTGACGTCAAAACGGTAGACGCCAGCGGCGCTTTTCACCACATTGACGCCGACCACCTCGACTTCACCTGCTACCGACGGCAGGCCAGCGGCAAGGGCCACGGCAACAATCACGGCCTGGGCCGCCAGCAATATGAAAGGTTCCCTTATGGCGCGCATAGCTTCCCTCTGCGTCTATTGCGGCTCGAGCCCGGGTGCCCGGCCAGCTTACCAGCAGGCGGCGCAAGAGCTGGGAACACAATTAGGTGAACGCGGCATCGAACTGATCTACGGCGGCGGTGGCATCGGCCTCATGGGCCTGGTGGCCGACGCCGCACTGACGGCAGGCGGCCGGGTCACCGGCGTCATCCCCGGGCACTTGGACGAGCTCGAAGTGGGCCATGACGGGGTGCGCATGGAGGTGGTGCCGTCGATGCACGCCCGCAAGCAGCGCATGTTCGAATTGGCCGACGCCTTTGTCGCTTTGCCCGGCGGTGCCGGCACGCTCGACGAAAGCATCGAGATCATCACCTGGAGGCAGCTTCACCTGCACGACAAACCGCTGGCGATGATCGACATCGAGGGCTACTGGGGCCCCTTCCAGGCCCTCATGCGCCACGTTGTCGAGCAGGAATTCGCGGGTCCGGCGATGTCGGACCTCTACTTCATGGTGGCCAGCGTGGCGGCGCTTTGGCCGGCCCTCGAAGCGGCTCCCGAGCCACGCTTGACAGCCGAAGCGCACCTCCTGTAACCAGAGCCCCGCGAGGGGCCCTCGGAGCGGCCCTCAGCGCGTTCCCGAAAAGGAAGATCATGGCCAAAATCAAAGTCGACAATCCCGTCGTCGAACTCGACGGCGACGAGATGACCCGCATCATCTGGGATTTCATCAAGAACAAGTTGATCCTACCCTACCTGGATATCGATTTGAAATACTTCGACCTCAGCGTCGAAAGCCGCGACGCCAGCGACGATCAGATCACCATCGACGCCGCCCACGCCATCCAGGAGCACGGCGTCGGCGTCAAATGCGCCACCATCACGCCCGACGAGGAGCGCGTCGAGGAATTCGGCCTCAAGCAGATGTGGCGCTCGCCCAACGGCACCATCCGTAACATCCTCGGCGGTACGGTCTTCCGCGAACCCATCATCTGCCAGAACATTCCGCGCCTGGTACCAGGCTGGACCAAGCCCATCGTCATCGGCCGTCACGCCTTCGGCGACCAGTACCGGGCCACCGATTTCGTGGTCAAGGGACCGGGCAAACTGACCCTCACCTTCACCCCCGCCGATGGCGGTCCGGCCGAGGAATACGAGGTTCACGACTTCCCTGGCGGCGGCGTGGCCATGGGCATGTACAACCACGACGAATCCATCCGCGGCTTCGCCCGGGCCTGCATGAACTATGGCCTCGAGCGCGGCTGGCCCGTCTATCTCTCGACCAAGAACACCATCCTCAAGGCCTACGACGGCCGCTTCAAGGACCTCTTCCAGGAGGTCTTCGAGGCCGAGTTCGAGGACCGGTTCAAGGCCGCCGGGATCGATTACGAGCACCGCCTGATCGACGACATGGTGGCCCAGGTGTTGAAGTGGCAGGGCGCCATCGTCTGGGCCTGCAAGAACTACGACGGCGATGTGCAAAGCGATATCGTGGCTCAGGGCTTCGGCTCGCTGGGCATGATGAGTTCGGTGCTGATGACGCCCGACGGCAAAACCGTCGAGGCCGAGGCGGCCCACGGCACGGTGACGCGCCACTACCGCGAGCACCAGAAGGGCCACGAGACCTCGACCAACCCCGTGGCCTCGATCTTCGCCTGGACCCGCGGCCTCAAGCATCGCGCCAAGCTGGATGAGAACGCCGGTCTCGAACGCTTCGCTGAAACCCTGGAAAGCGTCTGCGTCGAAGCCATCGAAGGCGGCAGCATGACCAAGGACTTGGCGCTGCTGGTGGGCGGCGACCAGGGCTGGCAGACCACAAACGAGTTCCTCGACACTCTCGACGCCGGCCTGCAGGCCAAAATGGGCTGAGGACAAAACAAACCAAACACCCCCACCCTGCCCTCCCCCATCAAGGGGAGGGAAAAAATTGTTGTATTACAGTAAGATACTCCCTCCCCCCCCTTGTGGGGGAGGGTTGGGGTGGGGGGTACCATCAAAAGACCACACGATAAACCCCGGGCGGCACCTGCTGCCCGGGGTTGTTCCTAAGTTTCATGTCGATTTGCGCGAGCGGTTAAACGCCGGGGCCCTTGACCAGTTTGTCGGCTTCGGTCTCGGGGAAGGTTTCCCAGGAATCGCCTGCCGCGACCACGCAGGCCAAGCCGCTGGGGCGCGTGACCAGGATGGTCCACGAGCCCGACTTCGCCGCCAGGACTTCGAGGACGCTGCCGTCCCCCACCAGACCCATAGCCACCGGGGCCTCCTGATAGCGCGATTTGAGCTGCTCGATAACCGCCGTGCGTTCGCTGGTGCACAGGGTCTGAGCAGCGGCCGGCGCTACCAGCGCCAGGACCAGCAGCATTGCTCCGACCCATTTATACATGACGCTCTCCTCTTCGACTGAAAGGCAGATGTGCCTGACCTCGATATGGGGCCATGCTATTGATCATTCAAACGAATATCATATATAGATAGCATCAATATTTTTGATATAAATAGCCAATCGCAGGCCCCGCATGGACATCGAACTCGCGCGAACCTTCCTGGAAATCAGCGAATCGGGCACCTTCAGCGCCGCCGCCCAGCGCCTCAACGTCACCCAATCGACGGTCAGCATGCGCATCAAGGCGCTGGAGCGAGAGCTCGGCCGGCCGCTTTTCCTGCGCGGTCGAGGTGGCATCACTCTGACTGCGGCCGGCGAGCAGTTTCGCCGTTTCGCAACCACTCTGGTGCGTGTCTGGCGCCGTGCCCGGCAGGAGGTTGCGCTGCCGCCTCAGTACCACACCATCCTGACGGTGGGCGGGCAGCACAGCCTGTGGCAGCGGCTGTTGTTGCGTTGGACCGGCTGGATGCGCGACAACGCCGCCGAAGTGGCGCTGCAAGCCGAGATCGGCCCACCGGACTGGCTCATCCACCAGCTGGTCGACGGCATGCTCGACCTGGCCGTTCTCTACGCACCGCAGGGCCGGCCGGGCCTGGTGGTGGAGAAGTTAGTCGACGAAACCCTGGTTCTGGTGGCCAGCCGGCCGGACCACGACGGCGTAGCGGCGACCGATTACGTCTTCGTCGACTGGGGCGAGGAGTTTGCCGGCGACCATGGTCTGGCCTTTCCTGACGCCGCCACACCGGGCCTCTCGTTCAGTCTGGGCAGCGTCGCCCTCGACTACCTGCTGGAGCGCGGCGGCGCCGGCTATTTCCCGCTGCGTCTGGTGCGCCCGCATCTCGATGCCGGAGCGCTTCACCGCCTGGAAGCGCCGACCTTTTCCCGTCCCGCCTATGTCATGTACCGGCGCAGCGACAGCACGCTTTTGGGCACCGCTCTTGCAGGCCTGCGTCAGGCCGCTGCCACGGATACATAAGGTTTGTGAAGAGAAGGCAAGTTGCGTAGACCAATCTTAAACTGGCAGGATATGAAAAAAGTGAGCTGAGGTCTTTGGAACTGGTGGATTCTCGGGGGGACATTCCAACATGTTAGAGACGCTTTCCCAGATTTGATGGAATTCTTGGATTTCATAAAAACTTTTGCCGAAGATGTGGTTCCCGGCATCTTTGGAATTGCTGTCGTATCGCTAGTGATTTTCGGCGTCATTGTGATTTTGCCGATCAAGACCTGGAACATCGTCAAACAGGTGAAGTGGCTTTGGTACATCCAGTCGGCCCTTTTGCTGATCGTCGTTCTTGGCGCCAAATCCATAATTCTTTCCGCCCTGCCCCTGGAGGACGCCGGCCGGGAGACCGTGGAGCAGGTCGCTCAGAGCGTCACCTGGCTGCTCGGCGCATTTCTGGCAGGCCAGGCCCTGACGCTGTTTGTTTGGGAAGGTGTTTTCCGGAGAAAATACCAGACGGCGCCGCCCGGCCTGCTAACCAGCCTGGCCACCGCGGCGCTCTACGTTGCGGCACTCTATGGCATCATGACGTTCGTTTTCGAACGCCCCATGACCGGCTTCATCGTGTCCTCGGGGATCGTGGCGGGTGTTCTGGGCCTGGCCATGCAGAACTCCCTGGCGGATCTCGTCGCGGGCATCGCCATCAGCATCGAACGCCCCTTCAGCGTCGGCGACTGGGTGGAATTGGATGACGGAACGCTGGGCGAGGTCGTAGACGTCAACTGGCGCGCCACGCATTTCCGGTCCTGGAACAGCAGCCTCTATATCGTTCCCAACGCCCGCATATCCAACGCCCGGGTACATAACTTCAACCGGCCCGAGGCGAAATACGGCCATTGGTTCGATGTCCACGTGCCTTCGACCGTGCCGCCGACGCTGGTCCGCCGCGTTCTGCTCCAGGCCGCAGTCGATTCCGAACGCGTCCACGACGACCCGGCACCCCTCATTCGGGTGAGCGGTGCCGGCGGCTCGTACAAGTACATGATCTAAGTACATTTCGACAACTACCAGACCCACTTTGCCGGGATCGACGATCTCCTGATGCAGGTCTGGATACAATGCGCCCGCCACGGCATCGTGCCCTCGGCCGTGACCAGTGAGGTGATCCTGCGCCGCGGCGTGGCGGAGGAAATCAAGGAGCCGTCACCGCACGACCTGTTGGCGGAAATCGAGCTTTTCGCGGCGCTCGACGAAGAAAGCCGGCGCCTTCTGGTCGGCGGCATGAAGCTTCATGCCGTCCGCCTGGGCAACGATGTCGTGCGGCAAGGCGATGAGGGCTCGTCGCTGTTCGTCGTATCCGTAGGCATGGTCGACGTGACGCTCGGCAATCCCGGCCCCGAATCGCGGCGGGTCGCCCGGCTCGGGGCCGGCGAATATTTCGGCGAGATGTCCCTGTTGGCGGGTGAAGCACGTATGGCCACGGTGACGACGCATACGGATTGCCAACTCTTGGAAATCGACAAAGACGCTCTCAAACCCGTCTTCGACAGAAATCCAGAACTGATGCAGGCCATGGCGCGCATCGTCACGGAGCGAAAGCTAAGCAACGAGGCCTTGGAGAACATCGGTCAGGAAGACGACCTCGCCAGCCGTCTCAACGCCTTGGCCGCCAGCCTCGTCGATCGCATGAAGAAGATTTTCGCTTAGCCCGCTACTGAAACGTCAGTAACCGGCGCGGCGTCTCGATCATGATGGCGTCGACATCGGCTTGGCTGAATCCGCGCCTCAACATGCGCGGCAGTACCTCGAGGAAGATGTGGTCGTAGCCGTGCCCGCCATAGTGCCGCAGACGGGTGCGAAAGCAGATGTCGTGCGAGATCACCACTTGGTCGCGGTGGCCGCGGTCGAAGAGATCGCGGATCAGGCCCACCCGGACGCCGTCGTTGGGCAAGTCGACATCCGCCAGCAGATAATGCGTTTGCTCCATGCCGAAAAGGTCGAATTCCAGCACGCAACCGGTGTCGGCCAGGGCATAGAGGCGCTCGGCATCGAAAATGGTGCGGTCGATGTGGCAAATTATGGTGCGCTGCGGATCGCCGCCCTCGCGCCGGATCAGCTCGATCACCTCCATCGGCTGGTCGGCATGGCGGCCCGGGTGGACGGTGATGGCGGCGCCGCTGTCCTGCTGCGCCACGACAGCGGCACTCATGGCGCGCTGCTCGTTCTCGGTCCAGGGCGACTGGCAGCCGATTTCGCCGATGATGCCGGAGCGCACGTCGCTGCACCAGGCGCCATCACTGAGCTGGGCGATGATCTCGGCGGCCAGGTCGTCGACGGAGGCTGTGGCAAAGCCCGGATCCTGGTATTCCTCGACGTAGTTGCCCGAGCCCATGACGATGGGCACGCCGGTTTGCTCCGAGACTTTGCGCAAGGCCTCGGGCTGAGGTTTCAGGCCGGTATTGCTGAGCTCGACCATGGCGCCGCCGACCGCTCCCACCCGGGCCACTTCGGTCCTGGCGACCTCGGGCTCGTCGAGGCGGAACTTGGGGGCGTATTCGACACTGTTGTGGGCGATTTCATAGAAGTTCTGCGGCGTCAGCTCAGGGTAGTCCTGATCTTTGGCCGCCAGTGCCGGCGGCACGATGTCGCCAAAGATGTGCTCGTGCATCAAGGTCGGGCCCAATGCCTCAGGTGCAATGGCGCCACAGACGGTCTGGATTTGGCCTTTTGGGTAAGTGCTCATGGTATATCTCGCGGTGTTAGGCGGGGGCCCGAAGGACAGTAGCAGGAAGTCGTTATTGTAGGCGATTATGGCGGCACAGTAGGCGACAAGAATGCCAAGGTTGCGTTCGAAATCGCCGGGCTCCAACAGGCAATATTGAGAGCCGGTTTTTCAGTAATCCCACTAACCCGACACAAACGTTCGGGGCCGCAACAATCGGGTCGCCGCCTTGCTGCCGGGGCTGCTAAACCAACCTTTACAGCCAGGAGCACAAGCCAGGAGAGTATTCATGCCGACCGCCAGCGAGGATTACCAGCGCATTGCCGCCGCCATCAACTTTATCGCCGAGAACCGCCTGGAGCAGCCCGAACTGGCCACTGTCGCGGCCGCCGTGGGCCTGAGCAAATACCATTTCCAACGCCTTTTCGTGCGCTGGGCCGGTATCAGTCCCAAGCAGTTCCTGGCCCACCTAACGGTCGGCCACGCCAAGGAGCTTCTGCGCCAGGGCGAGAGCGTTCTGCATGCCTCCCTCGATACCGGACTTTCGGGCCCGGGCCGGCTGCACGATCTGTTCGTTGGCGTCGAAGCCATGACGCCGGGCGACTACAAGCGCTTTGGTGCCGATCTGATGATCCGTTACGGCCTGCAGCAGACGCCTTTCGGCGATGCCCTGGTGCTGTTGACCGAACGTGGCGTTTGCGGATTCGAATTCGTCGACGATAGCGACGGCGAGGCCCTGGATGCGGCCCGAGCGGAATGGCCGTTGAGCGAGTTCGTGGCCGATCAAGGAGAGACCGCCGCCATCGTCGCTCGGCTGTTTGCGCCTGATCAGGCGCGACCGGCGTTATTGCTTCGTGGCAGCCGCTTCCAGACCAAGGTCTGGAGTGCGCTGTTGCAATTGCCGGAAGGGCAGACCGTGAGCTATGGCGGGCTTGCCAGCGCCATCGGCGCACCTGGGGCGGCCCGGGCCGTGGGTCAGGCAGTGGCCCACAACCCCTTGGCTTTGCTGGTGCCTTGCCATCGCGTGCTCAAGCAGAACGGCGCCATCGAAGGCTATCGCTGGGGCGACACGCGCAAGCGCGTCCTGCTGGCCTGGGAAGCGGTTCGTAGCGAGGAGCGCCGCGCAGCCTAAGCGACCAGGCGCTCGATCTCGGCGGCGAAAGTCTGGGGATCGACGGGCTTTTCCAGGTAGCTGGCGTCAAGTTCGGCAGCCTGTTGCTTCCAGTGATCGGCGGTGCGGGCAGAAACCATGACAATCTTGACGTTCTCGGTTTCCTTGCGCTGACGCAACTCGCGGCAGAGCGCGAGGCCGTCCACGGCCGCCATCATCAAATCCACCAGCACGCAGTTGGGGCGCTGGGCGACAATCTCGGAAAGCGCCAATTCGCCCACCGTGTTTGACGACACCCGGTGACCGGCAGCCTCCAGCAGCGTTGTCATCAGGCCGATGATCTGTTCGTCGTCGTCGACAATGTAGATCTTCACGGTGTCCCCTCCGTCGAATTCGCCAGCAACCACTAGCCATATTGGCGCAATTTTGGCGCCAGGCAAAATGCCCGGCAATACGGCTGGCGGCAACCCCGGCAGCGGCGCTATGCTCGTGAACGTCGACGTCTAGGAGAATACCATGCCGCTGACGCCGCAGGGCTTCCCAGTCATGCTCAGCTTCGACCTCGACGCCGAGACCATGTGGACGGCCCGCGACGCCCAGAATGCCGAGCGCCCCATCGTCATGTCGCAGGGTGCCTATGGCTGGAAAACAGGCACGCCTCGGGTGCTCGACGTGCTCGATCGCTACGCCATCAAATCCACCTTCTTCATCCCCGGCTTGGTAATCCAGGAACACCAGTCACTGGCCGAGGAGATCCTGGCGCGCGGCCACGAAATCGCCCACCACAGTTGGTCCCACCGTTGGATCGTCAACCTCTCACCGGCCGAAGAGCGCGAAGAGATGGCAAAGGGGTTCGAGATCATCGAACGCGTCACGGGAGCCCCGCCGGCCGGCTACCGCTCGCCGGCCGCCGAGTTCAGTCCCATCACCATGGGTTTGTTGCAAGAGTTCGGATTTTCGTATTCGTCGAACTATTTCGACTGCGATGAACCTTATTTGCACGTCGTCGACGGCAAACAAACAGATCTAGTCGAATTTCCCTTCGCCTGGGTGCTCGACGATGCCCCTTTCTTCCAATACTCCATCACGCTACCCGGCCGCACCATGCAGGCACCCTCGGCGGTATTGGAGGCCTGGAAGGCGGAATTCGACATGATCTACGCCGAAGAAGGCGCCTTCAGCCTAGCCATGCACCCGCAAATCATCGGCCGGCCTTCGCGGTTGGTGGTTCTCGAGGCCCTGATCGAACACATTTCGGCACAACCCAAAGTCTGGTTCGCGCGTTGCGACGAGGTGGCGGCGGCGGTGCGGCCGATACTGCGGGCCGGATCCGCAACGTGAGGCGGGCTGGTCTCCCTCCCCTGCCCGATCGTTCGGCCTATTACGCTGCCAAGGTTTTGACGTTCGAACTGGCAGCCGCAATCAGGGTAACACGATGAACGACCTGCTTTTTCGCTCCGTAACCGACCTTTGCGCCGCTATTCGCGGCAAGGAACTCTCGCCCGTCGAATTGATGGAAGCGGTGCTGACCAACCTTGATGAAAGCCAATCCAGCATCAATGCCTTTATCACGGTAACCGAGACGGCAGCCCGTAGCGCCGCCGCAGCGGCCGAACAGGCGGTGATGGACGGGGCCGACCTGGGGCCACTGCATGGGGTGCCCTTCGCGGTCAAGGATCTGACCTACACCAAGGGTGTGCGCACCACCATGGGTTCCTACCTGCACGACACCTTCATTCCCACCGAGGACGCCGTACCGGTGGCCCGCCTCAAGGCTGCCGGGGCCATCCTCATCGGCAAGACGACGACGCCCGAATTCGGTCATAAGGCCATGACAGACGGGCCGCTGTTTGGCCGCACCCGCAACCCCTGGGACCGCGGCCGCACTTGCGGCGGCTCCAGCGGTGGCTCGGCGGCCGCCGTGGCGGCCGGCATCGCGCCGCTGGCGTTGGGCACCGACGGCGGTGGCTCGGTGCGCATTCCGGCCGCCTGTTGCGGCATCGTCGGGCTCAAGCCGACGTTGGGCCGCATCCCCCATATCCACGCCCCCGACGCCTTCGGCAACAACTCCTACATCGGCCCCATGTGCCGCAACGTAACCGACACCCGCTTGACGTTCGACATTATCAGCGGGCCCGACCGGCGCGATCCCTATGCGCTTGCCGCGCCTCCCGAAATCCCGCCGCTGGAAAGCCTGAACGGCCAGCGCCTGGCCTGGCTGGCCCAGGCCGGCCCCGCCCTAGACCCCGAGGTGGCGGCGATGTGCCGCGAAACGATCGATATGCTGGCCGAAATGGGCGCCGAAGTGAGCGAGATCGAGGAGGACTTCGCCGCCCTCGAGGCGGATTACCTGACCGTCATGCGGGCCGGCTTCGCTGCCCGCCTGGGCCACCACCTACCAGAGATGGAAGGCCGTCTGGATCGCTCGCTGGTCGATACCATCCGCCGCGGCCAAGCCCTGAATGCCGCCGACCTGGCCGCCGCCCAAATCCGGCGTAGCGAGCTTTTTCGTCACATTCAGGAGCGTTTTGCGACCTGTGACTTCATTTTATCGCCAACCCTTAGCGCGCCAGCCTTGGCGATCGATCAGGATGCTCTGGGCGGCCTGACCATCGCCGGCATCGACGTGGCGCCGGGCAGCATCCGCGCCGGCTGGTATCCCTATACCTACCCATTCAACCTCAGCGGCCATCCGGCAATCAGCATTCCCTGCGGTTTCAGTACGAACGGTCTGCCAGTTGGCTTGCAGATCGTCGGTCCCTGGCAAGCCGATCACCAAGTGCTGAAACTGGCGGAATTGATCGAAACCGCCCGCCCTTGGGGCCATCGTCGCCCTGGAGAGACAATGCATTAACATTGTAATATCAATAGATTATGTTCGATTTTTAAACATTAACATGAGCTAAATTCAATGAACCTCGATGAACTCCCGACGCCTTCGTTGATCCTCGATCGGAACTGCCTGCAGCGTAACGCCGAGGCCATGACGGCGCGCCTGAAGGGGCACGGTGTGGCGTTGCGACCGCACATGAAAACGGCCAAATCAATCGAAGTGGCGCGCCTGGCGTTGGCCGGCAATTTCGGCGGCATCACCGTCTCGACCCTCGAAGAGGCCCGGTATTTTGCCCGTAACGGCATCACCGACATCGTTTACGGCGTCGGCATCGTACCGGCAAAACTCGATTTTCTCGCCGAAATTCAGGGTAAAATCGGAGAAAATGCGCTGATTTCGGTGATTCTCGACAATCCCGGGGTAGCCCGAAACGTCGCCGCCCGAGCCCAGGCGCTGGGCAGCAGCTTCGAGGTGCTAATCGAACTTGATTGCGGCGGCGACCGGGCTGGTGTGCCGGTCGGCGATGCCGAACGCCTGTTGGCCGTGGCCGCTGGCCTGCAGCAAGGCGGCGGCGTTGCCCTGAAGGGCGTGATGACCCATGCCGGCCACAGCTACCACTGCCACGGTAAAGCCGAAATCGAAAGTGTGGCTGAACAGGAACGCGCCGGCCTGGTATGGGCCGCCGAATGCCTGGGCGCGGCCGGCCTGCCCTGCGACGTGGTCAGCGGCGGCTCGACCCCCACCGCGGTATTTGCCAAGAACCTCAATGGCATCAGCGAAATGCGGCCCGGCGTCTATATGTTCGGCGACGTCATGCAGCAAGAGATCGGCACCTGCAGCGGCGAAGACATCGCCGTCACCGTCTTGGCCAGCGTTATCGGCCGCGGCGGCCGCAGCGGTAACGAACACCTTCTGCTCGATGCCGGGGCACTGGCGCTCTCGAAGGACCGGGGCGCCGACGAATTCAGCCCTGACGCAGGGTTTGGCTTGGTTTTCGACATCGAAAACCGGTCCTTCCAAGGCCTATCGGTGAGCGACGCCCATCAAGAGCATGGCCTCGCAACGGGCCCCAGCCTGCCGGCCCTGGAGATCGGCGAGCGGGTGCGCATTCGACCCATCCACTCCTGCCTGACGACGGCTATGTACCAGCGCTATCACGTGGTCGAGGGCGGGCGGCAGGTTGTCGCTGTCTGGGAGAGGACTGGCGGTTGGTAATATTATCGAACGATCGACCGTAAATAACTGACAAATCAGGATATTTCTATTTTTTTCGACCGATCGGTCGTCCCCTATATGCAGGAAACTCACGAGCGAGCGTTCAAGTCAAAGTCACATCCCCAGTGTTCAGGAAATATGCGAACGTACGTTCAAGGCACGGTCGCAATAAGCGTGATCCTCTGTCCCCAATTTTCAAAAAACTACGAACGAGCGTTCGAGTCACTATCACAGTGACAGGCTCATGCCGTCGTCGACAAGAACAACACTACCGGTCATGTAATCCCCTGCCGCCGAAGCCATCAACAACAACATGCCGTCCAAATCCTGAGGCTTGCCCAACCGGCGACGGGGAAAGCCCGCTACCATCTTCTGGCCGTGTTCGCTGGCAAAGAACTCGGTATTCATCTCGGTCTCGACGTAGCCCGGCGCGAGGGCGTTGACGCGAATGCCGTAGCGCGCCCACTCCAGCGCCATGACCTTGGTCATATGGGCTACTGCGGCCTTCGAAATGCAGTAGGTCGACAGCCCCTTGAGGGGCCGGACCGCAGCCATCGAAGCGATGTTGATGATGGAACCGCCGCGGCCATGCTGGATCATGCGCTTGGCACACTCCTGAGCCACCATGAAGACGCCCTTGGTGTTGGTGTCGAGCACCCGGTCGTAGTCCTCTTCAGTCATCTCGATGATCAACTTGGTGACCTCGACGCCGGCGTTGTTGACGACCACCGAAAGCGCCCCCAATTCGGTTTCCGCGGCATCAACCGTGGCATGCACGCTGGCGACGTCGGTGACATCGAGGGCGAAGGCCATGGCGCGACCGTCGAATTCCTCGATTTCCGCGACCAGCGCCGCCAGTTTGTCGGCGCGACGTGCACAAACCGCTACGCGGGCGCCGCTGCGCGCCAGAGTCAGTGCAAAATGCCGGCCCAGGCCGCTGGATGCCCCGGTCACCAGGGCCGTTACGCCCTCGAGCGCAAAGGGTTCGGTCACTACGAACCTCCGTTTTCTGTTGCGCTACCGACCTTAGAGCATAATCCACGGCAAGGGAATCGGGCGCTGATGGGGCCAATAGGGGGTGAGAAGTCAGTTGACATGCGGGGCGGCAGCCGCAGATTATCGAATAGCGCAGGTGGCGAACACTTGGCGCGTCGAGCGCAAATTGCGGTGATTTCATGCCCAGCTATTCGGCCCGGGTTCTAGTCTACGATACCGATCCCGAACACCCTCATGATCTTCCCGCAAAGCTTGAACAGCAGAATTATTTTTGCATACAGGTGGAGAACGAAACGGACGCCGTCGAGGCTGTCGTCAACGCTCATCCCGACGTGGTAATCGTCAACACCGTGCCCGCCGACAGCGCCTGGAGCGAGCTCTCCGATGCCGTCCACACGACATGGCGCGACCGCCAGGCACCGGTAATTCTGATCGGCGATACCGCCGGAATCGAGCAAAAGGTCGAGAGCTCCCGCAGCAAAGTGGCCGACTATTTGCCGGCCAATTTCCACGATTCACAGCTTTTTGCCCGTCTCCAGGCCTTGTTGCGCATCAACACCATGCACGAGGAACTGCTCAGACGCATCTTCACGGTCGAAAAATACGGCGTCAAGGACATCGAGGCGGTATCGCCCGAGGTCGAGGTCGACGACGCCCGTGTGGTGCTGCTGGGCCGAGACGCGGCTGAGCTTGACACGCTGGAAGCGGCGCTGAGCGACGAGCGCGTGGTGGCCCGCCTCGACGACCCCTTCGCCGCCATGGAAGCGCTGACCGAGAAGAATGTCGACGGCCTGATCGTGGCCACCCGGGGCGACGACCAGGAATTCTTCGGCTTCTGCACCGATGTGCGGCACAATTCGCGCCTCTTTAACTTGCCCATCCTGGTCATCGTCGACGAGGGCGTGTTCGAGGCCGACGAAATGCAGTTGGCCCGCGGCGCCACCGAACCGATCCAACGGCCGATCATGGCAGACGACCTCAAGACCCGGCTGGAGTTGCTGATCATCCAGCAGCGCTACCGCTTTGCCGTGCGCAAGGTCTTCATGCAGTCGCTTCGCCCGGTCAACAGCGACGGCCTCACCGGCCTCTATAGCCACGGCTTCCTGCACGAGCACCTGGCCAGCCAGGTCGCTGATGCCGAGCAATGGCAAAAGCATCTCGCCGTGGGATTTTTCGATATCGACCTCTTTGGCGACGTCAACGCCGAGTTCGGCTATGTGGCCGGCGACTTGCTACTGCGCCAGATCGGCACGATGATTTCGGGCCTGTTACGGGCCGAGGATCTGTCGGCGCGCTACGGCGGCGGCTCCTTCGTGGTGGTGCTACCGGAAACGCCGCTGCAGGTGGCCGAAATCGCCTTGCAGCGCATTGCTTCGGTGGTGCGCTTTACCGAATTGGCCATCGCCGATGCCGTGAAGCCTATCAGTGTGGGGCTTTCCGTGGGTGTCACCGCCTTCGAGGCCGGCGACGATGCCGAAAGCCTGATCGCCCGCGCCCGCGAGGGCATGCAGTAAGCGAGAAAGGTTCGGAGCCGACCATGGAGCTACAGATAGACGTCGTCTCCGATACCGTCTGTCCCTGGTGCCTGATCGGCAAGCGACGCTTCGAACGAGCCCTGACAGCCCGGCCAGAAGTCAAAGTAACGCTCAACTGGCGTCCCTATCAGCTCAACCCCGACATGCCGGAGGGTGGTCTTGAGCGCAAAGACTATGTCGAGCGCAAGTTCGGCGGACCCGACCAGGCCCAGGCGGTCTACGAGAATATCCGACAGGCCGGACTGGGCGAGGACATCGACTTCGCCTTCGAAGCCATCCAGCGCACCCCCAACACCATCGATTCCCATCGCCTGATCCGCTGGGCCGGTTCAGCCGGTTGCCAGGACGCCGTGGTCGAGGATCTATTTGGCCGCTATTTCCTGGCCGGCGCCGACATCGGCGATCACGCCGTGCTGACCGACATCGCCGAGACCGCGGGCATGGACGCCAAGCTGGTGGCTGAACTCCTGGAGCGCGGCGACGATCGCGACCTGGTGGCCCGCGAGGACGCCCAGGCCCGGCAGATGGGGGTCAATGCCGTGCCCTGCTTCATCGTTGCCCAGCGTTACGTGGTATTCGGCGCCCAGGAGCCGGAGACCTTCCTGCAGCTATTTGAACTGTTAGCCCGCGAGGACGCCGAGGTAGCGGCGGAAACTGCATCGGTTTGAACACCGACGAAAAACACTCCCGCCCTGCCCTCCCCCGAATCGGGGGAGGGTGTGGGTGGGGGCGGCGACGGACTCTATTCCTGCGCAATCTCGGACAAATGAACCAATAAGCGTTGAGCCCCGGTCAGCCGCTCGTCGGCGTCGGGCCAGGAGCGCATGTAAACGAGCTTATGGTCGGGCCTGAGCTTGACCGTGCCGACCTGATTTTCGATGAAGGCCACCAGGCCGGCCGGGTTGGCGAATTCGTTGTCACGGAAGTTGAGCGTGGCACCGCGCGGCCCGGCCTCCAGCTTCTCGACACCGGCGGCACGGCAGAGCTGCTTGATGGCGACGATGCGCAAAAGGTGCTCGACTTCCTCGGGCAGGTCGCCGAAACGGTCGATCAACTCGGCCGCGAAGGCGTCGATCTCGGCCCTCTCCTCGAGCCGTGAAAGGCGCCGGTAGAGTCCCAGCCGAACATCGAGATCGGCCACGTAAGCCTCGGGAATGAGCTCCGAGGTGCCGATGTTGATCTGCGGCGACCAGCGCTCTTCATCACCCTCGGTGGCGCTGCCATCGTCGCGCGCCGCCGCCACCGCCTCCTCCAGCATCTCCTGGTAAAGCTCGAAGCCGACCTCGCGGATATGGCCCGATTGCTCCTGGCCCAAAACATTTCCGGCGCCGCGGATGTCGAGATCATGGCTGGCCAAACTGAAGCCGGCGCCGAGGCCGTCCAGCGCCTGCATGACGGCCAGCCGTTTCTCCGCCGCCGGCGTCGGCAGGCGGCGTGCCGGCAAGGTCAAATAGGCATAAGCCCGCAGCTTCGAGCGCCCGATGCGGCCGCGCAACTGATAGAGCTGGGACAAGCCGAACATGTCGGCCCGATGCACGATCATGGTGTTGGCGGTGGGGATATCGAGACCCGATTCGACGATGTTGGTAGCCACCAGGACGTCGAAACCGCCTTCGTAGAAGGCATTCATGACGCGGTCGAGATCGTCCGTCTTTTGGCGGCCGTGGGCTATGGCGACTGTAACTTCGGGCACTTGGCGCTTGAGGAAACCCACGACCTCGTCGATGTCGCTGATGCGGGGGCAGATGTAGAAGGTCTGACCGCCACGGTAGTGCTCGCGCAGGATGGCTTCGCGCACCACCACGGGATCGAAAGGCAGCGTGAAAGTGCGGATGGCAAGTCGGTCGACCGGCGGCGTGGCGATGAGGCTGAGTTCACGCACCCCGGAAAGCGCCAAATGCAGTGTTCGCGGGATCGGCGTGGCGCTCAGCGTAAGTACGTGAACGTTGGTACGAAGCTCCTTCAGGCGCTCCTTGTGGGTAACCCCGAAATGCTGCTCCTCGTCCACGACAACCAAGCCTAAGTCTTTGAATTTTATGGTTTTTCCCAAAAGAGCGTGGGTCCCGACGACGATGTCGATGCGGCCCGCCTCGAGGCCCTCACGGGTTTCCGCCGTCTCCTTGCCCTTGACCATGCGCGACAGCCGGCCGACCTCGACGGGCCAGCCGGCGAAGCGCTCGCGGATGGTCTGGAAGTGCTGGCGCACGAGCAAGGTGGTAGGCGCCACGATGGCCACCTGGTGACCGCTCATGACGCTGATGAAGGCGGCCCGCAACGCCACCTCGGTCTTGCCGAAGCCGACGTCGCCGCAGACCAGCCGGTCCATGGGCCGGCCCGAGGCGAGATCTTCGAGCACATCGGCGATGGAGCGCTGCTGGTCCTCGGTTTCATGGTAGGGAAAACGGGCACAAAACTCGTCGTAGAGACCGGCCGGCGGCTGCCAGGCCTCGACTTGGCGCAACTGCCGGGCGGCGGCCATGGCGATCAACTGATCGGCGATGTCGCGGATGCGTTTCTTGGCTCGGGCCTTGCGGGCCTGCCAGGCGCTGCCGCCCAGACGATCGAGCGCCACCTCTGCGCTTTCGGAGCCATAGCGCGAGATGACCTCGATATTGACCACCGGGATGAACAGGCGGTCGCCGCCCTCGTAAATCAGCAGCAGGCAATCGTGGGGAGCGCCGGACACCTCGACGGCGTTCAGCCCCTCGAAGCGGCCGATGCCGTGATCGACGTGAACGACGAAGTCGCCGGGCGTCAGGCTGGCCGCCTCGGTGATGAAATTCTCGGCCCGGCGGTTGCGCTTGGGCGGTCTGACCAGACGGTCGCCGAGCACGTCCTGCTCGCCGATGACGCACAACTCTTCGCTCTCGAAACCGTGCTCCAGCCCCAGGACTGCCAAGCCCAGCGCGTTGGCCGGCAGGGCCTGGCAGCCGGCCCAATCATCGGCGGCCTGGCCACCGGATATGCCGTGATCGGCCAGCAGGCCGGCCAGGCGCTGGCGCGAGCCGTCGCTGAAACTGGCCATGACGACGCGCCGGCCAGCCGTCTGCTGGACGGCGATATGGTCCGCCAGGGCATCAAACAGGTTGGCCGTCTGGCGTTGACGCTCGGGCGCGAAATCACGGCCACGGCGACCGCCGGCAGCGAAAACCCGGAGCCCCTCGGGCACGTCGAAGGGTGACAACGTGAACACCCCGCGCCCGGCCAGCAGGACCTGCCACTCTTCATCATCCAGGTAGAGCGCTTCGGGCTTGAGTGGCCGGTAGACGACGCCCTCCTCGCCGTCGGTCCGAGCCGCTTGGCGCGCCTGGTAGTAATCAGCAATGGTTTCCAGACGGCTCTGGCGCGCCTCGTCGGCCAAATGATCGAGGCTGACAAGGGCGCCGGGCAGGTAATCGAAGAGCGTCTCCAGGCTCTCGTGGAACAGCGGCAGCCAGTGCTCCATACCGAGCTGCCGCCGGCCCGCCGTGACGGCCTGATAAAGCGGGTCGTTCTCGCCCACTGCAGCCCCGAAGCGGGCGCCGTAGCCGGCCCTGTAGAGGGCGATGGAGGCGTCATCTAGCAACACTTCGGAGACCGGTTCCAGGCGGACATCCTCGATCCGGTCCCGGGTCAACTGGCTCAACGGGTCAAACAGGCGCACGCCTTCGAGGGTGTCGCCGAAAAGGTCCAGCCTGACGGGCTCGCCCCGGCCCGGCGGAAAGATATCGATGATACCGCCGCGAACGGCGAACTCGCCCGGCTCGCGTACCGTGCCGGTACGGCTATAGCCATTGCGCGCCAGGTAGGCCAGCAACGCCTCGGTATCGATGTCGTCGCCGATGTGGGCGCTGAAAGTGGCGTCGCGCACGGTGTCGCGGGCCGGCAGGCGCTGGGTGGCGGCATTGACCGTGGTCAGCACCAATCCCGGCGGCGGGCCCTCGACCAGGCTGCAAAGCGCATCCATGCGCCGGCTGGCCACCTCGACGTTGGGCGACACGCGGTCGTAGGGCAAACAATCCCAGGCCGGGAGGATGCGCAGCACGAGATCGGGCGCGAAGAAGGCCAAGGCTTCAGCCAAGCCCGTCATGCGAGCCTCGTCTCGGGCGACATGAAGAAGGTTGGCGCCGAATGACTGGCGAGCCTCAAGAGCAAGTTCTGCCAGCACCTGGGCATCCCGGCCTTCGGGCGCACCGGCGATCGCGTTCCGCCCGGGTTCAGGCAGGTTTTTTTCTTTGAATATCAAGATGTTATTTCATGAAACTTAAAGTTCAACAGCAACGTCATAACGTCGCTCTCCAGATTCTCAGGTAGCTCATTCTTACCGCTCACCCAATCGAACAGATCGGCATCGTTCTGCTCCAGAAGAGCGGCATAACGCCTGAGCTGCCCGGCATCAAAATCGGCCAAATGGTGATTGGCGAAGCGACCCAGCATGAGATCTGTCTCGCGCCGGCCACGGTGCCAGCTCTGGTAGCGCAGGCGCTTGCGCAGGATCTCGATGTCAGGGGTGGGATCGGTATCGCTCATGCCGGGCCGGAGGGGCGTTGAAACAGGGGCTTTGGGGAGGGCGACGGTATAGCCATTGGCGGTATCCTGTCGATGGGATAAAACGGCTCAACCCGGTGTGTCGTTTTGTGCGCCGCTTTAACCGACCTGATCATGCGCCCGGAGATCCTGTTCCCGCTATTCCGCCCTCTGACCGCCCTGGCCGGCGTTGGGCCGCGCATTGCCAAGGCCTGCGCCCGCCTGAACCTCGAAAGACCGGTCGATCTGCTCTGGCACCTGCCCAGCGGGCTCTTGGACCGGCGTTTTTCACCGCCGCTCGACACAGCGCCCGACGGCGTCGTAGCAACCGTCGTGGTCGACGTCGGGCGCCACCTGCCGGCGTCCAACCGGCGCCTGCCCTACCGCGTGCCGTGCCACAACGAAAGCGGCGAGCTGACGCTGGTTTTTTTCCATGCCCGCCCCGACTACCTGCAAAGGGTACTGCCCGAAGGCAGCAGCCGCGTGGTCAGCGGCCGGCTCGAGCGCTTTCGCGGCGAGTTGCAGATGAGCCATCCCGACCACATCGGCGAGCCCGCCGAGCTGGCCCGCATCCAAACCCTGGAGCCGGTTTACCCGCTGACCGCCGGGCTCACCGCCAAAGCCCTGCAAAAAGCCACGGACGACGCCCTGAGCGAGCTGCCCGAAATGCCTGAATGGCTCGACCCGGCGCTGCAAAAGGCCGAAAACTGGCTGCCTTGGCAAGCCGCCGTACAGGCGGTCCACAGCCCGGCCGGGTTCGATAATTTGGATCCCCTGGCTACGGCCCGGGCTCGCCTGGCCTATGACGAGTTGTTGGCCAACCAGTTGGCCCTGGCCCTGATGCGCCGCAACCTGCGCCGCCGTGCCGGCCGGACAACCCAGGCCGAGGGGCGGATGCGCCAACGCGTCGTCGCGGCGCTGGACTACCAGCTGACTGGTGCCCAGCAACGCACCTTGGACGAAGTCGATGCCGACTTGGCGGCCGAGCACCGCATGCTGCGGCTGCTACAGGGCGACGTCGGCAGCGGCAAGACCATCGTTGCGCTCCTGGCCATGCTGACGGCCGTCGAGGCCGGCGCCCAGGCCACCCTGATGGCGCCGACGGAGATCCTGGCACGGCAGCACTTCGCCACTATCGAGCCGCTGGCCCAGGTTGCCGGCGTGCGGCTTGGACTGCTGCTCGGCCGCGGCCGCCAGAAAGGCCGGGCCGCCACGTTGCGCGCCCTGGCAGCCGGCGAGATCGATATCCTGGTGGGCACTCACGCGGTGTTCCAGCAAGAGGTCGAGTTTCGCGACCTGGCCTTCGCTGTGATCGACGAGCAGCACCGTTTCGGCGTTCACCAGCGCCTGGCACTCAGCGCCAAGGGCGCCGGGCGCTGCGACCTGCTGGTGATGACGGCGACACCCATTCCGCGCACCCTGGCGCTGACCGCATTCGGCGACATGGAGACCTCGCGCCTTGATGAAAAGCCGCCGGGCAGGCTGCCGGTGGAAACCCGGGCGCTGCCGCTGGAGCGCCTGGAAGAAGTGGTCAAAGCACTCGAACGCCATGTCGCCGACGGTGCCCGGGTCTATTGGGTGTGTCCGCTGGTGGCCGAATCGGAGATCAGCGATCTAGCCGCCGCCGAACAACGCCAGGCCCACCTGAGCCAGCACTTCGGCCAGCGCGTGGCGCTGGTGCACGGCCGTATGAAGGGCAGCCTCAAGGACGAAGCCATGGCCCGCTTTGCCAGCGGCGAGGTGGAGATACTGGTGGCTACCACGGTGATCGAGGTCGGCGTCGACGTGCCCGAGGCGACGGTCATGGTGATCGAGCATGCCGAACGCTTCGGCCTGGCCCAATTGCACCAGTTGCGCGGCCGGGTGGGCCGCGGCACGGGCGCCTCGAGCTGCGTCATGCTCTACGCCCCACCGCTGGGCGAGGTTGCCCGGCAGCGCCTGGAGATAATGCGCCGGACCGAGGACGGCTTCCGCATCGCCGAAGAGGACCTCAAGCTGCGCGGTGCCGGAGAGGTCCTGGGCACGCGCCAGAGCGGCCTGCCGGCCTTCCGCCTGGCCGACCTCGGCGCCCACGGCGAGTTGCTGGCCATGGCACGCGACGATGCACGCCTGATCCTGGAGCGCGACAGCGATCTCGAAAGCCCCCGGGGCCAGGCCCTCAGGGTACTGCTCTATCTCTTCGAACGCGACGCTGCTGTGGGCTATCTGGGTTCGGGTTAGTTGGTTTCCTCGTCAATCGCCACGAACAGTTTCTTGACCCCCTGATCCGCTTCCGGACGCGGGTCCGGAGGGGTCACGATGCCGCCCGAGATGACCAGTTTGATACCCTCCTCCACCGACATTGCCAGCGCCACCACGTCGCGGCGCGGCACGAAGAGCAGAAACCCCGAGGTCGGGTTGGGCGTAGTCGGCAGGAAGATGTTGATCAGTTCGTCGGCACTGAGATGGGCAACTTCGCCCTCGGTCGTGCTGGTGACGAAGGCCACCGCCCAAAGGCCGCGTCGGGGATACTCGACCAGCACCACCTCGCGAAAGGAATCCGACGACTGGGCCAGCACGGTCTCGAAGATCTGTTTCAGCGCCCCGTAGATGGTGCGCACTACCGGCATCCGGTCGACCAGTTGCTCGCCCAGGCCGACCAAAGTGCGGCCCAAAATGCTGGCGGTCAGAAAACCGATCAGCGTGACGACGAGAAAGATGACCACCAGGCCGAGCCCGGGAATGCTGAACGGCAGGTAGGTTTCCGGGTTGTAAGCAGGCGGTATCAGCGGTGTGATCTGGTCGTCGACGAAGGCGATGAACTCCCAGGCGATCAGCACCGTGATGCCGATCGGCGCGCTGACGATGAAGCCGGCCAGGAAGTAATACCGCAGGCGGCGCAACAGGCCGCGCCGCGGAGGGCGTAGCAATCTCGGCTTTTGAGCCATCCCGCCTCATTTTTCGACTATTCCGGAAATATCCTGAGAATATCTTAGCAGGTTATTCCTAACCCCTTATTAACACAGGGAAAAGTACTCTAACGACCAATATTCGGAGGGACCGGCATGGGATTTTTGCCGGGCATCGCCATTTGCAGTAAGGTCCGATAATCGTGATGCGCAAAACGCTGTTCGCCGTTCTACCCTGCCTGCTTCTGGCGCTGCCGTCAGCGGCTCGGGCCGATTACGAATCGGCGGTGCTGAGCTACGACAAGGGTCGCTACGACGTGGCGCTCAGGGACTTCCGGCCGCTCAGCGAAACCGGCCATTCCGGAGCCGAGTTCATGCTTGGCGCCATGTACTTTTACGGCCGCGGCGTGACACGCAACGACGGCCTGGCCGCCATCTGGTTCTTCAAGGCCGCCAACCAAGGCCATCCCGGCGCCCAGTTGGCCTTTGGTTCAATGCACATCCGCGGCATCGGCGTGCGCCAGGACCTGATCACGGCCTATACCTGGCTCAGCCTGGCCATGCGTAGCGCCATCCCTACTCTGGTGCATCAGGCGACCTTGCTGCGCGACGAGGCAGCTCAGCTGATGACGCCCCAGGAAATCGAAGCGGCCCGCGCCAAGGCCGCCGACTGGAGCGCCACCCCCGCAGGACTGACGCGTTGGCGGCGTTAAGCAGATCCCATCTGGGATCGGCTTAACGTTTTTGTCGCTCACGGCGGCGGACCTGCGGTCCGCTGCCTGCGCGGGCGCGCCGCAGGTGCGGCGGGTCGCGGTCGCTCCCGTTGCACAAAAAGACCAAGCAGCAAAAAAAACCACCCTATGGCAGCGGCTCTAAGCCGCCCCCCGGCCACGGGGGGCGGAGGCCAAGGGCGCGGATGCGCCCGCCCGGTGAGGGTCTACAAAAATGCCGCCTGTGGCGGCGCACGCCCGGCGAGGATTTACAAAAGTTCTAACGAAAAGCCACTGGGTCGGCGAGGACGTTTTCGCGGGTCCATATAGCCAGTTGCCGGCCGCGATAGGGCTGTACATAGAGCGGCAGGCCGGCGCGTTCGGGCAATGACTTGAGGTGCAGCGTGACGACGTGACCGTCCGGGTGGGCCGCCAGCCAGCTCTCCAACTGCCGGCCCGGCACCACCGCCAGGGCCTTGCTCAAGCGACCGGGAAACTGCAATTGCCCTTGATATTTATTGACCACAGCCACCGCATGGCCGCGCGCCAGGGCCTCACCGACATGGGCGGCGGCGCGTTGCAGGTCGAAGGCCGGCCTCAACGCCGGCACCAATGTGGCATGAACCAGCAGCACCAGCGCCAGTGACTGCAACGCCAGCGCCCGCACCCGGCCACCGACGGCGGTGCCGCGCCAGACCGCCAGCAAGGCGCCCAGCAAAATCATCGCGAAACCCAATGGCTCGGCCGCCCTCAACCATTTGGGCAAGGCTGCCAAATGCCCCTCCGCCGGCCCCTGTCCCAGACCGCCGAGCACCACCAGCGCCAGCCCGGCCAGCAGCACCAGCAGTGCCGGCACCACCAAGGACCATCGCCCGCCGGGGCTTTCGGGCAAGGCCCGAGCGGCGATCAGCATGAGCGGCGGGAACAGCGGCAGCATGTAATGCGGTTGCTTGCCACTGATCAGCGAGAATACCACGAAGGCCGGCAGCACGGTGGTCAGGGCCAGGCGCGGGCCCGCCTCGATCCATAACCCGACGCGGCCCTGGCGCCAGATGCCGCGCCACAATGGAGGCCAGAAAACCCAGGGAAAGAGCAGCAACGGCAGCAGCGGCAGGTACCACCAGAACGGCCGGTCATGGGCAAAGGATTCGCTCATGCGCCCCGCTGTCTGGCCCCACAGGATAGCATCGCCATAGATCGCACCGCCGGCCCGCGCCGCCGGTAGCGCCCAGGCCAACGCCAGCGCCGCGGCAACCACCAGCGCCACCGCCAAAGCAAGGTACCAGCGTCCCCAGGCCACCTGTACAGACTTCCCCCACCAGGGCGCCAACAGGGCCGGCGGCAGGAGATAGAGCGCGATCACCGGTCCCTTGGCCAATACCCCCAGCCCCAGCGCCAGCGCCAGGCCGGCGAAGCCCGGCACCAGCTGGCCGCGCCAGGCCACGACCAGGCTCAGCAACCCGGCGGTGCTGATTAGCGTCAGCAGCATGTCGAACATGGTGACGCTGGCAAAGGCGGCCCAAAACAGGCTGCCGAGCAGCAACCAAGGCACCAGGTCGGCTATTTCCGGGCGCTCCGGCCACAATCTCGCGGTCAACGCCCGTGCCACGAACAGCGCCCCCAGCCCACAAAGCGGTGCCACCAGCCGGGCCCACCACTCGCTGACGCCGGCCAGCAGCCAACCCAGATTGATCAGCCAAAACAGCAGCGGCGGCTTGTGGCTGTAGGGCTCGCCATTGAGATGCGGCACCAGAAAATCACCACCGAGCCACATCTCCCAGGCCACCGCCAGATAGCGTGTCTCGTCGACCGGTGTCAGCGGCCGAGCCCACAGCGCCAGGCCGATCAGCAGCAACCAGGCAGCCAGCCACGGCAGTGCCGAGATCAGGGCGCGCCTCATGGCTCGGCGCCATTCTCGTCGGCCAAACCGCTTTGCCGCCCATAGCGCCGGTAGAGGTGAACGCCCAGCCCCGCCGAGACGGCGAAAAGGCCGACGCTGATGGCGATCTGCAGCTCCGAAGCGACGCTGACGCCCGAACCGACGAGCGCGAAGATGATAGTTTGGGGCAAGTATCCGAGCGCCGAGCCAAGCACGAAACCCAGCCCGCCGATGGCCGAAACTCCAGCCGCCAGGTTGGTCAGAAAATTGCTGCCCACCGGCAGCAGCCGGATCACCAGCGCCATGGCGAAGGGGCTCTGAGCCAGGAAGGCATCGATGCGGCGAATGCGCGCCGGCGCCCGGGCCAGCACCACAGCCCGGCCCAGCAGCCGGGCATAGGTAAAGGTTACGATGCAGCCGATGACGGTAGCCAAAAGCGCCAACGTCGTGCCGACAGCGACACCAAAGGCATAGCCGCCGAGGAAGCTGATGATCTGGCGGGGCAGCCCGAAAGTGGCGAAAAGTGCGGCGGCGGCTACGAATAGCGCCTCGCCGGCCAGTCCGCGGCCGCGCACCTGGCTGTCGATCCAGTCGGTGCTGAAGGCCGTCGTCAGGCCGCTTTCCTTGACGGCGAAACCAATGGCCAGCAGCGAAAGCAGCAACGCGCCGCCCCGCAACAAGCCCCGAAGATCTTTCTTAGCCGCCATTTTGCTGGCCATCCGGAGCGCCATCATGCAGTTCCTCAACGACCGGCAAGCGGCTGCGCCGGGCCAGCCACATGACGCCGCAAAGGTCGACGATGCCGACCCACAAGCGGTCAGCGACGCCATAGTGCGAGCGGCCGCCGCGGCGCGGACGGTGATTGACCTCGACCGAGGTCACGCTGGCGCCGCGCAGCCGCACCAGGGCCGGCAGGAAGCGATGGAAGTGGTCGAAAAGCGGCAAGCTGAGAAAGAGTTGGCGCTCGAAAAGCTTGAGACCGCAGCCGGTATCCGGGGTGCCGTCACGCAACAGCCGGCGGCGCACGGCATTGGCCACCTTCGACGAGACCCTTTTCAGCCAGCCGTCGTGGCGGCGGCGGCGGTAGCCGGCGATGAGTTGCTGGACCGGCGCCGGGGCCTCCAGATCGACGAGGGCCAGCAGCTTGGGCAGGTCGGCGGGATCGTTCTGGCCGTCACCATCCAGGGTGGCGATCCAACGCCCGCGCGCCGCTTCGATGCCGCTACGCAGCGCCGCACTTTGACCGGCGTTGCTGCGGTGCCGGAGGCGCCTGAGCCAAGGTCGTGCGCTGGCCGCAGCAGCCAATACCGAAGCCGTGTCGTCGGCGCTGCAATCGTCGACCACGACAAGCTCGAAAGCCAGCAGACCCTCGAGAGCCGTCGCCACCTCGTCGATCAACGCGCCGATGTTGGCGGCTTCGTCATGCACCGGGATGACAACGGACAGCGGCAGATCGTGCTGCTTTGCGGCCGCTGCAGCGGCGCTATCGATCGGATCGTGGCCCATGCCGTATCGGATGCCGGTGGTAGTGCCGGAAAGGCTCGCGGCGCGACCGCGAGCGTGCCCGAAGGTAATACCGCGGACCGAGCCCCACAAGAAGAGTTTCGTAGTTGAAGTTCAGGCGACGGCCAGCAAGGTCGGTCGGTGCCTCGGCGTCAGGCTCACCGCCGTAGGCTGCAGCAGCGCTGCCGACGTCGCCGGGTTCGCTCTGACCGGCCGTCTCGGTCCTGGCTTCGACCGCTTCCTCGCGCCGTTGGGCCGCGGCCTCGGCCCGGGCCTTCGATTCCTCGGCCTGGGCCCGTGAAGCCACCGCACGATCCTGGCCCGAAGGTTCGGCCGGTGCCATAGCGGCGCGCTTGACTACCTCCATCTTGCGTATTGTCGCGTCGGGGTTGCCCGCTATCGGGCTGACGTCAATGGGCGTCGAGCCGCCGACGGCGTAGTTGCCGCCATCGGGACCGCGTTGGTAGTGACCCGGTCGACGCCCGGCATGCGAATAAGATCGTTTTGCACGAAAACCTCGAAGGCCTGAATGTCGGCCACCATGATGTGCAGCAGGTAGTCGCGTTCGCCGGTAGTGGCATAGCCCTCCACCACCTCGTCACGTTGGCGGATTTCGCCTTCGAATTCCTGAGCTCGGTGCATGTCGATGGTAACGTTGACGAAGACGTCGAGGCCGATACCGAGCTGCTGGGGATCGAGCCTCGCCACATAGCTCCGGATTACGCCTTCCTCTTGAAGGCGACGCACCCGGCGCCAGCAGGGCGTCGTCGAGAGACCGATACGTTCGGCCAATTCGGCGATCGACAAACGACCTTCACGCTGCAGCTCGTCGAGGATGCGGCAATCCTGCGAATCCAAATGGCCCATAGGGTTTCTTTCCGATATTTTATAATCTTTTAGATGATATTTCTAAATTCCTATTATTTTGATGTCTAAATGGCAATGATTTTCTCAAAATCTTAGGTGTATCATCCACAGCAACGTAGCCGGAGCGCGCCTGGCGAAGTGGGCGTCCGCGCTCCAGACCCCAGGCTACGGGGCCAGGGAGATCCGGCATGACGATCACTGATATCTCGTTGGACGACGTCTACAACGTCAGCGACGGCCGTATTTATCTCACCGGCGTCCAGGCCCTGGTGCGGCTGCCCATCGAACAACGTCGCCGCGACCGGGCGGCGGGCCTCAAGACCGGCGGTTTCATCTCGGGCTACCGCGGCTCGCCGTTGGGCGGCTACGACCGGGCACTGTGGGGCGCCAAGACCTTGCTCGACGAACATGACATCCGCTTCCATCCCGGTCTCAACGAGGAACTGGCGGCAACGGCCGTGCTGGGCACGCAGCAGGCCTCGGTCTATCCCGATTTCGAGTACGACGGTGTCTTCGCTATCTGGTACGGCAAGGGCCCCGGCCTCGACCGCGCCGGCGATGCCCTGAAGCACTGCAATTCCTACGGCTCTTCGCGCCACGGCGGTGCCCTGGTCGTGGTCGGCGACGATCACGGCGCCGTCTCGTCCAGCCTGGCCCACCAGTGCGAACAGGTCATGCAGTCGTGGATGATGCCGGTCTTCAATCCGGCCAGCCTACTGGAATACCTCGATCTCGGCCTGCTGGGTTTTGCGCTCTCGCGCTTTTCGGGCTGCTTCGTCGGCTTCAAGGCGGTATCCGAGACGGTCGAATCGGCGGCTTCGATCCGGGTTTCGCCGGAGCTGCCAAAAATAGTCCTACCTGAGGATTTCGAGATGCCGCCGGACGGCCTGCACATCCGCTGGCCCGATCCCCAATTGGCCCAGGAGGAACGGCTGCAATACCACCGCCTGCCCGCCGCCAAAGCCTTCGCCCGGGCCAACCGCCTGGACCGTTGTGTCCTGGGACCGGAACGCGGCCGCCTGGGCATCATCAGCACCGGCAAATCTCACCTCGACCTCATGCAGGCGCTGTGGGACCTGGGCATCGACGACAAGGAGGCGCATGGGCTGGGCCTCGGCATCTACAAAGTCGTCATGTCGTATCCGCTGGAGAGCGAAAGCGCCACGGCCTTCGCTGCCGGCTTCGACGAAGTGTTGGTGGTCGAAGAAAAACGCCCCTTCGTGGAAACCCAGCTCAAGGAAGCGCTCTACAACCTGGCCGCCGAGCGCCGCCCAAGGGTCAGCGGCAAGACCGACCCCGAGGGCCGGCCATTGCTGCCCAGCAACGCCGAGTTGGATGCCGATCTGTTGGCACGGGCGGTGGTGGCGCGTCTCGGCGACGCCGAGCTCGAGCGCCGCGCCGCCGCCAAGTTGCAGAGTTACCAGCAGCTACGCGGCCTCAGTCAAAGCCCCAGCGATACAGTGCGCACGCCCTTTTTCTGCTCCGGCTGCCCACACAACACCTCGACCCGCATACCCGAAGGCAGCCGCGCCTTGGCCGGCACCGGCTGCCACCTGATGGCGGCGCTGATGGACCGCGAAACCTCGAGCTTCCTGCACATGGGAGCCGAGGGCTGCAATTGGATCGGCCACAGCCCCTACGTGACAGCGCCACATATTTTCCAGAACCTGGGCGACGGCACCTACAACCATTCGGGCAGCCTGGCCATCCGCCAGGCCCTGGCCACTGACGTCAACATCACCTACAAAATTCTTTTCAACGACGCCGTGGCCATGACCGGCGGCCAACCCTTCGAGGGCGGCCTAACGGTGCCGCAGATCACCCAGCAGGTCTATCACGAGGGCGTGCGCCGCATCGCCGTGGTCAGCGACGATGCCGACAAGTATCCTTCCGACGTCGGCTTCGCGCCCGGCACCAGCGTGCATCAGCGCGACGAACTCGAGGCGCTGCAGCACGAGATGCGTGAGCTGCCGGGTGTCTCCGTGATCGTCTACGACCAAGTCTGCGCCACCGAACTGAGACGCCGGCGCAAGCGCGGTCAGGCCGCTCAGGCAACCCGGCGGGTCTTCATCAACAGCGCCGTCTGCGAGGGCTGCGGCGATTGTTCGGTGCAGTCCAACTGTATCTCAGTGGTGCCCCTCGAAACGCCCTTGGGACGCAAGCGGGCCATCGACCAGTCGACTTGCAATAGTGATCTTTCCTGTCTCGAAGGCTTCTGTCCCGCCTTGGTCACCCTGGAAGGTGCCGAGCCGCGGCGCCTGGCGGCGGCTGCAGCCAGCGCCGATTTCGCCGCTACGCTGCCGCCCCCTCCCCGCCCCCAAATCACGAAGCCCTACGGCGTCCTGGTCACCGGCATCGGCGGTACGGGCGTCATCACCACGGGCCAGATCATCGGCATGGCTGCCCACATCGACGGCCGCGGCGTCTCGGTGATGGACTTCACCGGCCTGGCCCAACGCGGCGGCGGCGTGGTCACCCACGTGCGTCTGGCGCCCAAGCCGGACGACATCTACGGCGCCCGGGTGCCCTTCGGCGGCGCCGGCCTGTTGCTCGGCGGCGACCTGGTGGTCAGCACCGGTCCCGAAGTGCGCTCGCGCCTGAGTACCGCCAGCCGGGCCGTGGTTGACAGCGGCGTGGCCATGACCGCCGCCATGGTCATCGATCCGCGGGCAGAAATCGACGATAGCCTGTTGCGCCATCAGATCGAGGAAGCGGTGGGCCGCGACAATCTGGATGCCCTGCCGGCAACGCGCCTGGCCGAGCGGCTTTCGGGAAACAGCGTTGCCGCTAACATGGTGCTGCTGGGCCATGCACTGCAAAGCGGAGCGCTGCCGCTTTCGCTGGCCGCCGTCGAGCGCGCCATCGAACTCAACGGTGTCTCCATCGAGGACAACAAGCGTTGCCTGGCGCTGGGCCGCCTGGCGGCGCACGACCGGGCCGCCGCTCTGGCCCTGGTCGGGCTATCAGACGAAGCACCCAAGAGCGAAACCTTGGAGGATTCGGTGGCCCGGCGCTCCGCCTTCCTCAGCGAATATCAGAACGTCGCCCTGGCTGAGCGCTTTCGGGCCATGCTGGCTCGCGTCGAGGCCGTCGAAGCAAGCCTCGGTAGTGAACGCCACCTCAGCGCCGCCGTGGCCGAGAGCTATTTCAAACTGCTGGCGGTGAAAGACGAGTGGGAGGTGGCCAGACTTTACGCCGAGGGCGATTTCCAAGACCAACTGAAGGCCCGCTTCAGCGGCGACTATCGTCTGCGCTTCCACCTCTCTCCGCCCTGGTTGGCGCCGCGCGACCGCTACAGCGGGGCCCGGCGCAAGACTAGCTTCGGCCCCTGGGCGCTGACACTGTTTGGCCTGCTGGCCCGCCTGCGGGGATTGCGTGGCGGACCGCTCGACGTATTCGCCTGGCAGTCCGAACGGCGCCGCGAGCGCCAGTTGGTGTCGGAATTCGAAGCCACGCTCGAGGAACTGCTGGCCGGGCTCGGCGCCGCCAATCTAGCTCAGGCCGTCGACATCGCCCGTCTGCCGCTCGACATCAAGGGCTTCGGCCCGGTCAAGGAACGCGCCATTACCCGTTTCGAAATCGAGCACGAGAGCCTAATGGCAGCGTATCGCCATGGCGACCGGGCAGCCGCCGCCGAATAGACAGTGTATAAGTAGCCGCTGGAAGGTGAAGCAGGCGAGGAACTCCCATGACGGCACCGGAACCCCGAGAGGGGATCATGGAACTGCGCCCTTACAAGGGCGGTGATGCGGTGCTAGAGGGTTTTGCCGAGCCCATCCGGCTGGCCTCCAACGAAGGGGCCCTAGGCCCCAGTCCGCTGGCCGTCGCGGCATTGGAAAGGCTGGGGCCGGAGCTACATCGCTATCCCGACGGCGGCGCCACCGCCATGCGCCAGGCCCTGGCCGAACACCACGGCTTGGAGGCCGAGCGCATCGTCTGCGGCACCGGCTCGGACGAGTTGCTGAGCCAGATCTGCCGCGCCTACGCCGGGCCCGGCGACGAGGTGGTATACAGCGAACACGGCTTCATGTGGTACAAGATGACGGCGCGCTCGTGTGGCGCCACACCGGTGGCGGCACCCGAGATCGACCTTACCGCCAACGTCGACAACCTGCTGGCGGCGGTCGGAGCAAGAACCCGCGTCGTCTTCCTGGCCAATCCCAATAACCCCACCGGCACGGCGATTTCGCGCCATGAGATCGAGCGCCTGCACGCGGGCTTGCCCGAAGACGTGCTGCTGGTGCTGGACGGCGCCTACGCCGAATACATCGAAGACGACTGGTATAGCGATGGCGCCGAGCTCGTGGAGGCGGCGCAAAACGTGGTCATGACCCGGACCTTTTCGAAGCTCTATTCCCTGGCCCACATCAGGCTGGGCTGGGCCTATTGCCCCACCGCGGTGGCCGACGTGCTTGATCGCATTCGCGCGCCCTTCAGCGTCGCCGGCCCAGCCATAGCGGCCGGCCTGGCTGCGCTCGCCGATCGCGAGCATGCCGCCCGGACCCGCGCCCATACCATCCAATGGCGTGACTGGCTGGCCGCCGAGGCCAGCAAGCTGGGTCTGGGCACCACACCCAGCGTGGCCAATTTCGTACTACTCCGCTTTCCCGACACGTCCGGCCGCACGGCCCACGATGCCGATACCTTCCTGCGCCAACGCGGCATCATCGTGCGCACTCAAGACCCGGTCGGGCTCTCCGACTGCCTGCGCATCAGCATCGGCAACGAGGACGAGATGCGGACCACCCTGGCAGCGTTGAGTGAGTTCATGCAGGACTGAATGAGCGGCGACGCCACAACACCAACAGCACCATCGGCCGACAAACTGGCCACCCAGGCCACGGAGATGATCGGCCGGCAGCGCTTCGGCGAAGCCGAAACCCTTGCCCAACAGGTTTTGGCGGTCGCGCCCGGCCACCTGGCTGCCGGTTTGGTGATGGCCGCCTGCGCCCGGCAACGCGGCGCCTTCGATGTGGCCGAACGCTGCCTCGAGACCGTGCTTGGCGAGCATCCCGGCAGCGCTGCCGGCCACAGCAGCCTGGGCATGGTGCGTTTCGAACAGGACCGCCTCGAAGACGCCGAGGCGCTGTTCGCACGCGCCGTCGACCTGGACCAGGCGAACGCCATCAACGCCTTCCGCTGGGGCGAATGCCTGCGCCGGCTGGGCCGCCTCGATGAATCAGAGACGGCCTTCGAGGAAGCGCTCCGGCGCCAGCCCGACCAGACCGACGCGCTCTTTCAATTGGCCAACGTGCTGGGCGAGAAGGGAGACAGCGAAACTGCCTGCCGGCTTCTCGAACGCCTGCTGGAAATCGCACCCGAGAACGCCGAGGCACGCTTCAATCTCGGATTTCACTATCTGCGAAGCGGTCTACTGTCAGAGGGCTGGCCGCTATACGAGGCACGCTGGCAACACCCCGAGGCCCCGGCCCAGCGTTTCGCCGTGGCGCCCTGGGACGGCAGCGAACCCGAAGACAAGCACATCCTGGTACACGCCGAGCAAGGCTTCGGCGACGCCATCCAGTTCGTGCGTTTCGTGCCCCTGCTGGCCGCTCGGGCGGCCCGCGTAACGCTGCTCTGTCAAAAACCGCTCCTGGCCCTCTTCCGCCGCTCTCTCGAGGTCGAAGTGCTGGGCTTTGAGAGCGCCTTGCCCAAGGTCCATGGCCACCTCTCGCTGCTCAGCCTGCCCGGCCACTTCGCCACCACGCTGGAGAACGTTCCGGCCCGAGAGTCCTACCTCAGGGCCCCATCGACGGTGAACCATACCGGCCACCCCGCCATCGGCATTTGCTGGGCCGGCAATCCCGAATTCGTAAGCAACCGGCCACGCTCCTGCCCGGCGCCCCTGTTCGCCCGGCTGTTGGAGGTCAGCGATGCCAGCTTCTTTGGCCTGAAAAAAGATGCTGCGGAGGAAGACTTGGCGCTTTTTGCCTCATCGGGCCAATTCGTGAACCTGGCGGCTGACTGGCAGGATTTCGACGACAGCGCCGCCGCCATAGCGGGGCTCGACGTGGTGATAACCACCGACACCGTGGTCGCGCATTTGGCCGGGGCGTTGGGCCGGCCGACTTGGCTGTTGCTGCACCAGGACCCGGACTGGCGCTGGCTGTTGGATCGCGAAACCTCGCCCTGGTATCCCACGCTGAAAATTTACCGCCAGCACCGGCGCGGCGACTGGGAGGAACTGCTGGGGCGCGTCGGGACGGACATTTCTCGCTTTTCCGAGACTTGATTTTGCGCCTTCCGTCGGCAATGACTGGGGCATGACAGAAATCCAAAGCAACGGCATCCGGCTGCAGTACGATGACGCCGGACGCGCCACCGACCCCGCCATCGTCTTCATCATCGGCTTCGGCCTACAGCTTATCGCCTGGCCCCAGGATCTGATCGACGGCCTGGTCGAGGCCGGTTTTCGGGTCATCCGTTTCGACAATCGCGACACCGGCCTCTCCCAGCGCTTTCCCGATGCCGGCCTGCCCGACGTATCCTCGGTCTTCGCCGCCCGCACCGCCGGCCTGCCCTTTGACTACGCCTATGACGAAAACGACATGGCCGACGACGTGGCCGACCTGATCGCCGGGCTTGGCCTGTCTTCGGCCCACGTCGTGGGCATGTCCATGGGCGGGCGCATCGCCCAACGCGTGGCGCTCAGGCAGCCCCGGCGCGTGGCCAGTCTGACCGCCATGATGACCTCTTCGGGCGATCCCAAGCTGCCGCCCGGCAATTCCAGTGTGATGAAGACGCTGATGACGCCGCCCGAAAATCCCACCAGCCGCAAGAGCTACGTGGCCAATGGCATGAAGATCGCCCGGGCGCTGAAAAGCCCGGGTTTCAAATTCGACGCCAAGGCAGCGCGCCGGAGCCTCGAGGCTGCCTTCGATCGCAGCCCCGAAATCGATGGATACATGCGCAACATGGTGGCGATGATCGCCGCACCGCCCTTTCACTACACCCTGACCGAGATCACGGCACCGACGATGGTACTGCACGGCGACGCCGATCCGGTGCTGCCGGTGGCCCACGCCGAAGACCTGGTGCGCCGCATTCGGGGTGCTAAACTTCACCTCATCGAGGGCTGGAGCCACGAGATCCAGAGCCCCGACGTGATTCCCTTGCTAGTCACGGCCATTAGCGAACACTGCCGCGCCGCGGCCTAGCAGCCATTCTCGCAACCCCGAGGAACGCCATGCCAGCCTATCGCTCCGATACCAACACATTGGGCCGCGGTAATGCCGCCCAGCGGGCGCTGTGGCGCGCCACCGGCACCCGCGAGGAGGACTTCGGCAAGCCGGTCATCGCGGTAGCCAATTCCTTCACCCAGTTCGTGCCCGGCCACGTTCATTTGCGCGAGGTCGGCAAACTGGTGGCCGAAGCGGTCGAGGCGGCCGGCGGCATCGCCAAAGAATTCAACACCATCGCCATCGACGACGGTCTGGCGATGGGCCACGACGGCATGCTCTACAGCCTGCCGTCGCGCGATTTGATTGCCGATTCGGTAGAATACATGGCCAACGCCCACTGCGCCGACGGCCTGATCTGCATCACGAATTGCGACAAGATCACGCCCGGCATGCTGATGGCCATGCTCAGGCTCGACATCCCGGCAGTGATGGTTTCGGGCGGGCCGATGGAGGCCGGCGTTCGGATCGTTGACGGCGAAAACACTACTTTCGACGCCGCCGACGCCCTGGTGGCAGGCAGCAATCCCGATCTTAGCGACGAAGAAGTGCTGGAGTTGGAGCGTGGCGCTTGCCCCACCTGTGGCTCTTGCGCCGGCATGTTCACAGCCAATTCCATGAACTGCCTGGCCGAAGCGCTGGGCCTGGCACTGCCGGGTAACGGCTCGGTGGTGGCCACCCACGCCGAGCGCCACGGCCTCTTCCTACAGGCCGCCGAGCTGGTGGTCGACCTGACCAAGCGCTTCTACGAGGGCGGCGACGACAGCCTGCGGCCCCGCCGCATCGCGACGCAAGGTGCCTTTGAAAACGCCATGGCCATGGACATCGCCATGGGCGGCTCGACCAACACCGTGCTGCACCTCTTGGCCGCAGCCCGCGAGGCCGAGGTCGAATTCGGCATGGCCGACATCGACCGCATCTCCAAACAGGTGCCCAACCTTTGCAAGGTCTCGCCCAGCGTTCCGCACTACCACCTGGAGGACGTGCACCGAGCCGGCGGCGTCATGGGTATCCTGGGTGAATTGGAGCGTGCCGGCCTGGTCGACGGCACGGTGCCCGGCCTGGCCGGCCGGCCACTGGGCGAACTGCTCGAGGAATGGGATATCCGGCGCAACCCCAGCGCCCGCGTCAGCGAATTCTACCTGGCAGCACCGGGGCGCCAGTTCAACATCGCCGGCTTCAACCAAGACGCCCGATTCGATGGCCCGGATCTGGACCGCGAAGCCGGCTGCATCCGCGACGTCGCCCACGCCTACAGCGCCGACGGCGGCCTGGCCGTCTTGTTCGGCAACATTGCCGAGCGCGGCGCCATCGTCAAAACCGCCGGTGTCGATCCCTCGATTCTCAAGTTTTCCGGCCCCGCCAGCGTCTTCGAAAGCGAAGGCGACGCCGCTCAGGGCATTCTGGGCGGCGCCGTCAAACCTGGCGACATCGTGGTCATCCGCTACGAGGGGCCGCGCGGCGGCCCGGGCATGCAGGAAATGTTGGGTCCGACCAGCATGATCAAGGCCATCGGGCTGGGCAAGGAATGCGCGCTGATCACCGACGGCCGTTTTTCGGGCGCCACCTCGGGACTTTCCATCGGCCACATCTCGCCGGAAGCCGCCGAGGGCGGCGCGCTGGCCCTGATCGAGGACGGCGACATCATTGCCATCGACGTGCCGGCGCGCAGCATGAACGTGGAACTCAGCGCGGCCCAGCTCGAGGAACGCCGCCAGGCCATGGGCAACCGCGGCGCCCAGGCCTGGAAACCGCGTGATCGCCAACGCACCGTGTCGCGCGCTCTCAAGGCCTATGGCGCGCTTGCAACCAGCGCCTCGGAGGGCGCGGTGCGTGATCCCGAAATCATCGAACGTCTGGCGGCGGGTAGCGCATGAACCAGATGCCACGCCGCCGCGCCTTGATCACCGGCGCCTCGGCCGGCATCGGCAAGGCCTTCGCCGAGCTCTTCGCAGCCGAGGGCTACGACCTGGTGCTGACCACCCGGCGCCGCCAGCAGCTCGAAAATTTGGCTCGCGAGTGCCGGGAGCGCCACGGGGTCGAAGCCCGGGTGGTGGTCGCCGATCTGGCCGATCCCGGTGCACCGCAGGCCATATTCGACGAGTTGGCAGAGGCCGGCGTCACCATCGACGCCCTGGTCAACAACGCCGGCTACGGCGTGCCGAATGCATACATCAGTACTACCTGGCGGCAACAAGCGGACTTCATTCAGGTGCTTGTCACTGCCGTGGCCGAGCTCAGCCATCTATTCCTGCCCGGCATGATCGAACGCGGCTGGGGACGTATCATCAACGTCTCATCCGTGGCCGGCCTGATGCCTGGTTCGGCCGGGCACACGCTCTATGGCGGCGCCAAGGCCTTTCTCATCAAGATGACCGAAGCCCTTTCCCACGAGACCGTCGGCACCGGCGTGCAAGTCTCGGCGCTCTGCCCAGGTTTCACCTACAGCGAATTCCACGACGTAACCGGCACCCGCGAACTCGTCAACCAAATGCCCGAGCGAATGTGGCTGACTTCCGAAGAGGTGGCGCGCCGAGGGTATGACGCGGTGATGGCGGACGAGCCGATCGCCATCACCGGCGGCATTTACAAATTCTATTGTTTGCTGGCGCGTTATCTGCCGGCCGGCCTGGCGCGCAACATGGTATGGCGGCGGTCGGGCGAGTTTCGTGCCCAGGAGTGATCGAAAGATGCCTCGGATCGACGAAACCCCTACCCCCGCTCTGGTCCTCGACCTCGATGTACTCGAATCCAACATCGCCGCCATGGCAGCCTGGGCCAAGCAGCACGGCATCGGGCTCAGGCCCCACGCCAAGACCCACAAGTGCGCCACCATCAGCCTACGCCAGCTCGAGGCCGGAGCGCTCGGGCTTTGTTGCACCAAGGTAGGCGAAGCCGAAGCCCTGGCCGCCGCAGGCATCGGACGTATCGCCATCACTGCACCGGTGTTGACGCCGGCCCGCATCGGCCGGCTGATGGACCTAAACCGACAGATCGAACTGACCGCCGTCGTTGATGAGATAGGCAACGCTGATGATCTCGCCGCTGCCGCCGAGGCGGCCGGCAAACCCTTAAAGGTGCTGATCGACGTGGACGTCGGCACCCACCGCACCGGCGTCACCACGGCAGCCACGGCGGTGACACTGGCCGCCCTGATCGACGGCCGCCAGGGACTGGAACTCGGTGGCCTGCAGGGCTATGCCGGGCACGTCCAACACGTTCACGACTACCGCATCCGTAAGATCCGCACCGAGCGCGATTTGCAAGCTCTGACCGAGGCCCGCGATGCGTTGCGCCAAGCCGGCTTCGAGGTCGCCGTGATCAGCGGCGGCGGTACCGGTTCGCACCGCATCGACGCCGGGATGGGATTGCTGACCGAGGTGCAAGTCGGATCGTATGTCTTTTGCGACGTCGACTACGACGTCATCGACCTGACGGGCGACGGCAGCCGGCCCTACGAGAATTCGCTGTTCGTCGACCTCACGGTAATCAGCGCCAACCACCCCGGCTTCGCCACGGTCGATGGCGGCTACAAGAATTTCGCCACCGACGGCCCGGTCCCCGTGGTGACGACCGGCGCACCTGCGGGCACCATTTACCATTTTTTTGGCGACCACTTTGGCCGCCTGGAATTCGCCGATGCCTACCACCAGGCGAATAGCGGCGAACGCGTGCGCTGTATCGTATCGCACTGCGACCCGACAATTAATCTTTACGACAGCTACACATGCGTGCGCGGCAACGAGGTGGTCGAACACTGGCCCATCGAGGGCCGCGGCCGCGGCGACTGACGAGGCCGGACCGGAGGTAACCTTGACGCGGGGCGCCCAACGCCCAACCTCTTTGACAGGATCGTCGTTTGAGGGGGTAGCTATGATCTATGAGGTGAAAGGCCGCCTCGTGGCCGAGCGAGAGCGCGGGAATTTCTCGACAAACTGAGCGATGGCAGCATCGAAGCCCAGCAGCCCGACGGCCGCGAGATCGTCGCCAGCATGTGGCGCGCTCGCATCGGATACGACGGTATCGCGCGGTGGACCGAGACATGCTTTTGTCCCTCGCCGCTGGCCCACGAGCGCGAAACCGTGCTGGAGCACTTTTTCAGCGACCTCGAAATGGTGGAAGCGGACCAACACCGCACGTATTCCGGCGCCCCGCTGATGGAACACCTGGCGTTCCTGAACGTCGACACACGAACGGTGGCTTAGAGCATGTCGCGGCTAATCTGATCCATTTGACCGGCACACCAGGCCCCGTGGGTAGGCGCGGTTCGCAGGGCGTAGTGGGACTACGGCCAAGAACCGCAACGCCGCCACGGGTCCTGGTGTGCCGGCCTGCGGTGACGCAAGCAAGCCATTGTGGGGCGTTGCGCGGCTTGCCCGATGCCCCACATCGCGCTGCGCCACGCGCCTAC
>PVBE010011675.1_pt1 | contig 75555 bp, 66 predicted proteins | sample 1631181 | NCBI WGS metagenome assembly PVBE01 (sample SAMN08397723, study PRJNA350692) | Marine metagenome, whole genome shotgun sequencing project. | isolation source: water | place: Pacific Ocean | collected 2012-04
CGAGACCGGGCAGAATTTCGACTCGTTCCTGGATGCCCGACCCGACGACAAACCGTTCTGCTACTGGTGGGGCCCGACCAACACCCACCGAACTTGGGAGCAGGGCTCCGGCAAAGCACTCTGGGGACTCGATCCCGACGACTTAGAGGGGCGGTTGCCCAAGTTCTTGCCCGACGTGCACGAAGTAAGGGAAGACGTGAACGACTACCTGGGCGAGTGTCTGGCGTTCGATGCAGGGCTAGGCGTGATCATCGAGCGCCTCGAAGCCGCCGGCGAGCTCGACAACACGCTGTTCGTGATCAGTGGCGATCACGGGATTCCGGGCTTTCCGCGCGCCAAGTGCAACCTCTACAACATCGGATGCGAAGTGGCGTTGGCGGTTCGTTGGCCGGGGCACGTTCAGCCTGGGCGAGTGGTGGACGACTTCGTCAACTTGATGGACCTGGCCCCGACTTTCCTGGAAGCCGCTGGAGTGGATGTCCCGGACAGCATGAGCGCGACCAGCTTCTTGCCCGTCCTGGAAAGCGATGAGAGCGGCCAGGCGGACGAGCGCCACACCTGGGTCGTTACGGGCAGGGAACGGCACGTCGAGAACGCCAGGGAGGGCGGTTTGCCCTATCCGCAGCGGGCCATTCGAACCAAGGACTTCCTCTACATCTGCAACTTCGAGCCGGGCCGTTGGCCGATGGGAGACCCTCAAGGGCTCGATGACCTCAACGCGGAAGCGCCGTCCTGGGAAAGCATCTGGACGACGACGCGAGTGGCATACCCCGACATGGATGGAGGGCCGACCAAGGCGTGGATGATCCATCACCGCGCCGACGAGGATGTGCAGGAGTTGTTTCAGATGGCGTTCGGCAAAAGGCCGCGAGAGGAACTGTACGACCTGCGCATCGATCCCGATTACATGAACAACGTGGCCGACCACGCGGATTACCAGGACGCCCGAAAACGTCTCGCCGACGAGCTCATGCGCGAACTGCGGGACGACGACGACCCGCGCGTGGTGGAGTCGCCGTGCCGGTTCGAGCACGCGCCGTACGCCGGTCCGATTCTGCACTGAGCGCGACGGGAAGGATCAGAATGGCGGAACTTGGCGTCCCGTTGCTGACCCACCATTGTGTGCCCTACGGACACTTCCGTTACGGTCGGGACTAAGGCCGAACGGCTTGAGAGTGGGTCACTCTAACAACGCCGGGACCTGTCGAACCACGTTGACCGGATAGGTTTCGCAACAGCCCTCCCTTTAACGTAACTGCTCGTCATCTCGCCATCCTGAGTAGCAGCGAAGGATCTGATCGTTGAACACACAATAATGCCCGAAGGACACCACCAGTTTCTCCTGTTGCGGAAGGCTCAGTATCGCGAGCAGCATTGAACGCATCGTACTGAGATAATGACCGTAACGGCTCAAGCGAAACCAGCGGAGGTCACGTCAATAGGCACCTGGCGAATTATGCTTCCGGGCAGTTGCGACTAGGCAGATGTGAGCAATGCGGGAGTTATTTCAACATGACGCATGGAGGGCAACGGTACTGCCCAACGGCATCAGAAGGGCCGGAATCGTCGATCCCCAGCAGTTGCAGTAGCCGATGACGCGCCAAGGATTTTCGGGAGCGCCATCAGGACAAACAGGGAAGCCCGTGACCATTCCAAAAAACCGACCGGACCCAGAGATGCTCGCTGACGCCGGTTTTGTGCCTGTGGTCGAGTGACCCGCCCCGGACTTGAACCGGGAACCTACTGATTAAGAGTCAGTTGCTCTGCCAATTGAGCTAGCGGGCCAGGAGATGCCTGGGCGACGGTTGTGGTTGGCCGTCGGGGCCGAGGTCCGTCGCTGCTTTGATTCTAGTCGTGACGCGTTTCGCGCGTCAAGGCGCATCGGTTATAGTGTCCGCAGGATGGCATCCATTCTGTTGACGCTCATCCGCACGCGTGATATTCTGTTTTAGCGCAATTTTGCACACTTTGTTGAGTAATGTCTGTTCGCACTCATTGCGAGCTTTGTGCTCGATTCATGGAGGCTATCCGTTTTGAGGCGTATTGTTGAACACGTGCGCCCGTGGATAGGTCGCAATTGGCGTTTCGGATCGTCGTGGTTGCCGCTATTGTCGCGGCGTTCGGCCAAGTCACCCTGGGGGGCGTCGTTCGGGTGACCGAGTCGGGGCTTGGATGCCCTGACTGGCCGTTGTGCCACGGGCTCGTGATCCCGCCGTTCGAGGTCGAGACGCTCATCGAGTACTCACACAGGCTCTCGGCATCGTTGCTCAGCGTGTTCGTGGTCGGCGTGGCCGTGCTCGCGTCCTTCCGGGCTCGGAAGGACCGCGACAGGCGCGAGGTGCTCGTCCCCGCCCTGCTCGCTGTCGGACTCGTCGCGGTCGCGGCAGTGCTCGGCGGAGTCACTGTCTTAACCGAGCTCGCGTGGTGGGTCATCGTGCTGCACCTCGCGATCGCGGAGGCGCTGATCGCCGCGCTGATCGTGGCGGCGGTGACCGGATGGGACGCCGACGAGGCGAGCAAGCGGTCTCGACTCGAAGGATCGCTGTATCGTGGGCGGGACGCGGTGACGGTGTACGCGGCGTTCGGGGTGCTTGCGGTGATGCTGTTCGGCTCGTACATGGTCGGATACGGCGCGGGACCCGCGTGCGGGACATGGCCATTGTGTCGGGGCAGTTTGATGCCGGACGGGACGGCGGAGGCGCTGCACATGGGCCATCGATTCACGGTCGTCGTGATGACCGGGCTGATCCTCGGGACGATACCCGCCGCCCGAACTCGGCGGCGGTCGGACCCGCTGGTGGCGCTGTCGGCGGTGTTGCTGCTGGCGGCGCTCGGAGCGCAGGTGTTGCTGGGCGCGATCACGGTGTGGAGCGGGTTCGCGGCGGAGGCGAAAGCGCTGCACCTGAGCTTGGCGACGCTGGTGTGGATCGCGCTGATCACGATGGCGGCTCTGATATACTTGCCGCGGCGATTTTCAGCCGCGCCAATGCCCGCTACAGCCCGTGACGGGGCGTAACGAGGAGACTGAATGGCGACTCAGATACTGACTCGAGAGAGCGTGGTCCGCGACTACATCGCGCTGACCAAGCCCCGAATCATCGTCCTGCTCGCTTTCACGGCGCTTGGCGGGATGTTCCTGGCGTCCGGCGGGGCCCCGAATCCCGCGCTGACGCTGGTCGTGCTGTTTGCGGGCTCGCTGGCGGCGGGCGGCGCCAACGCGCTGAACCACATCCTCGACCGTGACATCGACGAGCGGATGACGCGCACTCGCCAACGACCGGTCGCTCGAGGAGCGATGTCGGTCGGGAACGCGCTGTGGTTCGGCATCGGGCTGAACGCGATCGCGTTTGTGATGCTGACGATGTTCGCCAACTCGCTGGCCGCCGCGCTGACGCTGGGCGCGACGCTGTTCTACATATTCGTCTACACGAAGACCTTGAAGCGCACGACGCCGCAGAACATCGTCATCGGCGGCGCGGCCGGAGCTCTCCCGCCCGTAATCGCCTGGGCCGCGGTCACCGGGACGATCGGACTCCCCGCCGTGGTGCTGTTCGCGATCGTGTTCCTGTGGACTCCGCCGCACTTTTGGGCGCTCTCGCTGCTGCTGAAGGACGACTACGCCGACGCGGGCGTCCCCATGCTGCCTGTCATCGCTGGCGTGCGCGCGACGAAGCTGTCGATCCTACGATACACGTGGGTGCTCATCGCATCGACGCTGCTGCTGACCGCGACCGGCGCCGCCGGTCCAGTGTACGCGATCGGAGCGTCGCTGCTCGGCGCGGGCTTCGCCTACTACGCGATCCGAATGCTGCGAATGCCCGGCATCGAGGGCGCGAAGGCAGCGTACCTGTACTCGCTGGCATACCTCGGCCTGCTGTTCGTGGTCATCATCGTCGACAGCGTGGTGCACGGCGCCTAGTATCGAGCTCGGGGACAGCATCCGGTCTGCGCTGAACCGCAGACTGCGGGATTCCTGTTGACGTTTTCGTTGTAAAATTCCGCCGACATGGCCCGGATATCGAACTTGTCCTGTCCCACCCGCCCGCCCGCCCGTGAAAGTATTCTAGGGACACCCTCATCCTTCCGTCGCGGAAGGACGCCGGGGCTTCGCCCCTGGACTCCGATGTGCTGATAGGTTGTGAACGTGATTCACGCGTTCGTGGTAAGCCCCGATTGTATCGGGATTATGCCTGTAGATATGGCAATGCTTTGGACAGCAACGGCGCTCCAAAATTCTGTCATTCAGAGGCCGCTACCGAAGAATCTGGAGCCCCGCAGGCAAACGTTTTCGACGCCGTTACTCGGGTGCCTCGACACATCTGGATCCCGGATTCGTCGGGACTTGTCGAACCACAACCCGCGAGACACCGCTGCCTGGACTTTCGAGCCCCGCATACGAGACTGAATGCCTGAGGCGTGTCTAGCTCGCGGGCCATCGACAGGCTCAGGCCGAACGGGTGGGAGAGTGAGTCATCGTGTTAGAGGCTTGGCCCCGCATCAGAACAGTGTGTTGATGCGTGATGACCCCGCAACACGCGGTCACGATGAATCCCGACGCATCGGGATCCCGGCTTCGTCAGGACTTGGTCGAACCGCAAGCCGCGAGACACCGCTGCCTGGACTTTCAAGCCCCGCATACGAGATTGAATGTCGGAGGCGTGTCCTACTCGCCAAAGGGCCATCGACAGGTCCCGACAAAGCCGGGATACCGATGCGTCAGGACTCAGGCCTAACGGATGGGAGAGTGGGCCATCGTGCAAAATGTTTGGGCGCTCGTTCGAATCGTATTTTGATGCGTGATGACCCCGCATCACACGTTCACGGTGAGTCCCGACACATCGGAACCTCCGCTCTTTCGTTACTTGTCGAACCACGCCCCACGAAACACCGCTGCTTGGACATTCATGTCCCGCATACGACCAGACCGAACGCCGGATATGTGTATTGCTCGCGGGAGGGCTTTCGACAAGCTTCCAAGTAACGGATTCTCATTCTTGCCATCCTGAGCAGCGGCGAAAGATCTGGTCGTACGCGAAAAATGTCTCCCTGCGAGGCCCGAGATTCTTCGGCTGCGGCCTCAGAATGGCGACATTTCAAGCGCCGTTTCTACCTCAAGCGTTGCCCGTCCTGCAGACATAGCGTTACTCAGACCGAACGGACGGGAGAGTAGGTCATCGTGCAAAAGGTCTGGCCGCGCGTTAGAACAGTGTGTTGACGCGTGATGAGTTCCGCATCCCACGTTCGTGGTGAGTTCCGACGCGTCGGGACTCAGGCTGAACGGATGGGAAAGTGTGTCACCGGCCACGACCCTGAACAATGCGTCCGTGACTTCAACGAGCGCGTGGAGAAGCGTGGGAATCAGCGCCTCACCAGCGTCCGCCCTTGGGCTCGCGGCTGCGATCGACCAAGGGGAGGGCATGTGAAAGGCGTCAACATCCCTCCACACGCAAAGAAGCGGCCCGTTTCCGGACCGCTTCTGTTCGATTTGCGGTGTGTGCTCTCGATCGTCGGGACTGCGCGACCTACGCTGCGACGAGTTGCTCTTTCGCGCGTTCGGCGATCAGAGTGAACGCCTCGGGATCGCGGATGGCCATTTCGGAGAGCATCTTGCGGTTGACTTCGACGCCAGCCAGCTTCAGGCCGTGGATTAGCTGGCTGTACGTTGTCCCGTTGGCTCGAGCGGCGGCGTTGATGCGAAGGTTCCAGAGCTTTCGCATGTCGCCTTTCCGCTCTTTACGGTGAACGTACGAATAACGGAGCGCGTGGATCAGCGATTCGTGGGCGCGCCTGTAATGCAGGTGCCGTACGCCCTGGTGGCCTTTCGTGGCCTTGAGCAGTTTCTTGTGGCGGCGTTTTTTGATGACGCCTCGTTTTATCCTGGTCAACGTAGACTCCTCGGTTGTCCGTTCTAACGGCGGTGGATGCGACGCTGCCGCCGTCGGCAAGTCCGCGCATGCAACCGAATCATGTTAGCAAGCAAAGGGCCTTGATCGCTACCCACTCGGCTAGCCTCCGATCTTGATGTCGGGGCAAGGAAACGCCCCTGACTACAAGCAAGGGGCGAATCTCCGGTTGTATCGTATGGCCTCAGGGCGCCTACGGAAGTCCGTAAGGCAGGGCTCGCTTCAGTTGCGGAACGTCCGACGGGGCGATCTGCAGCTTCTTGCCGTACAGCCGTTTCGCGTTCCCTGGCTTCTTCCTCCGGAGATGACTCTTGTGGCCCTTCATCCGAACGATCTTGCCTGTACCGGTTATGCGGAACCTTCGTTTGGCTCCCTTGTGTGTCTTAAGCTTCGGCACGGTCTAGCACTTTCTCCGGCTCAACGTTTTCGGGCTCGCTCTGAGTTTCTTTTTCGGCCGGCGCGGGCATCTCGATCGCCGGCGACACGATCATCGACAAGCTTCTTCGGCTCTCGAACCGCGGTGGGCTCTCAAGATTCGCTTTGTCGACGAGTTGGTCAGCAACGGCCTTTAATAATGCCATACCGACCTCGGGATGTTCCACCTCTCGGCCTCTGAACATGACCGAGACCTTCACTTTCGACCCTTGACCGAGCAGCCGAAGCACCAATCTGGTCTTGGCTTCGCGGTCGTGCAGGCCGATGCGGGTCTTCATGCGAACTTCCCTGAGTTCGTTGGTGACCTTGGTCTTTCGAACTTTCCGTGCTTCGCGTTCTTTGCGCGTCGCCTCATACTTGAACTTTCCGAAGTCCATGAGGCGGCACACTGGCGGGTTCGCCGCCGGGGCAACCTCGACGAGGTCGTATCCTCTTTCGTCGGCGATTTCCAAGGCCTGTCTAGTCGGCATCACGCCCAACTGTTCACTCTGTTCGTCAACAAGCCTAACTTCAGGCACACGGATGCGCTCGTTGGCCCGGTATTCTCTCGCTATGCTACACCTCTTCAAAGTACTAATGCCCAGGGATTTTCCTGGGTCACAACGAATATATCACACACTGCCCACGCGGGCAACGTAACTCACAATAATTGCAAAGGACGGCGAGGTCGGACGTGCGGGAGGCTGGAGCGAACTCCGCCTCCCGCACACTATGTTCAAGCGATTGACGCCTCTGAGGCGATCCGTTTCGTCAGCTCTTCCAGCGGCACCGCGCCGAGATCCTCGCCTCCGCGCAGGCGTACGCCCACCGCCTCCGCCGCCTCTTCGCGGTCGCCGACAATCAGCATGTACGGTATCTTCTGCACCGTCGCCCCACGGATCTTGAGGTTCATGCGCTGGTTTCGGGTGTCGTTCTCGACTCTGACGCCGGCTTCGGTCAGCACGGCGGCGACTTTCTCGGCGTAGGCGTGGTGCCGGTCGGCGATCGGAACGATGACGGCCTGGACAGGCGCGAGCCAGGTTGGGAACGCTCCGCCGTAATGCTCGATGAGCATCCCCATGAACCGTTCGAGCGAGCCGAACAGGGCTCGGTGGACCATGTAGGGCCGGTGCTCTTGGCCGTCCTCGCCGATGTACGAGATGTCGAAGCGCCGGGGCAGGTTGAAGTCGAACTGCACCGTGGTGCACTGCCACAGCCTGCCGATGGCGTCTCTGATGTGGATGTCGATCTTCGGGCCGTAAAAGACCCCGCCGCCCCTGTCGACCTGGTAATCCATGCCGCGCTGATCGAGCGTGTCGCGCAATGAGTTGGTGGCGAGCTCCCATTCTTCGTCGGAGCCAACCGACTTCTCGGGCCTCGTGGCCAGCATGACTTCGAACTCGCTAAATTCGAACTTCCGTAACAGGTGGAACGTCAGGTCTAGGACGCCGCTGACCTCGTCGGCGATCTGGTCGGGCCGGCAGAAGATGTGGGCGTCGTCTTGGGTGAAGCCTCGAACGCGCAGCATCCCGTGTAACGTGCCGCCGCGCTCGTAACGATACACGGCGCCGAGCTCGCCGACGCGCATTGGCAAGTCTCGGTAGCTTCGCTGGTCCGTCTTGTAGTACATCACGTGGAACGGGCAGTTCATCGGCTTGAGGTAGTACTCTTGCCCGTCAAGGTCCATCGGAGCGTACATGCCGTCCTTGTAGTTTTCGAGGTGGCCGCTGGTCTCCCACAGTCCGGCGCGACCGACGTGCGGGGTGTTGACGAGATCGTAGCCCCATCGATAGTGCTCGCGTTTCCACAGGTCCTCGAACAGGCCGCGAACACGCGCTCCTTTGGGGTGCCATATGACGAGCCCGGGGCCGGTCTCGTCGTGGATCGAGAACAGGTCAAGCTCCCGACCCAACACTCGGTGGTCGCGCTTTCTCGCCTCTTCCAGACGCTCGAGGTACTCGTCCAGCGCCTCCTGCGACTCGAACGCGGTGCCGTAGATCCGCTGAAGCATCTGGCGATTCTCGTCGCCGCGCCAGTACGCGCCCGCTACGCTCAGCAGCTTGAACGCGGGAATGTGGCCGGTCGAATCGACATGGGGTCCGGCGCACAGGTCCTCGAAATCGCCGTGCGTGTAGGTCGAGATCGTCTCTTCTTCAGGGATGCCTTCGATAATCTCCGTCTTCAAGGGTTCGTCCGAGTTCATCTGAAGGGCGTCGGGTCGCGGATATTCGCGATACTCGAAAGGTAAACTCTTGGCCATGACGCCTTTCATCTTGGCTTCGATCTTCTCGAGATCTTCGGTGGTGAAGGCGTTTTCGATCCAAAAATCGTAGTAGAAGCCATCGTCGGTGGGCGGCCCGATTCCCAGTTTGGCGTCCGGGAACATGGTCGTTACCACATCCGCCATCACGTGGGCGGCCGAGTGTCGGATCCGTTCTCTGAGTCCCGCTAGCTCTGGGCCTATTCGTAGCGTCATTGTTCGATGCTCCTGTTGTGCTGGGGCACGCGAAGATTCCATCTGGCGTGCGCCAACGAAGATGTTATTGCAGCGATTGCGATTTGGCCCAGAAACACAGAAGCCTCCCGCGCCATTTGGGCCTGGCGCGCGCGAGGCTATCTAGTCAGCAGTCGTGATGTGAGGGAGAATCCTACGCGGTTCCCAAGGCTGATACCTGCCTTCTATTCGAGGTAACTCTGCGATCAATTCTATCGAGGTACTCTCACCGTGGTCAAGCTACGCCACAGGCCCATGGCTTGGAGGAGCGTCACGAGGTCTCGTCACGCCCGAAGAACCGAGCGAGCTCGTCTCGTTCGAATCGAGGGAGGTCTACATTTCCGGAAGCGGTGCCCATGCGAAGGCCTTGGCTCTTGTCGGTGACTCGGCCGATGTCGAATGCACCGATGCCGGCGTCTCCGAGTGCGGTCGTCAGCGCCTGGACGTCGTCAGGGGCCACGGCGGCCAGCAACGATCCCGACGCGATCAGGCCCAGCGGATCGAGCCCGAGCGCGTCGCAGACGGCTTGCGTTTCGGGTAGGACTGGGATGCTGGTCCGGTCGATCTCCATGCCGACGCCCGCGCCCATAGCCATCTCCAGCAGGCCGCCGACCAGGCCGCCCTCAGTCGGATCGTGCATCGCGTGGACGGGAGCGGCGTCGACCGCGATCGACGCGTCCCGCACGACGCTTATCCCGGGTGAGAACAGGAACTCCGCCGCACGGTCGATCACGTCGGCGCCGACTCCGTGGGCCGTTAGCGTGTCGGCCGCCTCACGCGCCAAGATGGCCGTGCCTTCGACGGCGATCCCTTTCGTTATGACGATGGCGTCGCCTGGTTTCGCCCCGGAGGTCAGCACGACACGATCCTTGTCCACCTCACCGAGCATCGCGCCGACCGCGAGAGGCCGATCGATGCCGTAGGTGATCTCCGTGTGCCCTCCGATCAGCGTGACGCCGAGCTCCTTGCAGGCGACGGTCAACTGGTCGAACACCTCGCGAACCTGATCGGCTTCCGTTCCTTCCGGAAGCATCGCCGTCGCCATCAACCACTGCGGCGTAGCGCCCATAACGGCGAGATCGTTCGCGTTGACCTGCACCAGGTACCAGCCGATCAAGTCCGTCGCGAACGTGATCGGATCGGTCTTGGCGACGAGATATCGATCGCCAAAGTCAATCAGCGCCGCGTCCTCGCCGGTCTTCGGTCCCAGCACCACACGCGGGTCGTTGATCTCGATGCCGCCAAGCAAATCGGTCAGCAGCTCAACCGGCAGTTTTCCAGCTTTCATCGGATGCCGAAAGCCGATCGCTGGATAGTGGGGCTGCAACTGTACGCACCGCCCGATTCTGCGGCCGTAGGGGCGGGTTTCAAACCCGTCCGCGTGTATCGCTCACCATCATGCGTCATTTTATCCGGCTCAGGCTCCTTAGTGGTCTTTCAGGCGTAGTCAACGCGTTGCCGACAGCCGGGCGGGTTTGAAACCCGCCTCCACGCGATGGCGCGTCGCCGCGCGATTCTCAGCATTCGATATGAACGACATCTCATCGATTCGCTGAACGCACGCCTGACACGCCGGAAGCGCAATGCTATCATACTCGGGCTATGATCAAAGCGATATTCTTCGACCTGTACGGGACGCTCGCCGGGTTCCAGCCATCGCGATACGAAATTCAGTCGGCGGCGTGCGTGGAGTTCGGCGTCACCGTGACTCCCGACGGCATTTTGCGCGGATACGGCGCCGCCGATGCGTTGATGGCGCAGCAAAACGCCGTGAAGCGGATCCGCGACCTCGACCGGCAGGAGCGCATCGATTTCTTTTCGGAATACGAACGCCTCGTGATCGCTGGGTCTGACGTCGACGTCACGCCCGAGCTCGCGCACGAGATCTGGTTGCGCATTCGAGAGATGCCATACGAGATGCGCTGCTTCGACGACGTGCTCGCGGCAATGGATGTACTGAAGCAACAGGGCTTGTCGCTCGGCCTGATCTCGAATCTCGACGTTGACGCAGATGAAGTCACCCAAAACATGGGGCTCACACAGTACCTGGATTTCGCGGTGACCTCGCGAGATGTGGGGTCGACGAAGCCTCATCCCCCGATCTTCAACGCGGCGCTGCAGCGATCGGGCGCGCTGCCCGACGAGGCGATTCACGTCGGCGACCAGATAACGTCCGACATCGAGGGCGCGATGGGGGTCGGCATCAATCCGGTGCTGCTCGACCGCGACGGCAACCACGTCGGCATCACGATGTGCCCGCGCATCGAGACGATGATGGAGTTGCCGGGGCTGATCGCCGATTACGCGTAGGGTGCAACGGCGTTGGTGGTTCGCGACCGCCTGGCGCCATCTTCGTTTCCGGGCCTCATACCCGATGATGGTCATCAACTAACTAAGTTGTGCTCAGAGCTTCTCGCGATTCCGAGCATCCGTCCACGGGGAGCCACACACCATCCGTTCGCCCTGAGCCCGTCGAAGGGCCGCCCATCCGCAAGCGTCGCTCAAGCCGTTATGCTCATTAACCCAACACGTTGTACATAACGCTTCACTGCGTGCTATACCTTTCGCAGAAGCAGAAACTTCTGGGGTCCTGTAAACAAAAGTGGGCGTTCAGCGACCAGATTCTTCGGCTGCGGCCTCTGAATGACAGAATTTTGGAGCGCCGTTGCTGTCCCATGCGCTGTTTGGCTCGCGGACATAACGTTGCTCACCACGAACAGTTTTAGGCGAGGCCACGCCCCCAATCCGCTCGCCCTGAGCCCGTCGAAGGGCCGTCCCAGACGCAAGTCCCGCTGCCAGTCTGTTCGCTCTTCTCGACGAACTCAAAGGCAGGCACTGAGCACGACACACCCGCGGGGCGGGCAGCGCATAGGGACGCGACGGCGACGTGATGTCACCTAATTCGGGCAGGAAAGGCGAGTCGTTACTTGGAAGTCCCGACGCATCGCGATCCCGGCCTTGTCAGGACCTGTCGAACCACACCGTTAAACGGCCCAGTCACAGCGGCCGCCGGTCTTATGTCGTGCCGAATCGGCCCTGAGCCGGCGCGGCGTCATAACTCCCGGCGGCGGCGCTCAGAAGCTGGGTGGCCATGCGCTCTCGGAACTCGGTGAACTGCGTGATCGTGTCGATCAGCGGCTCTTCCCAGCCCTCTTCGAGCTGGCCGAGGTCCAGGCGGATCTGTTCGTTGCCCACTTCCGCGGCCCGGTCGAGTCGTCGCTGGAGCGCGCGTCGCGCCCCGCCGACCTGATCGGTCAGCCGTATGACAATCCTGCCGTTCTCCCGGGTGATGGATTCGACGCCAGCCGAAGCGGCGGTTAGCTTCAGACGCATCACGTACAGCAGGTTGCGCGCTTGCCAAGGCAACGGGCCGAAGCGGTCTCGGAGTTCGTCTTCGATCTCGCTGATCGACTCCATCGACTCTTGGTTGATGAGCCGCTGGTATAAGCCCAGCCGCGACGGCAGGTCGATGATGTACTCCGCTGGAAGGCTCGCCGGAATGCCGAGGTCGACCTTCACGCCAGGGTCCGGCGCCAGGCTATCGACCGTCGGTAGCTCGATTCCTTCGATGTCACCTTCGACGAAAGTCGGCGTCTCGCCGGGGAAGATCTCTCCGGATTCGCGTCTTGCCCGCAGTTCTTCGACGGCGCTGGATAGCAGTTTCGTGTACAGGTCGAAGCCGATGGCGTGGATGTGGCCGCTCTGCTCCGCTCCGAGGATGTTGCCGGCGCCGCGAATCTCAAGGTCTTTCATGGCGATACGAAACCCTGCGCCCAGTTCAGTTGCAGCGAGCATGGCTCGGAGGCGGCGCTCGGCGGTCTCGGTCAGCGAGCGGGTCTTTGGCACGAGCATGTACGAGTACGCTCGGCGGACGCTGCGCCCTACCCTGCCCCTGAGCTGGTAAAGCTGCGCTAATCCGAACGTGTCGGCGCGGTTGACGATCAGCGTGTTCACGTTCGGGATGTCGAGGCCGGATTCGATGATCGTGGTGCACACGAGGACGTCAAACTTGCCCTCGGAGAAGTCCGCCATCGCGCCCTCGAGCTCGCGTTCACTCATCTGGCCGTGGGCTATGCCGACCTTGGCCTCGGGGACGATTCGCTTGATGTAGTCGCCCATGTAGCCGATGTTGTAGACGCGATTGTGCAGGAAGTAGACCTGCCCCTGCCGATCCAACTCCCGAAGGATTGCCTCGCGGATGAGCTCGTCGCTGAACTCGGAGACGTAGGTTTTGATCGGCAAGCGCTCTTCGGGCGGCGTCTCCATCGTGCTCATGTCCCGAACGCCGGCCAGCGACATATGAAGCGTCCGCGGGATGGGCGTCGCGGTTAGAGTCAGAACGTCGACCTCGCGCCGCATCTGCTTCAGGCGTTCCTTGTGGGCGACGCCGAAGCGTTGTTCCTCGTCTACGATGACGAGGCCAAGGTCTTTGAATCGCACGTCTTTCTGGATGATGCGATGGGTGCCGATGCAGATGTCGATCTTGCCGTCCGCCAACGCTTCGACTATGTCTTTTTGTTCTTTCGACGTTCTGAAACGGCTCAGCACGTCGATCTTAGATGGATAAGCGCTCATTCGCTGCGAGAACGTCACGTAGTGCTGCTGCGCCAGAACGGTCGTCGGAACCAACACAGCGACCTGCTTGCCGTCCATGACGGCCTTGAACGCGGCTCGCAGCGCGATCTCGGTCTTGCCGTAACCGACGTCGCCGCACACGAGGCGGTCCATCGGTTTCTCGGCTTCCATGTCGTCTTTGACTTCGGACAGCGTTGCCACTTGGTCCGGCGTCTCCTCGAACGGGAACGATTCCTCGAGCTCGGCCTGCCACGGGGTGTCCGGGCCGTGCGCGTGCCCTTTTTCGAGCTCGCGCGCCGCGTACAAGGCCAGAAGCTCGGACGCCATCTGGCGTGTTGAGCGCTCGGCCCGCGCTTTGGCCCGTGACCACTCCTGAGTGCCGAGCCGCGTCAAGTGCGGCGGATGGTCGCTCGGCGCCACATAGTGTGTGACACGGTCGAGATGTTCCATCGGGACGTACAAGCGGTCGCTCTGGGCGTACTGCAGGATCAAGTATTCCGCGCCCTGGGACGACCCATCGGTTGGCCGACCCGTGCCGACAAATTTCCCGATGCCGTGCTCGACGTGCACCACGAAGTCGCCGGGCGATATTTCCGATAGGAACGCGTCCCATCTGACACCGGGTCGTCGCGCGGTTCGTCGTTGCTTCGCGATGCCGAAAATCTCGGTGTCGCCTAGGACGATCAAGCCGCCGCTTGCGTTGGGCATCGCGAAACCGTCGCCAAAGCTCGGGCCCTCGGCTTGAAGCACGGTGAGTGTTCCCGGTTCCGGAGCCTTCGTCAGCGCTCCTGGCAGCGTCGCGTCGGCGCCGTAGTCGGCGAGTATCTCGCTCAGGCGTTTCGAGTGCGCCGTGATCGCGACGACGGTTTGCCTGCCGTTGATCAGATCAGTCGCCTCTTCGACGAAGCTGTCGAGCTTCCCAAGAAACGTAGGCGCGGAACCGAACGGCAGGATATGCACTTGCTGGTAGGTCAGATCATCGGCGCCCCATTGGGTCACGCCCATGCTTCTGGACACCGTCTCAAGCTGGGTTTCCATTTCGGACCAGGGAATGTGGAAAGAGGGAAAGTTGTACGGCAGCTCCCCGCGATCTTCCTTCACGAGCCTGAGCTCGTGTATTCGTTCTTCGGTGTCCCAGGCCGTCCCGGCAACGTCAGGCGGTCGCAACGTAATCACGAGCCCGTCTCGGGGGAAGTAGTCGAGCAACGCGCCGTGATTGAAGAACCCGGCGTACAAGTTCAGGTCGTCGACTTCGTGGCCTTCGAGGAGTTGGGCGAACTCTTCGCGGATGCGGTCCTGCTGCTGCGCGTTGCAGTTCACGACATCGATGCGTGAAATCTCCGCCTCTAGCCGGTCCCGATCGGTCATCGCGGGCAGGGTCTCATGCGCGGGGATGACCTCGATCGAATCGATCATCTCGGTCGATCGCTGATTCGACGGATCGAACATGCGGATGCTGTCGATCTCGGAGCCCCACAGCTCGATGCGGACCGGGAACGACGCCCCGACAGGGAAGATATCGATGATGCCGCCCCGCCGGCTGACCACGCCCGGACCATACACCGAGGATTCGAATCTGTAACCCATCCGACGCCACTGTCCCAGCAAGTCCTCGAGGTCCACCTCGTCGTTGACCTTCAGAGTGTGGACGCTCGACTCGAAGCTGTTTCGGTCCAAAGTGCGCTGGGCAACGGCGACCGACGATGCGACCACCATCGGCGGCCGCGCGCCCGTCGTGAGCGCATACAGCGCCCGCAGCCTCTGCTGGGCGGTGTCGATCTCTGTGACCACGCGCTCGAACGGCAAGGTCTCGGTCTCGGAGAAGTGAAGCACCGAATCGTCGTCGCCGGACCATGCGAGCAGGTTTTCGTGGAGCCGTCGCGCTTCCTCAGGTTTGGGCGCGATGACGAGGACCGGCACATCGAGGTCGCGCCACAATGTCGTCAGCAGGAAGGGCGTGGCGTCCGGCATCGCCTGAACCGTGGCCGAAGCTGAAGGTTTGTGAAGCGTCTCGCTCAACTGTTTGTACTGAGGAGTCGGTTCGAGGAACGCCGAAAGCGAGCTGAGATTCATGTGCGATGTCGTCCTGTCGAGCTTGTGATTCCGGGTGTATTCCGATTGGGCCGAAACGCCTAAACGACCAGCACCCGATGCCGTGTCTTGTCACGACTCGCGGTCTGGCCATCGTCAATTGTATCACCGGTGGACGGCGGGCAGTCTGCTACGACACTCCCATCGCGTCCAGTTCGTCGTCATCGATGCCAAAATGGTGTGCGACTTCGTGAACCACGGTGTCCTGGACCTCTTTCACCACGTCCTCGTCACTGGGACATACGCTCTCGATAGTCGTTTGAAACAGGGTGATCTTGTCGGGGAGAACCAGGTTGTAGTCGTATCGGTCGGGCAGCGGGATGCCCTCGTACAGCCCGAGCAGCAACTCGTCCTCGTCGAGGCCGGAGCCGATGAGTTGGTCTCGGGACGCCGTTTCCTCGACCACGACGTCTACGTTGTCCATGCACGAGACGATCTCGTCCGGGAGTTCTTCCAGGGCTTGTCGCACAAGCCGTTCAAATTGTGCTCTTTCCATCGCGCAAAGAGTGTACCAGAATTCATGGTTGACCTTGCAAGGCGATTCGGCCTTGACCGGATCCTCGAGTTGAAATATGGTTGCGGCGGACTCGTTGCCATATCGCTCGTCGATGCACAGAAATGATGAGGATTCTCCGCATATCTGAGCTCGACGCTGGCAATCACTTCGTCCATACCAAATCTCCAGGGAGGCAGCAATGAAAGTCACGGCCATCAAAAGCTATTCGGTGCAGGCGGGCGACGGTCGCCCATATTTCATCGTGAAGGTCGAAACAGACGAAGGTATCTACGGCCTCGGCGAGATCGGCATTCGCAACTGGGGCGCGGCGATTACCGCTGCAATCGACCACCTGTCCGAGATCGTGATCGGCGAAGATCCGTGGAGCACCGAACGTCTATGGCAGCACATGTTCCGCGGCGGCTTCTTCCCTGCCGACAAGGTCTACTGCTGTGCCATCAGCGCCATAGACATCGCGCTATGGGACATCAAAGGCAAAGCGGTTGGAATGCCCGTGTACAAGCTGCTTGGCGGGCCAGTCCGGGACAAAGTTGTCTGCTATCCGCATTCCCAGGGCACGACGACTCCGGAGCTGGTAGAGAACTGCATCGAGCACGTTGAGGCTGGCTGGAAGTTCGTACGCTGGGGCCAACCCGAAACCGGTGGCAAGTTCGAGTACCAGGGCATAGACGGGCGATTGGAGCCGGTCGAATCGATGCGGTTAGCTGAAGAGCAGATGGCGGCCGTGCGCGAGGCGGTAGGCCCGGACATCCAGATATGTTTCGACGTTCATACCAGGTTGGACACGGCTCACGTGGTCACGATGTGCAGGGCTCTCGAGCCGTTCAACCCCTTCTTCATCGAAGACCCGTTGCGGTCCGAAAACCCCGCCAGCTATCGGACGCTGGCGCGTCACGTTTCGCTGCCCATCGCCGCCGGTGAGCAATGGGCGTCCAAGTGGCCGTTCCGCGAGGTGATCGAAGAGGAGCTTATCAACTACGCCCGCATCGATCTGTGCATCGTCGGCGGTCTGACAGAGGCGCTCAAGATCACGCATTGGGCGGAGACTCACTACATCGACATCGTGCCCCACAACCCGCTCGGCCCGGTCAGCGCGGCGGCGTGCGTCAACCTGTGCATGGCCTCGACCAACGTCGGTGTGCAAGAGATGCCGAAACGACCGGGCACGTTCGCGACGGACCTTTTCCCGATGCAGATCGAATGGGAAGACGGCTACGCCTGGACGCCGTCGGATCGCCCCGGCCTCGGCGTCGACTTCGACGAGGCGTTCGCTAACGCGAACCCTGCGCCGCTAACCGGTTGGACGCCGCTGCTGCGCCGAAACGACGGCGCGTTGACGAACTGGTAGAGAGCCTCGGGCAGTTGTTGGCTTTGGCCGTGATTGGCGGGACCGCGATTTAGTCGTGCGACAGCACCCGGAATCCGTCCCCGTCGGGAACGAGCAGGACGCTCGCGCCCTGGGTTCCGGCCACTTGGCGCGCCAGGTCTTCGTAGTCGAGCTCGGCCGGATGAGGCGTCGATGCGTCAGGGTCGGCCCAGGACAGCTCCGTGATCTCGTATCCGAGCGCGGCTTCGAGTCCGAGGACGATCTCGTCCACGCCACCGACCGTGAGCACGGATACCTGCTTCGGTTCCGACCCGGTGTGTGCCGCGAAAACCGGCGCGGCGTCGCGGTCGGTCCGGTAGATCGACCAGAAGTACGGCAGGAATGCGCCGGACGTCACGGCTACGCCGATGGCTGGCCGGATGTCGCGGACTGTCTCAATCGACAGGCTGGCGTCCAGCAAATCCCGCAGGAACACGAAGAGCGTGCCGCTGACGCTTCCGACCGCGGCCAAGACGCCGGCGCCAAGCGCGGTGAACAGGAACGTGCGGCGAGACAGCGAGGTGCGCTCTCCGAGCACACCTTCGGTCACCCTGCTCTGGGCGTCACGCCAGTAGTAGACGAGTAGCGGAGCTCCGATCGCCGCGAGCGTCAGCACCAGGGCGATCGGCTCCTTCCACAGGTCCTCGCCGGATACGAGAATTCTCGTGCGCTCGGTCAGCAGCGCGAGAGCCGTGTTGACGAGCGTGAACGACGCGAACGTCACTGTCCCCAGACCCAGCGCGGTCACCAGATAAATGTACGCGCGACGCGAGCCGGTCGTGCGCGCGCCGTCTTCGGATCGGACCTCCCACCAATGGTAGGCCCAGATCGTCACGCCGACGGTCAACGTGGCAATGGCTGAAGGCAAGATCTCGAAGTGCGCGACAGCAGGGTCAGCGTTGGGCACCCTGAGGAGCCACTCAAGGCCGCGGTTGACGATGATGCCCGCGCCCACAAGCGCCGTGATCGCCCCGCCGAGTATCGTGTAGACGTATAAGTAGACGAGACGCAACGACGAATCGCGGTCACTGACCGCGATCCTCAACCAATGGAACGCCCACATGCCGCCGCCCACGACGCCGACGGCCAGCGCGTCACGAAGCGTGTGGCGCCAGAGGCCGGTTTCCGATGGCAACATCACCGGGACCGAAAACGCCGCCATGTATCCTTCCACCAAGATTACGTGCACGATTCTGGCCACACCGAAAGCCAGCATTGACACGCCGACGAGCGAACCCAAGTATAGGTAAATCCGCCGCACTCCCAGCGTCTCAGGGGAATCTTGGCCTTCTTTGCGTTCGAGGATCCAATGCAGCATCCAAACAATCGCCGCGATCACGACGGAAGCCCAGGCGAATCCTGAAAAACCCGTTGTGCCGAACGCCCAGAAAAGGACTCGAGTCAAGCCAACCGCAACCAAGCCGCCGCAAACCGAGAGCACCAGGTACAGGTACAGCTTGCGTATGAACGACAACTTCTCAACGGGCACTTCGGCCACATACCGGCGTATCGCGCGCCAGTGGAACGCCCACAGTGGAGCGCCCACGATGAACAGCGCCAGGCCCCAGGCGATCCCGGTCGTGGACGATGACACAACGTCCGAGTCGACGACGCGCTCGAACAGATCGGCTGCGACCAAGATCACGCCGTTGACGGCCATCATCAGGGTCACGAAGGCAACGACGTAGAAGTAGAGGCGCTTAACCGTCCCGATTCCGGGGTCTATCCGCCTTCTGTGATTCCGCATCGACAAGCCCGCGTAGATCGCGTAAACGATCCCGGCCACAACAGCGAAAAAGACGAGCATCGTGATCAGAGCTTGGATTGGCATCTTGTAGCTCCGGTTCTACCGTTCATTTAGATTGTTGGTGTGGGAGCTGGCGTGGGCTCAGGCGCTGGGACCGGCTTCGGCGCCAGCGTCTCGCGCGCCGGGGTCGGCGGCCGAATAGCCCCGCAGTCGTACAGCGGCCAAGGATATTGTCTGAACCGCCAGTCGCCGTCTTCCGGTTCGAGCGCGTATTGTTGCTCATACGACGACTCTGAGCTCCCGAAAGGGCCGTCTGACCGAAATTCGGTAACCCGCAACGTGACGAACGTGACCGCGCCAACCGTGTCGGTCCTCTCCAGCGTGATTCGGTTGTCCTCAAATCGGTTGTCGTAATTGAGTCGCGAAGCGAAGATCTGCTCGGGACCGCAATCTTGTTGCAGACTAGAGGTCAGCATGCTGTAGGCGTCTTCATACTCGGATTCATCCATGGCCTGCAGGAACGACTGCACCTTGGCCTCCGGGGTTCCGGCCTCGAATTCGGTCTCGCGTTCCAACAATGCGACGACGACGCTGACCACAAGCAGGACGCCCAGCGCCGAAGCCGCTCCGATCATCCAGAGTTTTCCCATGGCCGGTCTTCCTCTCACGCATCTCTCATGTCGCATCCGAACACGCCCGATTTGGGCCGCGTGCCTCAGTATGCCAGACGCTTGGAAGGCGGTTGTAGGTGCTTTCGGACCATCTTCCGATGGTAGAGGATGATCGTGAATTTCAATTGACACCTAAAATGGGTGTTGCTATGCTTAAGCCGCTTTCGGACCGGTAGTTCAAGGAGGCATGATTGCCGCAGGGATTCGATATCAACTGGATCGCCGTTTTGCTGGTCGGAGGCGTTGGGTTCGGGGCAGTCGTCGGGGTGTTCGTCACATCCTACATTTTGGCTCCCAAACGCCCTTCTGAGATCAAGGACACGCCATACGAGTGCGGCATACCGCCCACGCCCTTCGCCTGGTCTCAGATCCAGATCCGCTACTACGTTTTCGCTATCCTCTTCGTCATCTTCGACGTCGAGGCGGTCTTCCTGTTTCCGTGGGCTGTCGTATTTATGAATCTGAAATCCACGGCGCCTGCCGTCTTCTACGAGATGCTGGTCTTCATCGGCATACTGTTCTTCGGCGTGATCTACGGGTGGCGAAAAGGGGTGTTGCAGTGGAGATAACGCTGGGGCAAAACTACGAGCCCGGTCGTGGCAACACGCCTGCGTCCAGCATTCTGGAAAAGGTTCTTCCCAACGCGATTACGGCCCGCTCGAACGATCTCTTCGCATTGGCCCGAAGATCGTCGATCTGGACCTTGTCGTTCGGACTCGCGTGCTGCGCCATCGAGATGATGAGCGCCCACATGTCGCACCACGACCTGGACCGGTTCGGCATCGTGACGTGGCCGTCGCCGAGACAGGCCGACGTGATGATCGTGGCAGGCACCGTCGTCAAGAAGATGGCGGAGCCGATCAAGCTGTTGTACGAACAGATGCCCGATCCGAAGTGGGTCATCGCCATGGGCAGTTGCGCCACGAACGGCGGACCGTACTATCGCTCGTACTCGGTAGTGATGGGCGTGGACCATCTGATCCCGGTCGACGTCTACGTTCCCGGTTGCCCGCCCCGGCCCGAGGCGTTGATGCATGGTTTCATGCAACTCCAAAAAAAGATCGAGAAAGACGCTCAGCAACGTGGCACAACGTCCTCCTAAGCGCGAGCCTCAGATACCGGAAGCTCCGGTGACCTTGGACGAGACCGGCGAGGCGCTGTCAGCTCTCGTTACAGAGATCATTTCTCCGAAATTCGAAGTCGAGATCGGCGCGGCGGTCGACGAGGTCACAGTCACCGTCAAGCCGGAGGATATTCCGGCGCTGTGCCTCGCGGCGCGCGACGATGAGCGGCTTGATTTCAACTACCTTCGTTGCCTCAGCGTGGTCGACTACAACGACAGGCTCGAAGTCAACTATCACCTGTTTTCTCTGGACAAGCGCCACAAGATGGCGGTGAAGACCAACCTTTCGCCGGACGACGCGGTCGTCGGCACGGTGATCGAGGTCTGGGCCGGAGCGGACTGGTACGAGCGCGAGGGCCACGACCTGTTCGGCGTGACGTTCGCGGGACACCCGAACCTGGTCCCGTTGCTTCTTTACGAAGGATTCGAGGGCTTCCCGGGTCTCAAGAGCTTCCCGTTCCACGAATACGAAGAGTGGTAGACGTCGGGCGACTGGGTCGACTGATCGATCTCTATACCGCCGGCAACTGAGGTGCTTTGAAATGGTGCGGCTCGTCTATCGGGCAGAGTTCTTCCAAGAAGACGACTTGTGGGTGGGATTGTGCCCTGACCTCGACGTGTCGAGTTTTGGCGACAGTGCTGACGAGGCCAAAGAGTCGCACAAGGAAGCCGTCGCGACTTTCATCGAGGGGTGCGTTGAACTGGAAAGCTTGACGGATGTCCTGGTTGAGTCCGGATATACCCTGGATGGAGATGTTTGGAGCATCCGCGAAAGATTTACTGACAAAATGGAAGCTGTTGTGGTGTGAGTTTGGCTTACACGACGCTAAACGGGGTCGACAACTGGCCCCTAATGCAGAAGATATCTTGAGCGTAGGCGCTGTGGTTCGACAAGCCCCGACAATGCCGGGATCCCGATGCGTCGGGATTCACCACGAACGGAATAACGAAAAATCGTTCGCACTGAGTCCCGACGCAATCGGGATTTTATCCGAGGGTCGGACATAACATCAGGCAGCAACGGAGCCACAACATAATGTCATTCTGAGGCCGCAGCCGAAGAATCTGGGGCCCCGCAGGCAATCGGTATTGACGCCGAAACTCGGAAGCTTATCGAAGGGCGGCGACTCTCAATCAGGGCAACGACCCCGAATACAAGTCCAGAACACCCAGCAACAAACTAACAATGCAGATACAAGAACAACCGACTGACAAGACCGACTCACTTGATATTCTGATCAACATGGGCCCCCAACACCCTTCGACTCACGGGGTGTTTCGCCTGGTTATCTGGGTCGACGGCGAACGCATCGTTCGCACCGAGCCGCACATAGGCTACCTCCATCGCGGCGCCGAGAAGCTCTTCGAAGACGAGCAGTACAGCCAGGTCATCACCTTGTTCGACCGACTGGACTACATCTCCAACTTCAACAGTGAACTCGCGTTTTGTGTGGCCGTCGAGAAGCTCATGGAAATCGAAGTTCCTGAGCGAGCTCAGTACATCCGCGTAATCCTGTGCGAGCTCAATCGCATCGCCAACCATATGCTGTTTTACGGCGTATTCGGCCTCGACGCCGGAGCGATGACTCCGGTCCTCTACGGCTTTCGTGAACGCGAAAACATCCAGGCGCTCTTCGAGACCGTCACTGGCGCGCGAATGATGCACAACTACTTCCGAGTCGGCGGCGTCAACACGGACCTGCCCGACGACTTCGGAACCCGGCTCACCGCGCTGGCCTCGCAGCTCGAGCGGGCGATTGAGGAGTGCGACGAACTGCTGTCGCAAAACGAGATGTTTCTCGCCCGAACCAAAGGGATCGGCATTCTCGAGGCCGACGAAGCGATTGCGCTCGGCGTCACCGGACCGGCGCTGCGGGCGAGCGGCGTGCTCGAAGACGTTAGAATCTCCGAGCCGTACGCGATCTACGACCGCTTCGACTTCGGCATCCCGGTCGGGACAATCGGCGACTGTTGGGATCGATATTACGTCCGCGTCGAGGAGATGCGCCAGTCGCTCAGGATCATCGACCAGGCAGCCGCGCAGATCGAACCTGGCGACATCCAGGCGCGGATGCGGCGAATCGCCAGGCCGCCCAAAGGCGAAGTGTACTCCCGAACCGAATCCCCGCGCGGCGACTTGGCCGTGTTCCTCGTCAGCGACGGATCGGACAAGCCGTATCGCCTGAAAGTGCGCGCGCCGTCGTTCGCGACCCTGCAGGCGCTTCAGCCGATGCTCAGGGACGCGTTCATCGCCGATGCCGTGGTGGTCCTTGGATCGACCGACATCGTACTGGGCGAGGTGGACCGGTGACGCTCACCGACGTCTTCGTCTACTCACTGGGCGCGGCCGGCCTGTTCGGCTTCTTGTCGGTGGTCGTGCTGATCCTCACTTACGCCGAGCGCAAGGTGCTCGCCCGGATCCAGCAGCGCCTCGGGCCGATGCGCGTGGGAATATACGGCATACTGCAACCCGTCGCGGACGCGATCAAGCTGATGACCAAGGAAGACATCCTGCCGTCTTGGGCTGATCGCCCGGTTTATTGGGTTGCCCCGATGGCGGTGCTCCTGCCAGCGATAATGCTTTGGGTGACGATTCCGATGGCCCGCGATCTGGTGCTCCGAAACCTGGACCTCGGCCTCTTCTACATCTCGGCGATCTCGGTTCTGTCGGTTATGGGACTGCTGATGGCGGGCTGGGGTTCGGCAAACAAGTACGCCATGCTGGGCGGGCTCCGCGCGGCGGGCCAGCTTATCAGCTACGAGATACCGTTCATCATGTCTATCTTGGCGGTGGCGATGCTTGTCCAGTCGTTGAATCTGATCACGATTGTGGACAGCCAGAACCACTTCGCCAACGTTCTGATCCAGCCGCTCGGCCTGTTCATCTTCATCGCGGCCGCGCTCGCTGAACTCGGCCGGACCCCGTTCGACATACACCACGCCGAGTCGGAAGTCGTTGGCGGCCCGTTCGTCGAATACAGCGGCGCTCACTGGGCGGTCTTCTTTTTGGGCGAGTACATAAACACGTTCACCATGGCCGCTTTGACCGTGTTGCTGTTCTTCGGCGGCTGGAGCTGGCCGGCGATGCCGTTTGAAGGCGCGGCCAACTCGGGGTTGTCCTTTGCTTGGTTCCTTGCGAAAACCGCCGTCGTCATCTACGTAATTTTCTGGATCAGAGCGACCTACCCGAGACTTCGGATCGACCAGCTCATGTCGTTCGGATGGAAGCTTCTGGTGCCGTTGTCGTTCATCAACATCGTAATCACCGCAATTGTGCTGTTTTACGGCTGTCCGCTATGGTCACTGACAGCCCTGTCTCTGCTATTATTGGGCGGAACTTTCTACCTGATCGTCAAGAATCCCGGCACGCGCATGGAGCGCCACACGGTTACGGTGCACGAGATCCGAGCGACCGGGTCGAAACCGCCGGCGGAGCAGCCGCAGGGCTAGCGATTCCGGCGACTGTATGGCGCGACCATGCCTCGCGCCGGCTGATAACAGACAGACAATGCAGCCGATGCGCTCGGCTCGAAAAGAACGAACATGGTCGGTTTTCTCGAGGGCTTGGTGGTAACGCTAAAGACAGCGCTCCGCAAACCCGTTACAGCACAATATCCGGACCCGAAACGGCGTTTGCCGATTGCAGCGCGGTACAAGGGATTCCCTGCGTTGATGTGGGACGCCGAGATCAATGAACCGTACTGCACCGGTTGCATGGTCTGTGTCCGTTCCTGCCCGACCCTGTGCATGACCGCCGAGATGCAGGACAATCCCCTGTTCGCCGAAGAGAAAAGCCGGCGGCGGAAGATCATCGACGTGTTCGAGATCAATTTTGGCCGTTGCATCCTTTGCGCGATCTGCGTGGATGTCTGCAACTTCGACGCAATCGAGATGAGCCACGTCCACGAGCTAAGCAAGTACCAGCGCAACGACAACCGGGTTGAACTGAGTCAGCTTCTCGAAATGGGCAAGAGCTACCAGTCGGAGTTCGGTTGGTCGCCGAAGCAACCCGAGAAGAACAGCGGCGTCCCGATCAAGAAAGAAACCGGCGACAAACCCGTGCCTAAACGCGTCAGCGGTCGCGCCAGAAAGGCTACCGCAGCAGCCGCTGAAGCCGGGGCAACGCCTCCGTCACAGGATACGCCCACCCCCTCACCCGCTCCCGACACACAGGCCGCGTCGGAGCCGAAACCCGACCCGGAGGGCCAAGGCTGATGATCACACCGTCGCTTGTCCTGTTTTACGTCGCCGGTTCGATAACGCTCGGCGGAGCTTTGGGCGTCGTGATGACCCGCAACATCGTGTACGCGGCCTTCTCGCTGCTGGCTTGCATGCTTGGCGTCGCGGGAGTGTTCCTCATCGTCTACGCCGAGTTTCTGGCGATGGTGCAGATCCTGATCTACGGCGGCGCCGTTGTCATCGTCATCTTGTTCGCGCTGATGCTCACCCGGCTCGAGGACTTCGCACAATTGAGCGACCACTCGCAATGGCCCGTCGCCACGGTCGTCGCGGTCAGCGTATTCGGGCTGCTCGCGGCTGCAATCACCACGACCGCCGTCCGAGTCGGCCCTCGCAAGAGCGTGGACTTTGACGTCCTCGGCGAGACGCTGTTCACCGAATGGGCGATACCGTTCGAGGTCGCGTCGCTGGTGTTGCTGGTGGCGTTGATCGGCGCGGTTGTGCTTGTCCGTACTAACGGAGGGCGAGATTGATAGAGCTCGCTCATCTCCAGGTCCTTGGCGCAGGGTTGTTCGCCATCGGCACCTACGGTGTGCTCGCACGACGCAGCGCTGTCATGATCTTGATGTCGATCGAGCTCATGTTGAACGCTGTGAACATCAACCTGATCGGTTTCGCGGCCTTCGCGCAATTCGACGAACCTCGGCGAGCGACCGGTCAAGTGCTGATCATATTCGTAATCACGATCGCCGCGGCTGAACTCGCTCTTGCGATCGCCATCATCTTGCGGCTGTACCGAAACCGATCGTCGGTGAACATCGACGAAATCGACTTGATGAAGTGGTGAGGACAAAACACAACCTCTGATGCCACTAGCTGACACGATAGGAACAAATTGGGCCTGGGTTATCCCTGCCCTGTGTGGATCGGCATTCTTCCTCATCTTCCCGTTCCGAAGATTCTTGCCAGGGCAGGGCGCGTTCATCTCGATTTTCGCGATCCTTGGTGGCTTCATACTTTTCTGGTTCGTTCTCGGCGACTTGCTCACGGACGGTCGCGGACAATTCGAAATCGACTGGATGACCGTCGGTGAGACGACTCTGAGTTGGGGCGTCGTCGTCGACAAGCTCTCCGCTACGATGCTCGGGCTCGTGACGTTCGTCGCGCTGCTCGTCCAGGTGTACTCGCTCGGCTACATGAAGCACAACGGCCACGCCGATCCGGGAATCGGCCGCTACTACGCTTTCCATTCTCTGTTCGCCGCCGCGATGCTCACGCTGGTCCTGGCAGACAACCTGCTGTTCGTCTACATGGCTTGGGAGCTGGTCGGCCTTGGATCGTACTTGCTCATCGGGTTCTGGTACGAGCGCCGCACGGCCGCCGAAGCCGCGAAGAAGGCGTTCATCACGACGCGAATCGGCGACGTGGGGTTGCTGATCGGCATCATCATGCTGTTCAAGGCGACGGGCACGTTCGACATTAGCGCCATAATTCACGCCGCCGAACAGGGAGGCGTCGAAAACACGACGCTGAACATCGCGGTGTTCCTGATCTTCCTCGGGGCGATGGGAAAGTCGGCCCAGTTCCCGTTCCACGTCTGGCTTCCCGACGCCATGGAGGGCCCGACGCCGGTCAGCGCGCTCATCCACGCGGCAACGATGGTCGCGGCGGGCGTGTACTTGGTGGCCAGATTGCTGCCGCTGTTCGAGCTCACGCCGAACGTGCTGACGTTCGTGGCAGCCATAGGTTTGTTCACGTTCCTGTTCGCTGGGTCGATGGCCCTGGTGATGACCGACATCAAGCGTGTGCTGGCTTATTCGACGATCAGCCACCTGGGACTGATGATGCTTGCGCTGGGCGCCGGAGCACTTGGCGCTGCGATCTTCCACCTCATGGTGCACGGCGTCTCCAAGGCGCTACTGTTCCTGGGCGCGGGCAGCGTTATGCACGGAATGGACGACGAGACCAACATGTGGAAGATGGGCGGCCTCAGGCACAAGATGCCAGTGACGGCCTGGACCTTCGTGATTGGCGCGGCGTCGCTTGCCGGCATTGCGCCGCTTGCCGGGTTCTTCAGCAAGGACGAGGTGCTGTTGCACGTCCTCGACCATCGCAACCCGGTCTTCATCGGACTCGCGCTGGCCGGGGTCGTTCTGAGCGCGTTGTACATGGCTCGCGTCGTGTTCGCGGTGTTCTTCGGATCGCAGAAGCCCGAGAACGAGAATGTCCACGAATCGCCGCCGACGATGATAGTGCCGCTGATTTTCTTGGCCGTCTGCGCCGCGACCGTCGGCTTCCTCGCTTTCGAGGTCGGCAGCGATTACCACGGATTCGGCGGTTTCCTCGAAGGACGCGGCGAATTCGAGCTTCGAATCTGGCTCACGGCTGCTTCGCTGGTGCTGGCGTTGCTCGGCGTGTGGCTCGGTTGGTCCGTCTACGTTCGCGGCACGATCTCGCACAAGCGGCTGACGCAGCGATTCCCGTTCGTTCACCGGTTGCTCGTCAACAAGTATTATCTCGACGACGCGATCCAGTGGACAATTAACAAGATTGTGTTGACGCTCGGAAGAGCCGTCGCCGTATTTGACCGATCCGTAATCAACGACACCGGGGTCGACGGGACTGGTTTTTCAGTCTGGAGCTCGGCCAGGCTGCTGCGGCTGATCCAAACCGGACGATTTTACAACTACGGCATGGCCATGGCCCTCGGGTTTGTAGGCTTGGCCTTGATTTGGTGGGTAGTGCAAACCTGATCGCGATTCCGGCCGAGGATAGATTTCGAGCCGGAAGAGGTCATATAAGCACAACGTATTATGGAAACATTCGACTCATACGCGCTGTTCCTGCTGATCGTTGTCCCGTTGATCGGGGCCGCGGTCATCATGCTCACTCCGAGTCGCCTGGCGCAAGCGATTCGCTGGGCGGCGACTGCCGCAGCCTCGGTGAATCTGCTGCTGTCTTTCTACGTATTCGCCGCTTACGACCACGAAGAAGGCGGTTTCCAGTTCCTGCGAGTATGGGATTGGATCCAGATCCCGGGCCCATGGGAACACGGCGACAAGGCGATCACGCTCAATCTCGGCATGGACGGCATCGCAGCGCCGATGGTTCTGTTAACAGGAATCGTGCTGTTCACGGGCGTTCTTATATCGTGGAGAATCGCCAACCGCAACAAAGATTTCTTCATTCTCTACTTGCTACTGCTGGCGGGCGTGTTCGGCGTGTTCGTGTCTGTCGACATGTTCTTTTTCTTCTTCTTCTACGAACTCGCGGTGCTGCCGATGTACATGCTCATCGGGATATGGGGATCGAGCTCGACGTTCGCGACCTTCTCACGCACCAAAGAGTACAGCGCCATGAAGTTGATGCTGTTCCTCGTGGCTGGGAGCGTGCTGGTTTGGATCGCAATCATGGCGATCTTCGTCGAGGCCGGACTCGGAACGTTCAACCTGATGGAGTTGCAACACGTCACTTTCGACAACAATTTCCAACGGGTGTTCTTCCCGTTCCTGATGATCGGCTTTGGGGTCCTCGCGGGCCTTTGGCCGTTCCACACTTGGTCGCCGGACGGTCACGTTGCCGCGCCAACCGCCGTCAGCATGGTCCACGCCGGAGTGCTGATGAAACTCGGCGCGTTCGGCATCATCCGTGTCGGCATGCTACTCTTGCCGGAAGGCGCACAAGACTGGATGGCCGTCCTGATCGCTCTGGGAACCGTCAACGTGCTTTACGGCGCATGGTCCGCCCTCGGACAGACCGACCTCAAGTACGTCATCGGTTACTCCAGCGTCAGCCACATGGGCTACGTGATGATGGGCCTGGCCACGCTGCACTCGCTGGGCGTCGCGGGCGCCGTGCTCCAGATGCTCTCCCACGGACTGATGACAGCCCTCTTCTTCGCGGTCGTCGGCGTGGTCTACGACCGGACGCACACTCGAGACATGACGGTGCTGGACGGCCTGGCGAAGCGCATGGGCTTCACGGCGGTGTTCTTCGCTCTCGCCGGTCTGGCGTCGCTCGGACTGCCGGGGCTTAGCGGGTTCGTGGCCGAGCTCCTCGTGTTCCTCGGGTTGTTCCACACGTACCCGATTCTGGGCGTGCTCGGAATCATTGGCGCGGGCATAACCGCCGTGTACATCCTGCGATTACTGGCAAGGGTGTTCTTCGGTCCGATCAGCGAACGATGGCAAGACCAAACCGACGCATCGGGCGTCGAGCGCATTGCCGCGATCGTACTGGCAGGGTTCATCCTGCTCGTCGGGTTGTTCCCGTTCCCGTTCATTAGAATCATCAACGTCGGCGTATCGGAACTTCTGGCACGTTTCGAGGGGGTCGGATGAACGTAAACTTCGCCCTTCTGCTGCCCGAGTTCCTGGTCATGGGATTGGCGTTCGCCATCTTGACGGCCGACTTCTTCCTGAAGATCGACCGGAAGCACTTCCTTGGCTACCTGGCTGCGTTAGGTCTGATCGGCATCCTGGCGTTCACCCTGGCGTACCAATGGGACCGTCGGGACGACCTGTACCAAGGCCTGATCATGGTGGATGCGTACTCGCTCTTCTTCAAGGGATTCTTCTTGGTCCTGGGCGTGATCGTGGTCCTAACGTCCGTGGACTACGTGAAACGGCACATCGAGTATCCGGGCGAGTACTACGGCATCATAGTATTCACAATCGTCGGCATGATGCTCATGGCCGCTTCGGGCGAGCTCCTGACGGCATACATTTCGCTCGAGCTGCTCAGTTTTGGATTGTACGTGCTTGTTTCATTCGACCGATACAACCCGAAGTCGAATGAGGGCGGCGCAAAGTACATACTGCTCGGCGCGTTCTCATCGGCTCTGATGCTTTACGGGATCAGCCAGGTTTACGGATTGACCGGTTCCACGCGATTCGACGACATCAGCATGGCAATTGCCGCGGGTCGCGACATCTCACCTGGACTGATCGTCGGGATCGTGATGATCATCGCGGGATTGGGTTTCAAAGTCGCGGCGGTCCCGTTCCACATGTGGGCGCCAGATGCATACGAGGGGGCGCCGATCCCCGTGACGGCCTACCTCGCTGTCGGCTCGAAGGCCGCGGCGTTTGCTCTCGCGATTCGATTCTTCATCGCCGCGTTGATACCGGCGATCTCGGACTGGCAGCTCATCATCGTGATCCTGGCAGCGCTGACGATGACGCTTGGAAACGTGGTGGCGTTGACACAGCGGAACATTAAGCGTCTCTTGGCGTACTCGAGCATTGGTCATGTGGGCTACATGTTGGTCGGAGTCGCAGCTCTTGCCGCCCTGGCGCAAAACGACAATCCCATTGTCCATTTCTCTCACCTGGCGACTAACGGACTGATGCTTCACATGGTCGCCTACGGAATCACCAACATGGCCGCGTTCGGCGCTATAACGGCAATTTTCAACGCGACTGGCAAAGACGACATCGAAGATCTGGCGGGCCTTGCTCAGCGATCACCCTTTATCGCGATGGTGCTCACCGCCGCGCTGTTCTCGCTGGCCGGGTTGCCGATATTTGCGGGGTTCGTCTCGAAGTTCTACCTGTTCAACGCGGCAGCGACGCAAGGGTTGTTGTGGCTGGCCGGCTTGGCCATCTTCACCAGCCTGATATCGCTGTACTACTACTTGAACGTCATAAGGGTCATGCACATCTCGGAACCGACCGATTCGTCACGCATTGCCGTCCCGCGGCTCACAATCGGAGTTCTCGCCGTTCTGTTCGTGGCGATGTTGGTCGTAGGCGTCTACCCGGCGCCGCTGCTCGAGGCTATCCAGGAGGCCTCCGACGCGGTGCTGTCGTCGGACAGCATTCTCCGATTGGCGGGCTTGCCGAACTGACAACCGCGTGTTGCACCCGACAGCGCTCAACCGATAGACTATTTCGTTAGGCGGCCATGAACTATGGCCGTTTTCGATTTTCCGGCAGGAGGGGGACCGTAGATGACGGACGAGGAAAAGTTCTCGCGAGGAATGGTAGTTGTGGCGCACGCGGACGACGCCGAATACGGCTGTTCCGGCACCGTGGCGAAATTGTGTGCCGAGGGTTGGGAGATGGTGTACGTGATGTGCACCGACGGATCGAAGGGCAGCAGCGACCGCGAGGTCTCGCAGCAAGAGCTGGCCGCCACCAGACGGCAAGAGCAGATCAACGCTGGCAAGGCGCTCGGCCTCAAGGACGTCGTGTTCCTGGACTACCCTGACAGCTACCTGCAGCCCACCCTCGAGGTTCGGCGGGACATCGCCCGCGAGATCAGGCGACACAAACCCGATGTCGTGCTGTGCCAATACCCGATGCGCAACCTAGACGGCGGATGGGGCGTCGGTCACCCGGACCACATGGCGGCGGGCGAAGCGGCTCTGGCGGCCGTGTTCCCCACCGCTCGAGATCACATGACATTCCCCGAACTCCTAGAGCAGGGTTTCGAGCCGCACAAAGTGGCCGAGGTATGGATCATGGGCCACCCCGAGCCAGATCATTTCGTCGACGTGACCGACCACCTCGAAACCGCTGCCAAAGGGCTCGCGGAGCACGTCTCGCAAACCGGCGGTCGCCCGCCAGAGGAGCTCGTCGATCGCATGCGCGATGGCCGTCGAGGACGAGGCGTGGGCAGGGGCATGCAGCACGCCGAGGCCTTTCGGAAGATTACCTTCTGGCGGTAGGGCGCGGGGTTGTCTCGGGGAGAAGCGACTCAAGGGGCATCAGGGACCGAAGGGATTCGCTCGCCACTCAAACTGGACAGGGACTAAAAGCGGGGCCGGATGCTTGACATCAGCCCCGCATATCATTCAACGGCGATTGCCTTGTCGCTTGCCAATCACGCTCCGTACGTTGCGCACTGGTGGATGTCTTCTCTTTCCAGCGCAGGATATTCACGCAGAACGTCTTCGACGCTGTATCCGTTCCCCAGCAGCTTTAGTATGAACGACACTGTGACCCGTGTCCCGCGCACCGCCGGCATGCTCTGGCATACATTGGGATCAACTGTTATGCGTTCGATGTTCATCACGGTATGTTATAACGCGGGCTGTGCGTTAACTCTCCTTCGACGCGATCGCAGCGCGGATCTTCGCGGGAGTCAGCGGCAGCTCTGTCATTCGGACGCCGATCGCGTTGGACACGGCGTTAGCTACTGCCGCCAGCGGCGGCACAAGCGCGACCTCGCCGACGCCACGGGCGCCGAACGGATGGCCTGGATTCGGCACTTCCACGAGCACCGCTTCGATCATCGGCAGGTCAAGGGTTGTCGGGATTCTATAGTCGAGGAAGCTTGAGTTCAGCATCCGGCCGTCGTTGTCGAAAAAGTACTCCTCGTTCAGCGCCCAGCCGATGCCCTGCACCGCTCCGCCCTGCATCTGCCCTTCCACGTTCGAAGGATGTATCGCCGTCCCGACGTCTTGGACCGCCGTGTAGCGAAGGACCTGTACCTTGCCGGTGGCGGGGTCGACTTCGACGTCGATGACGTGGCAGGCGAAGGCGTTGCCCACGCCACCGGGGTTGACCGTGGCCCGGCCAACGACGGGTCCGCCAGTGCCGTTGAGCCATTGGGCGAGTTCCTTGAAGGTCATGCTCAGCTCTGAATCTTGCTTGTGCTTGAGCTCGCCGCCCTCGTATTCGATGTCGTCCTCGTCGACTTCCCAGATTCGGGCCGCGCGTTCGATCATCTGACGTTTGACGTCCTCGGCGGCCTGGAAGCAAGCGGTTCCCATCTTGTGAGTTAGGCTACTCCCGCCCGCGCCCGAGCTGTAGCCTATCGAATCGGTGTCGCCGACGGCGGGCTTCACGTCCGTGGCCTCGATGCCGAGCACTTCCGCGACATGCATCGCCATCACGACGCGCGCTCCGGCCAGGTCTGGCGTGCCTTCCGTCAGGCTCACGGTGCCGTCGGGGTTGACGCTGGCGATGGCACTGGCCGGGCCGGTCCCATTGAACCAGGCGCCGCTCGCCACGCCACGGCCTTGGTACGCGCCGTCCAGCGTGGTCTGCGAATGGGCATGGTCTCGCGCCGCCTCCAAGGTTTCGACGTTGCCGATGCGCAGGAATGCGGGTCCGCCGACCTGGTGGGTCCCTTCTTTGGACGCGTTGAACAACCGAAGTTCGATCGGGTCGATACCGAGCTCGAGGGCCAACAGATCCATCGCTTGCTCGCTGGCGAACGCGGCGGCGGGCGATCCGGGAGCGCGGTACGCGCCTGATTTCTGCTTGTTGACCACCACGTCGACGCCCTCAATCAGAGCATTGGAGATGACGTACGGAGCGAACATCGTGCGGCAGCCTGAGCCGACCGGCGAGCCGGGGAACGCGCCGGCCTCGTACACGAGATGGGCTTCCGCGGCCGTGATTCGACCGTCGCGCGTCGCACCGAGTTTGATGCTGATGTTCGTGCCGGACGCCGGGCCGGTGCCGAGAAAGACATCGGACCTGCTCATGACAATCTTTACCGGCCGTCCCGACTTCTTCGACAAGAAAGCCGCGGTTGGTTCGAGGTAGACGCCGCCCATCCCTTTGCCGCCGAAACCGCCGCCGATCTCCGTGGGGATCACTTTGATCTTGGACATGGGCAGATCGAGCATGGTCGCTAGGTGATCCCTGAACGGGAAACTGCCCTGACAACTGGCGTAGACGGTTACGTTGCCGTCTCCAGCCCACAAAGCCGTCGTCGCATGGGGCTCGATATACCCCTGGTGTACGAACTCGGTGCTGAATGATTCCTCGACCACAACGTCGGCCTCACGGAAGCCTGCTTCGAGGTCGCCTGCACGGAACTCGAACCGGTTGGCGAGGTTGGTCGTTTCGCCGATGTCGCCCCAGCCGCCGGCCCTGCGGCTGGCGCTGTCCATCGTCTGCAGCCGTTCATGGACCGCCGGAGCGCCGTCAGCCAACGCGGACGCGGCGTCCAGAACCGCGGGCAGAACCTCGTAATCGACATCTATGAGACCGAGCGCCTCTTCGGCGATCGCCGGGCTCGTCGCGGCTACGGCGGCGACAACGTGGCCGACGTAGAGAACTTTCTCGCGGGCCATCACATTCCGGGTGTAGAAACCGTAATTGACCATGACGCCTTCTGCCTGGTCGCGAACCTCCGCCGACACCTCTGGCATGTCTTGAGCGGTCACCACGGCGTGCACGCCGAGAAGCTCCAACGCTCGGCTGGCGTCGATCGAGCGGATTCTCGCGTGAGCGTGAGGGCTCCGCAGCAGCTTGCCGTGCAATGTGCCGGGCAGGTTGACGTCTGCCCCGAACTTGGCCCTTCCGGTGACTTTGTCGTAGCCGTCGTGCCGAATTGGCCGCGTGCCGATTACGTTGAACTGCCGGGTTCCTGCGCTTTGGGTCTGTTGCATTCTGATTCCTCCACCATCGATCGCCAATCAGTCAAAGGTCGGCGTTTTGCCTGGCCGTAATCTATCACACAGGCCGTGAGCAGGTCATATGGGTCTTTGCGGAGAAGCTGGGGCATGGCGACGGCGTTCCGTGCCGGCGTCAAGTGGTGCGTGACGACTACGGCGGCATGTATTCAGCTTTGACCGAGGGACAAAGCAGTGTTAATCTCTGGGCGGCGTCGGGTATAGTGTATGTTTGAACGAGATTTCATCTATTCCGGCTACGGTTGCCGTCTGGGCATGGGCGGGCGACTGCCATGCGGAAATTACGCCTGGCGTCCATAAGGAAGTGCGACGTATGAATGGTTCGGAACGACCGGCCACCGGCGACCACACGCAGTCTCGATCGATGATGGCGCTTCGGTCCGGTGAGATTGAACTTGCAATTATCGTGTTGACAGATGGGTTCAGAACTGACGTCGTCCACGAACTGACCCGTTCGGGAGACCTCCCGAACATCTCAAGCCACGTCCTGGCCGAAGGTTCGCACTTCGACGGCGTGACCGTATTCCCTAGCGTCACCAACGTCGCTTACTTGCCCATGCTTACAGGCCAATACCCGGGCAAGGCGAACATCCCCGGGATTCGCTGGCTGGACAAAGCCAAGTTCAAATCCGGCAATCTGTTCGATGAAGGCCAACGCACATACGTCGGCGCGGCCCACACCAAGCTCAACAGCGATCTGCCGGACACCCTCGAGACGCTGTTTGAATTGTGTCCCGATTCCATGGCATTCCGCAGCGACATCCACCGCGGGTTGCCGAACGGACACAATCGCTTCTACAAATTGTCCCATCCTTGGATGTTTTTATCGCACTACCTGAAGAGAGCGGATTTCATCGACAGTTTGGTAATGAGGAGTGTGCAGGGCGCCCTACGCGAAAGAGCCGCCAACCTGCCGAGGTTCATCTTTCTCCCGATGCTCGACGTCGATTCCGCGTCGCACGCCCGCGGGCCGCTCCACAAGCGCACGTACGACGCCTATCGACGAATCGACAGCGCGATCGGAGCGCTCGTTGACCGGCTCAAGAAGCTGGGCGTTTGGAGCAAGACGCACCTCATGATCGTGAGCGATCACGGCCACTCGAAGACCGATGAGCACCTGGACCTGAGCCGGATGGTGACCGAGCTCGGCTACGGCGTGTTCGAGCACCCGAACATCTTCCGGAGCAAGGCGGACGCGGCCGTCGCTGTCTCGGGCAACTCCTTCGCGAACTTGTATGTGTCATTCGATGGAAAGTGGGAGCGACCGCTCAATGGCGACGAGCTGGACAGCCAACACAAGAAGCTCCTGAACGCGCTTACCGATCGACCGGAGATCGAATGGATCGCCTATCGCAACGGCGAAGGTTCGATTAAAGTCGATTCAGGATTGGGAACGGCGCTCTTGGGCCGAGACGAGGGCCACTACGACTACAGCTACTTCGGCGCCGACCCGCTACAACTGGGCCTGCCCCACACTCGGGTCGTGCGAGACGACGCGCTTGAGATGACGATCGACACCCAGTTCCCGGACGCGCTTGAACAGCTATCGCAACTATTCTCCAGTCAGCGAACAGGCGACATCGTCGTCACGTCGAAGCCCGGTTTCGATCTGAGGGGTTGGCGCGAATTGCCGGAGCATCGGTCCTCGCACGGAGCGCTGCGACGAGACCATATGATGGTGCCAATCCTCAGCAATCGCCCTCTCGCGGAGAACGGACCAATGCGCACCGTCGATGTGTTCCCGACCATCGCGGAGTCTCTCGAACTGACCACGACAAGATCGGTTATCGGCCACAGTCTGTGGTAGAGGACGAAAAACCTGGACCCGCTTTTCTGAGCCGGCGCAATTTGCTGCTCACCGCCGCCGTCCTCGTGCCCGCGCTGATGAGCACGTGGTTGATGTGGATGTTCTTGTCGGACTGGTGGAAGCTGACGAGCTTCTTTTGGTACTCGATTCCCGGAAACAGCTTTCTCTGGCTGCCGCACGAACCCGCGGTGATCGCGGCCAGCCTGATCTACGCCCCGATATGGGTCGCATTGGTTGGCGGACTGGCCACGTTGATCGCATCAGTCATCGACCATGCGCTGTTCACGAAGGCGTTCGAGATGGAACGACTCGACGCCGCTAGGCGCGCCAAGTTGGTTGTGACCGCGATTCGACTGTTCAACAAACGACCATGGTGGACGATAGTCGTGTTCGCGTTCACACCGATCCCGTTCTACCCGATGCGGATCGTGGCGCCAGCAGCGAAATACCCGATGCCGCGGTACGTGTCGGCTGTGGTGGTGGGACGCGTTCCGAGGTACTTCTTGCTAGCTCTTGGCGGAACGTGGGCGAACTACTTCATCAAGGCGTGGTGGCCCTGATCCGGGGCCAGCGCCGATTGTCGCGCTTGAAATCGGCTATCTGAGGAACCGCACCGGTCCCGGCAAGTTCGCCGGAGGCTCGTCGGCGATTATCCGGTCCTCGTAGAGGCCGGCCACTTCCTCGTCCGTGAGTTCGAGAAGGTCCTGCAATATCAACCGGTTGTGCTGGCCGAAGCATGGCGACGCCATTCTGACCTCCGCTGGCGTGTCCGACAACTTCCAGGGCATACCAGGATATGGAAACACACCCATTTCCGGATGCTCCACCGGAACATAAAACCCGCGTTCGTGGAAATGCGGATTGCTGATCAGTTCCCAGTTGGCCAGAACCGGACCCGCCGGAACGCCGGCGGCTTGCAGCAGTCCTGTGGCCTCATTGTGATCGTAACGCGCGGTCCACTCCGAAATCAGCTCGTCGAGTTCGTCGTGCAACTCGCGTCTCTTCGCGGCAGTCGAATAACGTTCGTCGTCTGCCAAATCGGGGCGCCCGATCGCCTTCGCCAGGTTGGACCACTGGTCTTCGTTCGTGACGCTGAGCACCACCCAGGCGTCGTCGCCGATGGACCGATAGCACCCCTGAGGTGCGAACTCACGGTGGCGGTTTCCTCGACGCTGCGCAACCCGTCCGGCGATCGTGTATTCAAGCACCGCTTCGGGGAAGAACGCGATCCCGTTTTCGTTCAGAGACATGTCGATGAACTGTCCACCGCCGCCCTGTTGACAGTGATGCAACGCGGCCTGGATCGCCACGGCTGCATGGATCGCGGTGACGGGATCCGCGTAGAACAGCGCTGTTCGGTACGGGCGCTCGTCGTCCGGGTAGCCCATCGACGCAGCGAGACCGCACGTCGCCTCGATGTTGGCGCCGTACGCGACGTAATCTCGTTGCGGGCCGGTCTGTCCGAATCCCGAGACGGACACGAAGACAATCTCGGGGTTCGCCTGCTTGAGAACATCGTATTCGAGCCCGAAATTGCGCATGACCCTAGGGCTGTTGTTCTCGAGCACGACATCGGACCGCGAAACTAGCTCCAAGAATAACTCTTTGCCGCGCTCGGTGTTGAGGTCCAGCGTCAGACCGTATTTGTTTCGGTTCATCTTGTTGAAGTACCCGGCGCGATTGTAGTGGTACTTGGCGGGATCTCCGCCCGGGTAACGGCCGCCGCGAGTCATCGGTCGGTCCGGCGACTCGATTTTGATTACTTCAGCGCCGAGGTCGCCCAGATACCGGCCCGCGAGGGGTCCGGCCCAGTTTGCCGTAATCTCGAGGATCCGGATGCCTTCAAGCGGCAGCGACGTTCCCACGAAACGTTCGGGTTCCACGGAGGATCGTGTCGTCCACACGCGGCCGGCGTCCGCGTGATCGAATTCCATGCCGTTGTCGGCGCCCAACAACGGAGCGGCGCTCTTGACAGCGGCGGGCGTGGCTCCGAGCTTGTACGGGAACCCCGGCAACGTCTGCGCGCCCGCGATCGGGTGTCGGACTTCGTTAAACCATTGCCTGGCGGCGAGTTGCTCCGAAGCCACGAGGTCCGCCGCGTCGTCTACGGGGGTGAACGCCAAGCGGAGTTCCTGCGCCGTCCGGAAGATGTCAGCCTTCTTGCGCGTCGCGCACCATTCGGCGACGAGCTCTCGCAACTCTGCGATGTTCGTGATCCAGTCCTGCCTGTCCGCCCAACGAGGATCTTCCATCAGCTCCGGTTTTTCGATGAGTATGAACATCGTCGGATCCCATCGCATCGTCATGAACCAGATCCAGCCGTCCTCGCACTTGATGCAATCCGGTTCGGTGCGCCGCATCACGACGCCCTCGTGAGTCCACGAAGTGGCAGTCCATGCGTGAGCGGACAGCATCGATTCAGTCGTCGACACGTCGACCTGCTGGCCGCGCCCGATTCGTCTCGCGTGCCACATCGCCGCCAGCGACCCGGCCGCGGCTTGCGCTCCGGCGTTGATCTGCGGCTGATCGTTGGGCAGCATCAACGGTTCGCGTTCGGCGTCGCCGCAGAAGTACATGTAGCCGCCCATGGCGTTGTCGACGATCTCACTCGAGCGCCAGTTCCGATAAGGCCCGGTCTGCCCGAAGTGCGAAATTGACGTCAGCACCACGCCGGGATTCAACCTCCGGAGAACGTCGAATCCCAAACCCTGCGCCGAAAGCCTTCCGGGCGCGAAACTTTCGACGATCAGGTGGGCACGCTGCGCCAGTCGAAGCACCGTCCGGCGACCATGAGCCGTCGCCGGGTCAGCGGTTAGGGAGCGTTTGTTGGCGCACAGGCACATGAACATCCCACTCTTGTCCGGATGGGGTTCGTCTCCAGGAAACGGGCCAACGTGTCTCAGTGGGTGCCCGATCTCGGGCCGCTCGACCATCGCGACGTCCGCGCCAAGATCGGCGAGCAGCTTGGTGCAATATGCCCCGGCAATGTTGTCGCTCAGATCGAGGACGTTGAATCCCGCGAGCGCGGATTCGTACGCAACTTCGGGCAACTCAGCGTGACGGAGATCCGGCAAATCGAACCCCGCATCTGAACCTTCGTCGATTGTCATCGCGCGTTCCGGGGTTCGTTGATCGTTCGGAGCGGGGCGCCGTCGAGGAACGCCTGAACGTTCTCGAGCGCATGCCCGTAGAAGATCTTGTACGTCTCGACCGTCACGTACCCCATGTGGGGCGTGATCACCGTGTTGTCTAGGTTTCGCAGTGGGTGGTTCGCGGCCAGCGGTTCTTGATCGAAGACATCGAGGCCCGCTCCGGCAATCGCGCCGCTTTGAATGGCGTCGACGAGCGCGTCCTCGTCAACGATTGGCCCCCGTGACGTGTTGATGAGGTACGCGGTCGATTTCATTGAACTCAGCTCCGACGTGCCCAGGAGCCCGCGTGTGCGGTCGCTGAGCACCAGATGGATGGTGACGTAATCCGATCGCGCCAACAATTGATCCTTTGTGACCAGGGTGGCGCCGATTTCATCGGCTCGCTCTCGGGTCAGATTCTGGCTCCAGGCGATGACCTCCATGCCGAAAGCCTTGCCGACCACCGCGACCTGCGATCCGAGCCGGCCCAATCCGATCACGCCCAAAGTCTTGCCGTGCAGCCCTTCGCCTAGCGTGACTTGCCATCGACCTTCGCGGGTCGCCTTGTCCTCTTCAGGAACCCGACGCGCTATCGCCAGGATCAATCCCCAGGTGAGCTCGGCCGTCGGATACGGCAATCCTTCGGTTCCGCACACCGTGATGCCCAGCTCGGTCGCGGCGTCGACATCGATCGAGGCGTTGCGCATTCCCGCGGTGATGAGCAATCGCAGATCGGGCAATCGCTCCAGCAATCTTCGCGGGAACGGGGTGCGCTCCCGCATTGCAACGACTGCGTCGTAGCCTGCAAGTCTCACCGCAAGCTGGTCTTCGTCGAAGACGTGCTCGGCGTAGACGTCGACGGTCGCGTCGTCGGGAAGAGATCGCCATTCGGCCATCTCCAGCGCGACGTTTTGGTAGTCATCGAGTATCGCGATCTTGGTCAATGAACGGTCTCCTGGGGTTCGGGAAGTCGGTGAATCAGCACGTGATGCTAACGCTTGCGGGCGCTAAGTTGGCAACGCTGTCGTCCACGAAAATCGTCTGGTGATTTCAGACGTCTCGAATGAGGGTGGCGGCCAGGTCGGGGTAGGTTTCGCTCTCGATCATGTGAGCCTTCACGACCGTTCGCAGCGCGTTGACCTCGTCTTCGGTGATCGGCGGGGTCGTCTCGACCGGACCGTCGACTCCCAGGTCGAAGCCTGTGTTCTCGGTAACTTGGTCTGCCGAGAAGCCTTCGTGCACCGAGGCGAGCTCCATCAGACGCGTTTCCATGTTGAACCGCAGTTGCGCCATCGGAGTGACGACCGTGACCTCGCGCGTCCTTCGCCGAACTCCCTCCGGGGAGGTCCCAGCGCCCGAGATGTAGTTCACCTGCTCGACGAACGTGCGGGTCGTGTGCTCGGTGCGGAACATGACGATCCGCGGCACCGCGTAGTAGAGAAGGCCCGTGCCGTACTGACCGGGCATGAGGACATCGGGCTCGTCTCTGTCGCCGATAACGTGGAGGTTGAAGTTGCCGTGCTTGTCGATCTCGATGGCGCTGATGAAAAACAGGTCCATCTCGCCGCGTTGCGCCAGGAAATGGAAGTCCTTGCCTGATACAAACGGCGAGTATTCTTTGCTGCCGAGTATGATGATCTCTACGTTCGGCGCGTGCAATTCACGAGCCAACAACATCGCCGTCGCGGGGATGAAGCTCAATGCACCGCACGCGGACGTTTCCCAGTCGTGGACGTGACGGGAGAGCAGGATCGCCAGCTTCTCCTCGCGTCCAAGCTCGAACTCCGAACTCAACTGGATACGGCCTCGGGAGCCGCGAGCCCCATGCGTCGCAGGTAGCCCTCGTGCGATTCGACTTCGTGGACCTGCTGCTCGAGATACGCGTCGAACGAATCTTGGGATCGAGCCGCGTCAACGTACTCTTCGATGAGCGATTCGTCAGCGTCGTAGAAGCCGGGCGCCGAGGTCGGGTGGGCGCCGTAGGGTGCGTGCACGACGGCGGATACGTGGATCGCCGGAATGAACCAGCCGTCCGGGTCGTCAATGCCGACCTCGTCGACGATCTCTTCGACCGAGATGATCACGCGCCGAGACGCCTGCGCCAGCATCAGCTCTTCGCCTCGTTGTTTGACCAAAACGTTGCCGTACTTGTCGCCTTTCGGGCCGTGGAAGATCGCGACATCGGGGTTGATCGCCCTGGCAACCACGATTCGTTCATCAGCCTCGAACGGGTCGTTGATGATGCGGAAGTCGGCGGGTCGTCGCTCGAGGATGTCAGTGCCCGCATAGCCAAGTGTCGAAACGAAAGGCACGCCCATTGATCCAGCCTGGATCATCGTGTAGAGGACGCCTCAAGTATTGTCGAGCATGTGGATGTTGCCGGCCTTCTGAAGCCGGTCGTAGTTGGGCGCGACACGGCTGTAATCTTCGAAGCCGAGGCTGCATGTCTCGACCGTGTTCGCGACGCCGGCGCCGAGCAGGAAATCGAGGTTCATGGCGCCGCCGACAACGCCCATGGCCGTCAGGCCTCGAACGCCGCGTCGGGCGAGTTCACGCATCACAGCCATCGGAGTCCAATCCATCCCTCCGACGAAGACGACCTGGTCGCCGTCCTTTACGATTCCGACCGCTTGTTCAAGGCTAACCAGTTTCTCTCTCATGCGTAACCTCGCGTCGTCAGTGTGCCCACACACTACTTTGGCCGTCGAATCGTGTCAAGACTAGTCGCGAACGAGCGCCGGACAGTTCCGCCCGAATCCAATATTTTGCCGGATCAGTTTCCGATCAGAGCCGCAACATCGACGTGCTGGTCGATGATGTCGGCGAATTTCTCCAATTTTCGCGGATGGTCGAAAGCTGCCCCTTCGACGAGGCCCTCCAGAGCGTCCATCGTGGCTATGGTGTCTGTATCGACGACCATGACCGGGACGTTGACCCGTTCCGCTTCATATTTCACGTACTCGATTGGGTCGATGCCATTCGTCAGCACCAGGCAAGAGACCGGCGCGCTCAGCGCCGACATCTGGATGTCAGGCCGATCGCCACGAACGATGACCGCGTTGTCGGTTTCCGCGCCGAATCGGAGTTTGCTGGGATCGAGCCCCATGCCGCCAACCTGATAGCGCTCAACCAGTATCGAGGTGTCGGGCTCGCAGACAACGAACCTTCCGCCGAGATGCTCGGCGAGTTGGCCCACGCTAGCGCCCAGTGGTGTACGGTCTTCGGGGATCGAACCGAGGTGGGCTGGACCTCCATCGGTGAGCGATGCGACGAATCCGGTCGCGAGCGTGTTGCCGGCGTGGAGGGACACGTTATTGACGATGACGCCGGAGAGGCGTCCGTTCAGCGATTCGGTCCAGTCACTGAGGTTCGAAGTAGTCAGTTCGGGCTTATAGGCCGCCACGACAACGACTTTCGCGTCCAGAGCCGCGGCGAGTTTGGCCGAGTCCGCCGCGCTGATTGCAGAGCTGCCCTCGACGATGACGTGATCGGCTTGGGCGCCGACCGCGCTGAGCGCGCTCGATGCTTCGGCGATCGATTCCGCTGACAACCCGCCGCCTGACGGCGCTTGCAGAGGCCAGCCATCGGACTCCTGATCGAGGAGAGCGCGATACGTCGCGGCATCGTCATCTAAATCGCCGTCCGTGAACGGTTTGAACACGGCGACCTTCTGTCCCTGACGCCTCAGCACGAGTGCGAGCGCAGAACACAGTGCGGTCTTCCCGGCGCCGGGTTGGTTCGATGCTACGTACAGGACCGACATTCGAGGCCTCTCTATCTATGACATGTCGACTTTCAAGCCGGCGGGCAAGTGCAATCGCACGCTCAACTGTCTTGTGTTTTCCGCCGAATTATAGCATCCGAGGCGTCAACTCGCACCGAGATTTCAGCCACCTCCGAACCTCATTCCAGGTATAATGTTCCATCATCGAAATCGAAGGGCGAATTCGTGCCTGGACACATCGGAAAATACGAGACGGTCCGAACACTCGGATGGGCGGGTTTCAAACCCGCCCGCCACGTGCGACTCCCAATCTGGATCACAATAACATCAAGCGTTCTGTTTCTCGCAATCGCCTGCTCAGGCGGCGTCGACGGCGAGGTTCCGGAAATCGAGAGTCGCGCGCTGCAACTCAACAAGACGATCATGTGCCCAGTCTGTCCCGGCGAATCAATCGATCAGTCGCAAAACGCACTCGCCGTTCAGATGCGCGGGATCGTCGCCGACAAACTGGCCGAAGGATGGACCGAGAAACAAGTCCAGGATTTCTTTGTCGAACGGTACGGGCCGAGCGTTCTGCTGGAGCCCCCGAGGAGCGGCGTCGACTTGATGGCGTGGATTATCCCGCCGGTTGGGATCGTGATCGCCGGAGCGACGTTATTTCTCGTGCTGAAGTGGATGACCAAGCCCGACGCCGAGTTCGACGATGCGGCGGAGGGTTCGCTCAGCGATGACGAGCGGAGCCAATACTTCGAGCGCATCGAGGCGGTTCTCGACAACGAAGTTCCCCGGCGCGATGAGGCTCCTCCTGGTTGAGGATGGAATTGACATTACCGACCGTGCCCATGCATCGGGGCCGTAACGGAGGTCGCTTGGATGATCGTTGACGCAGGGCAGCTCGCATTGGTACTTGCCTTCATCGCCGCGGTGTACGTCGTTCCAGCGTCGTTCCTGGGCGTGTTCCGCCGGATTCCGGAGCTCGTCGTCAGTGGCAGGTATGGCATGTACAGTGTGCCTGTGCTGCTGCTGATCGCCACGATGGCATTGATCTACGCGTTCGTGGACAATGACTTCTCCGTCCGATACGTCGCGGAAAACAGCAACCTTGGCATGCCGCGAGCCTACGTGTGGGTAGCGTTCTACGCGGGCAACGCGGGCTCGATGCTGTTCCTCGGCGTGATCTTCGCGATCATGGCCGTTGCGACCGTTGCCAGCATGCGTAGCCGTCTCCCTTACACCGCTCCTTACGCGACCGGAGTACTCGCAATCGTGCTGGCGTTCTTCCTGGGCGTGATGGTGTTCCTCGCCAATCCTTTCTCACGACTGGCGATCATCCCGTTTGACGGCCAAGGCATCAACCCGCTGCTCGTCCATTTCGGGATGTTCATCCACCCGCCGGTCCAAATGGCCGGGCTGATTTCCGTCGCGTTGCCGTTCAGCATCGCGATCGGCGCGTTGCTCGCGGGCAAAGGCGGCAACGACGAGTGGGTCGACCTCGGGCGAATCTGGGGGATGATTTCTTGGCTCATCTTGACCCTCGGGTTGCTGCTAGGTTCGTGGTGGGCGTACACGATCCTCGGTTGGGGCGGCTACTGGGCGTGGGACCCAGTCGAGAACTCAGCGCTGATGCCGTGGTTGGCGATGACCGCCTTCGTGCATTCGATCATGGTTCAAAAACGGCGCGGCATGTTCCGCATGTGGAACATGGTGATCATCATCATCGGCTTCACAATGGCGCAACTCGGCATGTTCATCAATCGCGGCGGCCCGGTTCCGTCGGTCCATTCGTTCGCAGAATCGACGATGGGTTGGCTGTTCCTCATCGCGATGGCCGTGACGTTGTTCGGATCGGTGGGCATCTTCATTTGGCGGCTGGACACGCTCCGAAGCCGTGGCCGCTTGGAGTCGATGCTCTCTCGAGAAAGCGGATTCTTGGCTCAGAACGTCCTGTTCCTCGCGGTGGCATTCGTCACGCTTTGGGGCACCATCTACCCGATCTTCTCGGAGGCCGCCAACGATATCGTCGTAACGGTTGGCAGGCCGTTCTTCGACCGCGTCAACGGCCCTCTTTTGCTGGGCATCGTCTTCCTGATGGGCGTCGGGCCGCTATTGCCCTGGAGGCGCGCCACGCCCCGAGGTCTCGCCAAGGCGTTGCGCTTCCCAGCGGTAGCCGCGGTCGTGGCGGGCATCGCGTTGGCCGTGGCCGGGATAAGACAACCCGTCGCGTTGGTGGCGTTCATGACGTGCGCCATTGTCGTCGCCGGGATCCTGCACGAGTGGTACCGTGGCACACGATCGCGCCATCGCCGGGGCGAAAACATCCCGGTCGCGTTCTTCCGGCTGCTGTCCGCCAACCGGCCTCGATACGGCGGCTACGTCGTTCATCTGTCGATCATCATGCTCGTAGCCGGCGCCACGGCGTCGTCGTTCTACAGCACCCAACGCGACTTCGCGATGAGCCCCGGCCAGACCGAAACGCTGGGCCGGTACACGTTCACGTACCTCGGCTCTAGACACGAGTCGTACAGTGACCGCGAAGAGGACTACGCCCAATTCCGAGTATTCGCCGGGGACCGTGATGTCGGAGTCATGGAAGCGCTCAGGGCCGATTATCCCGTATTCAACATCGCATCGACTCGCGGCGCGATTCGCAGCACGCCGTGGGAGGATTTCTATATCGTCCCGTCGGAGTTTCGAGACGGCGGCGAGGCTGTCTTCCGTGTGTTGATCAACCCGATGGTTTGGTGGATGTGGGCCAGCGGATTCCCGCTCATCTTAGGCACGTTGCTCTCCTTGATGCCTCAGCGGCAACCTTCTTTGGCCAGGCTGCGCATCCCCGCTGCCGCCGGAACCGCGAGGGCGTGACGCCATGCTCGTAGTAATCGCGCTGATCCTGAGTCTCATACCGGCCGCGGCAGTCATCTACCCGTTCGTCCGAGGCGTCGGCCGCGATGAGTTCGCGGACGACGAAAGCGCGCCCGTGGCCGATCTGATGCGCCGTTGGGACGCCGCGGTCGCAAGCATTCGCAGCACCGAGCTCGAAAACGCGATCGGCAACCTCGACGACGCTGACTACCGCGTCGTAAGGCGGCGACTAATGACCGAGGCCGCGCTCGTGCTCAAAACGATGGAGCTCGAAGAAGCCGAGAAGGAGCGCCTGCTGGCCAACGTCCGCACCGAGGTTCGAGAGGTGCGGTCGCGGGTTGAGGGGGTGTGCGCGGGCGACGGTGAAGGGACCGAAGGGACGTCAGGGACGGATGAGACGGTCGAGTAGCGGGCGTGAGCGGGTCGCTTACTCCGCGTTGACCTCGTCGACCAGCGCCATCAGCCAGCTCAACGTCTCGAGCTTCTCGTCGATCTCCTCGCCAGGGAGTCCCGCGCGGAGCGTCGTGATGCCGGCGTCACGGTAGACGCGGAGCCGGTCACGGATCATGTCCGCGGTGCCGATCAGGTTGGCCTTGAGCGCGAGCTCGGTGGGCACGAAATCGCGTGCCTCGTCGCGGCGGCCGTCCATCCACAGTCGCTGAACTTCGTTGACTTCGTCCTCAAATCCTTGACGAGCGAACGCGTTTTTGTAGAAGTTGTTGTCGAACGAGCCCATCGCGCCGAACGTGAATCCGTATCCACGCGCGTGACGCTTGGCGACCTCGTCCACGTCGTCGGTGAACTCGACCGAGAGCGGCACGTGCAGGTCCATCGAGTCGAGAGTCTTGCCCGCTTTCGCGGCGCCCGCTCGGATGTGCTTCAGGAACACCTCGGCCGACTCGGGGATGAACGAACCGCCCATCCAGCCGTCGGCGAGTTCACCGGCGAGCTCCAGGTTACGAGGGCCCAGCGCAGCGATGTAGATAGGAATGTCGGCGAGGATCGCTGCGGAGCGGATCGCCCTGCCTTCGCCACCGGGTAATGGCAACGTGTAGATCTCACCGTCGTAGGACACGCGCTCGCCCCCGACGGCAAGCCGAAACACCTCGATCAGCTCGCGGGTGCGCTGGATCGGGCGCGCGAACGACACCCCGTGCCAACCCTCGACCACCTGAGGACCGCTCGTCCCAAGACCGAGCATGAACCGCCCGCCGGACATCGACGCGAGAGTCAGAGCCGTCATCGCCAGGTTCGCCGGGGTCCGGGTGCCAATCTGGACGATGCCTGTCCCAAGTCCGAGGCGGCTCGTTCGACCGGCGAGGAACGCTAGTGGCGTAACTGCGTCGTACCCCCACGCCTCGTTCGTCCAGATCGAGTGGACACCCAACCGTTCGGCCTCGACCGCGAACGTCACGACGCTCTCCCAATCGCCCGACGCGATGCTTCTGTTGCTGACTGCTATGTGCATGGTGTTGACACCTCAAATTGCGTTCGATCGCTAGGTTACAAACCGTCCATTTCCTCGTTGCGAGAGCCGGTGGCCGACGCCCGCTCATGTCAACCGTCGTCGAAGACGGCCCGGAGGCCCTAACTGAGCAAGTGCCCAACAACAGAGACGTGTGTCTCTCCATCGAACTTGTCGTAGGTAAGGTCGAAGCCCGCGTAATTTCGGCTCTTCAACGTCTCGACCATTTCCTCGACGACGGCAACTCGGTGGTGTTCAAGGGAGGCGACCGACATGAACAGCTTCACGGGAAGCGAAGTGCGACCCGTCGCAAATTCGCGTTCGTGGTGGTGCATAACGCCGCCATGCCCACTCAGACTAGGACTGCCCGCGATGTAACGATTGAACATCTCAGGATAGTGGAACAGGACGTAAAGCGAAAACAGACCTCCCAATGAATGGCCAAACAGAGTTCGGTCTCCGGCATCTGCAGGGTAAGTGGACTCGACAAAAGGGATGAGTTCGTCGCGGATGAATCCAAGGAAACCCGCCGCCCCCTGCCCTTGTCGCGGATCGACCGAAATCGGCTCCATGTGTCTCCGCCTGGCTTCGCTGTATTTCTGCGCCACCGATGGGTCGGCGAGAAGGGAACCCACCGGGTGTCCGATACCCACAATGATCATTTCGGGCAACTCTCTTGCAAATATCATCAACCACGCGGTTTGGGCCGCCATCGCGAATTGGAGGTTCGCGTCGAGCACATAGACGACTGGGAGTCGTTTCCTCGATTCGACTTCGATTCGGAGAACAGTAACTGAGACTTCGAATTCGTCGTCCGCAATCGTTGACTTGAGCAGATGGAGGTCGGCGCCGGGAAGCAGCGCGTGCGTACGTGATTCAGTCATCGTACCGCTCCTCGTTGGTGTTGCTGCAATTGATTCCGATATCGTTGGCGCCTGATTCAATCCACGATTTCAACTGCGGCGCCTCGTCGTGGACAGATTGTGTGTTTGTTGATGTCAACCTGTACGCACTTCCGATGGACCGTTCGTTCAGGCTCCAGGATACCCCGGCTCTGCCTTGTTCTTGTCGATCTGCCCGATGTGATCCAGGTCGTGGACTCGCTGGAACAGATACCATGCCCGTGCGTGGAGCTCGCCGAATGCGAAGTGGGAGGAGGTCGCGTCGAAGGACGGTGGCTCGGGCAATCGTTCAGTCATGGCGCTCCATGCAATGGAGTCGGAGAGCAACCGCGCGCGCAGTGTGGCGATGGTTTCGATTTCGTGATCCTGCTGGTCCTCGACGTCGGCGGCGCTTCGTGTCCCGCCGTTGGCCAAAGCCTCGACTAACCTCGAAACTCGCCCCGAAACCGTGACGACGTGGCTTAACACCTCTTGGATGCTCCACTCTTCCGGGTCGAACTTGAAGGCCGCCTGTTCGTCGGTGACGCCCGTGGCGGCGTCGATCAAGTCCACTCTGGCCTTGACGAAACGAACCCACAACTCCGCGAATGTGTACCTCTCGCCCTGCGACAGCAGGTAGCCTCGGACTCGCTCGGACTCGCCGCGTTGAGTGGTCATGTCGCCCCCTGACAGGTGCTTCGCATTGCGTCCGAATACGTTTCTCGTGGACACCCGTGCGGTCCGACTATAGACAAGCCAGACCGACCAGTCAACTTGACTCGATCCCCGGCTGTCCATAGCATTGAAACGTCACTCACCGGCGCGAACCGTCAGCACCTACATCCGACTCTTGGAGAAGCAACGTGGTCAAAGCGGCAGTGCACTACGAAGCGAATCAACCGTTGGTGGTCGAAGACGTCGACCAGGATCCGCCGAAAGCCGGCGAGGTTCGAATCCGCACCGACGCCGCGGGTCTGTGCGCCGCCACATTCACATCATGCACGGCGCCGCGATCATGCCAATGCCCGTGGTGCTCGGTCACGAAGGTTCCGGAACCGTCGAGGAGGTCGGACCCGGCGTTACCAACGTGAAGCCCGGGGGTCGTTGCATCATGTCGTTCGTGTCCAATTGCGGCCACTGCCGGATGTGCCGTTCCGGATACCCGAACATCTGTGACACCAACGCCGTCACCGGAGCGAACCAATACGACGGAACGCCGCGCCTGCACAAAGACGGCAAAGACATATTTCAGATGGCCAAGCTGGGCGTGTTCGCCGAGCGCATGATCACGCCCGCCCAGGCATGCCATCCGATCCCCGACAACGTGCCGAGGGACGTTGCATCGCTGATGGGGTGCTGCGTCGCCACAGGCGTCGGCGCGGTCATCAACTCGCCTGCCATCCGACCGGGCGCGACCGTCGCCGTGTTTGGTTGCGGCGGCGTGGGCTTGAACGCGATCCAGGCGCGAAGCTGATGAACGCCAGCAGGATCATCGCCGTCGACATCCTCGACCACAAACTGGAGTTCACGTACAAGTTCGGGGCGACCGACGTCGTCAACTCGCGTGAGGTCGACCCGATTGCGGCGATCCACGAGCTCACCGGCGGCGGAGTAGACATGGCGTTCGACACGTTCGGCGGCTCCGAGACGACGGTCAGCGCAATCGGCGCGCTGCGCAAGGGCGGCACGGCGGTCCAGGTCGGCCTGGCCCCGGTTGGCGACACCGCGCCGATCGACATCGTCGACATGGTTCGCAACCAGGAGACGTTCGTCGGCAGCTACTACGGCTCGGTCGGTCCGTTCGAGACGTTCGACAAGATCGTCGACTTCTACCTGCGCAGCCTCCTCGACATCGAGAGCATGATCACGCGCACCTACAGCTTCGACCAGATCACGAGGGCTTTGACGCGCTGCAACGCGGCGAAGACGGACGCGGCATCATTCGGTACACGGGGTAGCGGGAGCAGAGGCGAAGAGTGACTCAACGTCGAGGAACCCATGATGGGGCTTGTGGGTGGATTGGGAAAACGCCGGTTTGATCATCGCATCGAGATTCGACGAGTGCTGTACCCGCCCGCCCGCCCTCGTACTTTTTGATAATGAGGGCATATCCCCCAGACCCCTTGCCAGAGGAGATGCTCCTCTAGACTCCCCGGCCGCCGTTACGAGATTGGTCAATTCTTCCCAAGCGCTCTATGAAGTGTGCATCAGGCCGCAACCGAGCCCAATGTACAGAGAACGGAGCGCGTTACCCCTCGCCCAGCTCCCGCGCCGCGCGGCGTTCCGTGTCGGCGAGCTTGGCGACGCGGCGACGGAAACGTTCGTGGGTGCTGAAGGTGGCGCCTAGGAACGCGGCGAGGATGTCCTCGACCAGCTTGTTGCCGATGATCTGCGCACCCATGCACAGCACGTTCACGTCGTCGTGCTCGACGCACTGATGCGCCGAGTAGACGTCGTGACACAGCGCGGCACGGATGCCCAGGACTTTGTTCGCCGCGATGGCCGCCCCGACGCCGTTGCCGCACACCATGATGCCTCGGTCGACGTCTCCGGCGTTGATGCGGTCGCAGATCTCTTGCGTGATGTCGGGGAAATCGGCGTCCTCGTCGGCGGCGTGCACCCCAACGTCGGCTACTTGGTGCCCGCCCGCTTCCAGGAACTCGATCACCGGCCCCTTCAACGGGAATCCGGCGTGATCGCCTCTGATCACGATTCTCATCGTTCGTCTCCTTGAGTCATGCGTAGCCTTATGTCTGTGGGGGCGCGTCTCGTCGCTTGGCGTCACCGGTTCACTTGATTCGGGCGTTGGATTCGATATCGTCCAAACCTGTGCGCACAAAATCCGTGATGCCATGTGTCTGGCCGAACGAAACCTGGTCATTCGGAAGCAATCGGGCATAGAAACGAGCTCGGGACATCAAGCCTTGATCGGAATTCTCCGCGTAGGAGTCCAGCACTTCTGACGTGAACTTTTCGCCGATATCGCTCAATAGACCCGTGAAATCAAGGGCGGGATCTCCGATTCGTGATTCCGCCCAGTCTATGATTCCGACCACCGTGCCTTCGTCGTTGTCGCAGAGGATGTGTAACGGGAATAGGTCAGCGTGCAAGAGAACAGGCGCAAAGCGGAAGTTGTCGTTGTCGCCCAGGAATCCCTGCCAGACGGCGGATTCCGCGCGTTGTGCATCGTCTCCGAGCAGTGGAAACACGTCGCGCCGAGCATGGTCGAACGAATCCCGGTAGTGCTGCCTCCAACCGTCAGCGGTCACAGGAGCCACGTTCGTTCTCTCCAGCCCTTCAAACGCCATGCGATGGAGGGCCGTCAGCAGCTCGCCGATGTCACGCGCAAGCGATCGGCGCTTCGACGGCGATTGGAGTGTGGCGTTGCTCAACGGCTGGCCTTGGATCTTATCGTAGCCCGTGAAAACCACAGGTCCGTCCGCTCGGTCCCTCACGACCAAGTCAAACTTTGGAACTTGGACCGGCAGGTTGGCAGCCAGCAACGGTAGAAGCGCGATCTCTTTCTCGACGTTCCGTGCGGCATTGGGCCACCGCGGAAAGCGAAAGATAAGTTCCCCGTTCACCTCCAGCACGTGTGAGTCCCAGCCCTCCACAATGGACTCGCAGGTTCGTATGTCGATGCCTGGCGTCCGATCCTCTAGCAGGCGCCGGTAGTGGTCAGTATTCATCGATCCTGATTCTCACCACCTTGTTCGCCATGGCCGACCCGATGTCCGCGTCGCACACCATGATTTCCCGGTCGGCGCCGTGCACGTCCACGTCTGCCATCTGGTGATATCCTGCCTCCGGGAATTCGATCACCGGTCCTTCTAACGGAAAGCCCAACTGATCGCCCGCCAATCTCGATTCTCACGCGCTGAATCCTTCAGTCGAATGCATCTTTCCCGGAATTCGCCCGGCTTTTCGTCCCTGAAGTCCCCGGCGCCCTTTTCGTCGAGGCTTCAACCGACCACGGTGTGAAGTCCGATGCGCCTCAGTCCCTGCCGCACGTGGACCTGCGCGCCGGTCTCCTGGCCGAACCAGATATGATGATACGGGACCACCCGCGCGTAGTAGCGAGCCCTTTTTGGCAGACGGTGATCCGTGTTGCCATCGTAGTGTTCCAACACATCGTTCGCGAACGCTTCGCCCATTTCGTCCAACGTGCCGTTGATATCCATCGCCGGGTCTCCGATCTGGGCGTCCTCCCAATCGATGACCCCGACGACTCTGCCTTGTTCGCAATCGCAGATGACGTTCTGCGGGCTGAGGTCGGCGTGAATGAGGGCAGGCGCGAAGCTGAAGTTGTCATCGTCGTCCAGAAATTCGTGCCAGAACGCTGACTCCGCACGTCGTGCCTCGGCACCAAGCAGCGGAAACACATCGCGCTGCGCCCGAACGAACATCGCCCGATACTGGCGCCGCCAATCGTCCGCGGTCACGGGCGCCAGGTTCGCCGCCGCCGGGCCGTCCGTCGGTATGCCGTGGAGGGCGGAGAGCAGCTCGCCGATGTCTCGGGCCAGTTGTCGTCGTTGCGCCTGAACGGGGGACGAATCTTGGTCCAATTGCTGACCCTGAATCTTGTCGTAGCCGACGAACAACACGGGGCCGTCCGGCCGGTCTCTGGCGATCACATCGTATTTCGGCACTTCCACCTGCAACGCTTCGGCCAGCATCGGCAGCAGCAGAATCTCCGTCTCGACGCCATGCGTGATCTCCGGCCGGCGCGGAAAACGGAAGATTCGCTCGCCGTTCACCTCCAGCACGTACGAACTCCAACCGTCGGTGATCGGCTCACACGTCCGTATCTCGATGCCAGGCAGATGGGCTTCCAACAGCAGCCGATAGCGATCGACATCCGTCCGGTCCGTTTGATGGCCCTGTGATATACTTCGCTCGGTCATCAGGCAGGCACAAATTCCTCGCGATCGCGACAATCTCGTCAAGCTTTGGCGCCACTTCGGCACACACCCTATTCGATCCAGGAGAACGGGCAATGTTCGACCTCATAGTATCAGGCGGAACCGTTCTCGACGGCACGGGCAAACCGGGTTTTCGCGCCGATGTCGGCGTCACCGGCGAAACCATCGAAGCCATCGGCGACTTGTCGCAGGCCGAAACCCGGCGCGTGATCGACGCAACCGGATTCGCCGTGTCTCCGGGTTTCATCGACAGCCACGCGCACTCGGACGGCGTGCTCCTTCTCGACCCACAGCACGCCAACGGATTGCGCCAGGGCGTGACGACCGAGATACTGGGCCAGGACGGCCTGTCGTACGCACCGCTCTCCGCCGCCAACTACAAGATCTATCGGCGATATCTGGCCGGCATTCTCGGCGAACCTCCGGAAGACCTCGACATGTCCAGCGTCGCCGCGTTCCGGTCCCACTATCACAAGAAGGTCGCGATCAACACGGCGTATTGCGTCGCACACGGCGCTGTTCGCTTGGAGACCCTCGGCTTCCACGACAAGCCGCTGATCGGTGACGACCTGGCGAACGCCCAGCGCATGATCCGTGAAGGCATCGAGCAAGGCGCGGTCGGCTTCGCCACTGGCATGTCCTATCACCCCAATGCTTGGAGCGACACGACGGAGATGGTCGAGCTCAATCGGGCGACCGCCGAGGCTGGCGGCGTGTACGTCACGCATCTGCGGGACGTGAACACGGACCGTGCATTCGGCGGCGGGGGCGTCAACGAGGCCCTGGAGATCGGACGGCGATCAGGCGTCAAGGTTCACTTCTCGCACTACCGCACTCAGGCTGACAACGCGGGCCAGGTTGCTCAGCGGATGGAGGCCATCGACCACGCCAAGGCCGAGGGAGTCGACTGCTCGCTGGAGCTGTACCCCTACCCGACCGGCAGTTCGTTCCCGCTGAGTTTCTTGCCGAGCTACGCGCACGAGGGGGGGCCGGACGCGATCATGGAACTCCTGAATGACCCGATTGAGCGGGCGCGGATGACGGAGTATCTCGAATCGAATCCAGCTCGAAAGCTCGATGAGGCCGTGCTCACCTACATGCGAAACAACACGCAGTTCGAAGGTATGAGCCTGCCGGACGTCGCTCGCGAGCGCGGCAAGCCGATGGTCGAAACGCTGCTCGACCTTTTGCTGGAGGAGGACGGGCAGATCTGCTACCGAGGCGCGCCGCCGATGAGCGTCCGAGTTTGGCAGCAGGTCAGCCAAGACTGCGTCGAGTTCCTGTCCCGACCAGATTTCATGGTCGGCAGCGATTCGATTCCCATCGGCTCGATGCCACACCCGAGAGCCTACGGTTGCTTCCCGCGTTTCCTGGGCCGGCTTCGTCGACAGTTCCCAATCATCAGCCTTGAGCAGACGGTTCAGCGAATGACCGACAATCCGGCGCGCAGATTCGGCCTGACGAAGCGTGGTCGCATCGAGACCGGCAACTTCGCCGACATTGCCGTTTTCGACCCGGACCACGTCATCGACAACGCCACGTACGACGACCCGGTTCAGTTCCCGACTGGCATCCCGTTCGTTGTCGTGAACGGACAGGTGGCGGTGGACAACGAGCGGTGCACCGGGGTTCTCGCCGGGCATGCGGTGCCTTAACGTCGCCGATGCAGAGCCTCGTCCCGATCTCGCATTTCTCGCCTGAATGACCCCCGATATCGTCGAAGCCGTCGCCACCGCCGTGACGGTCTTCATCGGCTCCTTGGTTCTCGGAACCGTCGGGTTCGGCATGGGAATCAGCACCACGCCGTTCCTTCTCCTCGTCTTGGAGCCGAAGACGATCGTCGTGGTGGTCAACTCCGTCTCGATCATCCTGTTCGTTCTCGTGATCGCGAAGAACCGGTCGCACTTGCAGGTCCGCGAGATCGCGCCGATCAGCGCCGCGGGGGTTGCGGGCGTGCCCGTGGCCGTGTACGCGCTGGACGAGGTGGGCACGGGCGCATTACGAATCGGAATCGCCCTGCTTATCTTGGCGTTAACCGCGTTGACGGCGTCGAACGTTCGCGGTCGATTGCCGCCCGGCGGCGTGCTCGGGCTGGTCGTCGGATTCGTCGGGTCGGTGTTGATCAACACCACTGGGATCGGCGGGCCACTGATTGTGCTGTATGGGCTGTCTCGAGGATGGTCGCGGAACGCGGTGCGGGCGTCGGCGTCACTGTATTTTTTGGCGATCGAGGGCGCGGGCGTCGCGGGTTACTTCTTCGTGGGACTCATGACGAAAGAACGGGCCACGCTCGTCCTGATCGCGGCGCCGCCGCTGGTGATTGGCTTTTGGCTTGCGACCAACTTGGTCGGGCGGATGAACGAGGCTGTTTTTCGTCGAGCGGTGCTGTCGGTCATTACGGTTGCGTGCGTCGTGGTTTTGGTTCGGGAGTTGGCGCCGATCTAGCGTGGTGTCGTGGGGATGCGTCGGCGATATTGTGCGGGTGAGGCCCTTCAACATGTTTTCGAGCAACGGCGTCAAAACATGCTTGCCTGCGGGGCACTAGATTCATCGGTTGCGGCCTCAGAATGGTAATGTTTCCATGGTCATCACGACTTCATGCGTTTTCCGTCCGGCCGACACAAGATTGCTCGGGGCGAACGGATTGGGAGTGGGCCCGGCGGCGCGGTGACACTCCGATGGGTGTAGCGCGGACGAACAGAGGCCGGGCGCCTGCGCTGACGTCTGGCGGAAGTCGGGTGTTGGGTGTGTGCTGGTGCGAATCGAGATTTCGGTAATCGCGGAAGCTTGTCGGCCCACCTCGTGGCAGCATATTGATTCCGAACGTCCGATAGGCTCGGCACAACCGGGTCTCGCCTCCACTCAAGCTTGTACCGCCTCAACGCAAAGCCTACAATATTCCTCTACATTGACGTGAAGGAGAAATCATGAAAATCACCAAGGTCGAAGCGATTGGCGTTAGCCGATACTTGTTCGCCAAGGTCCACACGGACGAGGGCATCGTCGGACTAGGCGAGTCGGGCGCCTGGGGTTTCCTTGAGGCTTCGAAGGCCGCGATCGAGACCTTCGGCCGCTACTTGGTCGGCAAAGATCCACTGCTTATCGAGCATCACTGGCAGTACATGAACCGCTTCAGCCATTTCCGGGGCTCGGCTATCTTGGGGGCGCTCAGTGCGTTGGACATCGCGTTGTGGGACATCGCAGGCAAGCATTTCGGCGTGCCGACGTACCAGTTGTTGGGCGGCAAGACCCGGGACAAGGCTCGCGTTTACTACCACGTCTTCGGCGACACCAAAGAGACGCTCATCAAGGGCGTCAAAGAGGCCAAGGAGCAAGGCTTCACCGCGGTCGGGCATCTGACGCCGTTCCTTGACGAGGCACGAGATAAGCCATATTTCAAAACCCACGCGTCGAAGATGTCGGACGCCATCGACACCGTCGGCGCCTACAGAGAAGCAGTCGGAAACGACGTCGATCTGTGCATCGAGATTCATCGACGCTTGACGCCTGCCGAGGCAATCGTTCTGGCCAGAGGCATTGAGCAGTTCAACCCATTCTTCTACGAAGACCCGATCCTGCCCGACAATTTCGACGCGATGGGATTGGTCGCCCAGCACATCTCGATCCCGATCGCCACGGGGGAAAGACTGCACACGATCCACGAGTTCGAGATGCTGCTCAAACGAGGGGCGGTCCAGTACGTCCGGCCCGACGTTTGCCTGGTGGGCGGAATCACCAGCGCGAAGAAGATCGCCGCTCTGGCCGAAGCCAACTATGTCGGCGTCGTGCCTCACAATCCTTTGAGTCCCGTCAGCACCGCCGCCTGCCTGCAGATCGCCGCCTGCATTCCAAACTTCGCTTTGCAGGAATACCCAATCGGCGAACAGGAAGCGCCGAAGAACGAGATCGTCAAGTCCGCCATCCACCAGGAGGACGGCTACCTCATCATCCCGGACGCTCCTGGAATCGGCATCGAACTCATGGACGACGCCGCTGAGAAGCACCCGTTCACGCCGCGCGAGGTCAGCACTCGACTCCACGCCGACGGATCGGTCATTGACCAGTAGACGCGCGCTAGCGGCGGCGCCGAACCGTATGTCGAGGGCGCCGTGACGGACGACCGGGGTTTGGTGGAGATTCGGCGGCTGGCCAGAGGCCGAGTTCAGCACGTGGGTCCGCACGTCGATGCGCGCGTTCGGGGCCCACCCTGCATCGACCTCGGAGCCATTCTTCCGACAGATCATTGAAGTCGACCGTGCCATCGGCGCGTACGTCGACGGAAACCTCATCGGCACAGCGACGGTCGGGTCGTTCACGCTTACGCTCCCGGGCGGAGAGCTTTCGGTCGCGGACTTGGCGGCGGTCTATTTGGGCGGCGCCAAGCTGGCGACACTGCATCGTGCAGGACGCGTCGAAGAGCACCGAGCTGGAGCGGTCGATAAGTTGGATCGCGCAATGGCAACCGAACGCGACCCCTGGACGATCGATCTGTGACATCTGGCGATTCGTGTCCGCGTGGTTGCGACCATCGATATATCCATAGTCGGGATGCCCGCCATGCTGATTGAAGCGAAGCATCTTGGGCTTAGCAGGCAATCATCTGTGTCCGGCCGTAAGATTCTTCACCTGCGGGCCCAGAATGGCGAAGTCGCGGCCACTCAATTGGTGTATCGCCGTCCTCGCGTCGAATATTATCCACACCCATTGCTGCCGACAGGGCGCAACCTGCTGAACTTCCCATGACAAACCCACGCAACAACTTCGAAATCCGACCGATCACCGAGGACGACTTCGACGCCTGGATCTGCACGTCGATGAGAGCGTTCGGCGAGCATCCCACGCCGGATTCGAAGGCGTCCAACAGGGCGATCACCGAGATTGGTCGAAGCATCGTGGTGTTCGACGGCGCTGACATCGTCGGCACGGCTACTGCCCTGTCTTTCGGGCTGACGATTCCGGGCGGCGTGCTTCCGTTGCCGCTGGTGGACTCGGTCGCCGTGCAGCCGACGCATCGCAGGCGGGGGATTTTGCGCGCGATGATGGCGCATCAAATGGCCGACTTCCATAAGCGCGGCGAGATCATCGCGGGGCTGTTCGTCTCCGAGAGCGGTATCTACGAACAATTCGGCTACGGCGTCGCGACCTGGTGTGAGGATTGGACGATGCTCAGGGAGTACTCAGCTTTCAGCGATCAGCCCTTCTCCGGCAACGATTTCCGGTTTGTTGACCCAGACGACATCGCCACCCTTTGGTCAAGCATCTACGAACGCGCTCAACCCGACCGAGTCGGGTTCTTCCGATTCCCGGAACCTAAGTGGCCCGCGTTCGCCGCCGACCCGGAGCACAAGCGACTAGGCGCCACCGCCTCCTTCCACATAGTGTACTCGGGCGAATCAGGCGACGAAGGATTCGTCACCTATCGCATCCGCGATGGATCGCAGGTTTTCGTCGTCATGCTGTTCGGCGCAACGCCAGCGGCCGAGGCCGCGTTGTGGCAGTTCTGCTTCAGGATCGATCTGATGACCTCGACGTTCGCCCCCAGCCGTCCGGTCGACGACCCACTGCCATGGATGTTGAAGGATCCGCGCCGGTTGAAGCGCTCGGTTCGCGACCAGCTCTGGCTCAGGCTGGTCGACGTTGCAGCCGCCATGGAAGCTCGCAGCTACGCGTCCGAGAGCAGCGTCGTGCTCGGTGTACGCGACTCGTTCTGTCCGTGGAACGAGCGACGGTACGTGTTCGAGACGGCGGTCGAGGGCGCGACCTGCACTCCGACGAATCGGTCGCCCGAGATCGAGATTTCGGCCGCGAAATTGGCGTCCGTCTATCTGGGCGGCGTCACACTGGACACGTTGCGACGTGCTGCGCGTGTCGTTGAGCTGCGCGCTGGCGCGGTCGCTGATCTGGACCGTGCCTTGGTCACGGCGCGCAAACCGTGGACCGTCATATTCTAGCGCCCTACAATCATCGTTGGTCGCTGTGCTAGAATTAGCACTCGTGAGCCATTTGGGCGTCCCACGACGCTTGTCTGTCGACGATACGAAACGCAAGCGAGTGGTCGCGGCAGCAAGCATGATGTTGACCTGCTGAACCTAGCTCACCTCAAAGCAAAAATCTAGGAGACGCTGAAATGGACGTTAACAGCGTAAAACTCGATTCCCGCACGGTGGTTGGCAAGAAGGTTCGTGCACTGCGGCGCGAAGGCCTCGTGCCAGTCCACGTCTACGGATCCGGCATCGAGCCGACCGCCCTTCAGGTTGAAGATCGCACGCTCAACCGGTTGCTCCAAAGCGTTGGGGCAAACATCCCGGTGTCCGTCGAAGCAGAAGGGCTGGAAGCGGAGAACATCTGTTTCGTCCGAGAGGTTCAGCGGCATCCGGTGACGGAAGCGATCCTTCACGTGGATTTCCTCCGCGTTGACGTTTCGCAAACCGTCGTAGCCGAAGTGCCCGTCGTTCTCGACGGCGCGGCGCCCGGAGTCGTTCTACTCGGTGGCGTCCTTCTGCAAAACCTGTTGTCGCTTCGCATTGAAGCTATGCCAATGGAGATGCCCGCGGCAATTCACCTGGACATCACCGGACTGGATGACTTCGAAAAGACCATCCAAGTTCGAGGAGTCTCGGTCGGAAGCGACGTGGCGGTCCTCAACGACCCCGACGACATGGTTGTCAGGGTCACGGCGCCTAGGGTCGAGGAAGTCACGGAGGTCGAGGAAGAGGAAGGCATCGAAGGCGAAGAGGGTGAGGAAGACGCAGAGGGCGAAGGCGGAGCCAGGGAGGGCGAAGCCGAAGCGTAACCGTCAACAAACCTGCTGGCTCCAGCCCAGATTACGTGATTGGTCAGTGGCCGGTGAGGCATCCCTCACCGGCCACTGTGCGTTACGAAACCCTGTATTGCGCCAGTGCTTCCTCGTTGAGCCCGATGCCGAAACCGGGCCGGTCTGGCGGGCTCACGTGGCCGTCCTTGACCTCGAGCGTGTGCTGGAACATCCGACCCCACATCGGATCGGTCGATCCGCGGTAGTACTCCACGGTCAATCCGTTGGGAATGGCGGACACGAGGTGCACATGCACTTCCTGGTTGCCATGCGGCGCGACATGGAGATCGTGGGACTGCGCCATCGCGGCGACCTTCATGAACTCGGTGACGCCGCCCATGATCAATCCGTCGGGCTGAAGAATGTCGCAGCACCTGCCCTCGATCAGCTCACGGAATCCGTAGCGCGTGTACTCGTTCTCGCCGGTCGCGATCGGGATAATCGTCGACTGACTCACAAGCTGGTGGCCTTTGTAATCGTCCGGGTTGACGGGCTCTTCGAACCAGAAGACGTCGTACGGCTCCATCTTGCGGGCGATCTCGATGGCTTCGTAGTGGCGGTACGCGCAGTTGGCGTCGACCATCAGCTTTACGTTGGCCCCCAAGGCGTCGCGCACCACTTTCACGCGCTCAACGTCTTCGTTGATCGGCGCGCCGCCGATCTTCATCTTGACGGCAGTTGCTCCCAACGCGACGCTCTCCGCCATCTCGGCGGCGAGATCATCGAGCCCCTTGCCCTCTTCGTAGTAGCCGCCCGCGATGTAAACCGGAACCTTGTCGGTGAACCCACCGAGCAGCTTGTGGACAGGCAACCCAGTGATCCGCCCCTTGAGATCCCATAGGGCGATGTCGATGCCGCTAATCACACGGGTCGTGATTCCACGCCGCCCGATCAGCTTCGGCTGCCACATGTCTTCCCAGATCCGCTCGGTGTCGAACGGGTCCTGCCCGATGGCGTACTGCTTCAGGTGATCCAGGATGCTGACTCCGATCTCCTCGGCTCCCTGTACGCCGCCCGCGAGGCCAACGCCAGTGACGCCTTCGTCGGTTTCGACTTTGACAACGTTCAATCCCGCTGTCGGGTACACGTACCGGCCGTTGCGAATCGGCTTCGCTCGCGGCCATCGGTAGGTCTCCATTTTGACGTCTGTAACTTTCATCCGTTCCTCCTGGCTGATGGTCGTTTCCGATTGCCGCGGGAAAGTCTCAAACTCCCCGAGGTTTCGACGTCAGATTCGCCCCGGAATCTCAGGGCGCTACTTCTTCTCGATGATCGCCACATATGTTCCGGCGTCCGCTTCGAAAGTCCGGCGCAATCGCCACGGCGTGCCCTCTAATATCGCTTTCAGCTCGTCTGGAGAAGACAGCAAATAGTCAAACCACGGCGTTTTGTAGTTCATGTACCGCACTCGAATCCTGGCCTGACCAGCCGCCCGGCCGCGATCTCGGTTGAGCTGATGGTAAGCCAGATGCAGCGGATCATCGGTGTCGTAGGGGTCTCGGGTCTCTCCGGTGATTCGGGCGCCAGGGTTCGTGATCCTGTCGAATCGTTCGAGCAGTCGCCTGCCCCTATCGGCATCCGCTAGCAAGCCCAAGTTCGCGCCCATCATGAGAATCGTGTCGAACATCCCGAGTTTCTTGGACACTTGATACACGGACATCTCCTGTGTGTGGCGTGCTCCTCGCCTCCGGCACGTCTCAAGCGCCAACGGAGACTCCGTCCAGGCCCAGAACCTCGTGTCCGCGCTCCTGGAGGTGCAAAGCGACCCTCCCTGCTCCGCTGCCCACGTCAAGCACTCGCCCGCGAATGAATCGCATGGCGCGGCGTTGGGGGCAGGCCATCGGCGAAACGTGGCGAAATAGTTCTCAGGTCCTCCGCTTAGCATCACTACGCCGTCGTCTCGTTCAATCACTTCGAACGCCGGTTCCCCGTTGAGAAAATCCATCACTTCGTGCCCGAATGCTTTTTGCAGGTCGTTCATTTTCCGCTCCTCAATCGCCCGCGAGCGGTTGCTGGAACGCCTCGGATTCTAGCACAACCCAATCCGCTCGCCGCCGATTGCGACGCCTGAATTGCAACGAGTGTCGTTGACACCTCTCACGCCCGCGCCTATTATTGCTGTAAGTTCAAGGCAGAGAGGGCGTCCCGCTGTCTTGTCGGACGCGGGAAACCGCAAACCGCCCACGCAACGATGCTCAACCCCTACCTCACAAAAGGAACACCTATGACCTCCTATCGTTACTCCCGGTGGGACGGCTCTCAGAACATCTTCGACATGGACGAAGACGATCTGATGGAAGCGCTCTCCGACGACATCATGGAGCACGGCGACGTTGGTCGCGCGCTACGCAACATGTTTCGGCGGGGCATGGAAAACGACCAGGACCAACGAGTCCAAGGTCTGAGGCAGATGCGCGAGCGACTCGACCAAATGCGCCAGCAAAAGATCGAGCGCTACAACCTCGAATCGATGATGGACAATCTCAACGAGCGCATCCAGGACATCGTCGACACCGAAAAACAGGGCATTGAGCGCAGGCTGAACGAAGCGCGAGAGCAACTCGAACACGCCGGCGACGAAGTCGATTTCCTGCAAGGCCCGATGAAGTTGCTGGAAGACCGCGCTCAGAAGGCTTCAGACAAGATGGAGACCCTGCCCGACAGCGCGGCGGGTCGCATCAAGGAACTGAGCGATTACGATTTCATGGACCAGGAAGCTCAACGGAAGTTCCGGGAGTTGCTGGACGAGCTCAAGCAGCAGATGATGCAGAACTTCTTCCAGGGAATGAAGAACGCCGTCCAGAACATGTTGCCAGAAGACATGAAACGAATGCAGGAGATGATCCAGGCCCTCAATCAGATGCTCCGAGACCGAGCGATGGGCGAGGACCCGGACTTCGAAGGCTTCATGGAGCAGTACGGCCAGTTCTTCGACCCAGACCGGCCTGCTAGCCTCGACGAGTTGATCCAAAATCTGCAGCGGCAAATGGCCAGTATGCAATCACTGATGAATTCAATGTCGCCGGAGATGCGCGATGAACTCGAGCAGATGCTGTCGTCGTCGATGGACCCGACGATGATGCAAGACATCAGCGAGCTCGGGTCGCTGATGTACGACATGTTCCCGTTCGACGACATGGCGAACGAGTACCCGTTCATGGGCGAAGAGTCGTTGACTCTCGATCAGGCCATGGAGCTGATGGGCAATCTCCAGGACATGGACCAGCTCGACAAGCAGATCCAATCGGTCATGCGAAACGGCGACATCGACAACATCAACCTGGACCAGGTCGAAGAACACCTGGGGGAGGAAGCCCGTCGCGAGATGGAGCGAATGCAGGACATGATCCGGCAACTCGAAGAAGCCGGTTACCTCAAGAACAGCGGAGACCGCATGGAATTGACCTCCCGAGGCATGCGCAAGCTCGCCCAACAGGCGCTCAAAGAGGTTTTCTCCGAGCTCAAAAAAGACCGCGTCGGCAGGCACGAAATTTACTTCCGAGGCGACGGCGGCGACATCACCGGCGAGACGAAACAGTACGAGTTCGGCGACCCGTTCGACGTTGATCTCCACCGCACGCTGTTCAACTCCGTGCTTCGCGACGGGCCGCAAGTGCCGATCAAGCTCAGCGCCGAAGACATCGAGATCACTCGCACCGAGCACCTCACGCAGTCCGCGACCGTCCTGCTTCTGGACCAGAGCAAGTCGATGGGCATGTTCAGGAGTTGGGGAGCAGCCAAGAAGGTTGCGATGGCCCTGTACTGGCTCATCCACAGCCAATTCCCGAGAGACCACTTCTACATGGTCGGATTCTCGGATTTCGGCATGGAGATTGCCGAAGAAGACCTGCCAGAGATTACGTGGAACGCCTGGGTGTCCGGCACCAACATACAGCACGGCCTGCAGATGGCCCGGCAGCTTCTGTCCCGCCAAAAAGTCGCCACCAAACAGGTGATCATGATCACCGACGGCGAGCCCACCGCCCATATGGAAGGCGGCCAGGTCTACTTCAACTATCCTCCGAGCTACAGGACCATTGAAGAGACCTTAAAAGAGGTCAAACGGTGCACCCAGCAGGGAATCACCATCAACACGTTCATGCTGGAGTCCAACTACTATCTGATGGACTTCGTCGACCAGATGACGCGCATCAACAAAGGCAGGGCATTCTACACGGACCCCGGCAAACTCGGGCAGTACGTAATGGTTGACTACCTGCGCAACCGCCGCAAGCGCATGGCGTGAGGGAGCGGTGGCCCGCCGCGACCTATCGGTCCGGACGTCGCGATCGGGATAGTGTGTGAGCGAGAGAGGGTCGGCCTGAAGGTCGAGTTCATCGACGACAGTCGTGCGCACCCATCCGTTCGCCCTGAGCAACATTATGTCCGCGCGGCGGACAACGCATGAGACAGCAACGGCTTTGGGATTGTCGCCATTCTGAGGCCGCAGCCGAAGAATCTAGGGCCGCGGGGGGAGACGATTTTCGCATACGACCAGATCCTTTGCTGCGGCTCAGGATGGCGAAATGAGGAGCCGTTACTTGGAAGCAGCGTCGAAGGGCCGCCCACACCCAAGCGTCGCTCACGCCGTCATGGCCGTCAACTTGGCAGATTTTGCTCGAAGATTCTCGCCGCAATGGGAGGGTCAGCGAAAAAGATGCTTTTGAGTCACGCAGGCAACAAGGTTTGTTCAGCGACCAGATTCTTCACCTGCGGGCTCAGAATGACAACAATTGTTAGGCGCCACTTAATTTATCTGTCGCCGTCACACCGAGTTCACCGTTGGATGTGATGCGCTGAGATCAGTTGACCGCCGCTTTCGCCTATCAAAAGAAGGCGCCGCACGGCGGCATAGCCTCAAATCAACACGTCAACACAGGAATCTCAACATGACAACTGACCAACCGAATCCGCTAACAATGTGGGGCGGTGGAGACCGCGGAATCGACCGCCTCTCGATCGTCGACCTCGTGAACAACGGCACGCTGACCGCGGAACTCGCCGCGATGCTCTGGCTACTCGTCGAGGCCACGGCGTCCATCTTAGCTACGGCCGGTCCGCAGTTCGCGGGCAAGACCACGGTGCTCACCGCGGTGCTCGATCTCGCTCCCCCGCGTTACACGTTCCTCCAAACCCGCGGTCGAGATGAGGACTTCTCGTTCCTTGAAGGCGCCGATCCCGACTCGACGTACATCCTTGTGCCCGAGCTCAGCGACCACACGGCGGCCTATCTCTGGGACGAGCCGCTCCGCAAGCTGTTCGATCTCCTGGGGCAGGGTTATTCGCTGGGCGCCACGATGCATTCCGACGACCCGCGCGACGCGGTCCTGCAACTGACGGTTCCACCCGTGTCAGCGCCGATTGGCGAACTCCACCGCATCGAAATCGTCATCAACATATTGTTGACCTACGGGGAGCGCGACATGGTCCGCCGCGTCAACCGCGTCACCCTGCTACAGCCCGGACCGGAGTACACCACGCTGGCAGCGCTTGCTCCCGGCGGCGACTCGCTGAGCGTGCTGACCGACGACTCATCGCGCGATGCCGTCGCTCAACGCGCAGGCGTCGACGACCTCGACGCAGCAATCGCCGAACGCCGGGCGATCATCGAGGATTGGGCGGTTGACGCGCCAAGGAGTGCGGAGGAGCTGCGCGAGCGCGTGGTGGCCTACTATGCGTCAAGACCGAGTCGAGACGACTAGCGACATCCGATCCGATTCGGTCGGGAGCCGCGATCACGAGCCGACGTGCCGGATGGTGCCGACTGCGGGTTGATTCGCAAAACGACTTTATGTGGCTCGGCGTCACGCCTCCACGCGACTATAACTCAAGCTCATTTCCTATGTTCCACATCCTCCGACGATCGGGAGCCAGAAATCATGAATGGGATTGGCCGCTCATGAGTAAATCGAAAGCCGCTAATCTGACGGAACTGAACCGGCACGCATTCGTGTTGCGGGCCCGATGCTCGCTCAAGCCTATGTTGGTTGGAGCCCTGCTGACCTATTTGGGAGTGCTGCTTTGGTTCACCGCTAACTGGTTCTTGGCAATCGCTATTGGCGTCCCGGGGTTGATCGTTTTAATAGTCGGAATCGACATCGGGGCGACGAAGAGTCCTTTGCAAAAGGCAATCGAAGCCATCGACGACGCCTTGAGGGAAGATCAGCCGAAGGGCCACGTGCAAACCGTTCGAGAGACGATTCAGGAGCTTCGTATGGCCAACGAATCGGTCGAAGAAAGGAAGATGCAGGAAGCGATCTTGATATGGACACCTTTGTATGACAACGCTATCTAGTTATTTGCCGAAACGGCCGAAGGGGAACTGCCGTCGATGCGGCTCCCTGGGCTTGGCACGCCGAGGAGCGGAGCGTCCGGGCAGGTTTTGATCGACGGGGAGTGGCCTTGCCAGCGGTATCCGGAACGTTGGCACTCCAGGGCGAAACAATTGATCGCAGAATTCGAGGCGGCGTACGCTATATTCCGACTTCCGCGTGGGAAGAAATCGAGAGGGCGAAGAGCCCGAGAGACTATGCTGATACTCCGGAAGATTTTCGACGATCCCGCGACCCTGGGCGCAAGGGATGTCGGAACCATTCGACAGGTCTTGGCGAGTTTCAGAGTCAAACGCGGATTGCCTGGCTCACAACGGCATCGGAAATTACGAGACTATGTGATGTACTCGGTTGGCAGAGATGCCGCAGCGGCAGCCTTGTACAGCGGGAAGAATGTGCACAGCCTTCTGGCTGCCGGCTCGCCACATTGCAGGGAAACGCCGACTCAGGTTCAGGCATGGAGTCCGTAGACGCTGTGCTGCAGCCGGTCTCGTTTATTGAGGCACACCAATTCAATCTAACAGAAGGACAAGCCATCCCCAGATAGTCGGCCGCAGTGGTCAATCTCGCGCGCCACGCCCCTTTGAGAGAGCTTGTCGATACTCGTGTCATATTTTCGGGGAGATGAATGGTCAGGATCATCCCTCAGATCAGTCCGGGCATCAATATGTGGGGCTTGGATCGAAACGCCCGCGGCGACCTGTACGCCGCTGTCAAAGCGAGGCGTGACGAATCGAGCCGTGCTCTGGTCGTTTGTTCTCGCTGCCGGACATCCAGAACAACGGGTGATTTCGTTGGCCGGAAGTGTGTCAGACCTCAGGCTCGCCTTCGTCTGCTCTGGCGTTGGGTCATGGCATCGATTGTGGGAGCCGTCATCACGGTTGGCGTCGTGATGGCGGTCGCGGCGGCCGACGCCGGCGATGGGCGTAGTTCGCCAAGCAATCGGACCGAAGAGTCGCGAGAGGCCGTCGCTCAATGACGGGACGCCTCCGTGCCCGTGGCTGGACCGCCGGACGCCGCGCGATCATTGAAGGGTGGGCGTCGGACCCGCCGGCGACCGCGGACGAGCTGCGGGAGCGGGTGGTGGCGTTTTATGCTGAGCGATCCGGAGCCGACCAAAAACCCCTCAAAAACGTCCGTGTACGCGACGCCGTCCGGAGGCTCGGGGAAGGCCTGCACCAGGTACTCTTGACTCATGAGCGCCTTGGTGACTTCGGCGGGGAGCCGGTTGAAGGGGTTGTCCGCGCCGAACTGGGTCCTGTGGCAGTTCAGGGCCGTCCACTTCGCTTCGATTGCGTCAGACACATCGATGACCGCGTGGATCTTGTCGTCGTCCCAGCCGATGTCCGCCTCTTCGAATCGATCGAAATCGCTAGTGTCCTCGCCGTGGGCGATCAGTGCTTGCCGAAGCGTCGTGAAGATCGACTTCGGGAACACGGCGTAGTACAAACGGCTTGGCGACCAAGGCTCATCCGTACCGTCGAACTTGGAGGTGTCACCCGAAGCGTGGAACGCGGCGACCGTGTGCTTGTGGATAGCGATGTGGTCCGGGTGACCGTACCCGCCGTTCGGATCGAACGTGACAACCGCATCCGGCCGAAGCCGGCGTATGATCTCGACCAGCGATCCGACTACTTCGTTTTCGTCGGCGTTCGCCAGTGCTGTCGGATTGGCATTGTCGTCTGTGCCGTCCATGCCGGAGTCTCGATATCCGAGTATGGTCAGATCTTCGACGCCGAGCGCATCAGCCGCCGCTCGGAGCTCGCCTTCCCGGACCTGACCGAGATTCTCGGGTGTGGCGAGCGCCGTATCGGATATCTCGCCAACCTCGCCGCGTGTGGCAGTCACGAGGGCGACGCAGTGTCCTTTGGCAGCGTTCAGCGCAAGCATGCCTCCGGAGCCGAATGCCTCATCGTCAGGGTGGGCGAAAACAGCCAGAAGCGTGCGTTTCGGGTCAGCGTGAACCATCCAACCTTTTCTCCGTATGAATATGCAGGTGTCCTACCAGATGGCAACCGCCATGATCCGAACAAGCGCTGAATCAGGTCACCGCGGACAGCGGGAAACCAAGGGCGTCATCTCGCTCTCGTGGAGCGTCATGTGGGAATCGGGACGTCATCGCGGTTGCGCCGATTCAGGATACTATCGGCGAGAGTTCGCGGGCAAGAACGTTAGACGGTCACCGCCACTGGTCGACCGACCAGCGTCATCCACTCTTTGAAAGCTGTCATATGGGCCCGTACGAACTCGCGTGTTTCCTCGTCAATCAACCGGTATTGGTCGTCGAATTTGTCGGCTGGTGAGGCGACGAGCACGCCGGGTTTCGCCATCACCAGGCCGCCGATGGCCATCAATATCGTCTGCAGTTGCCCCTGGGCTCGCGCGGTCCCGGTCATTCCGCCGGCGCCCATAACCGTGACCGGCTTGCCGAACATCGAGCCCGAAGATTTGTCTCGCGAAGCCCAGTCTAGCGTGTTCATCAACAATCCGGGTATCGCGTGATTGTACTCAGGCGTCACGATCACAACGCCGTCCGAAGCCTTGATCGCTTCCTTCAGGTCGGTCACCGAGGCCGGATCGCCAGCCTTTTCGATGTCGCCGTCGTAAAACGGGATGTCGCTTATGTCGAATATTGAGATATCGACGCTCGCCGGCACCAATTCTTGCGCCGCGCGCAACAATGCACCATTTGAAGACTTCGCCCTCAGGCTTCCGGAGATTCCCACCACGTTAAACTGTCGCCCGTTGTTGTTGTTCATGGCAATGTTGCTCCTTTTATTGCATTTATTGCGCTTAAATGCCTTATTCACTGTAACAATGCTTGGACCGATGTGCAACCACGCAGTCTAATGGCGTCAACAATTGCGCCAAGAACGAGACGCGGGTATGAAGCTGGATTCATATTGGTGACCGATTACCGGACTTGATTGAAGAGGATTCGCCCGGCCCGGCGAGTCAAACCAGCACTGAGATCTGACGCACATGCTCCTTCGCAACTCTAAGCCGTTGGTTGCACCGAGCCCTGATGGCGGTTCCCCTCAAGTCGTGATCCAGAGCGGGCCATGATCGCCGATCGACGACCGGGTCCGACGACGAACGCTGTCCCCGCCGGCCAGGAGACCCGTCGAATTGACTGCTAGTCCCCTGGCGTATACAGTGCGGGCTATCAGCGTACCCGCCCACAGACCGACTCGATGGAGGTCCAACGAATGGCCGTCAACTGTGCAGCTTGCCCGACCTACACGTGCCGCCTCGGCCACACCGACCTGGGTCCGGACGATTGCCCCATGAAGGACGACTTCCCCGACCCAGCGGTGCTGTACGACGACGACAAGATCAGGCTCGCGCGCGAAGCGGCTCTCATCGAGGCTCGCGGCTACCGCGAGTGGACACGGCTCGAAGAGACGGTTGAGCTCGCGACCCAACTCGGCGTCAGCGTTGTGGGCGTTGGGTACTGCCCCGATGTCGAGCCGGAGGTCCACGCCTTTGCCCGTTACCTGGAAGACTGTGGATTCCAGGTCGTACTGCCCGAGCCGCATGCTTCGGGCTCTTGCACACCACTGGAGCAAGCCCACACCTTGCGGGTAGCCGGCGCCGAGCTCAACGTGATCGCGGGCATGTGCGTCGGACACGACGCCCTGTTCATGAAGGCGGTGCGAGTGCCGGTGGTCGCGCTGATCGCCCGAGACACGTTCCTACAGCACAACCCTGTGGCTGCACTCTACGGCGCACGCGGATACTTCCGAAACGCGCTCGACCGAGCTCACAAGCAACCACGTTCCGACGACACCGACACCGAGTCGCTTCTGCAGCAGGCAGCTCAGGATCCGCTCGGCGAGCCCGGCGCAGAGCTGGCCAGCATCGCAGATGCCATTTCGCGCGAGGGCACGGGCAAATGGAGCCGAATCGAGGAGGTCCTCGAATTCGCGGCGCGTGGCGGGGCTCGCAAGCTGGGAATCGTATTTTGTCATGGTCTGCGTGAAGAGGCCAAGGTGCTGGACCGCGTGCTCCGAGTGAACGGCTTCGAGGTCGCGTCCGTGGGATGCAAGGCAGGGGCGTACCCGAAGGAGTTTATCAGGATCGAAGACCACGAGCAGGTGAATCCGGGCGGACTCGAAGTCATGTGTAACCCACTGGCACAGGCGGAGCTTTTGAATCGAGAGAAGACCGATCTGAACCTGCTCCTGGGCCAGTGCGTTGGGCATGACACGGCGACGATCGCCGCGCTGGACGCCCTCGCCGTTTACGTGGTGGTAAAAGACCGGGTGCTCGCTCACAACACCGTCGCGGCCCTGTACCGAAAGATGGCCGCGGACCGACGTTGAGCGTCCTGATCGCCACTCTGTCGCGGTGACAGATCAGCCGCAAAGGTCGAGAAGCGTCTCGTAAACGATTCGCGTACCGAGGGCCAGGTTGCTCACCGATATCCGTTCGTCGATCCCGTGGATCGTGTCCAGATCGGATTGACCGAAGATCCCCGGGTTGATTCCGTAAGCCTTGACGCCTTTTACTCGAAAGTAACGAGAGTTCGTCGCCACGGGTGTCTGAATGGGCGTCACGATCGCTTCGGGTACGACTCGGAGCACTGACCGCTCGAGCGACCTGAAAAACTGCGAATCGACCGGAGACGCCATGCCGCCCGGTGATTCATCGGTTGCACGGATCTCGATGGTCTCGTCGTCGATTGTTTTCCGCATCGCGTCCAGAAACTCCGCTTGGTCGGTCGACTGCAATAGCCTGACGTCGAGAACCGCTTCGGCGATGTCCGGGGCCGCATTCGGCGCGTCGCCCGCGTGGAGCATTGTGACCGTAATCGTATTTCGAAGCATGGCGTCGATGCTTGGGATCGCAGAGAGTTTGCCGAGGACTATCGGCCTAGCCCAGGGTTGGGATGCGTTGCGCATCAGCCACGAGGCCGGGAAAGTCTGAGTCTGCGACAGCCGGCGAAGAAACTCGCGAGTCACGGGCCCGAGTTCCGCCCGCGACGGCGTTTCGCGCAGCCGCTCCAGCGCGGCCAGCAACCTGTCGACCGGTGTCGCGTCGGCAAGCGATCCGTGCCCTCCGGTTCCTCAGGCGACTAGACGCACCATCGCCGAGCGCTTCTCCGCGACGGAGACGGTGAACACCGGTACTTCGCCCACGATCCCCCGCGTGCCGACGCCGCCTTCGTCCCACACATACTCGCTTCGGATCCGATCCCAGTGGTTGTCGATCACCCATTTCGTCCCGGCGAATCCGTCGAGCTCTTCGTCGCTTACGGCCAGCAACATCACACGGCGTTTCAGCGGAATCCCTTGGCGTCGCAGCAACGCCAACGCCAGAACATGCATGATGCCCAGGCTCTTGTCGTCGATTGCCCCTCGTCCCCAGACGTGGCCGTCTTCGATCAGGCCGCCGAACGGCTCACGGCGCCATCGGTCGCTCGCCGCGGGCACGACGTCGATGTGGTGGAGGAGGAGCACCGGGGGCTCCGCGCCTTCGCCGTCTAACGACGCCAGCAGGTTGGCGCGATCGGGCTCGGGTCGGAACATCGTCGAAGGGATGGATTCGGAAGACAGCAAATCCTCCAGGAACTCGGCGCCGGCTCGCTCGTTGCCCGGGGAATTGGCGGTATCGATTTGAATGTAGCGACTCAGGCGGTCAACGGCTTCGCTTCCTACCTGTGTCCAGTCAGAATCGTTCATCGGTAGTCATGGAGTCTCGGCGGTCAAAGAGACGAAAAGGACCGAAGGGACCGAAGTCATTCCAAACATCGACCGACTGAAGGCCTCTTATCAGGAGCCGAATCGCGCGCCTGGCTTCAGGTCGATTGTCTCGATCCATTCAGGGGCCATCACTTTGCGCTCGCCTTCCGGTTGCACCCTGCCGATCGTTACCGATCCGCCGGCCGCGGCGACAGTGAAACCGTTCTCGTCGACGCTGACCACTTCGCCAGCGGACTTGCCTGTGTCGCCGTCTGATTTCGATGCCTTGAAAAACGATATGTTCGACCCATTGAACGTCGTGTTGGCTCCGGGACTCGGGTCACCGCCACGAATCAGGTTATAGACGTCATCAGCCGATTTGCTCCAATCGACCACGACGTCCTCGGCACGACACCAGCCCTCGTACGTGGCTTCGGACTCGTCTTGGACGATGCGCGGCGCGTTGCCGGTCGCGACCATCTGGACGGATTCAACGAGCGCATCGACGCCCATGTCGAACAGCTTGCCGAAGTACACGGCGCCGAGAGTGTCATCAGGCGTGATCTCGATCTCTTTCTGAAGCAACACCGGTCCCGTATCGAGTCCTTTGTCTGGCCAGAAGATGGTCAACCCGGTCTTGGCCTCGCCCCAGATGATCGGCCAGTTCATGGCGCTCGGTCCGCGGTGCTTCGGGAGCAATGAGGGATGGTACTGAATCGTGCCGTGAGTCGGCGCTTCGAGTATCGCGTCGGGCACGATGTCGGTCACGAACGCCATCACACAGACATCGGAATTCAACGCCCGAAACGCGTCGATGGCTTCTTGCCGTCGCATCCGCCTGAACTGTGAGACGGGGATGTCGCTGTCCAGCGCCGCCTGCTTGATCGGATCGAACGGTCGGCCTTCCCGATCGGGCGGCGAGAAGACGCCAACGACGTTCTCGCCGGCTTCCACCAGCGCGTTCAGTACTTTCTCACCGAACGCCGCCTGGCCGATTACAGCGATGCGCAATTCTCCTGCCATATCCGAGACCTCCATTGGTCATATCGTTGGTCGATCCGATTCGACGGAACTGAGCTGTTGTCGCCCTAGCATAACCGCCGAATTGACGACCGTCGATCGTTCTTCACGTTTTCTCATGAGCGCTTGCCAACGGTCGCGAGACGCCTGTGACTGGAATATATCACCTCCCCGCGAGAGGGGCAACGGATGGTTTCAAGGCGCCGGTTTTTGGCAACCATCCGATTGACTGTGAATGAACAGTTTCGATACAATTTTGGTGGGCGAAGTCACGTAGACAAATCCACAACTGCGGGCTACCAGGAGGGCACAGCGTATGGACTCAAGCCTCATGAGGAAGATCGAAAAGGCCAAAGATTACGCGCTCCAGCCAGAGCGCATCAGCTTTCGGAGCTACGAGGCCGAATTCCGAGGCGACAACGGTAACCATGCGATAGCATATGAGTCGGGCAAATGGGTATGCGACTGCGAATACTACGAGCGTCGCGGAACTTGCACCCATATCATGGCCATGCAACTCATGCTCGAAGGGATGCTTGCGGCGGGTGCGACAGCGTCGCCTTAGCTGCAACCGACTAGCAAGACACTACGTAAAATCGATCCGCCCATGGTCGCTTGGCCTGGGCTCAAACACCGGCGCCACCGGTGTCAGATGAAGTCTTTCCATCCATTGCGCGTGTAGCGACCCGACCAATGTCCATGATCTTGTGACCTTCGTGAACTCATAGGCATTAGGTCGCACTCCCCCGCCCGTCTGCGCTCGAGAATTTTCGCGAAACGAAAGAGATCGCCGTCCAATTGAGGGGACGGCGGTCTCTTTGCTTGTTGCGGAATGAAGGCGGCCTATCTTATTCCGAGAATTTGCGGAACACGACGCACGCGTTCTGGCCTCCGAAGCCAAAGCTGTTGGTCAGCACGGCGTCCACGTCAACTTTCCGGGACTTGTTGGGTACGTAGTCCAGGTCGCATTTCGGATCGGGGTGCTCGTGGTTGATCGTCGGATGAATCTCCCCGGTTTGTATAGATTTTATGCACGCGACCGCCTCGATCGCTCCGGCGCCGCCAAGGACGTGACCGATCATCGACTTTGTGGAGCTCACCGGCACGTTGTAGGCATGATCGCCAAACGCCTTCTTGATCGCCAGTGTTTCGATGTGGTCGTTGATTGGCGTAGACGTCCCGTGGGCGTTGATGTAGCTAATATCTTCCGGAGTCAGGTCAGCGTCTTCCAACGCCCAGCGTATGGCTCGCGCGGCGCCCGAGCCGTCTTCGTCCGGCTGTACAGAATGGAATGCGTCGGACGAGACACCGTATCCAACCACCTCGGCGAGGATGTTGGCGCCGCGATTCATCGCATGCTCGAGGCTTTCGATCACGAGAACAGCGCTGCCTTCCGCGGGAACGAACCCGTCTCTCGTGACGTCGAACGGTCTGCTGGCGCGCTCGGGTTCCCCGTTCTGCCGGCTGAGCGCCCTGATGACGTTGAAGCCGCCCAAACCAAGCTGGCAAATCCCAGCCTCGCACCCTCCGCCCAGCACGACGTCTGCGATACCGCGTTGTATTGCGACGGCGGCCTCACCGATCCCCTGAGTACCGGCTGCACAGGCCGTAACGACTGTTGACGTGTAGCCCTTTAGCCCGTAAATGCGGCTGACATTTGCGGCCGCCATATTGGGCAAGACCATCGGTATGAAGAACGGACTCAGCCTCATTCCGCCTTTGTCGATCAGCGTCCGGGCATTGTCCTCGGTGGTTGGGAAGCCTCCGTTGCCGTTCCCCATCACCACGCCGATCCGCTCTCGGTCCATGTTGGACAGATTCAACCCCGCATCCTCGATCGCAACGCCGGCGGAAGCCACCGCGAATTGAGAAAACCGGGCCATTCGACGCACTTCCCGATTGTCGATGTACGTCTTGGGATCGAAACCGGTAACCTCTCCGGCAATCTTGGAGGGGTACGCGTCGGTGTCGCACAGCGTCAACGGGCCGATGCCCGACCTGCCGTTGACCAGACCGTCCCAGTAATCGTCGATGGATTCGCCCAATGGCGTCATCGCGCCCATACCGGTAATGACGGCTCTTATTCGATTGCTCTTCATGCAAGGACGCCTCAGATCAAAGATTCCCCAGGCGATCATTCGAGTTAATTCGATACATCATACCGCAACGGTAGCCGTACTGTTTAGGGGTTGGGAGTCAAAAATTGGGAAGGAAAATCGGCCCGACAATCGTTGCAGTTTAGATTGCGGTCCTGCCTGCTTGAGTGGGGCCGATAAGATTAGGGTAGATTTCGGGTTCGACGCCGTGCAATTCTTCGTCTGCTTCGGCGGCTAGGGACAACGACCCGGTGCACAGCACCAAGTCTCTCCGCCCGGCAACGTCGATCGCCTGGCGCAGACCAACGGCCACAGTATCTGACTGCCCGACCACCTCGAGTCCGGCGTCGGACACCGCCCGTAC
>PVBE011703301.1_pt1 | contig 75438 bp, 79 predicted proteins | sample 1631181 | NCBI WGS metagenome assembly PVBE01 (sample SAMN08397723, study PRJNA350692) | Marine metagenome, whole genome shotgun sequencing project. | isolation source: water | place: Pacific Ocean | collected 2012-04
CCACCAGCGGCCCCACCAGCCGCGATCCAAAGTTCGCCAACGACACCAACGTGATCGCGTTCAACAGCGACCCCGGATCCACCGTGTTCGGCAGCAACGCATTCTGCGCCTGACTCTCCAACGACCACCCCACCCCACTCAACGCCGCGAACAGGACCAAGTGCCACAGCGCCAACCCATCACCCAGCGCCAGCCAGGCCAGGATCAGCGCGAAGATCAATTGCAGTGTCCGTGCCGCCATCGCCATCCGCGCCCGATCGAACCGATCGGCCAATGCCCCAGCGATCGGGGCCAAGGTCCAGGGCGCCATCGCCGCGAACGTCACCGCTCCCACCGCCACACCGGAGTCGGCAAGCTCCAGCGCCAACCAGGCCCGCGCCATGATCATCATCCACATCGACACCGCCGACGCCCCAGACGCCATCCACAGCGCCCGGTAATCGGACGACGCCATCGCCGGAAAGTGCTGCGTCAAATCAGTACGTGGCATCCATCGAATATAGCGCCTCCGCGAAGCCCTCTCCAAAGAAAGCGGGCTCAACGTATCAACGCTGACCGAGTCCGGATCGACCCTCCGATACGCTGAAAGAAGAGGCTCTCCCTCCGATCACGCCCAAGAATTGGAAGCACCCCTCATGCCCGATCAATCCGCCGCCCCACCCCCCAGCGACCGCACCCGTGTCCAACGCGTCCCCGAGCGCGGCGTCTACGACCCCCAGACCATCCACGACATCCTCGACGAGGCCCTCGTCGTCCACGTCGCCTTCCCCCTCGACAGATCTGGCGGCGCCCCCGCCGTCATCCCCACCGCCTGCTGGCGCATGGGCGACCAACTTCTCTTCCACGGCGCCAGCAGCAGCCGCACTCTCAAGGCCCTCCGCCAAGGCGCTCCCTGCTGCGCCACCGTCACCCTGCTCGACGGGATCGTCCTGGCCCGCGCTGGCTTCCACCACTCCATGAATTACCGCTCCGTCGTCGTCTACGGCCAGGCCAGCGAACTCACTGATGACGACGAAATCCTCGCCGCCCTCCATGCCTTCACGGAGAAGCTCGCTCCCGGTCGCTGGCAAGCGCTCCGGCCACCCACCCCACAGGAACTCAAAGCCACCGCCGTCTTCGCCCTCCCCCTCAGCGAAGCCTCCGCCAAAGTCCGCAGCGGCCCTCCCATCGACGACGAGGCCGACTACGACCTCCCGGTCTGGGCCGGTGTCGTTCCCCTTTTCCTCGCCGCGGGCGACCCCATCGCCGACCCCCGCTACACGGGACCGGAAAAGATCGCCCCCGTCCACGCCTTCCACCTCGGCCGCGAATCAGCGCCCTAATCCACGCTCCGCTACGCTCCATGTACATAAACGAAGAGCCCTCTCGGGCCTGACCAATCGGGGGATCCATGCGCAGCGACATCATCAAGTCCGGCTTCGAGCGCGCCCCTCACCGCGGCCTCCTCCGCGCCACCGGCCAGATCAAGGACGACTCCGACTTCCAGAAGCCCTTCATCGGCATCGCCAACTCCTACATCGACCTCGTGCCCGGGCACGTTCACCTTCAGGAGTTCGGCAAGGTCGTCAAAGAGGCCATCCGCGAAGCCGGCGGCGTCCCCTTCGAGTTCAACACGATCGGCGTCGACGACGGCATCGCCATGGGCCACATCGGTATGCGCTACAGCCTCCCCTCCCGGGAACTGATCGCCGACTGTGTCGAAACCGTCGTCGCCGCCCACCAACTCGACGGCATGGTCTGCATCCCCAACTGCGACAAGATCGTCCCCGGCATGCTCATGGCCGCCATGCGCCTCGATGTCCCCACCATCTTCGTCAGCGGCGGCCCCATGCTCGCCGGAGAAATGAGCGATGGCCGCAAAGTCGACCTGATCAACATCTTCGAAGCCGTCGGCGCCTACCGGGCCGAGCAGATCGACAAAGCCGAGCTGGACGAACTCGAACGCGTCGCCTGCCCCACCTGCGGCTCCTGCTCCGGCATGTTCACCGCCAACAGCATGAACTGCCTCTGCGAAGCGCTCGGCCTTGCCCTGCCCGGCAACGGCACCATCCTCGCCATCGACCCCCGCCGCCATGAGCTCGCCCGCGAAGCCGGCCACCGCATCCTGGAACTCGTCACCGATGACATCACCCCCTCCCAAATCGTCACGCCCGAAGCCATCGACAACGCCTTCGCCCTGGACATGGCCATGGGCGGCAGCACCAACACGGTGCTCCACACCCTTGCCCTCGCCAATGAGATGGGCCTCGAGTACCCCTTGGAGCGCCTCAACGAGGTCTCCGATCGGGTCCCGCACATCTGCAAGCTCGCCCCCGCCTCCGACATGCACATCGAAGACTGCGAACGCGTCGGCGGCATCTCCACGATCCTCAAGGAAGTGGCGCGACAAGAGGGTGTCCTTCACCTGGACCAGATGACCGTCACCGGCAGGACCCTCGGCGAAAACATCGCCGACGCCCCCGCCGCCGATGGCGAAGTGGTCCGCACCATCGAAGAGCCCTACAGCAAGCACGGCGGCCTCGCCGTCCTCTTCGGGAACCTCGCCCCGGACGGCGCCGTCGTCAAAGCCGCCGCCGTTGCCCCGGAAATGATGCAGCATCGCGGTCCCGCCAAGATCTACGAAGACCACGACACCGCCTGCGCCGCGATCCTCAACGGCCAAATCGAATCTGGCGACGTCGTCGTCATCCGCTACGAAGGCCCCAAGGGCGGCCCCGGCATGCAGGAGATGCTCGCCCCCACCTCCAACATCATGGGCATGGGCCTCGGCGAATCGGTCGCCCTGATCACCGATGGCCGCTTCAGCGGCGGCACCCGCGGTGCCTGCATTGGCCACGTCTCGCCGGAGGCCGCCTCCGGCGGTCCCATCGCCGCCCTCGAAGAGGGCGACATCATCGAACTCGACCTCGAAGCCCGCACCCTCCACGTCGATCTCAGCGACGATGAGATCGCCGCCCGCCTCAAGAACACCCCCCCCTACAAACCAAACGGCCCCAGCAAATGGCTGCGTCGCTACGCCGCCCAGGTCACCAGCGCCAACACCGGCGCCGTCCTCGCCGACCCGGGGTAGCCCGAACGACACACGCCTGTCTCCCACCAGGGCCGGGCCCGTCGTGAGAATTGTCACACTTGCGCCAGCAGTGGCAGGCTAATCTGGAGTGGGTTTCGACTGTCCGCCTCTGGAGGACAGAGATGATCGCACGATGGCCACTCGGCCAGCGGCTTATGGGCGCCCTCGCGCTCGCTGCGTTCCTAGCATTCGCCGCCCTTTTCGCAGTCAGCCCGGAATCCGCCATCGCACAACTCACCGACAGTGACGGCGACGGTCTCTCCGACATCGAAGAAGATCTGCGCAACACCGACCCCAACAACCCTGATACTGACGGCGACGGCCTCACCGACTTCCAAGAGGTCGATGAGTTTGACACGCTCCCGACCAAGGCCGACACCGATGAAGATGACCTCAACGATGGCGAAGAGATCGCACGCGGCACGGATCCCAAACTGGCGGATACCGACGGCGGCGGCAGATTCGACGCCGCCGAAATCTTTGACGATGGGACGGATCCGCTCGATCCCACTGACGACATCGGCATCGGCGGTCAAGTCCCCGACGGCGGAAACTCCACCGATGACGGCAATTCGAGCGGCGACCCAGATGCCATCGGCGCCGGGGTCACGCTCCACACGGGATTCAACGAAATCGTCTGGGGTGGGCTCGCACTCCCCATCGATGAGGCGCTGCTCGCCATCGACGACGTCATCGTCGCCCTGTTCCAGTGGGTCAATGCCGATCAGACCTGGCTAACCTTCAGCCCGCTGCTCCCGGGACCGCTCAACTCCCTGACAAACCTCGCCCCTGGAACGATCGTCTGGATCGTCGTCTCAGACACGGTTGTTCTCCCTACCGCGAGCTAGCGCTGAGCAAGCGGCACGCACACTCCGACGATCCCCGGCTGGTTGCCGGGGGTCTTTGGTATCTATCGCCTAACCTTCACGAAAGGCAGCCAACCCACCCCTACCCCACATACACCTCCGCCCGCGCCGGCTCGATCCGCGCATTCAGCTCCTGGCTGAACTCCCCCCAGCGATCCCCCAGCGCCGACGACCGAAATCGTAAGTGCAGACTGACCGAGCCCTCCATCGCTGACACACTCTCCTGCCGCAGCCCCCGCAACTGCCCCTCCAAGAACCCCAGAACTCGCCCCTCCACCTCTCCATACTCAGCCGTCTCAATCGTCACGATCATGTCTCGCACCCCCTGACCCAGGAACGGAATCTGCGGCGCACGTTGCAAAAGCAGCACCACGAAGGCGAACCCGTACAACAACGCCACCAACTCGTAGTTGTATGTCGCCGCCCCGATCGACGACGCGATCAACAGCAGCAGAAAGCCGATCTCGGCCGGATCTTTCACCGGCGTCCGGAAACGTACGAACGACAGGGCCCCCAACAGCCCCAACGACAGCGGCAGAGAAAACTGGATCGCGATGAACAACGTCGTCACTGCCGGACCACCCAACAAAAACGTCCGGTTCACGCCTGCCCCCCGCTGGGCATCCGCGTAGAAGAACGCGTACAAGAAGTACGTCACCACCGACGCCGCCAGCGAAAATGCCAGCGCCGCGCCAAATTGCGAAAACTGCAGCTCCGACGACGGACCCAAATCGATCAACACAAGCATCACCTGCTCCTTTCCATCAAGCTCCGGAACTCAATCCCAATCCGCGCCTTGGATCCCTAGCTCCTCGATCGACGTCCCGTACTTCGAATGCGCCGACCATGGCAGTGCCAGCCGCCCAAACGCCCGTAGGCGTAGGGGCAGCGGTGCGTCCGCCCCCTTCAACTCCAGGACCGCCCATGCCAACGTCACATCGGGTCCGGCCCCTGCCCACAGCGCCGAGGCACGAATCGCGAAGTCCAACGACACCCGCGTGCCGCTCTCCACCTCCACGAATCGCCGGCGCTGGTACTGGATCACCGCGGTCGGCCGCAGCCCGAACGGCGTCGCATATCCCAGCTCCGCCAACAGACTTCGCAGCCGCGACGGTCCCACCGCGCCATCGAAGTCCCGCGCCAGCAGCCGCTCGCCGCTCACCTCCACGGCCACCCGACGCTTGCTGCTCTCCAAGCCCCGCCGCGACTTCAGCTCCAGGAACGCTCGCTGCGTCTGGCCGGGCGTTGGCGCCTCGTACCAGCGCAGCCGCACCTTCGTCTTAGCCCAGGCCCCATCGGATGACTCGTAGAACGACTGCAGCTCCGGGGTGTCGTAGTAGCAACTCGTTACCACGCCTGACGGGTAGTCCAGTGCCGGGCGGCAGGCGTGGCTCAACCAGCCCCGTGCCAGCCCCAACCGCGACGGATCGACCCGATACTTCCGCTCGATGCGGTGCGCAAGCCACGGATCACCCCACGCCTCAACGCACCTGGGCTCCGTGCGTATCTCAACGACCATCGTCTGCACTCCTTCGCTGGAGAAAGCCACTTCAGACAGTGACCGCTATCCTCAACCTATGCCGTCGTTCCCACAAGCCGCCGCCCTCGTTATCGCTATCGCCGCAGCCCTCGGCCTCGTCGCATACGGCGCCACGACTAACGACAGACCCCCACCCGCCCTCGACGCCGATGTCGTCCGCTTCGGCGCCAATGCGGCCACCGCCGACCCTTTCGAATTCGTCTTCGACGAGTCGGTCGTCCAGACCTACGACCTCACCGTCACGGATGACGATTGGGCATGGCTCAACGACAACCCACTCCTCGAGCAGTACGTCCCCTCCAGCCTCGCCTTCGCCGGCCTGGAATTCGATCAGGTCGGCGTCCGCTACAAGGGCGCCTTCGGCGGCCTCCGCTTCTGCTTCGACCTAGAAGGCAACCAAACCTGCGACAAGCTCTCGTTCAAGCTCAAGTTCAACGAATACGACGCCCGCGGTCGCTTCTTCGGCCTCAAGCGCCTCAACCTCCACTCCATGAACGGCGACCCCACGAAGCTCCACGACGCCCTCAGCTACGGCCTCTTCCGGGAGGCCGGGATTGCCGCCCCTCGCACCGCCTTTGCTTGGCTCACGATAAACGGCGATCCGCAGGGCCTCTTCGTCGTCATAGAGGAGATAGACGACCGCTTCGTCGCCGCCAACTTCCCGGATGGCGGCGACGGCAACCTCTACAAGGAGATCTGGCCGGAGCACCTCGACCCGCAGCGGTACCTCGCCGCCCTCGACACCACCCTCCCAGCCGCCGATGAGCCCAACGTCGACAAGATCCAGCGCTTCGCCGCCGACCTCCTCGCCGCCGAAGATGATGCAGCGCGCTTCCAAGCCCTTAGCGGCTGGACCGACATCGATCGCTTTGTCACCCAAATCGCCGTCGACCGCTTCGTCGACCACTGGGACGGCATCTTCGCCTGGTACTGCGTGGAAACCGACCGCACCGATGCTCGGGTCGTCGAGGCCCCCTGCTTCAATCACAACTACTTTTGGTACGAGAACGCCCGCGCCGATCGCCTCACTCTGATCCCCTGGGACCTTGACCACAGCTTCGAGTACCCCAGTCCCATCGAAAGCGCTTACCGGATGCCCGCCTGGAACGACCTCCAAGCCTCCTGCGACCTCACCCCGGTCTTCCTCGAGATCCCCGCCCGTGCCCCCGCCTGCGACCCGCTCCTCCGCACCCTGCTCACCGCTGGCTGGGATACCTACGTCACGGCTGCGCAGACGCTGCTTGACGACCCCGCCTTCCAAGTCGAAGCCATCCAAGATCGGATCGACAGCCTCGCCGCGCTCATCGAGGACCGAGTCGCGGAAGACCCCAACGCCCTCTCACTCTCGCAATGGCGGCGTGCAGTCGCTGACCTCCGCCGCGACATCGTCCCGATGTACGACGCCTTCGCATCGGACATCGAACCCCCCGTCCACCTCGACCACCGCTGCCTCATCCGCACCGCCGCAGACCCCCGCGGCCCCCTCTGGCAAGAATCCGACGACCCCTGCCCGAGCTTCTCCCGCTAGCCTCCTACTCGACCCGCAACTCCCAGCCGATCTCGACATCCGGATCCGCGAACTTCGTCATCACCACCCGCACCAACACGCGACCCCCAGACTCCAAGCGAACGAGGAAATCGCACTGCGGGTCCGGTTGGCGACCACCAGCCAGCCCTAGCCACCCCGACCGCCGTCAGCCACACTGAACGCCATTCTGCCCCTACCAAGAGGGTGCGCGGAACGGAGCGACCCCCATGGCCATCGCACTCGCCGAAGCCGGTGAGGTCACCCTCGCCTACGAAGAGACCGGCCCCGCCGGATCTCCCAGCGGTGACGCCCTCATCCTCATCGCCGGCGGCTTCATGGACATGGACCAGTGGCATCTCCAGACTGGCGCGCTCTCCGCTAATCGCCGCGTCATCGCCTTCGACCAACGCGGCAACGGCCAGTCCTCCATGCCGCCCGGCGGCTACACCGTCCAACAGTTCGCCGCCGACACCATCGCCCTGATCGAAACCCTCAACGCCGCCCCCTGCATCCTCTTCGGCAATTCCATCGGCGGACTCGTCGCCCTGGAGATCGCCATGACCAAGCCGGAACTCCTCCATGGCCTCATCTGTGCCGCCTGCCCCGTGGGCCTCAAGGGCGAACCCATGCCTCCCGAGACCCAGATGACCATGCTGCGCGGCGCGGCCCTGCCCATGGACCAGGCCACTGCCGCGCTCATGGACATCCTCTTCGAGACCGACTATCCCGACGCCCATCCCGAGCTTCTCGATGCCGCCGTCGAAAAACGGCGCACCTACCCCTCACCCCCGCTCTCCCTCATGGGCCCGCTGCAATCCGCCCTCGCCTACGACGCCCTCGATCAGCTCAAGGAGCTGTCGCTTCCCACTCTCATCCTTCACGGCGACAAAGACCGCATCGTCCCCGTCGGCAACGCCGGTATCCTCGGCGACACCATCCCCAATGCCACCGTGACGACCGTCCCCGGCGTCGGGCACGCCCTCGTCGTGGAAGCGGCCGACCCCGTCAACGAGGCCGTCACCGCCTTCCTCGCCGCTCTCTAGCGCGGCGCCGTCTAGGCCGCCGCGCCTCTAGGCCAGCACCGCACTGCCATCGAAGCCAAACGCCTGCTCGTAGGCATGCGCCACCCGACACACTGTCACCTCATCGAAGTGCCGGCCGCCAATCATCAGCCCGATCGGCAGCCCGTTCCCGTCCAACCCACACGGCACGCTGATCGCCGGGATCCCTGTGATGTCATACGGCGACGTCAGCCGCGCCAACTGGTAGCCCGGATCCCCCGCATCAATGCGCGGCGATGTGATCGGCGTCGACGCCGAGACCAGCACATCCACCGACCGCAAGACCTCCCGTGTCTCGTCGATCAACCGACGCCGCTCCCGCTGATCGTTGATGTACTGCGTCGCCGGTACGCCCCGGCCCAGCCCGATCGCCGCCCGCACATCATCCCCGTACTTCTCCGGGTGCGCGCTGATCCAATCGGCGTGATACGACGCCGCCTCCGCCGCCAGGATCGACGACCGGCCCGCGTCGCGCAGCAGCGGCATCTCCACGTCTTGAACCGTCGCCCCCAGCTCACGCAGCACCTCCAGGGCCGCCTCACAGGCCGCTTCCACATCCGGCTGCAGATCGACCCACATCGGCTCACGCGGCACCCCCACGCGCATTCCGCGCAGGTCCTGCCCCAACTGACTCGTGTAGTCGTCCACCCCCACATCGGCGCAGCCCGGATCGTCGGGGTCGAAACCCGCAATCGCGTTCAGCACCAGCGCGGCATCTTCCACCGTCCGCGACAACGGTCCCACGTGATCCAATGTCCACGACAGCGGCAGCACGCCCGCCCGGCTCACCCGGCCGTACGTCGGCATCAGCCCCACGCAGCCGCACAACGACGCGGGCATCCGGATCGATCCACCCGTGTCGCTCCCCAACGTCCCCAGCGTGGATCCCGCGCTGATCGCGGCCCCACTCCCGCCACTGCTCCCTCCCGGCGAATGCTCCACGTTCCAGGGATTGTGCACCGCGCCAAAATGCGGATTGTTGCTCGTCGTCCCGAAGGCAAATTCATGCAGCCCCAGCTTCCCTTGCAGCACCATCCCCGCCTGCTTCAGTCGCCGCACCGCGAACCCGTCCGCCTCCGGCACCCGATCCCGTAGAAAGCCCGACCCTCCGGTCGTCGCGATCCCCGCCGTGTCGTATAGATCCTTCAGCGCGAAGGGGATCCCGTGCAGCGGTCCCCGATCGCGGCCCGCCTGCAACTCCGCATCCGCTGCCGCCGCCTGCTCCCGCGCCAGATCATCCGTCCGCGTAATGAACGCGTTCAACGACGGCTCCGTCGCCTCCGTCCGCGCGATCACCGACTCCGTCAGCGCCACTGACGTCAAGCTGCCATCTCGCAGCGCCCGTCCCGCCTCCGCGATCGTCAACGCATACGGCTCGTTCGGTCTGGACATGCCCTACCCCTTCCGCATCAGGAGCCCGAAGGCCGGTTCCGTCTCGCCCAGCGGCTCCCCGCCCTTCGACGCCGGGAACCGCTGCAGCAGCATCACCACCTGCGGCGCCACCGTCGCCAACTGCTGCTCGGATGTCTCCACGTCCACCAGCTCCGCGATCGCGCGCAGATGCTCCCTAATCTGATCCTCGTTGGCCATCGTCGGGGCTCCCTCCACTGCTCGACTCGAAGTCGGCGGAGGATACCACCGCGCCCACATGACTCCTGTCCTGGGCGAGCAAGAAAGCTGGTCGAAACGACAGTACCCCGCCACAATGACGACCCACCCGCAACATCGGAGTCCGCCCCGGAGCCCCCATGCCCGACCCCGACTACACCATCCGCGACAAGGTCTGCGTGATCGGTATTGGCGAGACCGAGTACACCAAGCACGGCGCCATCGGCCGCCCCGAATTCCGCCTCGCTCTGGAAGCGATCCTCGCCGCCTGCGCCGACGCCGGCCTTGACCCGCGCCGCCTCGATGGCTTCGCCTCCTATTCCAATGACCGCAACGATGCCAACCGCGTCGCCACCGCCCTCAACGTTCCCCAGGTCGGCTTCGCCAACATGGTCTGGGGCGGCGGCGGGGGCGGCATGGGGGCGGCAATCGGCAACGCCGCCGCCGCCATCGTCGCCGGCTATGCCGATTACGTGGTCGTCTATCGGGCACTTGCCCAGGGCGAGTTCGGACGCTTCGGCCAGAGCCGGGCGAGTGGTCAGGGCAGCGGCCGGCTGCGTGGCTTCTTCGCTTTCAACATCCCTGTCGGCCTCATGACCCCCGCCCAGTGGCTTGGCATGCAGATGCAGCGACACATGCACGAATACGGCACCACCAGTCGCCAGCTCGGCCATGTCGCCGTCGCCTGCTACAAGCACGCTCAGCACAACCCCCGCGCCGTCATGAATGGTCGACCGATCACCATCGACGACCACCAGAACTCCCGGGTAATCGCCGATCCCTACCGCCTCTACGATTGCTGTCAGGAGACTGACGGCGCCGCCGCCCTCATCCTCACCCGCGCCGACCGCGCCCGCGACTTCCCCCACACTCCCGTCTATCTCGCCGCCGCCGCTCAGGGTGGCGGCAACCGCCAGGGCCAAGGCATTGGCGGCTACTTCAAGCCCGACTTCACGACTTCTAACTTCCCCACGTTGGCCCGCCGCCTCTACCGCCAGGCCGGCCTCGGCCCCGAAGAGATCGATGTCGCCCAGGTCTACGAAAACTTCACGGGCCAGGTCATCACCTCGCTCGAAGACCACGGCTTCTGCAAAGTTGGAGAGGGTGGGCCCTTCGTCGAGGGTGGCCGCATCGAACATCCCACCGTCGCCGAGCCGGACGCCCCCTTCGCCGGACAACTCCCGATCAACACGGCCGGGGGCAACCTCGCCGAGGCCTACACCCACGGCATCAACCTCGCTCTCGAAGGGGTCCGCCAGATGCGGGGCGGCTCTACCCTCCAGGTCCCCGACGCACGCACCTGTCTCGTCGTCGCCGGGCCCGCCACCGCCCCCGTCTCCAACTGCATCTTCCACAACTAGACAGACGAACCGAGCCCGACTGGATTCCACGCCATGACCAATCCCACCTTCATTCCCACCCCCTACTTCCCCGAAGGCATGCCCCAGCCCGATCCCAAAGACCCGATCAGCGCCGGGCACTGGTCCGCCTGCGCCGAGGGCCGCTTCACGATCCAGCGCTGCCTCGATTGCGACACCCCGCAGTACCCGCCCGAACTCAACTGCCACCACTGCCGCGGCTTTGAGCTCAGCTGGGTCGACGCCGGCACACAGGGCACCGTCTGGTCCCACGCCACTCCTGAGCACCCGGCCCATCCCGCCCTCAAGGATCGTGGCGCCTACAACGTCTCCCTCATCCAGCTCGATGACGTTCCCGAGATCCGCGTCCTCGGCAACGTCATTGACATCGATCCCGCCGACGTCCGCATCGGCCTGGCCGTCGAAGTCGTCTTCGAGCGCACCGCGAACGACCTCGTCCAGCCCCGCTGGCGTCCACGGTCGGGCTAGCCCGTGCCCCAACCTCAACCACCGATCCAAGCCATCCTCGTCACGGTCGCCGTCGCCGTCGCCCTCCCCCTCAGCCTCAACGGCAACACGCCTGAGCGCACCCGTCTCGCGCCCGAGACAACCGTCGCCACCGCGCTCCAGCACGGCGGCATCCACCATCAGCGAATCGCCTTCTCCTCCCCACTGCCCCTCCCCTTTGCCGCCGGCCCAAGACCTCACCACCCTCCCCGACCACGTCGTTGTCGACGCCTACGTTCGCTATGACGCCAACGGCGACTTCAACGAAGACCTCACCCTCGTGCGATCCCTCAGCGGCGCCCTGTTGCGTCGCGTCACCTTCCCCCTGACCGCCACCGTCCTCCACGATCCCCTCACCTGCCGCCGCGACGACCGGCCCGCCTCCGAGATGCCCAGCATTGGTCAGACCCTCACCAACCTCACCCGCGAAGCAGACGCCCGCCGCGGCGAGATCGAGGCGGGCGAGCTCAAACTGCACCCCATCGCCCAGGCCGGGCAAGCCGTCATGATACGCACGAACTTTGGCACTGCCTCCGTCGAGTTCGAAGAACTGCTGGGCGCCAAGATCGACACCATCGAAGCCCGCGAAACCGTCTGGCTCGTGGATCTCTCCAGCATCGCCGCCGAAGCCATCGGCATCACCCCATCAGGCCGCCGCATCCAGATCCTCCTCCAGCGCACCCTGATCAGCGAAGCCCTCCCCAGCGACGACTGGCCCAACATCCTCGACCGGTACAACACCCCCTGAAGCTCCGACAACCCGGCTGCACACGACGCGCGCCACACACAACACCCTCCCCGCATCTCCATCCTCTACGCTCTCGCGAGCAATTCGCGACCCCAGGGAGCCAACATGCGACTCACCTTCGCCGGCACCGGCTGCGGCGCCACCATCAACCCCGACCGCGCCGGGGCGGGGATCCTCCTCACGAACGACCTCCGCAACAACACCTCCCCCAACACCGAAGCCTCCCACCTCCTCCTCGACTGCGGCAGCGGTGTCATCGAACGGCTGATCCGCTCCGGCCTCGATCACACCGCCATCCAAGCCGTGATCTTCAGCCACCTCCACATGGACCACGCGATCGGCATCGCCGACTTGCTCTCACAGATGGCTTTCCGCGGCCGCCCCATGCCCGGCATCTACGGCCCCCTCGGCACCACCGAGTACATCGACGCCGCCGTCCACTTCGCCCGCGCCAACCGCGTCCTCCGTCGCGACTCCGCCCAGGACGACCTCGACTCGATCGATATCCAGATCACCCGTTCCGGCGACGAACGCGAGGTCGGCGGGCTTCAGATCACCACCGTCGAGGTTCCTCACGTCGACTATCTCGAATGCCTCGCACGCCGCTTCGACGGTGGCGGGCGCTCCCTCGTCTACAGCGGCGACACCCGCCCCGCCCCCGAGGTACTCGTCCCCCTCGCCGACAACGCCGATGTCCTCATCCACGAAGCCTTCACCTGGGACGCCGTCGACGAATTCACCGAGCACATGCCGGACCGCACGACCGACGCCATCAAAGAGGCCTTCCTCAGCAGCCACTCCGACGTCGACAGCGTTGCGCGCCTCGCCAAGGAGGCCGACGTCAAGCACCTCATCCTCACCCACCTGCTGCCCGAGGAGACCGACGACCGCCTCATCGCCCGCGCCTCCGCCCACTATCCCGGCGAAATCCTCGCCGCCCACGACGGCCTGACCCTCGCCGTCTAGAGTCCCGACGCGGCCGCCTCCATACCTCAACGCTGAGACAGAACGCATGTGCTAGTCTCCAAAGCCACTGAGAATCGAGGAGGGCGCCATGCAGGTCACCAGCTTCAACATCAACATCAACTCCGCCCGCCCTGAGGCTCTGATCGACTGGTACGCCAACGTCCTCGGCCTCGAACCCAACGACCAGATGGGCGAAGGCGCCTTCAACGTCGCCGGCGGCCACATCCTCATCGACGGGTATTCCGACATTCACGGCCCGGCCAGCGAACCCGCCCGCGTCCTCATCAACCTCTTCGTCGACGACCTCGCCGCCGAACGCAGTCGGCTTCTCGGCCAGGGCGTCCAGTTCACCCGCGACCCCGAGCGCGAGCCCTGGGGCGGCCTCATCACCACCCTCCTCGACCCGGACGGCAACTACCTCCAGCTCCTGGAGTTCAACCCCTAGCTCACCCGGGCAGGACGGACCGGGACGAGAACGCGCCTAGCCGGGCTTCCGCCCTAGTAAAGACGCCGACGGCCGCTCCACCTCATCCCCATCCTCCTCGTAAACCAGCGTCTCCAGGCCCGGGAACATCGCTGCCAGCTCCCCGCGCTTCAAGCCGTACCGACGCGCCGCCCGGCCCTCCACCCCGGCCTCCAGATACGTCGAAAAGACCAGCACCCCACGCGGCGCCAGCGCCTCCACGATCGCCCCGGCCAACGACCGTTGCAGATACAGCGTGCACACCACCACGTCGAACGGTCCGCTCGGCAGCGCCTCCCGCTCCAGATCCGCGCACACCACCGCGATTTCCAGCCCCTCAGTCTGGGCGAGCTTCGCCGCCCGCTGCGACAGATGCGCACAGGCCACCGCTGACCCATCCACGGCCGTCACCCGCAACCCGCGTCGCGCCAGCCAGACGCTGTTCCGGCCCAACCCGGCCGCCACATCTAATGCTGTTCCTGACTCCGGCAACAGATCGGCGTGCGCCGCTAAGAAGGCGTGCGGCTCCCGCTCATCGGGCCAGTCCGCCAGGCTCTCCCGGTAACGCTCGTCCCACCGCGCGATCGTTGGGTCCTCCGTGGCGCCCGTTTCACCGGACATCCCCGCCCTAAGGCCCATCCACCAAAGCGGCGGCGATGTTCACGCCGGCGCCCCCGGCGCCCGACCCTCAATCCGCTGCTCTTCGATCAGCGTGAAGTCGTCCTGACCTAACTCGTCCAACTCCCCGCGCCGGTAGGCGTTGTACAGCTCGAACAGCTCCTGCTTGTGCGGGCGCTTACGGCCAATCGGGCAGCCCTTCCAAGCGTCGTAGCCCTCATCGCAGTAGCCCATCCGCAGCTCGCCGCACTTCGGCTGCAAGAACCGCCCCATCTCCGGCGCCACCCGCATCACCGCCGCCCGCATCAGCGCCGCCACCCGCCTGAATTCCCACTGTGCGCGTGTGCACAGCCGCAGGTCGCACATGTGCAGCAGCTGCGCGAAGTTCACCGTGATCTTGAAGTTCGTGTTCGTTGCGTTCGGCAGGAGGAATCGCGCATCCTCCGCCGGAATCCCCGCCTCCACCATCTCCCGATAGAGGTCGCCCGCATCCCGGAACAGCGACTCCATGCGCTCGCCCATCCCCGCCGCCTCCACCGTCTTCGGCACCGTGTAGGGGAACGAACCATCCTTATACGACACATAGCGCTGGCTTTGTTGCTCGAAGGAGATCCCCACGCGGTGCCGCACGAACTGGTGACTAAACGCCCGCGTCACCCCGCTAATCCCGAACTCGAACCAAACCTGCTCCAATGGCGACGTATGCCCCGTCGCCAAGCGCTCCTCCACGAATGACCGCATCGTCTCTTCCGAGATCCGCTCGTCGTCGATCCGCGCCATCACCTGTTGCGGCGTCAGCGCCGAATAGCAGACCCGGTACGCCATATAGAGCGCCCGCGTCGGATCCTTCGTGTAGTCGATCAGCGTGACCTCGATAGCCACCGCGCACGTCCCTTCGCGTCATGCCCGCGCCCGATCCGCCTCACCAGCGCGGGCATTCGACGCCACGGGGCGAGCGTATCACCGGCGCCCTCCCCAACACCCATCAAGGCGACGAAAGACGAGGAAAGAAAAAGAGGAGCGCAATTCTGCGCCCCTCTCAGCCGTGAACTTCATGGACGGGCGGTGGAGAACCCGTCCTTCGCCTTCGTGCCAAACAGACCGCCTACGCGAACGTCGTCTCCATCTCCGCCGTCGCATCGAAGAAATCCTGCAGCGTCTGGTTGAAGCGGTAGAACAGATCGCGTCGCGTGTAGTCGTTGCCCATCGCGAACGCTTCCGGCTTTTCCAGATCTAGCGTATTCAACGTGTGGTGTAAGTCCGCCCGCCCGTTCGCCTTGATGTTCTCCAGCATCTCCTGCCACTCCCCGCCCGCCATCGTCAGCGTGAAGTCCAAATCCTCGTTGGCGAGATCCACCACCTCGGCGACATCGATCACCTCGAACGCCTCAAACACCACCTTAAACACCTGGTCGTCGACCTGCACGCCCATCGCACAATCGATGGTGCCGAAGTGCTTGAACCGGTCGGTCCCGTTCACCCGCTCTTTCAGATCCTCGAACCACGCCACGGATGGGAAGACAGGCATTGACGAACCCCTTTCCGGAGTCGGCACTCCGCTGGACGACATATCGCCGGACGATAATCGCGAGCACGATGATATGCCGCGCCTGGGCTCCCCGGCAACCACGGTCCACCCTCGCCCAGCCCCGTGAAACCGCCTCCCGGCGGTGTTCAAGCGCGAGTACCCGGGATCGCCCGCCTAACCTCGCCCACCCGGAGGCTCATCCGGCGACCGACCCCTTGGCCGCTCGCCCGGTGATCCGCGAAAGGCGTCCACGCCGCCCGGCCCGGCTTGTCGACCCAGCCGCCTCCCCAACCGCCTACCGACTCCGCCAAACCGCGCCCGCCGCGCGGGCTTTGACGATGCCCCCGGCCCGCCGACCCAGGGTCGATCGACCCGTGGGGGCGCCTCCTTTGTGTCGATCACTCGATGGCGCTCCGCGTCGCCCGCAGTGTCCGTGGTCTCCGATCGCACTCGCCCCTCACGCTCGTCGATCCCCATTCCCGCCGCCCCTGTGCCGACTCCATCCCCAACCTCATCACGGTCCACCCCGCGACCGCCCACCCCGCCAAAGCCCCCGCGCCCCCCGCGACCCGGCATCCGCAGCAACCGCGACTGCACACCCACCGGCATATTCCAACGCGGACCGGTCTCCCCCAACGGGGCGCGCCACTTGCCGATCAGGAAGGGGTAGATCAGGACCAGTCCCGCGGCGAAGCCGCCCAAATGCGCGAACCACGCCGTTCCGCCGCTGCCGGATGTCTCCCGCACCACGTCGCCCACGCCGTTGATCACGTTCAGGAAGAACCAGAAGCCGATCATCAGCGGGGCCGGGATCACCGCCGGAATCAAGAAGATGATCGGGATCGGGATCAGCACCTGCACCAAGGCCCGCGGAAACAGCAACAGATACGCGCCCAAGACGCCCGAGATCGCCCCGCTCGCCCCAATCATCGGCAGCAGATCCCCGTCGCCAAGCCAAATGTGCGCCGCCGCGGCCGCATAGCCAACAACCCCGTAGAAGATCCCGAACCGCACATGCCCCATGCGGTCCTCCACGTTGTCGCCGAAGACCCAAAGGAACAGCATGTTGCCAATGATGTGAAACCAGCCCCCGTGCAGGAACATCGCCGTCAGGGGGGTCAACAAGAGCAGGAACCCCTCCAGCAGATCGATGCCCGATCCCTCCGCTTGCGAGAATCCACTGCGCGTGATCCGCGTGTCCTCAATCGCCGTGTGTGTCCCGTCCTGCCCGTTGAGATAACCGGTGATCAACTCCGGGATCGCCCCGAATCGCAACGTGAATTCGTCTCGATCAGAGATCGGGTACTGGATCACCGGTCCCGGGCGGTTCAACTCCACATCATCGTTGTCCACGATCACCGTCGCGGCGGTGAAGCCATCGCTCAACGTCAGCATGTAGAGGAACACCAGGATGTTGATGATGATCAGCGCCCGCGTGACGTGCGGCGTCGATAGACGCCACTGACTGTCACGAATCGGAATCATCGCCTGCGCCTCTCGTCATTCATCGGAACCAGCGGGATCATCCGCCGGAACCCATCCAGGAGCCAACCCGAACCAGCCGCTCCCCACCATCGTATCGAGTAGGAGCGCTTCTCGGGCCGACGCCGGCACGCCACCCCCATCCCGTCAACCCGGAAACCGCCCACGGATCTTCGCTCGGCGGCCACCTTCTTGCGTGTTCTTGCGGTCTCTGCATACGAGGTGACGGAATCACAAGCACCGACCGGATGGTGCGTGACTCAATTCACAATCGATCATGCGCCAGAAACCACGCTCGCCACCTACGACTCCCCCAGCCAACGCCCCGCCCGTCGCAACCCTCCCAGCCCCACCATTGCCACCACCGTTCCACCCGCCAGCAACGCCGCCACCGACCACCCCACCCGGCGTGCTCGCCGAATGTCCTCCGGCAGCGCCGGTGGCGCCTCCCCATTGACCTCCAGTCCATCCACGACCAGGGAGCGATCCAGCGCCCCAGCCATCGTCGCCAGCTCCGGCGGCGCCTCCGACGTCTCCGCCACGCGGACCGCCCGCTCCATTGAGCTCCGCACCACCGGTGCCACCAACGCCGTCGCCATGGCCGACGCTTGGTCCGAAACCGTGCGCACGAGCGGGTCGACCCGCCCACCGGTCAACCGTTGCGCCAGCGGCGACCGCCACCCCAAGGCGAACTGCCAGGCGGGACGCAACGCGAACGGTGTCACCCCCCGCAACCCGAACAGCGAGTACGTCAGCCACTGCACCAGGTACGACTCCGGCCGTCGGGCCAGCGCCGCGATCGTCTCACTCGTCACCACCCGCGCGTCGAGTCCGTTCGCCTGATCGGGTTCCACCCCCGTCAACGCCACCAATTCAACGCTCGCCGCCCGCACGTCTCCCGCCTCCAACAGTTGCTGAATTCGTGCCGCCCGCCGATCCACCGCAATCACCTCAAATGTCGATGCCAGCAACAGCGCCTGCCCCAGCGAACCGGCGGTGCCGTCCATACGCTCCACCGCCCGCACCAGGCGCGCAAGCACCACCGGAGACGCGATGCCCGCCATCCGCGCCGCGCGACTGCCGGGCGTCAGCGCCGCGGCCGGCTGCTGCGCCACCCACGTCAGCCAGGCGCCGGACACCTGCCCCCGCCGCACTGGTGGCGCACCCGCGAACATCTGCAGCGCTACGGCCAGCGCGAACACCGCCGGTCGACCAGACCCTGGTCGACCGGGCACAAGCGTCTTGATCACGATCAACCCTTTCCCACGTCAGAGCCGGTCGAACCGGCTCGACAAGCGCGGTCGATCATACAGCCGGGAGGACCGTAGCCCGGTCGGGAACTTGACGGAGGGCGTCGGCTCTGGGCTATGCGTCGCCGTTGAACGGCGGATACTCATCCGTCAACAACATCGAATAGCCGTTGACCCGGGTCTGCCAGCGCAGCACCCGGCCCACGAACTCCGCCATCCCCTGCGGCGATTTCCCGGTGATTACGATGGCGAACCACATCACCATCACCACGATCGACGCCACGAATCCCACCAGGGCCACCACGATCGCCGCCGGGATCATCCAGAAATACCGCAGCAGCACGGTCAACCGATCACGGTCTTCCGAGGACGGATCCACCTCCACCCGCACCGGGTACGGCGCCGCATCCGCCTCACCACTGAACGGGGGATACACGTCCGTCAGCAGCATCGCATAGGCGTTGACCCGCGTTTGCCAGCGCAGGAACTTCGCGATGAACGCGTGCATATCCTCATGCGATCTCCCCGTCACCACGATGACCACCCACAGCACCATCATCAGGATCGATGCGACCCACCCCACCAAACTCACCACGATCATCTGTGGGATCAGCAACAGATAGCGGAAGAACGTCGTCAGCCGACTGTGCTCTTCCTGGTAGTCCACCTCAACACGAATCAGATAAGCCATGCGAAGAACCCCTTAGCAGCACGAGTCGCCAACCCACCCCAGCGCTCGCTACCCTGAGTCTGGCAGTCGCGGCCTCCCCTCGTCGACGATCAGTCGACGTAAGATCGCTCCTCATTCGCCAGCCGCTGATCGACAAGGCAACAGGTGGTCAATCGGATTTCGGCGCTTGCGCCCGCTCCGCCTCCTCAATGGCCAGACGGATCGCGGCATCTACACGCCCCAGTAACCGCTCCGCCCCCTGCACGAAGAGCTCCCGTGTCCATCGCACCCGGCGCTGGGCATGCGCCGACAGCTGCCCCTGCCCCACCGCCTCCTGCACCTCGTCTTCATCCTCCAACCGCACCGATAGCTCCCCCTCGACCTCGCGACGAATCCGCGCATCCAACAACAGATCTCGATAGCGCACGCCGTTCGCGCTGATTCGGACCCGATCCAGTGCGTCGAAGCGATACAGCAACAATGACCCGTCCGCCGCGTGGATCCGATAGGCCCCATACGCGCGGGTCCGCCACCACACCCCCCACGATGTCACCCCAGCCGGCGCTCCAGACGCATTCCCCGCCTCCGCCCGCCAGCGCCCCACGAAGAGATCCGGCGTCTGCAACCAGCGCTCCAGCTGGAACCGCTGCACCCGCCCATCGAACTTCTCTTTGATCTCCTCGGCCACGGGCCGCCCCCGCGACGACGTGGAGTTCGGAGTCGGAGAATCGCTCTGTTGCATGCGGTGCATCCTAACCGCTCCGTCACGCGGATCCACCTGCAAATCCCGTGCTAAGATTCCGCCGGGCCCCGCTCCGGCGGGGCTCTGCTGTGAGCCCGGATCACCATGCGCGCCCGAAGCCGCGCCCCGCGGGTCCATCCCGCCCCATGGCGATCCACACCCCAGGGAAGCACCCATGCCAGCAGTCGTAGTCATCGGCGGCCAGTGGGGCGACGAAGGCAAAGGCCGCGTCGTCGACCTCTTGGCCCGCAAAGCCAGCATCGTCGCCCGCTACTCCGCCGGCCACAACGCCGTCCACACCATCGTCAACGATCAGGGCGAGTTCGCGCTCCACCTCGTCCCCGCCGGCATCTTCTACGGCGACAAGACCTGCATCATCGGCAACGGCGTCGTCGTCGACCCCGGCGATCTGATTGACGAAATCACCAAGCTCGAAACCCGCGGCGTCAGCACGGAACGCCTCAAGGTCTCCGACCGCGCCCACCTCGTCATGCCCTGGCACCCCATCATCGACAACGCCGACGAGGGCCTGCGCGGCAAGAACGCCGTCGGCACCACCGGCAAGGGCGTCGGCCCCGCCTTCACGGACAAAGTCGCGCGCATGGGAATCCGGCTCTCGGAGCTACAGGATCCCGAGGGTTTCAGCGAGCGCCTGCAGTTCGTCCTCAACTACAAGAACCAGGTGCTGACCAAGCTCTACGACCAGGAACCGATCAGCTTCGACTCCGTCTACTCCTCCTACCGGGAGTACTGGAGTCGGCTCGCCCCCTACGTCAGCGACACCTCCGCCATCTGCCAAGAGGCCATGCGCCGCGGCGACCGCATGCTGCTGGAGGGCGCCCAGGGCAGCCTCTTGGACCTCGACAGCGGCACCTAAGACTACGTCACCTCCTCCGTCCCCTCTTCCATGGCCTCCGGCGCCGCCCTCGGCGTGGGCATCGCGCCCAACCAGGTCGACCGCGTGGTGGGCGTCTACAAGGCCTATCAGACGCGTGTCGGCAACGGCCCCATGCCCACCGAGGATCTCGGGCCCATGGGCACACGCCTGCGCGATGCCGGGCACGAATACGGCACCACCACCGGCCGCCCCCGACGCTGCGGCTGGTTCGACGCCGTCGCCGCCCGCTACACCGTCCGCCTCAACGGCTGTGCCTCGATCTCCCTGACCCGCCTCGATGTCCTCGACGACTTCGAAGCAATCAAGATCTGTGTCGCCTATGAGATCAACGGCGAACGGGTGGAGGTCTTTCCCTCCAACCGCGTCGACCTCGCCGCCGCCGTCCCTGTCTACGAAGAGCTTCCCGGCTGGCGAACCCTGACCAGCGACTACCGCTCCTTCGATGACTTGCCCGTCCAAGCGCAAAACTTCGTGCGCCGCATTGAAGGCCTGATCGAAGTCCCCGCCGCCCTCGTCAGCGTCGGCCCCGAACGCAATCAAGCGATCATCGTCGATCCGATCATCTAAGCCTGTCCCCTCGTCCAGCCGCTCGGAGCGCGCATGTCGGAAACCGTCCTCTCGATCCTGCTCTTCATCCACCTCTCCTGCATCGCCGTCTGGATCGGCGCTCAGGTCCTCACCGCCGCCGCCGTCGTCCCCTCTATCCGCCGCGTCGAAGAGGGCGCCGTCCGCATCGCCGCACTGGAAACCTTCACCCAGCGTTTCAATATCGTCGCCTGGAGCTCCATGGCCGGCATCGTCATCACCGGCGGTCTCATGATCAGCGAACGCCTGGACCAAGCCAAGGCGATCTTCGGCGACTCCATCTTCGACTCACGCTGGGGTTGGATCTTCGTCATCAAGATGACCCTCTGGCTTCTCATGATCGGCGCCGTCGGCCTCCACGCCTTCGTCGTCGGTCCCAAGCAACTGGACCTCAACCGCGAAGCACTCAACCACGACGAGAGCTGGGCGGAGACGAATCTCAAGCCCTTCCAGCGCCGCTCCATCCTGCTCTCAGTCGTCGGTCTCATCCTCAGCCTCCTGGTGCTGGGCAGTGGCGCCTTTCTCGGCAACCACCACTTCTCCTTCCAGTTCTCCTAGACCCGCAATTCAACGGGCTCGCTCAGCCCTAGCTGCGGCCCGCTCACTGTGTGAACAGCGGATTGTGACGGTTTCCGCAAACCGGATCCTTCGGTATCATGCGCGGCGATGGCTAAGTTCGGGACCTACGTCGCCCGACGGTGTCGGTTCCTGGTTCGAGTTCCGCGGGTTCTACATCTGAGGGTTCTACATCTGAGGGAAATGCATGTCCTCTGACCAGCTTCCTGGCCCCGGCCCCTCACGCGGCGTTCCGCAGATCTTCGGTACCCTGCTCGTCTTCGGGCTCATCGCCGCCGGGCTCATTGCCGTCGCCGGTTTCGCCATCCACAAAGGCGCGGACAAAGACGAAAGCGCCGCCGCCGATCCCGCCAACGCCGCCGCCGCGGAACTCTACGAATCCGGCCTCTTCGAACCGACCGAACTGGAACTCGCCGCCGAGATCGAACTCGGCGTTCTCGGCGAGGACGCCGAAGCCGCCGAACCCGAAGACCCGGAAGCGGGGGGCGGCGGCGGCGAAGCGCCTGAAGCCGATCTCGACGACCCCGACGCGCTCCTCGCCAGCAGCGACGCCACCCGCGGGCAGGAGATCTTCTTTGCCAACGGCTGCAGCGTTTGCCACGGCGACGTTGGCCAGGGCGGCATTGGGCCCACCCTTGCCCAGACCAGCCTCACCCTGTCCCAGGTCGTCGGTCAGTACCGCACCCCGCGCGGCACGATGCCTGCCTTCGGGGACGATCGCATCACCGATCAAGACATCGCCGATGTGTTCACCTGGCTGCAAACCCTGGACCTGCCCGAAGCGATCGTCGAGGGCCTCGGTACTCCCTAGCCCCCTAACCGCGCCTACTTGGCACACCATGACGAACGCCGCTGGAACGGCCCCAGAGGGTCCGCTAGCCTCGCGCTCGATAGCGCCGGAGTCTTCACGCACCCGGGAAGAACCCAGCAACACGGCGAACCATTGCAGCACAGGAGGCAGCTATGCCCGACTTCGAAAACCTCGACTACGACACTCTCGATGACGGCAAGATTTGCCGCATCACCCTGAACCGCCCCGAGAAGATGAACGCCCTCTCTCAGGGCCTGCTACGGGAGCTCGATGTCGCCCTGCATGACGCCGAAGGCGACCCCGAAGTCCGCGTCGTCATCCTGCGTGGCGCCGGGCGCACCTTCTCCGCCGGCTACGACCTGACCCCAGGCCGCGGCACCAGCCAGGATCGCGTCTACCCCGCCATGGATACCGAGAACCGCCGGCTGATCGGCGGCATCCGCACCAGCATGATTCAGATCACGGACATCCAGCTGTACTTCTGGAACATGGCCAAGGTCACCATCGCCCAGGTGCACGGCTACGCCATCGCCGGCGGCTGCGAACTGGCCATGATGGCGGACCTCGTCGTCGCCGCCGAAGACGCCCAGTTCGGCCATCCCGGCACCCGCGGCCTGGGCACCCCGCGCAACGGCAACATCTGGCCCCTGATTATCCCCATGCGACACGCCAAGGAGCTCATGTACACCGGGGACTCCATCCCCGCTACGCGCGCCGAACAGATCAACATGATCAACAAGGCCGTCCCCGGCGACGAGCTGGAGGAATACACGCTCACCCTCGCCCGCCGCATCGGCAACCAGGACGGCGACTCCCTCGCCATCCACAAGCACATGCTCAACCGCTTCCACGAGCACCAGGGCATCTACCCCTCCGTCCGCGCCGCCACCGATTACGACGCCATGTACCAGTTCACGAACTTCGCCTACAAGTGGGGCGACAAGATGCGCGAAGCCATGACCTCCGGCGGCGGGCTCAAGGAGGCCCTGGCTTGGCGTGACGGCCCCTACGAGGACTACCGCTCCGCCAAGTAACACCGCTCTCAACAGAGCGCTGGATCGAACTCGCCACTGGCGGCGCGCCGGAGGTCTTCTTGCCCGACTTCGAGACTCTGATCTACGAGTCACTCGACGACGGTCGGATCTGCCGCATCACGTTCAACCGCCCCGAGAAGATGAACGCCCTCTCGCGGCCCCTGCTGCGCGAACTCGATGTCGCGCTGCACGACGCCGAGGGCGACCCCGACGTCCGCGTCGTCATCCTGTGCGGCGCCGGACGCGCCTTCTCCGCCGGCTACGACCTCAGTCCCAGCCCAGACACTGGCCAACAGCGCATCTATTCCGGGGAGGATCCGCAGGGACGGCGTCTCATCGGCGGTCGTATCAGCACCATGCAGATCACGGATCTACAGCTCTATCTCTGGAATATGGCCAAGGTCACGATCGCCCAGGTACACGGCTACGCCCTGGCCGGGGGCTGCGAGTTCGCCATGATGGCGGACCTCGTCATCGCGGCGGACGACGCCCAGTTCGGCCATCCCGGCACCCGTGGCGTGGGGGCGCCCGGCAACGGCAATCTCTGGCCGCTGTTAATCCCCATGCGCCACGCCAAGGAGCTCATCTACACAGGCGACTCCATCCCCGCCGCGCGCGCCGAAGCACTCAACATGATCAACAAGGCCGTCCCCGGCGAGCAGCTGGAGGAGTACACCCTCACCCTCGCGCGCCGCATCGGCAACCAGGACGGCGACTCCCTCGCCATCCACAAGCACATGCTCAACCGCTTCCACGAGCATCAGGGCATCTACCCCGCCCTCCGTTCCGCCACCGACTACGGCGCCATGTACCGCTTCACCAATTTCGCCTACAAGTGGAACGACAAGATCCAGGCCGCCATGACCTCCGGCGGCGGGCTCAAGGAGGCCCTCGCCTGGCGCGATGGTCCCTACAAGACTTAGCGCGGGGGGCGCCCGATGGCCGGATGCCTAGCTGCCCCTAGGTCAAAGTCCCAGCCCAGACCGGGATACGCGGCCAGCGCCACCCAGTCGTTAATAGCTGCAGGACAACTGTCTGATTGATCGCACGGCATCGCGCCACTTCAGGCGGCGACACGTGTGGACCGGAGACTGTTGTGCGGCTATTCGCCGAATGTCACGCCTGCCAAGAGGTCATCCGCGGGCCCATGTACATCCACGACATGGTGGAGTCCGAGGTGGTCTTTGCCCCCGGCGAAGTGCCCCGCGTCGCGCGGCGTGGCGAGGTGCTCTCCGTCCAGCTTTGCCGCCATTGCGCCGATCAGGTTCGCAACGTCTTGCACCAGATCAAGCGGCAAGCCACTCAGCGACAGGCCGAGATCGCGTAGCAATCGGTTCGAGGATTCGACCGTCGCCCGCACCGATGGCTCTCAGCCGTCAGAACGCGAAGCCGCCACCGCTTCCACGGCGTTATCCCAGGCCTCCCGCGCCCCCGCCCACTTCGGCTCCAGCACGCACCGCAAGGTCTGCGCTTGCCCCGCGGCAAAGAGCTCCCCTTGCATCACCGCGTCCAGAATCGCCGCCAGCGTGCGTGGCTCCGCATCCTCCCGCATCCGCGACTCCGAGACATAGACCCGGTTCAGGTCAGCGTCCTCCGACCGCATCAGCATCTCCTCCGTCACGCCCCGGTGCCGCACCAGCGCGTACAGCACTCCCGTCAGCGGCGGCTCCGCATCGATACTCGGCGGCGGAATCTCCGGCGGCCACAGCCAATAGAACTCCTGCTGCCAGGCCTCCCGTGCTAGTCCTCCCAGTGACTCAACACCCGCGATCGGCTGCCAAAGCGCGACGTCATCGAGGCCGGCCAGGGTTTGGGTCAGCGCGCGGCGCGTCGCCATCAGGGCGTAGCCACGCGCTTCCAGTCGGGGGTTGGGCAAGTCGACCATGGTCGCCGCTTCCGGGCCCCTAGCGCGCTTCGCTGGCCGCGGGCAGCGGCAGGTCGATCTGGACTTGGTTCAGCTCCGCGATGATCTGCGCCTGGATCTCGACGGGCGGCTCCACCAGCGGCAAGCGCGGCGGCCCCACCTCAAAACCGATGTGGTTCAGCGCCCACTTCACGGGCGTGGGGTTCGACGTCAGGAACATGGCCTTCGTCACCGGCAGCAACTGCCGGTGCAGCCGCGACGCCTCCTCCACTCGGCCCGCCACGAAGGCGTCGACCATGGCGCGAATTTGCCCACCGACGAGGTGCGCCAGCACGCTGACCACGCCGTAGCCGCCCACGCTCATCAGCGGCAGCGTGTTCGCGTCGTCGCCACTCCAGACGCGGAATCCATCCGGCGCTCCGTCGATGATCTGCACCGCCAGCTCCAGATCGCCCGTCGCCTCTTTCGTGCCAACGATGTTCGCCAGGTCATGCGCCAGCCGCAGTTGCGTCTCCGCCGACATGTTGATGCCCGTGCGGCTAGGGATGTTGTAAAGGATGATCGGCACATCCACCGCCTCCGCCACTGCGCGGAAGTGCTGGTACATCCCCTCCTGCGACGGCTTGTTGTAATACGGCACGACCTGCAACAGCCCATCGACGCCGATCTCCTGCGCCCGCTCAGATGACTCCACCGCCGTCCGCGTGCTGTTCGAACCGGTTCCGGCGATGAGCACGCCACCGTGTTCGTGGCAGACCGGCAAGAGTTGTCCGAACAGTTCGCGCTCCTCCTCAAACTCCAGCGTGGGGGATTCCCCCGTCGTCCCCGCCAGCACCACGCCGTCGCTGCCGCAGTCGATGATCGCCGCGGCCAAGCGCTTGGCTTGTTCCAGGTCCACGGAACCATCCGCCCGCATGGGGGTAACCATCGCCGTCAAAATACGTCCGAGTTCCATCGTCGACCTCAATTCCATCTCCTGGATCCGTCGGGCAGAGCCGGTAGCGCAGCGACTAGAGCAAACCGTCGGCCTGCATCCACTCCACCATCTGCACCATATTCAACGCCGCACCCTTCACCAAGTTGTCGGTCACACACCAGAAGGCGAGCCCGTTGGGGTGCGACGCATCGCGGCGGGCGCGCCCCACAAAGACCGCGTCCTGGGCTGCGGAGTCTAGCGGAGTGGGATACCCCCCGTTGACCGGATCGTCGATCACGGTCAGCCCGTCCTGCGTGGACCAGAGCTCGCGGGCCTCGGCCGGGTCCAGGGGACGATCGAACTCCACGTGCACCGCCACGCCGTGCGAAATCAAGGTGGGGATCCGCACGCAGGTCGCGCTGACCGCCAGATCCGGCACATGGAGGATCTTGCGGCTCTCGTTGACCATCTTCGTCTCTTCTTTGGTGTAGCCATCCTCCAGGAAGACATCGACCTGGGGGATGGCGTTGAAGGCGATCTGCTTCGGGGCCTCCTTCACCGTCACGGGCTCGCCGGCGAGCACCGCCGCCGTCTGCTCGCGCAACTCCGCCATGGCCGCCGTGCCCGCACCCGACACCGATTGATAAGTGTCGGCCACGACCCGCTTCACTTCGCGATCGCGCATCAGCGGCCCCAGCGCCAGCACCAGCGGCACGGTGCTGCAATTCGGCGTCGCGATGATGCCCTTGTGGTCGCGCAGGTCCTCGCCGTTCAGCTCCGGCACGACCAGCGGCACGTCCGGGTCCATCCGCCAGGCCGAGGAATCGTCGAAGGCGATCGCGCCGCGATCACGGGCCACGGGACAGAGCTCTTGGGAAGCCTCGGTCGTGGCCGATATAAACGCGATGTCGGCGCCATCGAAGGCCTCGTGCGTCGTCTCTTGCACCGTGACGTCGCGACCTTGGAACCTAAGCATCCGGCCCGCCGAGCGCTTAGTCGCCAATGCCCGCAGTTCTGCGACGGGAAGCTGGCGTTCCTCCATCAGGCGCAGGAACTCCGCCCCCACGACACCGGTGGCCCCGACCAGGGCAACGGTCAACTCGCGTGGCATAGCTGGCTCTTTCCTTCTCTGGGCGGCTCGGCACCGCAGTACCAACGCAAGAACGCCGCCCGCAGGCGACGTTTTTACGGCTCCATAACGTGACGCTCAATCTACGGCCCGCTCCGCGCCTCGACAACAACGCCGCACACAGAGCGAGCCGAGATTGGTCACCGCATCCGCGGAACAGTCTGCTAGGACGCCGTCGGGTCCAGAACGCGACCCAAGAACAGGATCGTGTTGGTCTCCACGTCGCGGATCAGAAAGATGAAGGGCCGGTCGACGCTGAGCGTCACGGGGTCGGCGGGGGCCGACTCGTCGAAGGCCACGGCCGTGGCCGCCGCCGCCTCCGTACCCAGCTCGTCGACGGCGATGAACGCCTCATGCAGCACCTCGGAGATGAACAGCGCGGCCGACCCGGTGATGCCGGAGAAGTCGGCGCCGCCGCCGAAGGCCGTGGGCATTCCGAGATTCTTCAGCGCCTCGCTCAACGAGGCCGTGACCCGAAACTCGAACTTGGGGAGGCTGAAGAACACCGCCCGCGTTCCGAGCTGCCCCGACAGGTCGGCGAGATCCGCCGCCGTCAACGACGCTTCCACCTCCGCGAACACGCCGGCATCGGGCACCAGCACCACCATCGACAACTCGCCACCGATATAGGGCAGCTCGATCGCCTGATAGCCGGGACCTTCCGCGTAGGCGAAGTCCATATCCAGGCGCATGAACGGCGTCTGCACATCCGTCCCGTCCAAACGATGGAAGGCGTCGTCGCCGGCGGGGCTAAAGGGGACCGCCCAGGGGGCGTTGAAATAGACCGCGTTCGTCAAGACGAGACGGGTGGCGGGGCTCAGCACACCCACGGGGACAAGCATCGGGATACGGGCGTTGGTCTGATCGGAGACCCACTGATTGATCGCCTACCGCGCGCCTTCCGTGTCGCCCCCGTAGTCAACCAAGCGCACGCCGGCACCGTAGTTTCCGCCCAGCGTCTCCAAGAACGGCTGCTCCAGCGGCAACCCCTCCTGCGACCAGATCCGGTTCGCCGTCGCCAACTCCAGCGTCAGCGGACCATCGAACGTCTCGAACTCGCCCGGCCGCGACGCCAGCGCTTGCTCGATGGCGTTGAATCCGGCGTTCAGATCGCCGGCGAGATCGGCGTGGAGGACCGCGTCCATCTCCGTCGCGGTTTGGCCGCGCGCTCCCACCCGTGCCATGCCGAGCGCCACGGCGGCGCTGTAGGGAGAGAAGACCAGGTTCTCGCCTTCGACGGCGATCTCGCGATAGAGGTCCAACGAAAGCGCCGACACGGCCCGCGCCGCCGCAACACCGTCCGCGAGAGTCGCCTCCACCCTCGCCACGTCGACCGCAGCGACATCGCTGCTGCTTCCCCCATCGTCATCACCACCACAGGCCGCGACGACGAGGCCGAGGACGACCGGCAGAATCAGAATCCAGCGCGTCATAGCAACCCTCCGCTTCGATGCCATTGGTCCAACGACGAGGGATGCCCATCCGTTCCGCAGAATGAGCAAGAGAGGCTAACACTCAGCGCCGTAGCGAATGAGCTACTCAGATTGTAGCGCTATCGCCCTTGTCTCCATCCCCCATCCCACGAATCATGCCTGTATATTCCTTCGCAATAGAGAGTTGATGGCAATGCCACTGGAGCGTCGATCGGGGATGCTGGTCGCCGCCGCGACGGTCGCGGCTCTACTTGGGTTGCTCTTCACTCAGGTAATTGCGCAAGGCGGTACGGAACCTACGCGGCGACCTGAACCCGCAGCCACGGAGATCTTGTCCGACCTGCCTCATATCGGGGACGCAATCGATGCTGGGAAGGACGTCAACATCGTTGTTCCAACCCCGAACATCGCACCATCCACGCCTGTGATACACGGACCGTACCGTCTCATTCCGGACGGGTTCAAGGGAACCCTTTCAAGCGTTCCGCTGCCCGGCCTTCCAGCCGATCCCGGCCCCCGAGGTGACCTCGCAGAATTCGTGGTCAACTCCTCACTTTGGCTCACCCCTGGTGTTCTGCCAGAGGGGGTCGAGCCCGAAGCGCACCGGTTCTTGAGCGAAGGGAATGAGTTCTTCGTCGCGGCTTGGTACCCAATCGTGGGCTCTCAAGCCGAATTGCTGATCGCCCGTCAACGGCAGCTGTCCGATCCGATCGACTTCCCATTCAACTTCGGGTCGCGAAATCCATTCCAACTTGAGCTGATCGAACTTGACGGAGGTAGATACGGACTCGTGGTCTTTGAACGTCCGTTGGCCGCTGGTGCCGCGGCATCCTTGGATTTCGATTCACGCATCACTGGATATCGATACGTGCGAGTGCACGACCCTATTACGCGGGTTGAGACAATCGTCGAAGCCCTCGATGGAGCGCCAGATCTAACGCCGCAAGAGCTCATCAATCTAGTTGAAACCCTTGGATAGTCAGCTATGTTCACCCAGCGCTCCCGTCTTTTCGCTCCTCTTCTGCTCACTGCGATGTCACTCATAGTCACCGGCGCCTGGCTCGTCATCAGCAGCGAAGACGCAGAGGCCACCCATCGAGAACATCGGATCATCGTCGGCCTCTCGACGACAGATGCGGTGGTAACAACCTGGTATTTCCAGTCTCCTCACACAGACGCGAGTCTTGATCTCATCAAGACGTTCGGCGGTGATGCCGGATCAAACGTCTACTGGCAAAGCAACCATGTCGGCGGAACAACAGGCATTAGAGCTCAAGTACTCGCACCGCTCGGCAGCTGCAAACAGACTCGCGTGCAGGTTCGTGCGGGCGACGTCTCCAATATCGCCCTCGGCACCTACCGCTATACGCACGTGGATTACGCGCTCAGCCTCGGCACCACGTGGACTGCATCCGCCAACAACTCGTGGACCGTTCGCTTTGTCGGACGTGTGGCCAGTACGGATGCGCCAGGGTGCTCGACAGGAATCCACCTGCACCAGGGGAGCGTGGGTGGTGCGGCGGTCTTCGACAACGCTAGCCTCCCTTCTGTTGCCGCGACTCATGCGTACTACTGTCCAACGTCGGGCTGCAGAATCGCGCCGACAGGAGACATCGCAAACCGGTGGGTCCACAGATTTCAATGGTGAGAACCCGTTTCCTTAGCGCAGGTATCGCTCATAGAAGACGCCCAGCCTGATCCGGCTCAGGCTGGTTTTTTGACTCAGCGCTGACAAGCACTGTCGAACGCGGGACTGGGAAATCGCGAGTTTGTCAGCGATCTCGCGATTCAATTCTCCGAGCCAAACTCTCTCTAGCACCTGATGCTCGCGTGTGGTCAGTGCCTCACCGTTGCTGAGAACGATACGACCATCGCGGAGAGTCACGATTGGCACGGCTTCTTCCGAGTGATCGTGGCACTCCACGCAACGCCCCATCTCGATATCTCAAGCCCTCTATACTGGTATAAGAACACTTCCATATCTCCTGCGATAGGCGCTTCGTCAGTCCCAGCACTGCTCTCCGACGTGCGGTACAGAGATCGTTTCCGCCCGTCAGTCGATCAGCCCCAGGAGCCGGTCCAGCCCCACGACGATGCGATCCAAGCCGCCCGACTCCCGCACGGCCCGCACCACGCCCGGCATGAACGATTCCCGATTGATCGAGTCGTGGCGCAGTTTCAGGGTCTCTCCCGTGCCGCCGAAGATCACCTCTTGGTGGGCGACGAGCCCCGGCAGTCGCACAGAGTGCAAGGTCACGCCGCCGAATTCCGCGGCGCGCGCATTGGGCAGCGTCTCCCGATCCGCCACGTTGCGACGAAAGTCACTGCCGCGCGCTTTGCGCATCTCTTCCGCCGTCGTCATCGCGGTTCCGGATGGTGCGTCGACCTTGCCGTCGTGGTGCTGCTCGATCACCTCCACCGACTCAAAGTGCGGCGCCGCCACGCGGGCCAGGTGCATCATCATCACCGCCCCCAATGCGAAGTTGGAGGCGATCACGCCGCCCACGCCGGCCTCGGCGCTGGCCGCCACCATCTCTTCCACGAACGGCGTCGCCAATCCGGATGTCCCCACCACGGGACGGATGCCGCTCGCGATCGCCGTGGGCAGCAACGCCTCCGTCCAGACCGCATTGGTGAAGTCCACGACGACATCGGCCTTGAGCACGTCCAGGTCATCCAGGCTGCGCAGCAGCGGGACCTCCGAACCGTCGGGCAGCGTGCAGTGATCCGCCTCTGCCAGGCCGTCCAGGACACCCACCACGGCCATGTCTCCGGTTGCGGTGATCGCCGCCAGCACGTGGTCACCCATATTGCCGCTGCCACTGACCGCGACGCGAAGAGAAGGCATGGGAATCTCCTGGCCTAGCGCCACCCCTGGGCGGTCTGCATCCCGCCGCCCCTCTCATGGAGCGGCAAAGAAACGGGGCCACCTTTCGGTGGCCCCGCAAGACTAGTCGCTCTCCCCGCAGGGGAGGAGTTCTCGCCTTATCTCGGTGCTCCGAAATCGGAGCGGGGTGGCGGCGGGGGCGCGGGAGGCCCATCGCCGCTGCTGTCGTTCGGGGTGCGGCGCAGCCCGACACGGGCCAAGACACCACCGCGACGGTTGCGTCCGTCATTGGAGCTCGGTTGCTTCTCGGGGCGCTCTTGTCGCTCCCCGCGCGGCTGGCTGCCACCGCCACCGCTGCCGCTGCCGCCACTGCTGCCGCTGCCTTCCCCGGAGCCACCCCCGGTTCGACGCCGGCGACGGCGCCGGCGACGAGGTCCGGTGCTCTCACCACTGGCACTATCGCCAGCCCCATCACCTTCGCCATCCCGGCGTCGTTCGGCGGGACGATCGCGGCTCGCGGTACTGCGATCGCCATCACTGGCATCATCTCGATCAGCGCTAGCGGCTTCGCGGTCGCCCGTATCGCCACCACTCGGCTCGTCTTTACTACTGGTCTCGGCGCGCGCATCGTCGCCACTACGTTCCGCACGAGCGGGCTCGCGACGCGGAGCGTCGCTTTCAGAGCCGGCCTCCTGCTTCACGGCGTCTCCATCGCTGGAGCGTGCCTCGCTGCTGGGTTCGCTGCTGGGTTCATCGGACGGCTCTTCGCGGCGCGGACGCCGGTCGTCGCGGCGTCCGCGTCGACGGCCTTCGTCGCGCGGCCGGTCATCGCGACCACCGCGGTCGTCACGCCGTCCGCGACCACCACCTGAGTCACCAGAGCCCCCACCGGACGGCGCTTCGCCTTCGCCTTCAGCCAGCAGTGCCTTGCGGGAGGCGTTGATCCGGCCCATGCCATCGATCTCGGTGATCTTGACCTTGACCGCGTCGCCCACCTTGACGATGTCTTCCACCGCTCCCACGCGGTAGTGCGCCAGCTCAGAGATGTGCACCAGGGCATCCTTGCCCGGCAGAATCTCCACGAAGGCGCCGAAGCTGAGAATCCGCACGACCTTGCCGTCGTAAATCTCGCCGGGCTCGACCTCCTTGGTCAGGGCCCGGATCTGATCGGTCGCGATCTTCGCGCCGTTCTGATCCGTGGCCATGACGAAGATGGTGCCATCGTTCTCAATGTTGACGCTGGCGCCGCTATCTTCCTCAATCTGGCGGATGGTCTTGCCGCCGGGCCCAATAATCAGCCCGATCTTCTCCTGGTCGATCACGATCTTGTACATGCGCGGCGCGTGCTCGGCCAGCTCCTCGCGGGGCTCGCGGATGCAGTCCAGCATCACATCCATGATCTCCAGGCGAGCATCGCGCGCTTGCTGCAGCGCCTCACCCATGACCTCCAGCTCAATGCCGCGGACCTTGATGTCCATCTGCAGCGCGGTGACGCCATCCTTGGAGCCCGCCACCTTGAAGTCCATGTCGCCCAAGTGGTCTTCCAAACCGGCGATGTCGGTCAGCACGGCGTGGTTGTCTTCGCCCTTGATCAGCCCCATGGCAATCCCGGCGATGGGCTGCTTCAACGGCACCCCGGCGTCCATCATGGAGAGGACGGCGGCGCAGACGCTGGCCATGGAGGTACTGCCGTTCGACGACAGAACCTCGGAGACCAGACGAATCGTGTAGGGGAAGTCTTCGAAGTCGGGCAGGATCGCGGCGAGCGCTCGCTCACCCAGCATCCCATGCCCAATCTCGCGGCGCCCGGTGGAGCCGATCCGGCCCGTCTCTCCCACCGACCAAGGCGGGAAGTTGTAGTGGTGCATGAAGCGCTTGCTGTCTTCCGGCGTCAGGTCATCCAGGCGCTGGGCCATGGAGGATCCGGCGAGGGTCGTCAGGTTCAGCACCTGGGTCTCGCCACGCTGGAAGAGGCCGGAGCCATGCGTGCGGGGAATCATGCCCACCTCGGCGCTCAACGGCCGCAGGTCGGTCGTCTTGCGGCCATCGGGGCGGGCGCCCTTCTCCAAGATGTTCTCCCGCACGATACGTTTCTCGATGGCATCGAAGGCGTCGGCGAGCTTCTCGGAGTCATCGTCCTCGGCATCGACCAGCAGGCCCTTGCGGATGGCGTTGCGCTTGTCGTCTCGCTCGGCCTTGGTCAAGCCAGACTCGGGCGAGAGCGCAGCGGCCAAGTCGTCGCCGATCTCGCTCTCCGCCTTGGCGGCGGCATCCGCGTCAATCTCCTTGGCGGCGTAGGCCCGCTTCTCCTTGCCCAAATCCTTCTGCATCTGCTCTTGCAGCTCTACGATCTTGCTGATCGCTTCCTGGCCCAGCGCCATCGCATCGATCAAGAGCTGCTCGGGCACCTCGGAGGCCTCGGCCTCCACCATCATGATCGCGTCGGACGTCCCCGCGACCACCAAGTTCAGTTTGCTCTCTTTGAGCTGCTCGAAGGTGGGCTGAAGAATCAGCTCGTCGTCGACGCAGCCGATCCGCACGGAGCCCACGGGGCCGTCGAACGGCACATCGGAGATCGTCAGCGCGGCGCTGGCGGCGATGGTGCCCAGGGTGTCGGGCGGGTTCTCCATGTCGGCGGAGAGGATCGTGAGCACGATCTGGGTATCGTCCATGTAGCCCTTGGGGAACAAGGGCCGCAACGGCCGGTCCGTCAACCGGGCGGAGAGAACCGCTGTCGTGGTGGGACGCCCTTCGCGCCGAAAGAACGAACCGGGGATCCGGCCCGCGGCGTAGAGCCGCTCTTCAAATTCCACCGAAAGCGGGAAGAAATCGATCCCCCGTCGCGGGCTGCTCGCCGTCACGACGCCCAACAGCATCGTGTCGCCGTATCGCAGCGTCACCGCGCCCCCGGCCTGCTGGGCCAACTCCCCGGTCTCCAAGACCAAAGGCTTGCCCGCCAGTTCCACTTCATATCGACTTGCGCTCATACTGACCTTCCTTGCGCACACCGGTCTTCCGGTCCATGCGCCGAATAGAGGCTCCGCTCCGGAACCCCGTCGTCAGGCTCGCTCCTAGCGACGCCTGGCGTGCCACCATCTGGGGTGGCGCTGGTTGTTGATCCCGCGATGCCAGCCGCGAGCGACATTGGCCGCCGACAACATGGCTGCTGGGATGTTCTCTGCCGGGCGGGCGGGAATCGCACTTGCTTTCTACGACTCAGTCTTCCGCGATCCAGTCTGTCCCTGCCGAGCTTCCAGCGTGACCTTCGAGTGCGACGGCTTGTCTCTACCGACTCAGCCGCTCTCGCCCCAAACCTCACGCCTGCCGGGATCGCTCCCTGGCGATCCTCTCCATTCCCAGCCGCATCCGGGCGGCCGAGTCTGTTCCACTTATCGTCCGGCCTCGCCTAGCAATGCCGGTACTGCCATACGTCCCACACGAAATGCCCGGCGCCGGGCCTTCCGGCCCTTAAAGCGCACGGCCCCCGCTACCTGCGGAGGCCGAGACTGGCAATCAACGTGCGATAGCGCTGCACGTCTTCCTTATTCAGGAAGGCAAGCAACCGACGCCGACGCCCCACCAGTTTCATGAGGGAGCGCCGCGATTGGTAGTCGTGCCGGTTCACTTTGAGATGCTCTGTCATCTGCAGGATCCGCTCCGTCAGAGCCGCGACCTGGACTTCCGGCGAGCCGGTGTCCGTCTCATGGGCGCGATACTGTGCGGCGATCTCCGCCTTCTTCTCTTTAGTGAGCATAGAGTTCGATAGAGCCTTCTGAACCGCTACAGCATGCTGACCTGCATTGATGAGCCAGCGTGCTCTTCCCTGTGCTGTGAAGCACGTACCGCGGCAGACCATAACAGGGTCCGCTCTGCGCTACCCGAGCAATGTAACACAGCAGCCTCCGCGGTCCATAGGGGATCGACCAGGAAGAGCGCTGGCGAACACACTCTTTTCACATGCGCCGTTTCCATGCGCTACCGAGCGGGCGCGCCGCGTGGCACAATCTGGGAGCGGGCAGCATGACTCCAGGGATCGCGAAGCGGCATGACGACACGCCATGAATAGCAAACCAGCCATCGTCGTCCGGGCGCGACTCAACCCGGAGGTCATGGAGAAGTTCGAGCTCTGGCACCGCGAGACCCACATGCCCCACATCATGGCGATCCCCGGCATCGTCGCCGCGCGGCGGATCCGGCACCCCCGGGAGATCCCCGGCACGCATCAGATGGAGTTCGAGTTGGAAGATGAGCAGGCCATCCAACGCGTCATGGGCTCCGCCGAAGCCCAGATCGCTCAGCGCGATTGGACCGAGTGGGCGAAGGACATGCAAGAGCTCAGCGTGGAACTCTACGCGGCGCTGGGCCCACTGGCCCAATATCACCTCGACAATTAGATCCGGACCGCTAAACCCGGACCGTTACACCCGGATAACTCAGGCACGCGCGCATACCTTCGCGCCTCTAGCGCAGCCGCACGGCGGTCCCGTAGGCGACAACCTCGGACGCGCCGCCGGTGATCGACGACGTCGCCATCCGGAGTGCCACGATGGCGTCCGCCCCCTGCGCCTCCGCCTCCGCTTGCATCCGTTCCATCGCCTGCGCCCGCGTTTCCGAAAGCAGCTTCTGATAGGCGCCAATCTCCCCGCCAACGAGGTTCTTCAACCCCGCCGTAATATCGCGGCCCACGTGGCGGGCGCGGACCGCATTGCCCATCACCAGTCCCACGGTCTCACTGATCTCACGCCCGGGGATGTCATCGGAGGTCACCATCAGCATTGGCATTGGCCGCTCCTGTCTGAGCTCGGCACCCTCACTGTCCCGCGGCTTCGAAATCCCGCGCTAGGAACTCCGGGCGCCCCCACCACGGTAGCGCGTCTCGACCGCCCGCCTGTCTCGCCACCACCAAGCCGCCGCCAAACCCGCCCCCGCCACAATCCCACCCGCTACCGCGTCCAGGACGTAGTGGTTCCCGGTCATGATCACGGCAAAGAACTGCCCGACCGGCAAGAGCACCGCTACGAGGACGATCGGATATCTCGCCCAGCCGGAAGCTGGCCGGGCCAGCCAGAGCCCGATGCCGATCAACAGCGCCCAGCCGAAGTGCAGGCTGGGCAGCGCCGCGTAGGGATTCACGAACGGCCCCACCTCCTGCGCCTGATAGTTGGCCGTGGCATACAGCGCCATTGTGTCGACGAAGCCGGCATCGGGCAGCAAGCGCGGCGGCGTCACCGGAAGCAGGAAGTACATCAGCAGCGCCACCACCGCCGACACGACGAAAGCGTTGCGGATCAGTGCGTAGACGGCGCGCCGCCGCCAGTACAGCACCACGGCAACGCCGACGATGACCGGCATGTGCGACCAAAAGTAGATGCCGTTGAAGAGGTCGATCAGAAAGCGCGAAGAGAGAATCCAGGCCTGCATCGCCGGCTCCCAGAACAGGCCCAGCGAGCCCTCTAGATCGATCAGCCCCACAGCCCGCGATGTCGCCTCGTCGACGCGGTCGACGACACTGCCGCGGATCAGGAAATAGATGAAACCGGCGACCACCGCGATCGCCGCCTCCGCCGCGAACCCGCGCAGACCGCTGCGCACTGCGACGGGCAGGCGCGCCCGCCAGGCACTGGTTCGCCCCGGGGACCCATCCGCGTCACGGATCGGCCGATCGAGTGGCACATCCAGGGATTTATCCAATGACATGGTCCTCACCGTATCGCGGTGCTCCGCCCCCAGCCAGATCGCGATCTGGCCGGCCTTGGCGCTGGACCCACAGCACCCGTCTGAGGCGATCCACGAAACAGCACCCGCGCAGTGATAACATCGGCGCCGGTCGTCCAGGTCTATCCCTGCCAACCACTATCACTCAGAGAACCCCCTACGCATCGCAAGGACATCCCGCATGGAGATCACCACTTCCACCGCCGCCCTCGCCGAGAGCGACGCGGCCAGCTTGATTGTCTTCGTTCCCCAGGTCGATGCGCCGACGGCCTCTGGTCCGGCCAAGGTCATCGACGACGCCCTGGACGGCGCCCTCTCCACGCTCGCCGCTGATGGTGAGCTGAGCGGCAAGCGGGGACAGATCGTGGTCCTGCACCCCCTCGGTAAGATTCCCGCCAAACGCGTGCTCGTGGTGGGCTTGGGCGCACCCGCCAAGCTCGATGCCGATGTGGTGCGCAACGCTGCCGCCAGCGCCGCACGGCGGGCGCGGGGGCTGGGAACCGGCGGCCTCGCCGTCGCCGTCGCCGCCGACCCGATCGGTGTGGAGGAAGTGGCGCAGGCCGTCGCCGAAGGCGTCGTGATGGGCCTCTACCGCTTCGACCGCCACTTCTCGCCCTCTGACGATCGCCAGGATGTGACCGCCGTCACTCTTCACGGCGACGATGCCGCCGCCCTTGAGCGGGGCACGGAAGTGGGCACCATCCTGGCCGAAGCCGCCAATTTCTGCCGCGATCTGGCCAACGAGCCCAGCAATATTCTCACCCCCACCGAACTCGCCGCGCGCGCCAGTCAATGGGCCAGCGAGTGCGGGGTGGAGATCGAAATCCTCGAAGAAGGGGAGGCGGCGGAGCTCGGAATGGGCTCCTTCCTGGGCGTCGCCAAGGGATCGAACGAGCCGGCGAAGTTCATCGTCATGCGCTATCGCGGCGGCAAGGATGAGGCGCCGATCGGCCTCGTCGGCAAGGGCATCACTTTCGACACGGGCGGCATCTCGATCAAGCCCGCCGCCAACATGGAAGCGATGAAGCAGGATATGAGCGGGGCGGCCGCCGTCATCTCCGCCATCGGAGCCATCGCCCGCCTTCAACTTCCCGTCAACGTCACGGCCATCGCTCCGGCGACGGAGAACATGCCGGGCGGCAGTGCCATTAAACCCGGCGATGTGCTCAAGGCGATGAACGGCAAGACGATCGAGGTGATCAACACCGACGCCGAAGGCCGCCTGATCCTGGCCGACGCCTTGGCCTACGCGAACACACTGGGCCTGACGCCCCTGATCGATGTCGCCACGCTGACGGGGGCCTGCTCGGTGGCACTGGGCAATGTGGCCACCGGAATCATGACCAACGACGACGCACTCGCTGAAGAAGTCATCGCCGCTGGGAAACGCGGTGGCGAGAAGCTTTGGCAGCTTCCCATGTACGAAGAGTACGAAGAGCAGATCAAGAGCAACGTCGCCGACGTCAAGAACACCGGCGGTCGCATGGCCGGAGCACAGACGGCCGCCAAGCTGCTCGCGATGTTCGCGGAGGACACTCCCTGGGCGCACCTCGATATGGCCGGCACGGACGACGCCGACAAGACCAGCGGCATCCTGGTCAAAGGCGCGACGGGCATTCCGGTCCGCACCCTCGTCAACTTCGTCCGGGCGCGCGCCGGCGCCTAGCGGCGGCGGCGAAGCGGCACCGCGGCTGCAGCACCAAACACGGATTGGGGACCCCATGGCCGACGAGCAATTGACCGACCTGCCCGCGGAGGAAGAGGCCACGCTGCGTGAGCAGTACTGCCAAGAGATGTGGGATCTGGCCAATAAGTTCAAGCAGGAGCGTGGCTACGAACTCGCGAACGCGGACATGACCGTGGACGACTTCGTCAACATGCGCCTCAAGTTCGGCAAGTTCTACTGCCCCTGCCAGCCCTCCAACACGGACGATACCGTCTGCGTCTGTCCACCCGTGCTCAACGGGATGGTCGACTTCGAGGGCGCCTGCTTCTGCAATTTCTTCGTACTGCCCGAAGGGAAAACCTCTCTCAAAGAGGAGATCTTCAACGAATAAGTGTAACGGCTCACCACATGAATCTTCACGCCCTGCAGATGCAAGGGCTCTAGGTCCGGAACTCGGCGCGGGCATCCCGGGAGGCGCTTAGCCGCGCAGCATGTCCGCAATCCGATTCAGGATCTCCTGCGCCACGCCGTACTTGTGCAGCAGGGGAAGCTGCTCATTGCCGCCGTCGCGGCTCAGTATCGTGACGCGGTTCGTCTCCGTGCCGAAGCCGGAATCGTCCGCGGAGACATCGTTGGCGACGATGAAGTCCAGGTTCTTCCGCTCCAGCTTCTTCCGCGCGTTGGCCTGCAACGACTCCGTCTCCGCCGCAAATCCCACTCGGACCAGTTTGCCGTCCACCCCGGCCAGGATGTCCTCCGTCTGCTCCAACTCCAGGTGCATCCCGGAGTCTCCGTCTTTCTTCAGCTTCTGATCGGCCACGATCTTGGGCCGATAGTCGGCGACGGCCGCAGCCATGATCAGAGCGTCGGTCCCCGGAGCCCGCTCATCGACTGCCTGTTTCATCTCGGCGGCGCTTGCCACCCGGCGAATGACAATTCCGAATAGCCCCGGGGGTGGCTCTTGGGTTGTGACGAGCGTGACGGCGGCGCCACGATCGCGGGCGGCTTCGGCGATGGCGACACCCATCTTGCCGGTCGAGTGGTTGCCCACATAGCGAACGGGATCAATCGCCTCGCGCGTCCCCCCCGCCGTGACCACGACATGCTTGCTGCGCAGGTCACCGACGCGCCGGCCCAATACCGCGCGGGTCGCGCCCGCCACCTCCGCCGGCTCGATCATCCGCCCCAGCCCTTCGCGCCCGCTGGCGAGTTTGCCCCGTACGGGCCCGGCGACGAGGACGCCGCGCGCGCGCAAGGCTTCCAGGTTCTGCTGGACGGCGGGGTGCGCAAACATCTGCCCGTCCATCGCCGGGGCCACGGCGAGGGGAGCCACGCTGGCCAGAGCGGTGAGGGTCAGCATGTTGTCACCGATGCCGTTGGCGAGTTTCGACAACGTCGTGGCGCTGGCCGGTGCCACCACCAAGGCGTCGGCACGATGCCCCATCTCCACGTGCATTTCTGGCAGCATGTCCGTCGCCCACATATCCACGACCACGTCGCCGGAGACGAGATTGCGAAAGGTGTACGCGGGCGCGAACCGATCGGCGTTGGGGGTCAGTGTCACATCCACGGTGGCTCCCTGGTCCTCCAAGCGTCGGGCGATTTCGAAAGCCTTATAGGCCGCGATCGACCCGCTCACGCCAAGCACGATGCGTTTGTCCACCAGCGCTCGGGCGGTCAAACGGCTGGCCTCTTCCGCCATGTCCAAGGGGGAATCCGCGTCGGTCACATCGCGCCTCCTAGGGCGTCCCTTCCGCATTCAAGCTGTAGAGAAGTTGGAGGCCCTCTAGCGTCAGATCCCCGTCCAGAACGTCCACGGCGGTCGTCTCCTTGGCGATGCGGGCGAACCAACCGCCGGTGCCAATCACCTTGCCACCACCCAACTCCGTCTTAAATCTCCCAATGAGTCCTTCCACCAGCCCTACGTATCCGAAAATCAGCCCCGACTGCACCGAGGTCACGGTATCGGTACCGATAGCGGCCGGGGGCCGTTCGAGGTCGATCTTGGGCAACCGCGCGGCGCGGTCGAACAGCGCTTCGGCGGCAATGCCGATCCCGGGAGCGATCGCCCCACCCAGGTAATTCCCGTGTTCATCGATGGCATCAAACACCGTGCCGGTGCCAAAGTCGACGACGATCAAAGGGCCGGGGCCATAGCGATCCAGGGCCGCCGCGGCGTCACAGATGCGATCGGGCCCCACCTCGGATGGCCGGTCGTACTGGATCGGCGGCACGCCCCGCAGCGCCGGCCCCACCACGATCGGTTCCACCTGGAAAAAGCGACGACAGACGCTCTGGAAAATCGGCTGCAGCGGCGGGACGACACACGAGAGAATCGCGCCGTCGATCGTGGTCGGATCGACCGCCTCCGTGCGCAAGAGCGAGGCCAGGAGGATGCCGTACTCGTCGGCGAGACGGTCGTGGTCCGTGGCCAATCGCCACGTGGGCCCCAACTCGCGGTCCGCGAAGATCCCTGCGTGGATGGTCGTGTTGCCGATGTCGAGCGCGAGAAGCATCGTGACCTCATGCTAGCGAGACCGGGGCGGCGCGGTGGATCCGCCGTAAACCAGTCGAGTCCGCCTCATTCCGGCCAGCGGCGGAAGCGTAGAACAGCCCGCCCACTCTGTGTAGTGCCCGGGAGGCTCGGGCGAGACAAGGAGCCCAGACCGGGGCAGGACGGCTGAGCAACGCCGTCTGTCGCTCTGGTCGCATACCGAGTGGAGCAGACATTATCCGTTCGCCCTTGACAAACTACCTGCGCCACGAAAATTCGCAATCGGATCCCGGAGGCCCCTTGCCACGAAGTGGGACCACGCGTATTCTCGCACGCAGTCGCCAAGGGGCTGACCAGGGTGAATACGCAGTATTCAAAGAGAAACGGACCATCTCCCTCATCCCTGAAGATTCGCTCACTGGAGGTCGTGGGGCCGTCCCGGTGGGTGGTGTCTCACGTGGGGGAAGCCAGCACAAGGACCGGCCCGCGCATGGCCAACGGCGCCAGCGACTCCGCACCCGGACGTAGCGACCGGCCCACCTCCCCAGCGGCGACTTGGCGGCGCACCCTGGACCGCCTGCGCCGGGTCGTTCCCGGCCCATCCTTCGAGACCTACCTCTCCAGCTCCTATGCCATTGGCATGAACGGTGGAGTCCTCCAGATCGGCGTCGTCAGCGACTTCGCCCGGGAGGCCTTGCGAACCCAGTTTTATCCGGTGGTTTCCGAGGCGCTCACCGCCGTGGCAGGCCGACGCCTGGAGTTCGACTTTATCGTCCGCCCCAAGCCGACCGCCGAGGCTTCCACGCCGGCCCGGGTGCTGGACAACGCTCAGCGCGCGTCGGTGCCGCGATCACGCCCCGTCTTGGCGTCGCGGTACACGTTCGACACGTTCATCGTGGGGCGCAGTAACCGCCTCGCCCACGCCGGCGCGGTCGCGGTGGCGGAACACCCCGGCGAGGCCTATAACCCGCTCTATATCTACGGCGGCACGGGGCTGGGCAAAACCCATCTCCTGCAAGCGATCGCGCACATGGTGGCGCCCCAGAGCGACACGGTATACGTCTCGGCCGAGACGTATACCAACGAGTTTGTGACCGCCCTCCGCGAACGATCCATGGAACAGTTCCGCGAGAAATACCGCAATGTGGATGTCTTGATCATCGACGACATCCAGTTCATCAGCCGTGGTGAGCAAACTCAGGAAGAGTTCTTCCACACGTTCGATGCCCTCATCCAGCGGGGCAAGCAGATCGTGATGACGAGCGATGTCTCACCCAAGCTGCTGACCCTGCTGGAGGAACGGCTGCGGTCCCGCTTCGAGTGGGGTCTCATCGTCGACATCGCAGCGCCGGATGTGGAAACGCGGCTGGCCATCCTTCGCGCCAAGGCGGAGCGTGAGCAGATTGGGGTACCGGAAGAGGTGTTGCTGCTCACCGCCCACCGCGTTCAGGACAACATCCGACAGTTGGAGGGGGCGCTCAACCGCATTGCGGCCTTGGCACGCCTCTACAAACAACCGATCACGCGCGAACTCGCCGCGGAAGCGCTGAACGCCATCACCTCGACGCCGCGCGCTTCGGTCCCGATGCCATCCGTGATCCTGGATGCGGTGGCGCTTGTCACCGGCGTCCCCGTCGACGCGATCGCCAGCAAGCGGCGCGAGAAACAGGTCGCCTACGCTCGCCACTTGACGATGTACCTTCTGCGCGACCTGGCACACCAGTCCTACGCGCAAATCGGACGGCTCCTTGGCGGGCGCGACCATACGACCGTCCTGCACGGCTTCCGGCGCATCGAGGGGCTCCTCGAGAAAGACGCAGACGTGCGCCGCGATCTGATGGAGATCCGCGCCGCGATCGCATCTCGCTAACCGCATCCCGCGCTTCCCGAATGTGCAGAACCGCGCCCCTAGTCGTGGACAGTCGCGCATATCCGGGGAAAACTCCTACGCTGGACCGGGACACACACGATCCCAGGGAGCGCGCCATCGGGATCACCACTACGTATGCACAATCTCCCACCGCGCCTGCGCCGCTATGCTCATCAGGTCGGGGACGATAAGCCGTCAACCCCCATCTGGGACCGATCCCCAATCCTCACTATCCCAGAAACCCACCGCTCTACGATGACGGCAACTAGTCCCTCTATTTCTCTTTTAATTTTGTCTCGTTCTACTTGGTCGGGGGATAAGTCCCGGACCGATACACTGAGAACATGATCGACCAGATTGTCGTGAAGTTGGATGCGGGAGATGGAGGGGCGGGCGCCGTCTCGTTTCACCGTGAGAAGTTTGTCCAAGAGGGCGGACCGGACGGCGGCACGGGTGGTCGCGGCGGGCACATCATTGCCGTCGCCTCACACCAACTCAACACGCTGGCCCGTTACCGACGGCAACACATCCTCCGTGCCCAGAAGGGCCAGCGCGGTGACACCAATAACCGTCGCGGCCGCGACGGCGAGGATCTGATCCTAGAAGTCCCCGTTGGAACCATCATCACGCAGCTCAAGGCGGATGGATCTGATGCAGAGGTTCTTGCGGATTTCGCTAGCGAGGGCCAGGGTGCGGTGATCGCGCGCGGCGGTCGTGGCGGCTGGGGAAATACCCATTTCAAGAGCTCGACCAATCGGGCCCCGCGCGTTGCGCAGCGGGGCCAAGCCGGGCACAGCGTGGAATGCCGCTTCGAGTTGCGTCTGATCGCGGATATCGGCATCGTGGGCATCCCCAACGCGGGAAAGTCGACATTGATGGGGCAACTCAGCGCCGCCAGCCCCCGGGTGGGTGCGTACCCCTTCACAACGCTCGAGCCGCATCTGGGCGTGGTGCGTGCGGGCTGGGAGGAGTTCGTTGTTGCGGACCTTCCGGGGCTGATCGAAGGTGCGGCCGAAGGGGCAGGGCTGGGGCACGAATTTCTCCGCCACACCAATCGCACCCGATTGCTGATCCACTTGGTCGACGGAGCGAGGGACGATCCGCTGCGGGCGTATGAGCTGATCAACGAAGAGCTCGTGGCATACAGCCCAGAGTTGGGGGCGAAGCCCCAGATCGTTGCCATTAACAAACTCGATACTGACGATGTCCAGCTTCTCCGCGTTGATATCGATGAAGCCTTCCGGGCGCGTGGCGTGGAACCGGTCTACCTCTCCGCGCTGACCGGCGAGGGCGTTGGCGAGATCGTTGATCTCTGTACCCAGAAGCTGAAGGAGGCGAGCGAGGCTGAAGAGCTCATCCGCCAGAAGGTCAAGCATGGGCCCGTGGTGATCACGCCCCGCCCCGACAGCCGTCGCTTCGATGTCGTGCGGTTGACCGATGGCTCCTACCGCGTCAAGGGGCGGCAGGCCGAGACATTCATCGAGATGATGGACGTGGAGGACGAAGCGGCGATGGAGGAGGTCTATCGCTGGCTGGATCGGCGGGGGGTGGCGGGGGCGTTGCGCAAAGCTGGGCTCGATACCGGCGACACGGTCCGTGTGGGTCCGGCGCATTGGGAGTGGGATGCATGACGTCGGGCAAGGTGCGCCTCGGTGTCCTGGGCGGGACCTTCGACCCGATCCATATGGCGCATTTCCGAGCTGCCCGCGCTGCCCGCGCCGCGCTGCGCCTCGACAAGATCCTCTTCATCCCTGCCGGTGACCCCTGGCGTAAGCGCGACCGCCGCGTGACATCGGCAACACATCGTCTGGCGATGGTGCGCGCGGCGGTGGATGCCTGCGGCGAGCCCGGCTTCGCCGTCTCCGACATCGAGGTGCGGCGTCAAGGCGCGACGTACACGAGCGACACTCTGCGCGAGCTTCGCGAGCAGGACAACGTCGCCGTGTGGTTCATTCTCGGCGCGGACGCGCTCCTCGACCTGCCGCGCTGGCATGAGCCCGGCACCATCGTTCAGCTAGCGCGCTTGGCGGTTGTGCCGCGGAAGGGTCCCCCGGTGGATATGGCAGCGCTCGAAGCGCTGATCCCGGGGATCGCCGCCGCTGTCGAGCCCGTGGCGATGGAGCCGGTCGATCTCAGCGCGACGGAGTTGCGCGCCAGCCTTCAGGATCTGGGACAAGAGGCGATCGACGAGCGAGTGCCGCCGGGGGCGCGTGAGTACATCGTTGAACACAAGCTGTACCGGCTCCCGTAGCGCCGCATACTAGTCAGGCGTCTCGCCGTCCCGGAGGTCAAGCGTGTCCTCGTCGTAGTACTCCTTGCGGAGAAGAAGCGAGAGGCGAGGGCCAGGCGGCCAGAGGAAGGGGCGCAAGGCGAGAGTCTGGATCCAAGCAAAGCCGGCGGCGCGGCCCAGGTGGCCAACCTCCGCGAAGGTGCGCAGCCGGACAGTGCGCCCGCCGTAGCCCAGGAGACGCTTCCAGATGGCGTTGACGCGGGCGGAGCGCGAGGGGGCGACTTCCCAGAGCACGAGGACGCCATTGTGGGTGAGGACCCGCCAGGCTTCGGTCAGGAACGCGGCTAACTCGGCATCAGTCCAACGCCGGATTTGATGTCCGCAGATGAGGACCGTGAAGTGCGACGGCGGGAAGGGGAGGCGACCGCCCACGGCCTGAATGTCTTCCATCCCCGCGCGCTCACCCACCGAAACGGGTGGCTGCACCATCGGTACGCGACTGTCGAGCAGGGCGGCGATGGCGGCACTGCCCGCGCCGAGTGTGAGGACACGGTCCTGGTGGCGCAGCGGCAGCATTCCGGGCAGTAAGAAGGCAGCGCTGTCCTCCGCGGCGACGCGCGGGAGCCCTTGCCACCAGCCGTGCAGAGCTGCGGGGATGGCGTCGGTGAGCCGCAAGGGTGCAGGCTGCAACGACGAGCGACGAATCCGTGGAGTCGGCTCCGAAGGCCCGGTCATTCCGCTGGTTCGGTCATGGCGTCCCCGGCGACCGCCTGCTGGCCGCTCCGGTTCAGCCTAGTCGTCGAGCTACCGGGGGACGACTGCTTCGGCGTTGGTCCCGCGGCTGGGGCGGCGGAAGTGGGCTGCATGGAGAACGACAAGCGGATCTGAGCATCGCGGGCGGCGGCCCAGTCCGCCATCGACGCCAGCTCCGGTAGCAGGACAGCAAGCTGGCCGAAGCCATCCAGCAATGCGGCGGTCTCCTGATCGTCCTGCAGTGCGGACAGGGTCGCCCGCAGGGTGCCGGCGAGCGGCGCGGCGGACTGCCAGGCCGCCTCGAGGTTGGCGAGGTCCTCGGCATCGGTGACGTCGCGATCGTAGAACGTCATCAAGGGTGTCACGTCGATATCGTGGTGCTGCCGCAGCCGACGCACGAAGCGGGTGAGCTGGTGCTGAGATCCGAACGGTTCGGCGTAGCCGAAAGAGAGCAGCGCGAGGAGATCGATCGTCTCCACGCTGAAGACGAAAGGACCAGATGCGCCGTCATCCGATCCAGCAGCGGAGTTAGTGGCGTCGGACTCGACGATGATGTGAGCCACAGATCTGTCCTTCGCTGTCCCGGAATTGCACAGCCAGAGCGGCGCTGTTCCTGGCGGCAAGGCCGGACCGGCTCGCCCCGTCCGCGAGGACAGGCCCTCTAAACGTCGAGGTTGACGACTTCGCTGGCGTGGCTCTCAATGAATTTGCGCCGCGCCGCGACATCGTCACCCATGAGCTTGGTGAAGATGTCGTCGGCCTCGTGGTCGAGGGTGGCGAGATCGTTGTCGACCTCCACCTTGAGCAAGGTCCGGACATCCGGGTCCATCGTGGTGTCCCAAAGTTGGTCGGCGTTCATCTCGCCCAGGCCCTTGTAGCGCTGAAGCGAGTATTTGGCGCCGTCCTTTTGCTTCCCCACCCAACGCTCCAACTCGGCGTCACTGAAGAGCCAGGTCGCCGTCTTGCCAGACTGGACGCGATAGAGCGGCGGCTGGGCGATATAGAGGAAGCCCCGGTCGATCAACTGCGGCATGTAGCGGAAGAAGAACGTCAGCAGCAGGGTGCGGATGTGCGCGCCGTCGACATCGGCGTCGGTCATGATGATGACTTTGTGATAGCGGACCTTGTCGACTTCAAACTCATCGCCGATGCCGGCCCCGAGCGCCGTGATCAGGATTCGGAACGAGTCATGGGCGAGCAGCTTGTCAAGCCGCGCCTTCTCGACGTTGAGGATCTTGCCGCGGAGGGGCAGGATGGCCTGCGTGCGCCGGTCGCGGCCCGCCTTGGCGGAGCCGCCGGCGGAGGGGCCCTCCACAATGAAGAGTTCGCTGTTGGCCGGATCGCGTTCCGTGCAGTCGGCCAAAGTGCCGGGCAAGGTCGCGCCGTCCAAGGCGCCCTTGCGCACCACGAGGTCGCGGGCCTTGCGCGCGGCTTCGCGTGCCCGGGCCGAGGTGAGGCATTTCTCGATGATGCGGCGGGCCTCGCGTTGGTACCCCTCCAGGTACTCCACCAAGCCTTCCCCGACCGCCGACTCCACTTGGGCCTTAACCTCAGGATTGCCCAGCCGCGTCTTGGTCTGCCCCTCGAACTGGGGCTCGCCGAGCTTGACGCTGATCACGGCGGTGAGGCCGTCGCGGACATCCTCGCCCGAGAGATTGGGATCCTTCTCGTTCAGGAGCTTGTTCTTGCGGGCGTAGTCGTTGAGGGAGCGGGTCAGCGCGGAGCGAAATCCGGTCAAGTGCGAGCCGCCGTCGATCGTGTTGATCGTGTTGCAGAACGCGTAGACATGCTCCGAGAAGGCGTTGGTGTATTGCAGTGCCACTTCCACGACGGTGCCATCGATCTCGCGGTCAACGTCGAAGGGCACGGGGTGCAGCACCTCCCGCTCACGGCTCAGGTAGCGCACGTACGAGCGGATGCCGCCTTCGAAGTAGAAGTTCATCTCGCGGGGCTCGCCGTCCCGATCCGCTTTGGCTTTGGCGACGGGCCCGGGGGCTTCGCTGAACTCGTCCGTCTCGGTCTCGGCGGTTTCGACCAGTTCAGGCGACTCTTCAACCGGCCCGCGTTGATCGATGAGGTGGATCCAGAGGCTCTTGTTGAGGTAGGCGCTCTCGCGGAAACGCTGCGCCAGGGTGTCGAAGTCGTAATCCAGGTTTTCGAAGATGCTGGCGTCGGCGAGCCAGCGCACCGTGGTACCGGTGGCGTTCGCTTTGCCGCGCGGCGCCTTGCTGGACTTGAGCTTGCCTTGCGGCTTGCCCTCCTTGTAGACCTGGCGATGGAGCTTGCCGTTGCGCAGGACCTCCACGGAGAGCTCCGAGGACAGCGCGTTCACCACCGACGCGCCGACGCCGTGCAGGCCGCCGGAGACCTTGTAGCCGGAGCCTTCGAATTTCCCCCCGGCGTGGAGGACGGTCATTACCGTCTCCAGCGCTGACAGCCCCGTCTTCTCGTGCTTGTCGACGGGAATACCGCGGCCGTCGTCTTCCACGGTCACCCAGTTGTCGGGCTCCAGAATGACATTGACGCGGGTGCAGAATCCCGCCATCGCCTCATCCACGGCGTTGTCCACAATCTCGTAGACGAGGTGGTGCAGGCCGCGCTCACCGGTCGATCCGATGTACATCCCAGGCCGCCGCCGGACCGCCTCCAGACCCTCCATCACCTGGATCGAGGAGGCGTTGTAATCGCTCGTCGCTGCCTTGGCCATAGAGGGAGGGAACCTTGCTCAAAATGGGAACTCTGGTGATCAGATTCTACCAATCTTCCACCTAGGAAGCGAGCAAATGTTCGACAAAGAGCGGTGCGAAATCGAGCCCTGAACGCGGTCGATGATCGACGGATATGAGGGCGATATTCTGGCCGGGAATCTTGCGATATCGCGGTGCAAAGGGTGAACATGCTGCATCCACAACCCTTGCTGCTGGGCCGGGTCCTCGGGTCCAGTCGGGGCGCACCTGGCCAACACGGGGAATCTCAAGTCGATCTTGCGCCCGGGCGCCCCGGTCCTGGTCGCGCGCGCGGATGCCGACCATCGCAAGCTGCGCTACACCCTTGTCGCCGCGCGGCAGCGGGATCGATGGGTCGCGGTGGATGCGAATCTCGCGCCAAAGCTGCTGGCGGAGGCGCTGGCGGAGAGTCGCCTGGCCGGCTTCGGGGGTTGGGAGCTGGAGCGAACCGAGCCTGCGGTTGATGGCGGGCGGCTGGACCTCTTGCTGCGTGAGTCGGCAACGGGGCGGCCGCTTTGGCTGGAGGCGAAGTGCACGACGCTGGTCACCAATCGCGTGGCACGTTTCCCCAAACCGGCGACGCCGCGCGGCCGGCGACATCTTCGCAGCTTGACGGAGTTGGCGAGGGCCGGTGAGCGGACAGCGGTCTGTTTCGTTGCCCAGCGTTCGGACGCGCACGCCTTCAGGACACTGGACCAGGTCGACCCGGAGTTCACGCAGTTGCTCGCGGAGGCCCGGGCGGCGGGAGTACGCTGCCATGCGTATCGCAGTCGGGTGACCCAGCGTGGCATCTGGCTTTGGGACGAGATCCCGATTCTGGACGCCGCGATTGCACGCTGACCCGGCACGGGCAACCGGAGCCGGGTCTGACACTGAGGACGGGACATGGTGAACTGGCGCGAGCGGCTGCATCTGACCAGCGCGGGCGAGGCGCGCGAGGAGGCACTGCGTTCACTGCCGGACGTCATCAACGATCTGACGGCAGTCGCGGTCGTCCGCAACAACATCACCGACACCAGCGGCCGGATCTGGGCGCAGGAGCATTCCGAGCTCGTCTTTCGCGACGAATTCGTACCAGCCCTGGATGGTCTGAACGGATTTAGCCATGTCTTCGTCCTGACTTGGCTGGACCAGGTGACGGATGAGGGCCGGGCGCTGCTGCGGATCAGGCCCACCGGCGACGAGAGCTCTCCCGAAGTTGGCGTCTTCGCGACGCGGACCGCGCACCGCCCCAACCCGCTCTCGATCAGCATCGTGCCGCTGGAGGGGGTGAAGGGGAACATCGTGCGCGTCGTGGGCTTGGATGTCGTCAACGGCACGCCGGTGCTGGACATCAAGCCCTACGTGTCGTTCTACGACTCCTTCACATCAGAACTACCGAGCTGGGCGGAGTAGCCAGTGGCGAAGGCCGCCCCCAAGACACGAACCAAGAGGCGGCATCGCCCCGCGCGCACGGAGTTGGCGCTGCCGAAGCAGCGCGCGCGGTCACCCCGAGCGACGCTGCTGGTTGAAGATCTCGTGGAACTGGCCGACCGATTGCGCGATTTCTATGGCCCGCAGTCGTGGTGGCCGGCGGGCAGCGAGATGGAAATGGTCTTCGGTGCGTTGCTCGTACAGAACACCGCCTGGACCGGGGCCCGCAAGGCGCTGGACAACCTGATCGGCGCGGAGATTCTGGACCCGGCATCGATTCATGCCACGCCCGAGGTGACGGTGGCGGAGTTGATTCGGCCGTCGGGCTACTTCAACAGCAAGGCGCGCAAGCTCAAGGCTTTCGCGGCCATGGTGATGGACGAGACGGGGGGCTCGTTGCCAGAACTGCTGCAACGGCCCCTGGACGAACTGCGCCCCCTCCTCTTGAGCACCTATGGCTTTGGGCCGGAGACGGCGGACTCGGTCTGCCTCTACGCGGCGCGCTACCCGGCCTTTGTGATCGATGCCTACACCCGGCGGCTGCTGACCCGGCTCGATTGGCTGAGCGGGACCCCGTCCTACAACGTGCTGCGAGACGTATTCATGGCGGCGATCGCTCCAGAGACGGAGCGCTATGCGGAGTACCACGCCCTCGTGATCACCCATATGAAGCACACCTGTAAGAAGCGACCGATCTGCGGCGAGTGTCCGCTCATCGATCGGTGTCCCACGGGGCAGGCGGAGCTGGGCCTGGCGCCCGGCGCGGTGGGCGCCGTTCCGCGCCGCGCCCCGACCGATCCCCCGCTCGACTGGAACGCTTGATTGGAACGACCATGCCGCGGCTACGCTCGAACTTGGTGAGCGCCTACCTCCTGCGCCCTGGCCCCGGCGGCGCCCTCCCGCTTGAGGTGCTGCTCCTCCAGCGTCCGGACGACTACCGCTTTCTCGGCGATTGGCAGGGGGTACATGGGCACATCGAAGCGCCCGAGACCGCCTGGCAAGCCGCGCTGCGGGAGGTGGAGGAGGGGGCCGCGCTGCCGATCCGCCGGTGGTGGCGACTGCTGCGGCTGGAGTCGTTCTACAACCCGGAGAACGACAGCATCTACCAGGTGCCCGCCTTTGTGGGCGAGGTGGAGCCGGGGGCGGAGCCCCACATCTCAGACGAGCACCAGGCTAGCCGTTGGTGCAGCTTGGAGGAGGCCCGCTCCGTGTTCCGCTGGGAGACGCAGCAAGCCTCCGTCGATGCGATCATGGCGTCAGTCGAGGCCTGGCCTCAGACTGGTACCGGGCTGATGGAGCTCGACATCGAAGCGTTGCAACGGCAGCTGCAACGGCGCTCAGAGGCGCGGGAAGCTACATGACGAGTCTTGGCATCATTGGCTTTGAGCGCAGTGGCAAGACGTCGATCTTCAACGCGGTGACGAGCTCGCACCACGAGGTGGGATTCCAGACGCACCAGGATCCACATCTCGGTGTCGTCAAGGTGCCGGACACGCGGCTGGATGCGCTGTCGGCCCTGTTCCAGCCGAAGAAGCACACTGAAGCGACGCTGGAATACGTCGACTTCCCCGGCGCGGGCTTCGGAGGCGGTTCCGGCCCCGACGCCCGCTTCCTGGACCAGCTCAGCCAGATGGATGCGCTGATCCACGTCGTGCGCGACTTCGCGAACGACGTGGTGCCGCACCCGCAGGAGAGCATCGATCCCGCGCGGGACATTGAGGGCATGACCCTGGAGCTGACCTTCGCCGATCTGGCCCTCGTCGAGAAGCGGCTGGACCGGATCACGGCCGAGATGAAGCCGCTGAAGGCGAACGAGCGCGAGACCGTCGAGCGCGAGGCGGCGCTGCTGCGTCGCATCGCTGACGACCTCGGGGAGGGGTTACCGGTGCGGGCGATGTCGTTCAGCGAGGAGGAGCGCAAGAATCTGCGCCACTATCGCTTCCTGACGGATCGACCGTTGCTGACATTGATCAACATTTCGGAGGATGCCGCGGGGGAGGCGGAGGCCGCCGCCGCGCGCTACCGTCCCGACGATGAGCCCGTGGGTACCGCGACGGCGGCCGCCAGCGCCGCCCTGGAGATGGAACTCGTCGATCTGTCGGCGGAAGAGGCGGCCGAGTATCGGGCGGAGGTGGGCGCCGGCGAAGGCGCGTTGGAAACGGCGATCCGGCTCTCGTACCAAATCCTCGGGCTGCGCTCCTTCTTCACCACCGGCGAGGACGAGTGCCGGGCCTGGACGATCAGCGTGGGCGACAATGCCCAGCGCGCCGCCGGTCGCATCCACACGGACTTGGAGCGCGGCTTCATCCGTGCCGAGGTCGTGAACTGGGAGAAATTGATCGAGGCCGGTTCCGAAGCCGAGGCCAAGAAGCTGGCCTACATGCACACGGAGGGCAAGGACTACATCGTGGAAGACGGCGATGTTCTCCATGTGTTGTTCAACGTCTAAGTCCCCGGCGGCCACTGCTCCTGGCTGATCCCAGATCAGGGTGTCTCCGCGGCGCGGGCGCTATGCTGGCGCCGACATGACGAACGACCACTCTGACCCGCCCGGCGAACCTGGCGCCTCCGGCACCTCTGTCCGATCCGGAGACCTCAGTGCGATCGCCGAACAGATCGTGCGATCCGCGCAGGCGGGACCACCTGTTGCGGCGTGCACGGTGATCTCGGCGCCCGTGGGGGGCGAGAAGTGTCCCGATCCCGGTGCCAAGGTGCTGGTTTTCGCGGATGGGATCGCGCTGGGAGACCTGGGTGCCCAGGTGAGCCGCGGGCTCCAAGAAGCGGTGCGAGAGGCTGGGATTGAGGCGATTCCGCAGCACGCCGTGGCGACGCTCGCTTTCCAGCCTGATGGAGGGCGCCTGCACGGGCGCCGCGCGATTGGGGCGGCGGAGGCGGTGGTCGAGGTGCTGGTGGAAGTGATCGAGCCGGCCGCGGCGCTGCTCATCGTGGGGGCCGGGCACGTGGGCTTGGCGATCGCCGAGATCGGCGCCTTTCTGGGGATGAGCGTCTCCGTCCTGGACGACCGGGACGAGTTCGCCAACGTGGAGCGCTTCCCGTTCGCCGACCATGTGATCTGCGGCGATTTCGCGGTGGAGTTGCAACGCTTCCCGTTCACGACGAACACCTACGTGGTGCTGGTCTCGCGCGGGCACTTGGTCGACGAGCTGAGTCTGCGGCACGTGATTCAGCGCGATAGTGCCTACGTCGGCATGATCGGCAGCGCCCGGCGGACGCGGACGGTGCTTGAGCACCTGGGCGAGGAGGGGGTTCCGCGCGAGCGGCTGGACCGCGTCTTCACGCCGATCGGCCTCGACATTGAAGCAGAGACCCCGGAAGAGATCGCGGTGGCGGTCATGGCGGAGCTGATCTTGGTGGCGCGGGGTGGCAGCGGCGCGCCGCTGTCCGTGTCCGGGCGTGAGCTGGTGACGAGCCGGATTCCGCGGCTGTCCGGTAAGATATAACGACACGTGAGCGGGAGATGCGGCACCCATGGCGAACGATGAGGTCTACAGCGAAGTCACGAAGGCCCTGGCAGCGGGGGAATCGGTCGCCCTCGCGACGGTAGCCCAGACGCTGGGCAGCACCCCGCGTAAGGCGGGCGCCAAGATGGTGATCCGCGGGGACGGGTCGTTCGTGGGGACGATTGGCGGTGGCTGCGGTGAGGGCGAGATCTGGCAAGAGGCGATGGATGCCCTGGATGACGGGAAGCCGCGCTTGGTCAACGTCGACTTGACGGAGCCGACGGACGGCGAAGACAAGATCTGCGGGGGCGTCATGCGGATCTTCGTGGAGCGCCTGACACCGGGTGACTAGCCCTCGGATCCTTCGATGTCGGAACGCAGCTTTGGCGACTTGATGACGCTGGCGAATCGGCGGAAAGCGCCATACACTGAGCCCGAGCAACCGCAACCGGGTTCCGGCTCCGCGCCGGGATAGTCCGAGGGACCGATCAGAGAAACGGACCTAATCCGCGGCCTGCTGTAGGAGAGTCGGCATGAGTTTCGGCCCCGTAGAAGCCATCGTGATCGTGGTTGTGGTACTGGTTGTCTTCGGCGCGGGCCGTTTGGCCGGCGTTGGCAAGGCCTTGGGCACTGGGCTCCGTGAGTTCCGCGAAGAGGCCAAGGTCCCCGGCGAAGAGAACGGCGAGTCGGAAGAGTCGTCGGCTGAAGAGACGGCCGAAGAGGAAAAGTCCTCGTAGCGCCGTCCCCCGCTGTTCTGCCACGACCGCGTATGGAGCACTGCCAACCCGAGATCGGGCCCGCACTCGGGTTCGTTTTGGCGTGTGGCGGGCGCCGATAGGGCCCGGACCCGACAGCGCGATTGCCCCGCCCCGCTAAGCTGCGCCTTGTATGAGTGCGCGGAATGGGGGAGTCATGCTGCGCGCCGTTTGCTTCGACCTTTGGGACACACTGATCAGTGATCCGCCGGGCGTGGGCCGCGCTCGGGCCGAGGAGCGGGTGCGCCGAATTGAGCGAGCGCTCTTCGACGGCGATTGGGGCGCGCCGCGCGAGGCCGTGGAAGATGCGATCCAGGCCACCGTCAACACCGTGGTTGAGATCCACCAAGAGAACCGCGATGTCGACGCCGACGAACGGATCCGGATCTTCTACCGCCACCTCGATCCGTCGCTGCGGCCGGAGTCGGATCTGCCGGTGCAGGCTCAAGAGTCGGTCCGCGCGGCGATTCACGACGCCTCGGTCTATCACCCGCCCACGCCGCTGCCCGGCGCGCTCCAGGCGCTTGAAGCACTGCAGGCGGCGGGGCTGCGCATGGCGTTGGTTTCCAATACGGGGCTCAGCCCCGGCCTGGCCCTGCGGGATCTCTTGGACCAGTTCGGGATGACCCGCTTCTTCTCGACACAGATCTATTCGGACGAGGTGCAATCGTGGAAGCCCGACCCGCGCATGTTCGATGAAGCGGTCTTCGCGCTGGGTACCCCCAAGCAGGACGTGCTCTTCGTGGGGGATACCCCAGAGGCGGACATCCTGGGGGCGCAGTCGTACGGGATTGGCCTGACGGCCCACGTCGGCAAGAAGCGAGTCGAAGGGGTCCAGGCAACCTACACGCTGGACGGCGTCCACGACCTGGTCGCGACGCTGGCGCAGGTGGGCCATATCACTCCAGAGGCCACGAGATGAGCACTGGAGTGTCGAGCGCCGGCGTGTCGAGGACCGGAGCGTTGAAGACCGGACTGTTGAGCGCGAGGTCGCTGCGAGACCGCCGTTTCGTGGTCGCGGGAGCGCCGGTGCTCTTGGCGGTGATGGTCATCGCTTCCGCCTGCGGGGGGGCTGACCGTCGTATCACCGTTTTCGCGGCGGCATCGCTGGCCGATGTCTTCGAAGAGATCGCGGATGCCTTCGAAGCGGAGCATCCGGAGGTGGAAGTGCGGCTGAGCTTCGGAGGCTCGCAACGACTCCGGCTGCAGCTCACGCAGGGCGCCGAGGCCGATGTCTTCGCCTCGGCCAATCTGGAACAGATTGCACTGGCCGAGGCAGAAGGGCTCACCACCTCGCCCGCCGCCACCTTCGCGGGCAATCAATTGGTCGTCGTGATCCCGGCCTCGAACCCAGCTGGGATCGGCGCGGTCGAGGACCTGACCGGGGATATCCGCCTCGTCGTGGCTGGTTCATCGGTGCCCGCCGGGCGGTTGACACGCGACATCCTGGACAGGCTTGGATTGGCGGACGCGGTGCTGTCTCAGGTGGTCTCCGAGGAAGAGAGCGTGCGGCGAGTCTTGACCAAGGTGGTGCTGGCCGAGGCAGATGCGGGCTTCGTGTACCGCACCGACGCCATCTCCGCGGCCGCTGCGGTGATCACCCTGGAGTTGAATGGGCTAGGCGTGGATCTGGCGGGCTTGCGCAACGATTACCTGATCGCCACAACCTCCGACACGTCATCCCCCGAGTTGGCAGTGGAATTTGTTGCCTTCGTGGAGTCTGAGACGGCGCAGGCGATTCTGCGGGAGGCGGGATTCCTCAACCTGGTGGAAGGCGCCGAAGTTGAGGTCGGCCAATGATGGCGCGCGCACTCCCGGTGCGGCCGCTGCGGACCGCGCCATTCGGTAGTGCCCTGATCTGGGCGAGCGCTGCCGCCCTGATCTTGTTCTTGATCCTCCCGATCGTGGCGCTGTTCGTCGAGGTCGTCCCGAATGGTGGTGCCTGGTCAACGATCAACGATCCGGTCGTGACGGATGCGCTGCGGCTGTCGCTGATCACGACAGCGATCACGGTTGGCGTCACCGTCGTCTTCGGGACGCCGGTCGCTTACCTGCTGGCGCGCCGCCAGTTCCGCGGTGCGGGGCTCCTGGACACGCTGATCGATATGCCGCTGGTGTTGCCACCGGCGGTGGCCGGGATTGCATTGCTCTTCACGTTCGGACGCAGCGGGCTCCTGGGCGGCCCGATCGACGACGCGGGTGTGAGTGTGGCCTTCACGACCGTGGCGGTGGTGCTGGCGCAGGTCTTCGTCGCGGCGCCCTTCTATGTGCGGGCGGCGCGTTCGGGCTTTGAGTCGGTCGATCCGGAGTTGGAGCGCGTCTCCAGCACACTGGGCGAGGGCGAGCTGCGGACGTTCTTTCGGATCACGGTTCCCCTCGCGGCGCCAGCCCTGTTGGGCGGCATCGTGATGACCTGGGCGCGGGCGCTGGGCGAATTCGGCGCCACGATCATGTTCGCGGGAAGCTTGCGCGGCGTGACGGAGACGATCCCCCTCTCGATCTACAATTCTCTCCAGGACGACATGGACGCGGCGTTGGTGCTGAGCGCGGTCTTGGTGGCCGTGTCCTTCGTCGTCCTGTTGATCTTCAAGGCGCTGCTGCGGCGGAGCCCGCTGAGCCCGGCGGCGGAACGCGGTGTGGGGCGAGCAACGGATCCGGGGAAGCACCATGGCTGATGAGACGGTGCTACGCGCGGATCTGGTCCGGACCCTGGCGGGGTTCAGTCTGGCGGCGCGGTTCGAGGTGGGTTGCGAGGTACTGGTGCTCTTCGGACCCAGCGGCTCGGGCAAGAGTCTGACGCTCCAGGCCATTGCCGGCGTCGATCGTCCCGATGGCGGCAGCATCGTTCTCGACATCGACGGAGACGAGACCGTCCTCTTCGACTCCGGGGCTGGAATCGATGTCAAACCGCAGCTCCGTCGGATCGGCTACGTGCCGCAGTCGCTGGCGCTGTTCCCACACCTGACCGTCGAGGAGAACATCACCTACGGGCTGCGCGGGCATTCCAAGAGCGCGCGTCGCGAGGCGGCTCGGCGATTGCTGGCGCTGATGCGGCTCAGCGACCTTCCGGATCGCCTCCCCGGCCAGCTCTCGGGTGGTCAACGCCAGCGAGTCGCCCTGGCACGGGCGCTGGCTGTGGAGCCGCGGCTCTTGCTGCTGGACGAGCCCTTTACCGCGCTTGATGGCCCGACCCGACGCGCTCTGCGCCACGAGGTCCGCCGCTTGCATGAAGAACGTGGCGTCCCGGTCCTGCTGGTCACACACGATACCGATGAAGCGTTCGCTCTCGCCGATCGCATCGCGGTGATCGACGCGGGGCGTGTTCTCCAGATCGACGATCGCGACGGCGTCTTCGGCCGGCCGCTGTCGCGGCGAGTGGCGGAACTCGTCGGAGTTGAGAACATCCTGCCGGGAGTGGTGCGGTCCGCCGGTTCCTCGGGAACGTCGTCCGGCGACGTGGTTGTCGACTGGGGGGAGACCGCGCTGCTGGTACGGGAGAACCGGCCCGAGGCAGCAAATCTCGCACCCGGGGCGCGCGTCGATCTGGCGCTTGGGGCATCGCAGATCACCGTCCTGAAGGAATCGGACGAGGCCGGCGGGGAAGGAGGACGCGCCAACGTCCTCACTGTGCGTGCCTCACGGATCGAGATGGCGCGAGACACGATCCGCATGGATTTGCTACCCGAAGATTCAGGCACGACGCTTCTGCGGCTTGAGATCCCGGCCTACGCCTACTACCGCCTGGGCCTCGATCAGCGGGAACAATTCCAGGTGCAGTTGAAGCCGGAATGGTTGCATCTCATGGCGGCCACGTCCTAAATGACCGGTCCTTCGGAGGGCTGGGGTCCCCAGTCGGGGTCCGCTATGCGCGGCCTGAACGGATACCAGAGGTCGTGGGGGAGGCATCATCGCAACGCCGGGGACCGTATGCTGGAGTGAGGGGCGAAGGAGGCGCGATGCGAACATCGGATGGGTTCCGGATCGGCAAGGTCGCCGGGATCCCGATCGTCCTGCACCCCACATTCCTGATCTCGTTCGTGATGGTCACGGGCATCTTCGCGTTGCGGATTCTGCCCAACCGGGTTGACCCCGATCCCTCGGACACCACGACCATCCTGCTCTCCCTCCTTGGGGGCGTCGCGTTCTTCGTTTCGCTGCTGCTGCATGAGCTCGCGCACAGCGTTGTCGCCAAGGGCTACGGGATGCGGGTGCGGAACATCACGTTGTTTCTACTCGGTGGCGTCTCGCAGATCATGGAAGAATCGAAAACGGCGCGGCAGGAGTTCCTGATCGCCTTCGTCGGCCCGGCGACCAGCGCGGTCCTTGGTGGCATCTTCCTGGGGGTCTTCTACGCGATGGGTCGCACTGACTCGTCATTGGCGGCGGTCGTGGAGTGGTTGGGCTTCATCAACATCGTCTTGGCCATCTTCAACATGCTGCCGGGCTTCCCGCTGGATGGGGGCCGCGTCTTCCGGGCGGGGCTTTGGGGCATCCTGCGCTCCCGCGATCGGGCGACGCGCTACGCCTCGCGCGTGGGGCAAGTGATGGGCGCGGGAATGGCGTTCGGCGGTCTGGCACTGCTCTTTCTGGACATCAGCGATGGCGCCGGTGGGATCAACGGTGTCTGGCTGATCCTGATCGGCGGGTTCCTCTACAACAACGCCGCACAGAGCCACCGCGCGGCGGCGGCTCAGGAGCGCCTCGAAAGTGTCATCGTGCGTGACGTGATGTCGACGCGGCTACGGCAGGTTGAGGCGGACACCTCCGTGCGCTGGCTGGCGCCGGCGCGCGAATCGATCGATCACACACTCGCTTACTTGGTCTCGGAAGGCGACACCGTGGTGGGGATTCTGACGGGCGCTCAGATCGCGATCCTCGATGAGGAGACGTACACGACGGCCAACGTCCGCGACGTGATGATCAACGCCACGACGATCGCGCCGATTTTGCCCAGCGCAACGGGGCAGGAGGCGCTGGTGCGGCTGCAAGAGGGCAAGACACCGGTGTTGCCGGTCGTGGAGGATGGCCGGTTGCTGGGCTTGGTCGGACTGGAACAGATGGTGGCCGCGCTGCGGAACCAGCCGCAAGCCACCGCCACTTCGTAGCGCTGACGAGCCAACAAGGACTGGCGACGATGGCTGGGGACCGATGACGACTGGGCAACGATGAGCGTTCGGACACACGCCGCGATCCTCTCCGGCAAGGTGGCTCGCTCCGCGACGCGGACGTTGGGTCGTGGGGGGACGGCGCTGCCGGGCCTGATCGCGGAGCGGGTCGATCCGGCGATCGTCAGCGAACTGGCGACGAAGTTGGAGACATCGGTCCTGGTGACGGGGACCAACGGCAAGACGACGACGGCGCGGATGCTGGCCGAGATCCTGTCCGCCGATGGTCGCACGGTGGTGCACAACCGCGCCGGTTCGAACCTGATGCGCGGGATCACCGCAGCCTTGGTGGAAGCGGCCGGGCCCCTGGGGCGACTGCCGACGGATGCCGTCGCGGTGTTCGAGACCGACGAGGCAACGGTCCCGGAGGCGGCTCGCGCGATCAAACCGCGCGTCCTCGTCGTGACGAACCTGATGCGCGATCAATTGGACCGCTATGGCGAGATCGACGCGATCCGGGAGCGCTGGGTGTCGACGATCAGAGCGCTCGATCGCGAGACCACCCTGGTCCTCAACGCCGACGACCCCTCAGTGGCGACGCTGGCCGAGCACGCGCAAGGACCGGTCGTGCTGTATGGGATTGAGGATCCCGCCGTCGCGCTCTCACCCGATGCCGCCGCCGAGCACGCGGCCGATGCACTTTGGGATCCGACGAGCGGCGCGGACTATATCTATGAGCGGCGTTTCTATGCCCATCTGGGGCATTGGCAATGCGTCGGCGTGGGCCGCAAGCGCCCCCGCCCCGACATCCGTGCGGTGGCGATTGAACAGAGATCCGGGAGGCTGCGCTTCGGTGTGGCCTCAGGCGGTGCAGCATCAAACGGCGTGGTGGCAGGAAGCGGGTTGGCTGGCAGCGCCCCCGCGAGGGGCGGGCCGGGACTGGAAGAGGTTGAGTCCGTCCAGGTGGGACTGAGCGGCGTCTACAACGTCTACAACGCAATCGCGGCGCTGGCGGCATCGCGGGTGTTAGAGGTGCCAGCGGAGCTGTCGGCGGCGGCGCTGGGGCGGGTGTCGGCGGTGTTCGGGCGGCAGGAGGAATTGATCGTGCAGGGGCACGCCGTGCGGATCCTCTTGGGTAAGAACCCGGCGGGGATGAACGAGGCACTGCGGACATTGCAGACGGGATCCGGCCAAGCGGACCAGCCACCCCATCAAGTCCTGGTCTTGCTCAACGACGGGTTGGCCGACGGTACGGATGTCTCCTGGATCTGGGACACGGATTGGGAGTCGCTGGCCCCATACGTGAGGTCGGTCTGGGTAGGTGGGACCCGGGCCTCGGATATGGCGCTGCGACTCATGTACGCGGGCTTTCCGGAGCCACGCCTGGCGGAGGCCAGCCCCCATGACATCGCGGCGGCGCTAGATCTGGTGCTTTCGGAACTACCGGAGGGAGCACCGCTCGTCGTCTTGCCTACGTATACCGCGATGTTGGAGGTACGGGAGCGGCTGGGGCGGATGGCGGGGGCACGCCGGATCTGGGAGGGGGCGTGATGACGACGGAAGAGCGTGTCCTGCGCGTCGCACATCTCTACCCGACGTTGATGAACCTCTACGGCGATCGCGGCAACATCCTGGCCCTGCGTCGGCGTTGTGAGCCGAGAGGCATCGGCCTCGACGTGCATGAGATCGGCATTGGTGATGCCTGGGATCCCGCTGCGACAGACCTGGTCTTCATCGGCGGCGGGCAAGATCGAGAGCAGCGCCGGATCTTGGCCGACCTCCTGCCGCGCGGCGAGGCCCTGCGCGCTTTTCGCGATGATGACGGCGCGATCCTGGCGGTCTGTGGCGGCTATCAGCTGTTCGGTCACAGCTATCGCGGCATCAATGGGGAGGTGATGGAGGGCGTCGGCGTGTTCGATATGCGGTCGATTCATCCCGGTCCGGCCTACGAGCGCTGCGTAGGCAATGTCGTGGCGCTGTGGGAGGGCGAGACCCTGGTGGGTTTCGAGAATCATGGGGGCCGCACCTACCTCAATGAGGGGGCGGAGCCGCTGGCGGATGTCGTCACCGGCTTCGGCAACAACGGCGGCGACAGCAGCGAAGGCTGTCTGGCGCGCAACGCCTTTGGGACGTACTTGCACGGATCTCTGTTGCCTAAGAACCCACGACTGGCCGATCGGTTGATGCAGCTGGGGCTCGAACGGCGCTACGGTAATGGGGAGTTCGCGCCGCTTGACGATGCCTGGGAGACGCGTGCGCATGCAGAGGCTCTGCATATCGGTCTCCAAGATCGCTAGCGGTCGACTGCGCTTCCGGCCAATGGGTCTTGGCCAACAGGGGTGACCGAGGAGCCAGCCGATTACGACACAACCGCCCGAGCCTGACTATACGACCCCGCGAGAGGATGAGGAGCCCGCGCGTCTGCGCGCGGAGCAGCCCTATATCCCCCCGCCGGAGCCGGGGCACTGGCTGCCGGGCCCGCCCTGGGCCTGGATCGGCAGCGCGATCGTGGTGTTTGTAATCGCGCTCGTGTTGGCGTTTAGCTCCAATGGCGGCGGCGGCGATGATGATGGGGTGGCCAGCGCGGCCGGGGAGCAAGGCGCGGTGGACGCGGCCGACGCTGGAGCGGTGGCGGACGATGAGACGGTCATCGCTCTCGATCCCGAAGGCGATGAGCCTGTCGTGGACGATGCGGCGGACCAAGCGCTGAACGAACCTGAAGCGCCGGTCGAAGCGCCGGATTCGCCGGCGGACCCGGCGCTGGAGCCTGGGAACGAGCCCGAGGAGGTGATCGACCCCGTCGTGGAGCCAGACCTGACGGGCTTCATCGTCCCGATCGACGGTGCTTGCCTTTCGGAGTTCGAGGGGCACCTGCCGGGATCCCCGCGGGAGTACCGCAACGGGACGCACGAAGGCTTCGACATGTACGGCTGGGCGAGCTGTCGCACCATCGATCAAGGGACCGCGGTTTTGGCCGCCCGGGCGGGGACAGTCGTCCGGATCGATCACCTGTACTTGGAGATCACCGTCGCGCAGTTTGAGGAGGCCACGGATCCGGCACTCGGGTTGGCAGACGAGTCGACCCAGGACCTCTACCTGGACCGCCTGCGGGGGCGCCAGGTCTGGATCGATCATGGCGACGGAGTCCTGACGCGCTACGCACACCTCAGCGCGGTGGCCGCGGGCCTGGACGTGGACGATCCGGTGCGGGCCGGGCAGGTCGTGGGGTTCATTGGTGAGTCGGGGCAACTGGAGTCGATCACGGCGCCCGGGACAGATCTGCACCTGCACTTCGAGATCCGCGTGGGAGACCGCTTCTTGGGGGAGGGGTTGGCGCCGCAGGAGGCGCGGGCGCTGTACTTGGAGGCCTTCGGCCTGACTGGTGGTTAGCGATAGACCCGGTCCGGCAAGACGCGGCTTCCGAGCAGGGTTTGGGAACGCGACCGATGAACAAGGCTGGGTTTGCCGCAATTTCGTCGTCCTATACGCTGGCTACTGAGCCGGACGGTCGTGAACCGGGCGATTGCCCATCGATGAGTCACCAGGCGTAGCGCAAAGAGGCCGGAGAATGGCTGCGGTCCAGTCCCGGGCGCGGAAGAGCGCCAACCGCTGGGATATGCCGGACCCGGTCTACTGGGTCTGGAAGAAGCTGACCTCCGTCAAGGTCGCCATCTCCCTGATCTTGCTGATGGCCCTCGCCGCATTCATCAGCGTCGTGATCCCGCAAGTCCCGCCCCAGTTCACCGACTCCTCCGCCCGCATCGCAAAGCACGTGGAGTTGCAGCGGGGCACCTGGGGCTTTTTCACCGATGTCTTGGCCGAGTTCCCGTGGATCTACGACGCCCAAGGCGGGGTCTTCAACCTCTTCAACCAGCCCTACTGGTTCGCCCTCGTCGTGCTGATGGCGCTGTCGGTGACGACCTGCACGATCAGCCGCTTCCCGCCGATCTGGCGAACCGTGCGACGGCCGCAGCGTCGCGTCAACGATGCTTACTTCGAGCGGGCCAAGAACCGCTTCGACTTCGCGCTGCCGGCGAATGCGACCGCTGCGGTGACAGATGGCTCGTCTGAGGCGGATCCGAATGTCATGGGCGCTGACTTGGTGGAAAAATCGTTTCGCCGCAAGCACTACCGCGTGCGACGGGAGGAGCGCGATGGCGCGGTGTATCTCTTCGCCGACCGTTTCTCCTGGGCGCAGTTGGGTACGTTCCTCAGTCACGCGGGATTGGTGGCCCTGATCCTTGGTGCGGTGATGACGAAGGTGAGCGCGGAGGAATTCCAGTTTTGGCTCGGCGAGGGGGAAAGCCGCCCGCTTTTCGCCACGGGTGACGACCGGGCCCAGATCCAGGTCATCGTCGATGATGCCTCCGCGCGGTTCGCGGACGACGGCCAGGCGCTCGACTTTCGCAGCGCCGTGCGTGTGACGTCCGGCGGCGACGAGATCGCGGCTGGCGATGTCACGGTGAACGGTCCCTTGACCTTCGAGGGTTGGCGGTTGCACCAGGCGGCCTACTACGAGAACGGTGCGGCGCTGCAGGTCCGCGATGTCCGTGATGGGCTGGTCGTCTATTCAGAAACGCTGATGCTGGACGACCAAATCTTCGGTCCGCGGGTGACGATTGCTGCGGCGGCGAGTGGCGAGATCATTAGTGAAGAGGTGGTGCCGCCGGCCTTCGCGATCCCGGATCTTCAGGACTCGGGCTACCAGCTGGTGCCGCTGGCGCCGGGCGTCAGTCTGGCGCTGATCCTGGTCAGCACCCCGGACAACCAGGTGCAGTTCCATTACGCGGTGGTGCCGGTGGGGGCGGACGATGCCCAGACGGGGGAGTTGGACGCCGTCGCCCTTCATATCGATGAGGCGCCGCCGGTCGCGCCGTTGGTCCGCCTCTACGAAGTGGGGTCGGCGGAGCCATTCGCCGAGACATTGGTGCCGTTGGCGGTGCGCGATGACCTGCCCGACGCCCGCATCGGCGCGATCCCCTTGGACGGCGAGGTCACCTTGAGCGTGGGTTTCCGTGAGCGGGAGAGTCAGGAGGGGGAGAGCGCGCGGCAGTTCTTCTATTTCTTGGGCGGCGAGTCACCGATCAACGGGCTGCTGGCTCCCGGGGAGCGGGTGGTCGTGGCCGATGTCGAATTGGAGTACGTGAGCCAAGGGCTCGACCAGTCACAGTGGGGGCAGCTGATCGTGGGGGAGACGCAGCGCATCGGTTCGGTGGATCTCACATACCAAGGTGCGGAGTCGGTCTTCTTCCGCACCGAGCCGCGGGTGCCCGGCGCCGAGGGGGATGCGCTGATTCTGGTGGAGCGCTTCGGGCAGGGCCGCACCACAAGCACCTTCGAGGCGCGCGGTGGCGAGAGCGTCGATCTGACGTACTCGGCGGGGCAGAGCGAAGCGGGCGCTGATTCGGCCCCGGCGTCGCCGGTGGAGGAGATCCGCTCGGCGCGGCTGGGGTTGGGGTTGGGTGGGGCGGTCCCGCGTGTGGATCTGGAGCTGGGTGAGTCGGTCGTGATTGGCAACTACGAGTACACGTTCCTGGGGCCGCGGGAGTTCACCGGGCTGACCGTGCGCAAGGATCCGGGTGCTTGGATCTTCTGGGGTGCGATTGTCGCGGGTTTGGCGGGCCTGCTGATAACGTTCTTCGTGCCCCGAAGGCGGATTTGGGCGAAGATTACGCCGGAGCGAACCTATCTCGCCGGGCTGGCGGGACACGGCGTGAATTTGCGCCGCAGCATGGGACATTTGGCGCGGGCCGTTGGATCGCCGGACGCGCCGCCGGAAGAGGATGAGGACGAGTAATGCTGGATGTCGTGGCTGCGATCGACATCAACATCAATCCCGAGATCTTCAGCGGCGGTTTCTCGCTGACCTGGCATGGCTTCTTCACCGCGGTGGGGATCGCGGCGGGGGTCTGGCTGGCGCTGCGCTATACGAAGCGGATCGGGATTCCGGAAGACGATGGGATGGCCGTGGCGCTGGTGGCGGTGCCGTCCGGAATCGTCGGGGCGCGACTGCTCTGGGTCTTGGAGCACACCGATCAGATCGAGAACGTGGGCGACATCTTCGCGGTGACGGACGGCGGTATCTCCGTCTACGGCGCCATGATCGGCGGGGCCTTGGGTGGGTTCCTCTACGTGACGTTCTTCCGCAAGCGCTTCCCGGTCTGGATGGCACTGGACGCGGCGGCGCCGGGGATGCTCTTAGGGCAGACGGTCGGTCGGGTCGGCGATGTGATCAACGGTGAGCACTTCGCCAAGGCCAGCGACCTGCCTTGGGCGTTTCGCTACACACATCCCAATACCGATGGTCCCTGGGCGGCGATCGCCGAGGGTCAGGTGCCGCCGCCGGAGACCTGGTCGCGCGGACAGATCGGACAACTCGGCGAGGGGGCCGTGGCGGTGCATCCCGTCGCGGGTGGCTACGAGCCCCTCCTCGACCTGATCTTGCTGGGATCCTTGCTTCTGCTCTGGCGAACCGGAAAGGTGCGGCACGGCTGGGTCTTCATCACCTACGTGGTGGGCTATGCCGTGATCCGGGGGACGTTGGCGCTGCTGCGCACGGATGAGCAGGATGTCGTGGCGTCGCTGTCGGTGCCGCAGTTGTTGGCGATCCTGACGACGATGTTCGCGGGCTGGATGGCGTACTACCTCTGGAAGCATCCTCAGCCGTGGGTGGATAGCGTCCGGACGCAGGCGGTGGCGACCCGGGAAGAGGCGCGCGAGGAGGGTCGGACGCGGCGCGCCGAGCGCACGGTATCCAGAGGCGGCGCTACGCCGAGAACCAAGATCCGCCAACCCGGTCAGCGGGTCCGGGTGCGGCGCGGCCGGCCGCGCAAGGGCCCTCAGGACAAGCCATGAGCGAGTCTGGTCGGCCCGGCGTCGGGGGTCGCGGACTGCGTCGTATCGTGTTCTACACGCGCGAGGACTGCAGTCTCTGTGAGACGGCGGAGTCCGCGCTGGCCGCGCTGGCCCGGCCCCTGGGGCTGATGATCGAAGTGCAGGACGTCGACGCGGATCCGGGACTCGTCGCGCTGTATGGCGATCGGGTGCCGGTGGTGATGGAGGGGGAGGTCGTGTTGGCGGAGGGGCGGATCGAGGCTGCTGCGCTGCGCGCGGCGATTGAGACGGCCTTCGCGGCGGCTGAGGACTAACCGGCTCAACCTTCGGAAGCCAGCATGTTCCTAGGACCCCGCGAGACTGGGGTGACTAGGCCAGACCGTTGCGCTGCGCGAGGGTCTCGTAGAACTCGAAGTTGGAGAGGATGGCGTCGCCCTGGTAGCCGAAGCCGCCGCCGGGGTTGAAGCGGTAATCGTAGGCGAAGCGGACGAGATTTTCGCCCTCGATGCCGCGACGCAGTCCCTCGTGCCAGCCCTCGGCCAGGCCACGGGCGCCGATCGTGGCGTTGAGTTCGGGGTCGAGCCGGAGGTCGCCGAGGCCGGCGCCCATGCCCTGTTCGTGGAGCTGGAAGAGGCCGACGGACTTGCCCTCGTCGCCAACGGCTGCGGGGTCGCCGGAGCTCTCGGCCATCATCACCGCGCCGAGAAAGGCGGCGGGGACTTGGTAGCGGTCGGCCATTCGCTCGATCAGGTTGCGATGCGGAAGGGTTTCGGGGATGGGGACGCGAGAGACTTCGAGGTCGCTGTCGCCTTCCAGGGCATCGAGACGTTCCGTGAGTCGATTGAGGGCCTCGGTGAGGGGTTGCAGCGTTTGCATCAGCAGCAGGCTGGACATGCCGCCGCCGCCGCCGAAGGCACTTCCGAAGGAACCGCCCAAGCCGCCCATACTGGAGTTGTTGCCGAAGAGACCGCCGCCACCCGAGTTGTTGTCGCCAAATCCGCCGAGCGCCGCCGACGTGATCATGCTGCCCATTTGAGCGCGCATGAGCGCGGCGAACTGTGCCGCCTGCTCCTGCGCCGCCGAGCTGGAGCTGAACCCCACCGATGGGGCAGTGAAGCTGGGGCCTTGCAGCGGGTCGACGCCACCGATACTCACGGCACTTCTCCGGGCTGCCCCTTGGTTGTGGATGGACAGCTTCTTTGCGATGAAGTTACCGGGAAGGGGAGGGCATCTACATGAGGGATGATCCTCGGCTGGGCGCTGGATCGCACTGATCTCGACGTGTCTTCCTCGCGTATAGTCCAATCTTGATAAAGATGACTGGTTTAGTACACTTTCGCTCCACCGGCAGACCCGCTGGAGTGCTTCGTGAGCGACGAACCGGCTGTGCTGAGCCCTGCCTCTAGCTCGGATGCGTCACCCGCGGGCGCGCCGCGAAGTGGGGCACGGGCGCTCGCAGGCCGGATTCGGGATCTGCGCCGATCCTCGCGGGGGCAAGGTCCCGCGCGACCGCTCGTGGTGGCGCCGCTGGCGATCTTGGCCTTCATCTTTGCCTTGCGGATCCTGGTTGTGAGCGCGGGTGCTCTCATCGATGTGTTCGACGCGTTGGGCGCTGGGGGTGCCTGGAACTTCGCCGGCTTGGGCTGGCTGAGCTCGTACCTGGTATTGAGTGGATCTCCGATCGCGGCGACGGCGCTGACGCTGCAGGACGCTGGGGTGCTCAGTGAGGTGGAGGCCTTCGCGCAGATTGTCGGATCGCGCTTGGGGGCGTCGTTCATCGTTCTGGTCGTGGGGTTCTTGTCGTATCTGCGCGGGCGCCGACTTGCGGACGGTGTCTATGTCGGCGTGGTGGCATTGGTCGTGACGATCACCACGTATGTCCCGGTGGGGATCGTGGGCTGGTTGGCGCTCGATCAAGGCTGGTTCGACGGTGTGGAGATCGGTGCGCTGGCGCCGCTGCTGTCGTTCACCGAAGAGGTCTACGATCCGATCTTCGACCCGCTCCAAGACGGCTTGCCGGATATCGTGTTGTTCGTGGCCGGCATCTTCTTGATGCTGGCCGCGCTGCGGCTGTTCGATCGGGCGTTGCCGACCGCGGAGTCGACGAGTGGGCGGTTGGCGTCCAACCGCGAGTGGCTGAACGGCCGCTGGGCGATGTTTGGCTTGGGGGCGGGGATCACGCTGGTCACCTTGTCCGTGGCGGTGTCGCTGACGCTCTTGGTGCCGCTGGCGCGGCAGGGGTTGATCCGGCGCAACGCGATCGTCCCGTACGTGCTGGGCGCGAACATCACGACGCTGGCCGACACGCTGTTCGCCTCGTCCGTGCTGGAGAGCGGCGCGACGGGGACAGTCGTGCTGACGGTGGCCTTCATGGCGACAGCGGCGGCACTGCTGGTCCTGACGGTGCTGCATCGGCCCTACGTGAACGCCGTCAACCGCGCCGCGAGTTGGGCGTCGCAGGACCGCCGCCATCTGGCGGTCTTCATCGGCACGATCTTCGCGGCCCCGGTCGTGTTGTTGGCGGTGTAGCAGCCTAGGCCAGCTGAATTGGGGGGCAGAAGAGCGCGATCGAGGTACGATCATCGTCTCTGACGCGCAGATCTGATGCGGCGGTGAGATCCCCGTCGGGTCTGGGCCTCCTCGAATGGTTAGTCAGACCAGGGGAGCCGATCGTCGTTGCTGAGCGCGCCAATACCCTTGAGTCCGTCCGCGGCCGACGAGACCTCTTCTGGGATGATCGCGATCTCAGCGTCGTCCTCGACAACTGCTGTTTCTGGCACGACGGTCGATCCGGCTGTGGCGGTGCCGGGTGCGAACAGGGCGGCCATCCCCATGAGCGCCACGCCGGCAAGCGGGATCGCTACCCACGATCTCTTAATATGATGCAAGATTAGTATCTCCCCCCAAGTAAGAATACTACGTACGAACAGATGATAGTGTAGAGCCTGGATGGGATGGGCCGCAATTCGGGCGACGGAGCGACCGTTCTCCGTAGCCCGACGCCGAGCGTGATGGGCGTTTTTCGGATGGGAGCGCGCGGTCTCCAGCGCGATGGAGGTCAGATCCTGTCGGCAGGCTCGTCGAGGTTCATGGCGTGGAGGCCGCACTCTTTCTTTGTGGCCTCTTCCCACCACCAGCGCCCGGCCCGTTCGTGTTCGCCGGGGTTGGTGACACGGGTGCAGGGGGCGCAGCCGATCGACTTGAAGCCTTCGTCGTGGAGCGGGTTGTAGGGGACCTGGTGCTCCAGGATGTACTGCCAGACCTGGGCCGAGGTCCAGTTGGCGAGGGGGTTCCATTTGACGAGGGGCCGTTCCGGGTCGACGGAGAAGCCGGAGTCAAGCTGAACAACGGGGATCTCATCGCGGGTGCCGGGGCTCTGGTCGCGGCGCTGGCCGGTGATGTAGGCGTCGACCCCGTCGGCCAGGGCGCGGCGCAGGGGTTCGACTTTGCGGATGCCGCAGCACTCGGTGTGGCCGTCGCGGCGGAACGAGAACAGCCCCTTCTCCTGGACGAGCTGCTGCACAGCGTCCGGCTGGGGGAAGAACGTTTCGATGGCGACGTCGTAACGGTCGCGGACCGTCTCAAGGAACTGAAGGGTCTCGGGGTGGAGCCGGCCCGTATCCAGCGAGAAAGCGCGGAAGGGGAGGCCAAGGCGGGAGGCCATGTCGATCAGGACGACGTCTTCGGCGCCGCTGAAGGAGATGGTCAGCTTGGGACTGAAGCGCGTGAGAGCAGCTTCGATGATGTCAGCGGGGTGTTGGGCGGCGAGGTCGGCCGCGCGCGCTTCTACATCGAATGCCTTAGAAACCATCTCGAAGCCTCGGATTCTTGGGGCGTGCCCCTGAATCATGCTGTGCCTGGCGGCTTGTTTCCAGCCCTGCTCGGCGACCCTGGTGGAGCATACTAAAGTAACATGGTCTAAATAGTTCGGATTGGTCCTTGCGAGTCCGGGTTTGGGTGTCGATTGAAATGCTACCATTCTGGTCCAGATTCCAGCGGTTCGCTGGGCGACCGGTAGGCGTAGTGATTCAGGCCGGCTTGTGAAACTCTCGAGCAAAGGTGACTACGGCATTCGTGCCTTGATTGATCTCGCGCAGAACGAGGGGCGGGGTCCGATCCCAAGCGGCGAGATCGCTGCCCGGCAGGGGATCCCGGAGTCGTTGATTGGGCAGGTGCTGGCGTCGCTGCGGCTGGCGGGATTTGTGCAGTCGGTCCGAGGGGCGCAGGGGGGGCACCAGCTGGCTGTGTCACCGCAGGAGATCCAGATGGATCAAGTGGTGGAGGCCCTGGATGGACCGATTAGCCCCGGGGCCTGTTTGGAGAAGGCGAACCCGGCCTGCTCGGGTTCGGCGGCCCAGATTGAGATGTGGGAATTGGTACAGACGCAGATTCGAGATGTTCTGGCGAGCCGGACATTGGCGGACCTGGCGCGAGCCGGTGTAGCGGCGACCGGCCGCTACTCGATATGACGGCGCGCGGAGAATGAGCTTGGTAGGGGAGCTTTCGTGGTGACAGAACAGCCGGGCATCGTGGATTCCATGGTCGACTTAATTGGGGCGACTCCGATGATCCGGCTGCGCCGGATTCCCGCGGAAGGCGGCGCGGAAGTGCTGTGCAAGTTGGAATCGCTGAACCCGGGTGGGTCCGTGAAGGACCGCATCGCGATCGCGATGGTGGAGGAGGCGGAGTCATCCGGCGCCTTGAAGCCCGGGGACACGATCGTGGAGCCGACGAGCGGAAACACCGGGGTGGGTCTGGCGATGGTCGCGGCGGTGAAGGATTACCGGATCGTCTTGACGATGCCAGAAGACATGAGTGTGGAGCGGCAACGGCTATTTGAGCGGTTCGGCGCGGAGCTGATCCTGACGCCGGCGATTGAGGGGATGAGTGGGGCGGTGTACGCGGCGGAAGAGATGGCATCGCAGCCGGGCTACTTCATGCCGCAGCAATTCCAAAACCCGGCGAATCCCGAAGTGCATCGGCGAACGACGGCGGCGGAGATCCTGGCGGCGACAGAGGGTCGGATCGATGCGTTCGTGGCGGCGGTGGGGACCGGTGGCACGATCACGGGTGTGGGTGAGGTACTTCGGCAAAGCAATCCGGAGATTATGATTGTGGCCGTGGAGCCGGAGCGGTCGCCTGTCTTGCGTGGAGGCCGGTTTGGGATTCACGGGATTCAGGGGATTGGTGCGTCGTTTGTGCCGGGTGTCCTGAACCAGGAGATCTACGACGAAATCGTGGGAATCAAGGACGAAGAGGCCTACGAGATGACCGACCGCTTGACGCGGGAAGAGGGCATCCTGGCGGGCATCTCTTCGGGGGCGAATGTCTTGGCCGCCAGCCGAGTGGCTGAGAAGCTGGGTGCCGGGAAGCGGGTGGTGACCATGATCTGCGATACCGGGGAGCGATATTTGAGTGTGAATCTGGCGCCGCCACGGTCACGCGCGGGGTCGCGCAGTCGTTAGTTAGAAGCGTCCCGACCGGTCGGTTCGGAGCAGGAAAGTGATTGGGAGCCGCGGGTGCGGCGCCCTGAGGAGGACGAGATGAGTGTGAAGGTCTATATCCCCACGCCGTTCCGGCGGTTGACGGGGAACCGCACGTTCGTGGACGCCGATGGATCGGACATCGTGGGTGTGCTGACCGATCTGGAGCAGCGCTTTCCCGGCTTCGGGGAGATGGTGTTCAGCGAAGAGCGGACGATTCTGGAACACGTCAACGTCTATCTCAACAACCATGAGATCCGCACGTTGGGCGGCGGCGAGACCGAGGTCAGTGATGGTGACGAGGTCTCCGTGATCCCCGCCATCGCCGGGGGTGAGGCCCTGACGCCGGAAGAGGTGGAGCGCTACAGCCGCCACATCATCATGGACCAAGTGGGGCCAACCGGGCAGCGGCGAATCAAGTCGGGCAAAGTGCTGGCGATCGGCGCGGGCGGTCTGGGCTCCCCGGTGCTCGTCTACTTGGCGGCGGCGGGCGTGGGGACGATCGGGGTTGTCGACTTCGATGTGGTGGATACGAGCAACCTGCAGCGCCAGATCATTCATGGCACGTCAGACGTAGGTCGCCCGAAGGTGGATTCGGCGGCGGACCGCATCGCCGATATCAATCCCAACGTGACGGTGGTGAAACACAATGAGCCGCTGACGTCCGAGAATGCAATGGAGGTCATCGGGCAGTACGACATCGTGGTGAACGGGGCCGACAACTTCGCGACGCGGTACTTGGTCAACGATGCCTGCTATCTGCTGAGCAAGCACCTTGTCGATGGGAGCATCTTTCTCTTCGAGGGTCAGGTGACGACGTTCTTCCCGGGCGAGGGCTGCTACCGCTGCCTCTACCCGAGTCCGCCGCCGCCGGGAATGGTGCCATCCTGTGCCGAGGCGGGAGTGCTGGGCGTGCTCCCCGGCACCGTGGGTGCGATTCAAGCGACCGAGGTGATCAAGCTGCTGCTGGAGGCTGGAGATCCGCTGAAGAACCGACTTTTGCTCTACGACGCATTGGCGATGGACTTCCGCACGGTGAAGATCCAGCGCGACACCGCGTGTCCGCTGTGTGGGGAGGCGCCGACGGTGACCGAGTTGATCGACTACGAGGAATTCTGCGGGGCGCCATTCCATGAGGGACCGGTGGCATCGAGCAACTAGACGAGGAGCGACCAGCGCTTCGCAAACGAGCGAGTCAACCGGCGTGCCCGATGGCGGGCGGGTCGACCAAGAAATCCGGAGGCAGGGCCTGTGCCAGTCGAAGTGCGCATCCCCTCGATGCTGCAGAAGTTCACCGGTGGCGAGAAGCTGCTGCAATATGAGAGCAAGACTGTCGGCACGCTGCTGGTGTCGATCGAGGAAGACCATCCGGGTATCGGGGATCAGTTGATGGAAGAGGGGGAGCTGCGCCGCTTCGTGAACATCTTCCTCAACGATGAGGACATTCGGTTCCTCAATAAGATGGACACGGAGCTGAACGACGGCGACGTGCTGGCCATTCTCCCGGCGCTGGCCGGAGGCTAGGCTTTTTGCCCGGCGCTGGCCGGGGTTTCGTCCGGCAGCCCGGAGGCGCGAAGGGACTTGCAAGACATGATCGCGCCCGCCACTACTCGCGCGAACTCCATACTGGACCTGATCGGGAACACGCCCCTCGTGCGACTGAACAAGATGTCGCCGAAGCAGAGCGTGTCGATCTGGGTGAAGCTGGAGGGGCAGAATCCGACGGGGTCGGTGAAGGATCGAATCGCGCGAGCGATGATCGAGTCGGCGCTTGCGGACGGGTCGCTGCAGCCGGGTCAGGCGATCTTGGAACCGACGTCCGGGAACACGGGACTGGCGCTGGCGCTGATGGGGCGGCTCTACGGGCATCCGGTGCATTGCGTGATGCCGGCCAGCGTCAGCGTGGAACGCCGCGATCTGCTGACGTTCTTCGGGGCGGAGGTGACGCTGTCGCCGGGGGAGCTGGGGAGCAATGGCGCGGTGGCGATGGCGAAGGAGATACACGCGAAGGATCCGTCGGCGTTTATGCCGATGCAATATGAGAACGCGGACAACCCCGGCGCGCACTACGCGACGACCGGCCCCGAGATCCTGCGGGATTGTCCGGAGCTCACCCATTTCGTCGCTGGGCTGGGGACGGGGGGGACGTTGACGGGAGTGGGTCGCTATCTGAAAGAGCAGCGCCCTGAGGTGAAGATCGTGGCGGCGGCGCCGCACCCGGGGGATCTCGTCCAAGGCCTGCGTAGCCTGGACGAAGGCTACGTGCCGCCGGTGCTGGATGAATCGGTGCTGGATGGGCGGATCATGATCGATAGCCGGACATCGTTCGCGGTGGTGAAGCGGCTGTTGGAGGAGGAAGGGATCTTCGCCGGGATCTCGGCGGGGGCCGTGGTGCGGACGGCGCAACGGTTGGGGGAGCGCTTAGACGAGGCCCACATCGTCGTGCTGCTGGCGGATGGGGGCTGGAAGTACATCTCCACCGGCCTCTGGGCGCGAGACTACGACGAGATCGAGGGTGACGAGGAGATCGAGGGCAAGGTGTGGTGGTAGGTGACGCGCTTGGCCGATGCGTGCCCGTACATTGATCTAGTCGGTGAGGAAATAGATGCGCATGGGTGGTGCCAGAGGCGCCACCGATTCGCTATCTTGTCGCAACCGAAGCGGGGCCGATGGGTCGCGCGGTGAAGCAAGGGTTCAGGCTGGGAGAGAAACGATGGCATTACGACTCGGCGACACGGTTCCGGATTTCACGGCAGAGACGAGTGAGGGGACGCTAAGCCTCTACGACTACTTGGGCGATGGCTGGGGCGTGCTCTTCTCGCACCCAGCGGACTTCACCCCGGTCTGCACCACGG
>PVBE012271093.1_pt1 | contig 75389 bp, 65 predicted proteins | sample 1631181 | NCBI WGS metagenome assembly PVBE01 (sample SAMN08397723, study PRJNA350692) | Marine metagenome, whole genome shotgun sequencing project. | isolation source: water | place: Pacific Ocean | collected 2012-04
CGGCACGGGCAAGGGCGGCGGCGACGGCGGCAAGGGCGGCCACGGCGGCCACGGCGGCGGCGGCGGCGGCGGGGCTGGCGGCGTCTCCTACGGGGTCTACACCTACCAGTCCACCGTCACCCAGAGCTGCACCTTCAGCGGCGGCGCCGCGGGCAAGGGCGGCAAGGGCGGGCTCTCGGCGCCCGGCGCCCCCTCGGGCGAAAAGGACGGCAAAAACGGCCAGGCGGGCAACAACGCGCCCTCGCCGGGCAACACCGGAAGCTGCTCTTCGCCGAGCAGCTGCTAGAGCGCCGGCGTGAATCGTCCACCATCGGGCAGGGACGCGAGGCAGACCCTGTTGAGGCGGGCTACAGGCTACAGGCTGCAGGCTACGAGGTCGCTCACCGGCCGCTGCCTCTGTTCGGGTGAGACGGCGGGGACCGGCCCCGCCGGTGCTGTCGACGTGTACCGGCCAACTGTGTGCCCACCTCACATCAACGGCTGGCCTTGCAGCCCGGAGCCCGGAGCCCGGAGCCCATCGTCTTCTACCTGGTCCGGCGCCGCATTCCTGGCCGCAGGCTGCATGCCGGTTGAAAGGGGGCACCAGCATTGAGCGAAAAGCTGGAGCCCAAGCCAGCGCCTGCGCTGTTCCGCGGCATGAGGCGCATGGCCGACTACCTGGCCATGGACTTCCTCGGTGGGCCGCGCCCGCTCAAGGCGGCGTGGGTCATCAACCTGCAAAAGGGCGGCACATTGCCCTTCGTGCTGCTGCTAATGGTGCTCTACGACAACTGGTCCACCGCGGCCTGGGTCTACCTCGGACTCCACGGCAGCTATGGCCTCTGCTGGCTGCTCAAGCACGTCTACTTCCCGGACCCCAACTGGGAGCGGCGGGTGACCATCGGCGCCGCCATCAACATGTGGCTCTTCGTGCTCGGGCTCTACTGGCTCGCGCCGTTTTTGCTGATCTCCGACGTGCTCGGCCCCGACCGCCCGCAGCCGTCCAACACGGTGCTCGGCGTGGCCATCGCGCTCTACGCCGTGGGGGTCGTGATCATGATGGCCTCGGATGCGCAGAAGTACTACACGCTCAAGGTCAAGCGGGGGCTGATCACCGACGGCCTCTTCCGCCACGTGCGCCACCCCAACTACCTGGGCGAGATGATGCTCTACGGCGCCTTCGCCATGGTGGCCCACCACTGGATCCCCTGGGTGGTGCTGGCCTGGGTCTGGAGCTTCCTCTTCTCCACCAACATGGTGATGAAGGAGGCCTCCATGTCCCGCTACCCGGAGTGGGCGGCCTACAAGGCGCGCACCGGCATGCTGCTGCCGAAGCCCTGGGCTGACGACGGCGACGAGGCCCCGCCCGGCTGAGCGCTACACCCCCTGGCGCAGCCAGCGCTCGACGACCGAGGACAGCGGCGAGTAGGTGCCCTGGCGCCGCGCCTCGTCCAGCTCGTCCAGCTCCTCCATGGGCTTTTTGAACAGCAGCCGCCCGCGCTGCACCAGGGCCAGGTGCGTGGCCCAGCCCTCCAGGCGGTCCAGGATGTGGGTGGCGTAGAGGATGCACGTGCCGCGCTGCTCGGCCTCCTCCCGCAGAAAGGCGAGCAGGTCGGCCCGGCCGAGCAGGTCCAGGTCGGTGGTGATCTCGTCCAGCAGCAGCACGTGGAACGGGTGCACCAGGCCGAGCAGCAGCTGCACCCGCCGCCGCTGCCCGTCGGAGATGCGGTGCATGTGCCAGTCGGGGTCCACGGCCAGGATCTGGCGCAGGTGGTCCATGCGCGCGGCGTCGGCCCGTCGCACCGACGCCAGGACGTCGCCCACGCGCACGTCCACCTCGAAGGGGAAGGGGCCGCCGAGGAAGGCGACCTCCTCGGCCAGGGAGGTGTCGCCGAAGGCGGGGCGGCCCAGCACGCGCACCGCCTCGTCGCTGATCATGTGCTTGCCGCCGATGATGCGCAGCAGGGTGGTCTTGCCCGCGCCGTTTGCCCCTACCAACAGGCAGCGCTCGCCCGGGCTCACGGCGAGGTCCACGCCCCGCAGGGCCAGGGGCAGGTCTGCCCGGTAGCGAAAGTCGAGATCCTTGACGACGATGATCGGTTGGCTCATGGAGGCTTTTTAACCGAGGCCGCGCGGCGGGTCTAGCAGGAAGAGGACATCCATTTATGCTAAAACCGTTGAACCGCCATGCCACACGAACCGCGAGGGTCCGCCAGGACCCGCCTGCTCCGCTCGGCGCGCGCCCTGACGCCGCGACGGCTGTTGACCCTCCTCCGCCGGGAGAGGCCGCCCGGCCCCGCCCGCGAGCAGCCCCGTCCATTGCGACGCAGCCCGGACGTGACCCTGGTCATGGTGCCGCGCTGGGGTGTCGAGCGGCCGCCGTTGAACCTGGCCTACCTGGCCCGGTACCTCCGCGAGGCCGGGCTGCGTGTCGCCGTGCGCGACTTCAACGTCGAGGCCCACAAGTGCCTGGAGGGCACCGACCTCCAGCGCCTGTGGACCATCGACACCGAGGAGCAGGGCGACCCACTGCATGTCCACCGGCGCCTGCACGAGCAGCTGGGCACTCCCCTCGACCGGCTGGTGGAGGAGCTGCTCAGCTCCGACAGCCCGGTCATCGGCTTCTCCTCCAACGTGGGCAACATGACCTTCGTCCGCCATATCGCCTCGCGCGTGGCCAGCGAGGCGCCGAAGCGGCTGCTCGTCATGGGTGGGCCCGACGTGCACCGCATATTTCGGCAGGGGGAGCTGCACCACTTCCCCGTGCACTATCACGTCCTGGGGGAGGGCGAGGAGACCTTGCTGGAGCTCGCCCGCCGGCACCTGGCTGGCCGCTCCACCGCCGGCGTGCCCGGCACCTTACCCGGCGGGCTGCTGCTGGAGGGCAGCGATCCAGAGGACCTGCCGCAGACGTTCGTGCCTCGCGCCCCCATCCCGGATCTGGACGCCATCCCGTTCCCCAATTATGCCCAGATCGACCTGTCCTTTTACTCCTCCCCGGAGATGCCCTTTCTCTTTAGCCGCGGCTGCCTGGCCGCCTGCTCCTTCTGCGCCGACTGCCTGCTCCAGCCGAGCTTTCGCTGCCGCAGCGGCGAGCACGCGGTGGCCGAGATCGAGCACCACCTCAAGCACTACCAGCGGCACATCTTCAACTTCAACGACCTGATCTGCAACGGCGACGTGCCCCGCCTGCGCCGGCTGTGCGAGCTGATCCGGCGCCGCCGGCTGGACATCGCCTGGTCCTCCTACGCCCTGGTCCGTTCGGAGATGACCGCTGACCTGTTCCAGCTGATGCACGCCTCCGGCTGCAACGACCTGCACTTCGGCCTGGAGTCCGGCTCGGACCGGGTGCTGAGCCGAATGGGGAAGCCGTTCCCGGTGGACCTGGCCGAGCGGGTGATCCAGGACGCCGCGCGCACCGGCATCCGCGTCTCCGTCAACGTCGTGGTCGGCTTCCCGGGGGAGACCGACGAGGACGTCCAGGCCACCCTCTACCTGCTCTCCCGCAACCAGGGAGCCATCTACCGGGTGCTCAACCTCTCCGCGTTGACGCTGATGCCCGGCTCCCGCCTCTGGCGGCGGAGCACCAACTACGAGATCCACGGCGGACCGCTGGGGTGGGTCGACGGAGACGGCCGCGACACGGCGGACAGGTTACAGAGCCTGGAGCGGGTGCGACAGCACATCGAGTCCCTCGGCATCCCCCTGGCCATCATCAACCGCGGACCGACCTCGCCGTCGGACCCCCAGTCGGACGGCGCCTCCGGCGAGCCGCTGCCGGTCACGGCCCATTGATGACAGGCGCGGCCCCCCCAGGCGCAGCAAACGCGCACCACGTCCTGCTGATCTCCATGGACGCCCTGCGGGCCGACGCTCTCGGCTGCCTGGGCGCCCCCGGGGATCCCACGCCCGCGTTGGACGCGCTGGCCGGCGACGCCGCGCTCTTTTCCAACGCCACCTCCCCGGCGACGTGGACCCTGCCCGCTCACATGAGCATGCTCTCGGGCCTCGAGCCGCCCGTCCATGGCTGCGTCCACTCCCTGCGGCAGTACCCGCCCGAGACCCTCCCCTTCCCCCTCGCCTTCGAGCTCTGCGAGGAAGCCGGTTATCGCCCGTCGGCCATCACCGGGGGAGGGTTCATGGACGCCGGCTTCGGCTTCGGCCGCGGCGCCGGCAGCTACCAGATCATCACCGCACCCGACCAGGGCCCCGCCGCGGTGCTGGAGCAGATGTCCGCCGCCGCGCGGACCTTCACCTTTTATCACTCCTTCCAGGTCCACGACTACGTGCGGGTGGTGAGCGACCCCACCGCCCGGGAGCTGGTCCAAAGAAGGTACCGGGACCACCGGGGCTTCTTCCCCACGGACCGGAACTTCATCGGCCTCATCCGCGACCTCGGCGAGACCCCGCCGGCGCAGCGTCCCACGCTCCACGCCCGCGACACGGCCTACCTCAACGCCCTGTACCGCACCGCCGTGGTCGCGGCGGACCACGCCCTGGCGGGGCTCGTGGCGCGGCTGCGTTCGCGGGGGCTGTGGTCCAGCACCACGCTCATCCTCTGCTCGGACCACGGCGAGAGCCTCGGGGAGGTCCACGACGGCGTGCGGAGCTGGTCTCACGGAGGCCGGCCCTACCGCGAGCAGATCCAGATCCCGCTGCTGATCAAGCCGGCCGATCACTGCCGCGAACAGATCGTCGAGGGCCGGTACCCCGCGCAGACCTCTCTGGTCGATCTCTTGCCGACCATCCTGGACCTCGTCGGCAATCCCCGGGACAGGCGTCGGTTCGACGGCCTCTCCCTGGTGGACCTCTGTCAGGGGCGCCTGTCCGCCTTCGAGACCCGGCAGGCGTTCTTCCACAGCTGCGAGCTGGCGTCCAGGGTCGTGGCGCCGCACCTGCACGCCTCTGCCATGGCCTGGCGAGACGGCGCCAAGGTCGTCTACGACCCGGACAGCGCCACCGTGCTGGAGTACTACTTTGGGACGGACGAGCCACCGGAGACGCACAACCGGCTCCGGGAGCTGAGCCGGGAAGAGCTGGCCCGGATCACCGCGGCCCTCACTGAATACGAGGCCCACGTCTCGGCCCGCGCCCACCGGCCTCCCGCGCGTGAGCACGACCAGGGCGCCGTGCTCGCGCGGCTCTCGGAGTTGGGGTATGTCGAATAGCTACATTCAGCCGAGCCCGCGCAGCGGGTCCAGCAGGAAGAGCAAGTCGGCGGGCCGCGGGTCGCCCCGGCGCAGCCGGCGCCGCACCCGGTCGACCAGCGCCTCGGTGGCCTCGTCCACGCGGGGCGGCGCCATCACCGGTCCCGCGGCCACGGTCCCGGCCTCGATCTGAGGCAGGTCGCAGCGGCCCTCCTGCAGCAGGCCGCGCACCGCGTCGAGCACCGCGTCGTCGCGCATCATCTCCTCGTGGCGGCAGCCCACCGCGAACCGCCGCTGCACTCCCGCCACCGCGGCCGAGGCCAGGGGCACCGTGCCGTCGCCGGCGTCGGCCTCCGGGGGGCCGGCCGCCACCCGCCCGCGCCGGTCCACCGCCAGGCTGCTCACCGTGCCGTGGTCCCCGGAGACGATGGCGCTGGTCCGCTGCAGCAGCGGGCTCTCCAGCAGCCGCTCCTTGAGCGCCAGGCTGTGGTCCAGCCAGCGCTGGGCGGGGGCCACGCCGGGGTGGTCGTCGGGCCAGGCCTCGCGGGCGTAGACCCGCCCCGCGTCGGAAAAGAGCGCCGGGCTGGGCAGCATCTCCAGCAGGCCGGGGTAGCTGGCCGCGCTGGCCCGCAGGTCGGGCAGGTCGTCGTTGTGGCTGACCAGGGCCAGCACCCGCAGCACGAGCCAGGTGCCGGTGACGGCCTCGACCACGGCGTAGCTGCCGCCCAGCGGCGCGCCGAGCAGCACCGCCTGCTGCACCCGCCGCTCCCAGCGGGCGTGGCGGTCGGCGTAGGCCGCGGCCACCAGCCCCCCCATGGAGTGGGCCACCAGGGCGAAGCGCCGTCCCGGGCGCTCGGCGTGCAGGGTCTCGATGAAGTGGTGCAGCCGCTCGGCGCTGTGCTCCACGCTCTTGCGCCAGTCGTAGGAGAACTCGTGCACCACCAGGCCCGCCTTGCGCCAGCGGCGCGCGGCCCCGCCGTAGACGATCCAGAGGTGGCCGTCGGGCTGCAGGGTCAGGTCCTCGTAGGCGTCGGTCAGTCCGTCGGGGCGCAGGCGCAGCTTCTCGGCCACGTCGCCCAGCACGAAGGTCGCCGGGTTGAGCCAGACCCGCGTTCGCAGCGGTCCCTGGTTGGCCAGGTGCCCGGCCAGCACGCCGTGCAGCAGGATGATCTCCGGCAGGGCGGGATCCGGCCGGGTCCAGAAGATGCCACGGTCCAGCTGCCCGTCGCCCAGGTCCTCCACGATGCGGCGGGCCTCCTCCAGCCCGAGGGTGTGCTCCAAAAAGGCGCGCGTGGCCTCGGCGTCACGCCGCAGGGCCGCGGCGATGCGGTCATCGTCCAGGTACTCGCGCCAGTCGCTGCCGAGCAACGCCTCGGCGCGCCGCAGCCAGCTGTTGTCGGAGTCCAGCATCGGCTCGGCGTCAGTCCTCGTAAAGGTAGCGGAAGACCATGTCTCCCAGCGCGTCGAGCAGCCGCTCCTCGTCCTCGCCGCCGGGGAAGAACCGCACCGAGTGGATCACCGCCTCCATGGCCTGCACCACGACCTTGGCCGCGGCTGGCAGATCTCGCACGCGCAGGGTGTGAGCGTGGGGCTGCAGCCGGGCCAGGAGCAGATCCACCGAGCGCTGGTGCTCCTGGCGGCCCAACTCGCCGAACTCCTCGTCGGTGTACGTCAGCGCCGAGATCTCCCGGTGCAGCTCGGGGGACAGGTTGTGCAGCGCAACGGCCTGCCGGATGATCTCGCGCACGACGGTCCGGCCGTCGCTGGCCGGCGCGCCGAAGTCGGCCTGGGCCAGCAGCTCTGCCACCCGGGCGTGGATGCTGGCCATGTAGAGCCGGTTGAGCTCCAGCAGCAGCTGCTTCTTGTCACGAAAGTGATTGTAGAAGCTGCCCGTGGCCACGCCGGCCTCCCGGGCGATCTTCTTGGAGCTGGTGCGGTGGTACCCCTCCTCGGAGAAGAGCCGCTTGCCAGCCTCCACCAGCCGCGCGCGGGTGCGCTCGCTGCGACGCTGCTTGGGCAGGTACCCTCGGGGTTGCTCATCAGCCATTGGGCCAAAGCATAGCACCGCCACAGGCCACCCGGGGAAAAGTGTGAAATGCGATTCAGCCGCTCTACTTTTTGGCGCTCGACCCCCGGCCCATGAGCCACACGCCCAGCAGCACCACCGGGCCGCCCAGCAGCGCGTTGGTCGTCACCGGCTCCGAGAGCACCGACACGGCCGTGGCCAGGGTGACGAAGGGCTCGAAGTAGAGCATCGCCCCGGTGCGGGTGGTGCCGTCGCGCTCCAGGGCGAGGTTCCAGCAGGCGTAGGCCACGCCGCTGCAGAGCACGCCGAGGAAGACAACGGCGAAGATCACCTGCGGGGTCAGCGGTCCGGTGGTCGCGCCCACCAGGGGCACCGCCAGGGCGTTGAGCGCCGCGGCCACGCCCATGGCCACAGCGGTGACAGGCAGGGCGCCGTTGCGTGACACCGGGCCTGCCGACAGCAGGGTGTAGGCCGTCCAGGTGAAGCAGCTGATCAGCTGCAGCAGGTCGCCCCAGTGGGCCCGGACGAAGGCCGCCGGCGGCGAGGCCGTGACCCCCAGCACGCCGGCCAGCCCCACCGTCACCCCCAGCCAGGAGAGCCACGACATGCGCTGGCCGAAAAAGATCCGCGCCCCCAGGGCGATGGTCACCGGGATGAAGGCGATGATCCAGCCGGTGTTGATGGCCGATGTGTAGAGCAGGCCGCTGGTCTGGATCAGCAGGTGCGCGCCGAGGACCAGACCGAGGATCACGCTGGCCACGCGGTCCGACGGGGCGGGCAGCAGGGGGCGCCCGCGGGCCAGCAGCCAGCCGGTCAGCACCGCGGCCCCGGTGCCGTGGCGCAGGGTAACCACGGCCACCGGTGACAGCCCGGTCAGCGCGATGCGCGTGGCGATGAACGACTGGCCCCAGAAGACCACGGAGACCAGCGAGTAATAGGAGAGGAAGGCCTTCACTATACGAGAAGCTATATCAGCTAAAAGCTAACGGCTAACAGCTAAAAGCCATCTCAGCGCGAGCACTCCCAGCTCACCGTGTCGCAGATCTTCGGCCCGAGGGCGTCGATGCCGCAGTTCTCCACGCTGGTGAAGGGCAGATACTTGGTGCCGAGGTTGGTGCAGGAGCGGGGGCTCTGGCAGAACCCGCAGACCACGCCGCAGGTGGCGCCCCAGCGCGTGGCCTTGGTGTAGCCGAGGTTCTTGCAGATCAGCTGGTGGTGGTAGGTGCCGATGTTGTCCGCCGAGACCCAGGCAGTTTTGCAGTCCGCGGAGCAGACCACGTAGTCGGACTTGGTGCCCGGGTCCTGGCTCTTGTGGCACTTGGGCGGCACGCAGTAGACCTGCCCGCCCGCCCCGGAGCAGCCGGTGAAGCCCGGGGCGCAGGCGGCCTTGCACACGCCGCTGACGCACTTGCCGCTGCTGCCGCAGTCGTTGCCGCAGGAGCCGCAGTTTTTGGTAGACGTCAGCAGGTCCACGCAGGTGCCCGCGCAGTTGGTCTGGCCCGCCTGGCACGAGACCTCGCACTTGCCGGCCTTGCAGACCTCGCCGGCCTTGCACACCGTGCTGCAGGCGCCGCAGTTGTAGGTGTCGGTCTTGAGGTTGACGCAGGTGCCCGAGCAGTTGGTCAGGCCGGTCTGACAGGAGACCGCGCACTTGCCGCCGGAGCAGACCTGCCCCGAGGAGCAGGCGTTGTTGCAGGCGCCGCAGTGCTTGTTGTTCACCGAGGCGTCGACGCAGAGCCCGCCGCACAGCGTCAGGCCGGTCTGGCAGGTCACGGCGCACTTGCCGCCAGAGCAGACCTGCCCCGCCTTGCAGGAGTTGCCGCACAGGCCGCAGTGCTTGACGTCGGTGCTGGTGTTGACGCAGGTGCCGAGGCAGTTGGTCAGCCCGCTCTGGCAGGAGACCACGCAGCCGCCCGACTTGCAGATCTCGCCGGCCTTGCAGGTGGCGCTGCACTTGCCGCAGTTGTAGAGGTCGGTCTGCAGGTTGACGCAGACGCCGGAGCAGTTGCTCAGGCCGCTCTGGCAGGTCACGGTGCACTTGCCGGCCTTGCAGATCTCGCCGGACTTGCACGCGGTGCCGCAGGCGCCGCAGTGCTGGATGGAGGCCTTGGTGTCGACGCAGGTGTTGCTGCAGACCGTCAGGCCGCTCTGGCAGGTCAGCGTGCACGTCTTCGTCTTGCAGATCTCCCCCACGCTGCACTTGCTGGCGCAGGCGCCGCAGTTGTAGATGTCGGTGCCAGTGTTGACGCACAGCCCGGCGCAGTTGATCAGGCCGCTCTGGCAGGAGAGGGTGCACTTGCCGTTGGAGCAGACCTCACCCGCCTTGCACACCTTGCCGCAGGTGCCGCAATTGGCCAGGTTGGTGGAGAGGTTGACGCAGGTGCCGGCGCAGTTCTTCAGGCCGGCCTGGCAGGAGAGGGCGCACTTGCCGCTGGAGCAGACCTCGCCGGCCTTGCAGGCGTTGCCGCAGGAGCCGCAGTTATAAATGTCGGAGGTGAGGTTGACGCAGGTGTTGTTGCAGCTGGTCAGGCCGGTCTGGCAGGACAGCGCGCACTTGCCGCCCGAGCAGGCCTCGCCGGCCTTGCAGGTGTTGTTGCAGGCGCCGCAGTTGGCGTTGGCGGTGTTGGTGTTGACGCAGGTGCCGGCGCAGTTGGTCAGCCCCTGCTGACAGGAGAGGGCGCAGCTGCCGCCGGAGCAGACTTGCCCCGCCTTGCACGCCGCGCTGCACAGCCCGCAGTTGCCGTTGTCGGCCTGGAGGTTGACGCAGGTGCCGGCGCAGTTGGTCAGCCCTTGCTGGCATGACAGCTTGCACTTGCCGCTGGCGCAGACCTGTCCGGCCTGGCAGACCTTGGCGCAGGCGCTGCAGTTGTAGATGTCCTTGGTCAGGTCGGCGCAGGTGCCGGCGCAGTTGGTCAGCCCCTTCTGGCAGGAGAGGGCGCACTTGCCCACGGAGCAGACCTGCCCCGCGGTGCAGGCCTTGCTGCAGCCGCCGCAGTGGGCCAGGTCGGTGCCGGTGTTGACGCAGGTGCCCGAGCAGTTGGTCAGGCCCTTCTGACAGCTCAGCGCACAGGTGCCGCCGGAGCAGACCTGCCCCGACGCGCAGCCGTTGCCGCAGGTGCCGCAATGGGCCAGGTCCTTCTGCGGGTCGACGCAGGTGCCCGAGCAGTTGGTCAGCCCGGCCTGGCAGCTCAACGCGCAGGTGCCCTTGACGCACAGTTCGCCGGCCTTGCAGGCGGTGCCGCAGGCGCCACAGTTGGCCGCGTCGGACTTGAGGTTGGCGCAGACGCCGGCGCAGTCGGTGAGCACCGCCTGGCAGGAGAGGGCGCACTTGCCCGCCGAGCAGCGCTGGCCGGCCTTGCAGGCGGTGCCGCAGGCGCCGCAGCTGAGCAGGTCCTGTTGCAGGTTGACGCAGGTGCCGTTGCAGTCGGACAGCCCCTTTTGGCAGGAGAGCGTGCACTTGCCGCCGGAGCAGACCTCGCCGGCCTTGCAGGCGGTGCCGCAGCCGCCGCAGTGGGCCAGGTCTGTCTTGGTGTTGACGCAGGTGCCGGAGCAGTCGGTGAGGCTGGCCTGGCAGGAGAGGGCGCACTTGCCCAGGGAGCAGACCTTGCCGGCCTTGCAGGCGGTGTCGCAGGCGCCGCAGTTTTTGTTCTCGGTGTTGAGGTTGGCGCAGAAGGGGACGACCCCGCTGCACCGGGTCAGGCCCTTGGCGCAGGAGAGGCTGCACTTGCCGGCCACGCAGAGCTCGCCGCTGGCGCAGGCCTTGCCGCAGCCGCCGCAGTTGTTCGGGTCCCGCGTGATGTCGGCGCAGGCGGTGCCGGCGTCGCCGCCGCAGCGTTTCTGGCCCTTGGGGCAGCTGACGCCGCAGGTGCCGCCGGTGCAGACCTCGCCGGCTGCGCAGACGCTGCCGCACTGGCCGCAGTTTTGCGGATCGTTGCGCGTGTCCGCGCACTCCCCCGCGCACATCGACTGCTTGGCCGGGCAGCCCGCGAGGTCGTCGGAGCAGCCCGCCAGCAGTGCCAGGCCGGCCGCCGCCACCACGCCCAGGGCCAGGGGCCACGTTCGTTCAGCCATCAAGAAGACCTCCGCATATTATTGAGCGATACAAGCGCAAAATTGTCCCCAAATAGTTCCCTTGGGGCAAATGTTCATTTGCGGGCGCGGGGCCGACCCTGTATTTCTATCTTGATGCACGAGACGAGCACGGATCCGCGCGCCTCCCAACAGGCCTACCTGCGGCTGTGGCGCGAGGCCGAGGCGCTGCTGCTGCGGCAGGACCCTTGCCGCTTCGCCGGCGGCGTCTGCGCCTCGGGCCTGGACAGCGGCTGCTGCATCTGCCACCGCCACCACCCCGGGCGGCGCTGCCCCGTACGCAGCCTCGGCTGCAAGCTGCACGTCTGCCAGCGCGTGGAGCAGGAGCACCCGGAGCTGGCGCGCCAGCTGCTGGCCATCGGACGCAAGGCCCGGGCCCTGGGCTTTTCGAGCGAGCTTTTCTCCACCTGGGACGGGGATGGGCGCCGCCGGGGTGATACGATAGCACCATGCGCCTGGCCCTGATATTCAACCCGTTCAAGTACAAGCTCCACGAGGAGAACCTGCGCATCGTGGTGCGCTACTTCGGGCTCTTCCCCCCGCTGAGCCTGGCCTGGGTCGCGGCCATCGCCGAGCGCGCCGGGCACGAGGTGACCATCATCGACGCCCGCACCCTGCGGCTGACCCCCGATCAGGTGCTGCGACAGCTGCGTCGCTTCAAGCCGGACATGATCGGCTTCATGATGACCACCTACATGTTCCGCGAGACCCTGGACTGGGCGCGCTATCTAAAGGAGCAGCTGCGGGTGCCGGTGATCATCGGCGGCTACAACCTGCGTGTCTACCCGCGGGAGTCGTTGATGAACGACGTGGCCGACTTCGGCGTGGTCAACTCGGCCTTCTTCACCCTGCCGCGGCTGCTGGAGGAGCTGGACGCCGGGCGCGATGGCTTCGACGACGTGCCGGGGCTGGTCTACAAGCGGTCGGGGGAGGTCATCGTCACGCCGGACAACCCGAAGCCCGAGCGCTTCGAGGATTACCCGATGCCGGCGCGGCACCTGCTGCCCAACGAGCTGTACGCCGAGTTTCCCACCGAGCGCCGCAACTTCACGGTGATGGTCACCTCCAAGGGCTGCCCCAAGGGGTGCTCGTTCTGCGAGGCCGGGCGCACCCGCTACAACGCCCGGGACCCGATGACCGTGGTGGACGAGATGGAGCAGTGCATCACCGAGCACGGCATCCACGAGATCGACATCTTCGACTACGAGTTCATCATCAACCGCAAGCGGGTGATGACCATCTGCAAGGAGATGCAGCGCCGCCGCCTGGACGTCATCTGGGCCTGCCGCGCGCGCATAGACTCGGTGGACGACGAGCTGCTGCGGGAGATGAAGGCCGCCGGCTGCAACCGCATCTACTACGGCATCGAGTCGGGGGTGCAGCGGGTCCTGGACCGCATCAACAAGGGCATCACCCTGGAGCAGATCCGCGAGACCATCCGGCTGACCAACAAGCACGACATCCGCTCCCTCGGCTTCTTCCTCATCGGCAGCCCCGGCGAGACCATGGCCGACGTCCGCGAGACGATCAAGTTCGCCAAGGAGCTGGACCTGGACTATATCCAGTTCTCCAAGCTCACGGCCAAGCCGCTGACGCCGCTGTGGAAGGACCTGGTGGAGGACTCAGGCGTGGACTACTGGAAGGAGTACATCCTCGGGCGCGCCGAGGAGGCGGCCCTGCCGCGGCCGTGGACCCACTTCACCAACGACGAGATCGACCGCATCACCAAGATGGCCTACGTACGCTACCACCTGCGCCCGTCGTTCATGTTCAAGCACACCCTCGCCTGTCGCAGCTACGAGGAGTTCAAGCGCAAGTTCTACGCCTTCCTCGAGATGGTCTTCCGCCAGGAGGAGGTCTCCACTGCCGATGATGACTTTGAGGCCTATCACGACCGCGTGGTGCAGGGGAAGTTCTTCAGGAAGGTGTCCAAGTGGAGCCTTCCTTTTTGATCCTGGCCCCGCTTCGCGGGGAATAGAAAATAAAGAACATGAAATAACAAATGGAAAATGGGCGGGCCGTGCTGGCTGCGCAGGACGGGCTGGCAGCGGAGAGGCTGCAACCTGCGGTACTCACCGATCCCTGGCCAGGCCAACTTCCGTTGCCAAGCGTGGGTGCTACGGCCGGTGCAGGATGGTGCCGCCATTGCCCACGGCGAAGGCCTCGCCCTTCTTGCCGACCCATACATCAAGCAGAGTCCGGGTGGTGGGGGAAGACATGGACTTACAGACCTTGTTGACGCAGCGGACGATGCGCCCGCCCTTGCCCACGCCGTAGACGTTGTTGGCGTCGCTGCCCCAGAGCCCGAAGAGGAAGCCGACGGTGGAGACAGTTTTGCAGGTCTTGCCGTCGAAGTAGAGCAGCGACGTGGTCCACCAGTTCTGAATGAAGATGTTCGAGGTGGAGGCGCCCCAGATGCTCTGTCCCCCCTTGCTCATACAGTTCGTGACCTTCTTCCAGGAGATGCCGTCGTACCGCGCGGTGTCGTTGGGCGAAATCCTGTAAACGTCGTTGGTACCGAAGCCGAAGATCCCGTTAACTGCTCCGTTGCTCAGCCCACCACTGCTCGGCAGTCCCTTCCAGGTGTTGGTGGCGTTGCCGTTGTAGTGGGTCAAGAAGGGGTGGAGGTTCTTGCCGCCGCCAGCGTGCACGTCGCTGGCCGAGGTTCCCCAGACGGTGGCAAAGTTCTTGGTGGTCCCCTTGATGCTGGTCCATGCGCCTGCATGGAAGCGCAGCGCCAGTCCGGCAGGGCCCACGGCGAAGACCTCGCCCTTGGCGCTGATCCAGAGGGCCTCGATATTGTATGACGCGCCGACATTGGTGGTCTGCCACGCCTTGCCGTCATAGCGCAGCAGCCCCTCCACACCGCAGGCGTAGACGTTGGTCGGGCTGTTGCCCCCCATCGTCCGCAGGTTGGCGCCGGTCAGCTGGCGGGAGAGTTCCTTCCAGCCCGAGGCGTCGCGGCGAAGCAGCGCGCCGTTTTGACCCACGGCGTGGGCCAGGGCGCCGCTGCCCCAGACTCCGTACAGCGTGCGCTTGCCACCCCCGGACTGTGGCGTCCACGGGATCTTGGACCAGGACTTGCCGTCGAAGCGCAGCAGCGTGCCCCCCGCCCCCGAGACCGTCACGTCCGACGGCCCGCTGCCCCAGATGGCGCGCAGATCTTCACCGGTCCCCGACGTGACGGCGGTCCAGGCGCCGCCGCCCTTGTGGAGCAGGGTCCCCGAGGCGCCAACGGCGTAGACGTTGGTGGGGCCGGTGCCCCAGACGGCGTAAAGATCCTTCTTGGTGGGCGAGGTGACCACCTTCCATGAGGCGCCGTCGTAGTCCAGGATGGCTCCCGCCACCCCCACGGCGTGGACGTCGCTGGGGCCGCTGCCCCAAACCCCGTTGAGGGCGGACGAAAACCCCGCCACCTTTTTACCGCTCCACTTCTTGCCGTCGTACCAGAACAGGGAACCGGCGCTGCCCACCACGTGGACGTCGCTCTGGCTCGCCCCCCAGACGCCCTGAAGGTCGGCGCTGGCCCCCGGCGCCTTGTTGAGCCAGCTGACCCCGTCGTGGACCAGCGCCGTCCCCTTGGCGCCGATCACCCAGACGTTGGAGGCGGGGCTCACCCACACGGCGAGGAGATAAAACATTACCCGTGGGGGTCGCGGGTATCGTGGCTCCAGAAATCAAAAATCGTAACTCCATCCCAGAACTACCCTCGGGCGGTCAGACGAAGATGGCTCCACAGCAACAATTTAGGTTTCTTAGGTCCGACCTCTTCCTCTTTATCCTCATGCTGTGCGGACAAGCGCCAGCTCATCTTCACCTTACGGGCAATGTAGGCACGACAGGCGGCGCATGCGACGCCCGGTGGGACATCCCCGACCTACGAACCTTCGCTTGAGTGCTATGGTTTGGTCCGCCGCCTGAGGGTGGGCGGCGTGAGCCTGGCACCGAAGTCTGCACAGGGGGTGTCTTTCTTGATGGTGCTGTCGAAAATTTAGCTTGCCCGGTTTTTGTGGACAGCCATTTGGGGTCAGCGGCGGACGCAGCGGACGGAAAAGGTCGATCCCTTGTTGTACTTGCCAACCCCGGGGACGTGCAGCGACACGTCGAATGCGCAAATGGGATCGAGCCTGCGCCGCCCGTTTTTGAAGTTGCACCCGTTGGAGGTCCAGTGAGCACCGCAAGATCCTTTCCATACTCCGGGCTGCCAGTAGCAACCGCCCTCCCCGGGGCCACCCCCGAAGCGGGGATACCGTGAACAGGCGCCGCAGTAGAGGTTGATCCTGAAGTTCGAGTTCACGGTGCACCGGCGGGTGTATGGGCAGCCATGGACCACGGTCTTCATCTCCTCTAGGCTCGGCATGCGCCAGTTGCGGTGGCCACCCAGCCGCAAGCGCTTGCAGTACCGCCGGGCCTTTCCCCATGTCCGGTTTTCCGCGTTGGTACGAGTCCAGGTCAGCCGTGTGTGGAAGTCCTCAACCATGCCGTCCGCCAGCACGCCATATCGACGGGCCACGATCTTTTCGTAGTGCTTGACGGTGGGGTTCCAGTTGCCGAATGTGAGGGTCCGCCGCCTGCCGAGGTCCGCCTTGATGGCGAGGTATCCCTCTCTGTCTCGTTTGATCGATGTGGGGAAGATCACCGCCGGGAGCGCCTTGAGGCGGGCTCTCCGGAACAACTTCCTGCCGCGCGGCGTGTGGTAGTCCACCACCTCGTGCTCCAACTCCAAGAATATGCGGCGCAATCGCGCCACCAGTGGCTCGATCTTACAGCTTGAGCAGCAGCGATCGGTGATTATCGTGGCCTTCACCTGCACGGGGGCTGGCAGCTTGCGGCAGAGCGCCGGAGGCGGGCCAGGGAACCACCTGCACGCGGCCTGGCGCAGGTGCCATGACCGCAGGGGCCCCTGGTACTCCTTGCCCGCCAAAAACAAAGTGGTGGCTTTGGCGCCCTTGTTCCTCGCCCACTGGTTCTCGGCCTTGAGGTGCTTTTTGGCCACAGGTCCCTCGCTGCACTTCTTCAACGTGGCCGGTTCCACGCCAGCGGCCCGGGCGCACGGCTTCCACTCGTCGGCCGCCTTGCCGGGGAGGCGCGACATGCAGCCGAGGAAGGGGAGCAGACGGGCCGGGGCCAGGCGCTGGCAGCAGGATAGCAGCAGGTCCGCCAGAACCTCTGCCGGGCTATCCCGCCATATCGGCCCGGGGCCGGTGACCCCGCTGACGAACCCGAGGCGAAACGAGGCCCGGGCGCCCAAGTCACGCAGCATCGGCCCGAGCACGCCGACGACCTTGGCCACCAAAGGGCTTCTGGACTCCACCAGCAGCTCCACGGAGATGATCGGCCCCGAAGGTTTGGATTTGGGAGCCGGTAGCGTCGTCGGCTGCGCCTGCTGTGGTGCTGGCGTTGCCGGCTGTGACGCAGGCTGTGATGCTGGAGCAGGCTTTGTGCCGAGTGGTGTCTGCTTGGCCACCTTCTTCTTTGCCTGCCGGATCTTCCAGACGAACCCCCCGGCGCCGTCGGCGGTGGGCAGCGCGACGCCGCCGACGCGGATCTGCCGCGGGTAGCTGCCGGCCAGGTAGAGGCTGCCGTCATGGCCCCGGGCCAGCTCGTGGGCAAAGGAGCTCCCCTCGACCTTTCGGGACCATGCAGGGAGCGGTTTGCCCGCGGAGTCGATCTGGAGACGCCGGACCGCCGCGACCATGGTTGAGCTTCCGTCCAGCTCCTTCCCCGACCAGGCACCCGCCACGTAGTAGGACCCGACTGGTCCCGGCTGTAGGGCGGTGATCATGGCGTGGCTGGCCGGCGTCCAGCCACTCATGAAGGTGCCGCCGCTGCTGGCCTCGCCCAGAAACCAGGCACGTCCGCGGCTCCCGGCGTCGAGCGTGTTCGGGCCGATGGTCATGGAGCCATGGAATTTGCCCAGGATGGTGGGATACCCCCCATCGATCACTACCCTTAAGCCGCTGGCCATGCTCCCAACGCTTGTGGCCCATTGAAAGGAGCCCTCGGCATTGAGCCTGGCCAGGTACAGGTAGTCCGACACTTGGTGGGGGCCGAAGGAGCCGGTGCCCTTCTCCACGAACCCGGTGATGTAGCTGTTGGCGTTTTGGTCGACGGCGATGTCGAAGACCGTGGCCCCTCTGGGGCCGCCACCCCTGGCAGCCCACACGAAGTTGCCGTTGTAGCTCAGCTTGGCCACGAATACGTTCTTGGCCCACGGCTTGCCGACGTGAGGCAGCACGCTGCCTCCGAGCTTGAGCTTGCCATTGTACATGCCCGCGCAGTAGGTGTTTCCACGGCTGTCCGCGGCCACGGCCATGGCAACCTCGGTGGACTTCCCCCCGGCGGAGGTGATCCAGATCGGCTCTCCCTGTGGTGACAGCTTCACCACCAGCATGTCATAGGAGTAGGCCTTGCGATTTTCCCTCACGGCAGCGAGCCTGTGTTTGCCAATGCGCATCTTGCCATTGTAAGTGCCCGCGACCAGCAGGTTGTCCTGGTGGTCCACAGCCAGGTCCCAGAGTACCTCGTGACCCTTGCTCCCGAGATGCCGGGTCCACGATACTATTCCTTGGGGATTGAGCTTTACCAACATCATGTCCGCGTACCCCAGAGCCTTGAACTTCTTACCGCCGACCCTGGCCACGCCCCGAAAGGCGAAGCCGAGGTAGACGTTGCCCGCCCGGTCCACCGCCACCCTGGACCATCGCTTCCCCATGGTCGTGACCGAGTAAGGATAGGTCCATTCCGCCGGAGTCTTCTTGTCCTGCGCGGGGGCCGCCGCGGACCATGTCAGAAGACACAGAACCACCGCCCACCCAGGTGTTCCTCTGCTTTTGTCCATGCCCCGATCTATCACATCGTCTCCGTCCGAGGCACCGCGCCTTGTCAGTTCGTCTGTATGTGCGATCCTCGGAGCCGGTTTGTAAACCCCTGCCCGTGAGGGCTGAACGGCACGGTGTTAGATCGTAACTCCGTCCCCAAATTGTACGAGAACGTAGGACCGTCCCAGAAAGTGCGTGTTATCAGAAAATTCATGAACAACGGTCGATGACCAGCATGGGGTGCGGGCCATGATCCTGCTGGTAGGAGGTCAGGTACTGCTGGACCGCGTCGAACAGATCCGTGCCGTACTGGCGCAGCGGCAGGCCGAGCAGGCGGCACATCGAGCGCAAAAGGCCCACCGGCGTTGACGGCAGGTAGGTCAGGTTTTCGACGTGAAAGCGCGCCTTGTCCAGCGACCACATAAATCGGCGCAGGGTGATGGACTTTCCCACGCTGGTGTCGCCGGTGACCATGGCGATGCCACATAGCTCGGTCCACATCGTCAGCCCGGCATGCAGTTCGCGCTGGCTGCGGGAGTCAAACATGTCCGAGGCGGCCATGTTTTTGCGAAAGGGCATCTTGGACAGGCCGAAATGGGCCTGCAAGCGGCGTTTCTGAGGCTTGGGGATGGTGGGGGTGTTCATCGGTCCTCCTGGCGCTGGTCCTTGCGGATGGCGTCGAGATAGAGGTGGACGTGTTGATCGTTGGGCAGCTGGGCCAGCAGGCGAGCCAGTGTGTCTTCGGCCTGTTCGGCGTCGAAAGGGCCGTAGCGCTGAGTCCGCTGTCCCAGCATTCTCTACCGGTATCGTGGCGTGGGACTTGGAGAGCTACGAGGGACAAATAGCCGCTACACCGGGACGGTTAAGTGGGATGGGGGATGGGACAGGTAGCTCTGGCAAAGTGCATTGCTTCTTATAGGGGATAGTTCGGGTCCTGACCTGTGCCGTCTCGCGAGCCGACTGGTCGATCTGGTGCGACACCCACCTGCTCAGCTCCTACGGGTTGAGCGGCCACACCGACGTCTGCACGCCCAGAAACAGGCCGCCTTCGTCAAGGAGCTACTCGACCAGGCGGGCAAGGGCCGGATCAAGCTGGTGGTCAACACGGTGGTGCGAGACTTCGACCCCCTGGGGAAGAAGACCGGCTCGCACCCCGGCGCGGAGGCGCTGAAGAACACCGGCCCGTACGACGTGGCGGGCAAGCCGCGCCCGGCCCACGCCGTCTGGCTCGAGGCGCTCAAGGGCAAGCCGTAAGGGGGTTGATTAACTGCCCGGGGGCGGCGGTGCTTCTTCCAGGAATGTGAGCTTTCCTGGGCCGTGGGAAGTGTGCAGCCCCCGCTCTGTACACACTACTGGTACTGGGCCACGGTCCGACCCCTTGGGCGGTTAGCCTGTTCAATTGCCGGCGGGTGCGGCCGCCATGGTGAGTTATCATTGCCAGCATGGAGATGCGCAGCGAGGCGTAACTCACCGAACATGAGAGGAGGAACAATATCCAGGCTTGTGGAACCGAAGGCAGCGCTGCTGTTGGTGGCGGTTGCAGCGCTGCTGTTGGCCGGCTGCAGCGGCGTTGACGAGGAGCTGCTCCAGGGGGTCTGGCAGCGAACGGAAAATTCACAGACCACCAAGGGCAAGGAATACCTGTCCGACAACACCGGGTTTCTGGGCAACTTCAACTCCGGTAGCTGGGCCCGCGCCACGACCTTCACCTGGGAGGTCGATGGAGACGTGCTCACCGAGCAACGCCAGTCCGGCACGACCTTCAACGAGGAGGTCGTGACCCTGGAAGAGGACGCCATGGTCCAGCGCAGGGAGGAGGACGGCAAGGAGCGCTCCTGGAAGAAGCGGTAGCAGCTTACTGCATGTCAGCAGACGGGGAGGTAGAGTCCACGTGATCGTCGCCGGATGTGCGGTTCAGGGAGTGCCCTTTGAACCTGTCCCCTCTCGCCCTTTCACGTCAGGTATTTGAAGATCTCCTTGCCGATGATGTTCAGGTTCGAGCCGTTCTGCCGGTAGAGCACCTTCATGGTGCGCAGATCGATCAGCAGGTGCATCGGCGTGGCCTTGACCGGGAAATACTTTCCGGTGACGAATTTGGGATCCAGCAGCAGGGGGAAGGTCCCTTTGTAGGTCTTGAGCCAGGTGCCTGCGAAGGCCTCCGTGGCCGGCGTATAGGACGCCGTCTGAAACAGCACATTGACCAGCAGGATCCGCGAATCGAGCTGCCCCTTGGCGTACAGCGGCGCCAGCTGCTTCATCTCGTCCTGGCAGGCGTGGCACCAGCCCGCGGCGATGAATAGCCAAAGCACTTGCTTGCGCGGCGCGCTGCAGGAGGCGTCACCGCGGAAGAGGTCGCCGAGGGCGATCTTGCGCAGCTTGCTCTGGTCCAGCTTCATCTCCTTGTCGGCCTTGCACAGGTACTTGGGATCGGCGTAGGCATCAAAGGTCTGGTCCTGAACCACGTCGCCGATCTTGGTGCCGTAAGGGCCGCAGGGGTAGCTCTTCGGCCCGCACTTGGCCACGCCGGAGTCCAGCGCCGGCCGGGTGTCCACCGCCGCGCCGGTGCTGTCTGCGACGGCCCCGTCCGCGAGCGGCGTGGTGGCATCGTCCGAGCAAGCGACGAGCGCCAAGGATAGCAACAGCGACGTTGTCTTCATCAATCCTCCGTTTGCGCACCACGGGTGGCGCCCCAGAACCTTGTCATGTCGCGGGGGAGGCGCCCGTCATTACAGCCAGAGATGCAAATACCCGCGAATCGCTGGCGAGCGTGGCTGTATGATCTGCATCGGGCCCTGGCAGTGAGGGCAGGAGGGAGAATACCCGAACACCCGCTCGAGCAGGTCGAGCCAGCGATGCGGGTAGCGGGGTGACGCGGGCTTTTTCCAATCTCCAACATCTGTGGACCGTCCCCGAGCTTGGGGTGGTGTGTATCGTGCACCGTGATGTCCCGTCACCCGTTGCAACACCCGCCCCCACACCTGTAAACTCCTCAGCCAATGGCATCTGGCTCCAAGAAAGTGATCATCGCCGCGCTGGTGGGCAACGGACTGGTGGCGGTGACCAAGTTCGTCGCCGCCTTCATTACGGGCAGCTCGGCGATGCTCTCCGAGGGGATCCACTCGGTGGTCGACACAGGCAACCAGGGCCTGCTGCTCTTCGGCCTGCGCCAGTCACGCAAACCAGCCGACGAACGCTTTCCTTATGGCCACGGCAAGGAGATCTACTTCTGGAGCTTTGTTGTGGCGATCTTGATCTTCGCCGTGGGCGCGGGGGTCTCGCTCTACGAAGGGATCCGGCACCTGATCCACCCACGCCCCATCGAGAGCCCCTACGTTAACTACATCGTACTGGCGCTGGCCGTTGTCTTCGAGGGGATCGCCTGGGCGCTGGCCTTCCGCGAGTTCTCGCGGGTCAAGGGCAAGTGGAGTTACGTGGAGGCGGTGCAGCGGGGCAAGGACCCCAGCATCTTCCTGGTGCTCTTCGAGGACTCGGCGGCCATGCTCGGCCTGATCGTGGCGTTTCTGGGCATCCTGCTCGGCCACCTCACCGGGATCCCCTACTTCGACGGCGGCGCCTCGGTGGTGATCGGGCTGATTTTGGGCAGCACCGCCATCTGGCTGGCCTACGAGACCAAGGGGCTGCTCATCGGCGAGGCGGCCAACAAGGCGGTGGTCGACGACATCAAGCGCATCGCCCTCTCCTTCCCGCCGATCAACCACGTCAACGAGGTGCTGACCCTGCACATGGGTCCCGAGTTCATCCTGGTCAACGCCAGCGTCGACTTTGACGACGAGAGCACTGCCGACGAGCTGGAAAAGGTGATCGCCAACCTGACCACGCAGCTCAAGGAGGCCCACCCCAACATCAAGCGCGTCTTCGTCGAGGCCGAGCCCTTTGTGAAGCGCACCACCGGGCCAGACGAGGACGCCGAAGGCTAGCCACGTACCGCAAGCCACGGCACGAGAAGCTGTTACAGTTCTTCCAATGGCACGTAACAAGATCTATCTGGTCCCGGGTTTTTTTGGGTTCGTCTCACTGGGATCGTTGAACTACTTCCACCGGGTCGGCGAGCGTTTGCAACGGGAGCTTCAGCGGCGAGGTATCGAGGCCGACATCGTGGAAGCCCAGACCCAGCCCACGGGCTCCATCCGCCGGCGCGCAGATCGCTTGCTGCAGTTCGTTTTGGATACGGGGGGCCAAGACGCCGACACCCTCCACTTCGTGGGGCACTCCACCGGTGGGTTGGATATTCGGCTGCTGTGCACGCCGGGCGTGCGGCTGCGACCCGACGACAGCGAGGTTCGGATCGGAGAGCGGGTGCGCAGCGTGGTCACGGTGGCCACGCCCCACTTCGGCACCCCGTTGGCCAATCACCTCACCGGCCTCCAGGGCCGGCGCCTGCTCGAGCTGCTCACTGTGATGGCGACCCATGGCCTCGGGCGTCACAGTATGATCCTGGTCAGCAGGTTGCTAAGCCGGCTGGCCTCGCTGGACGACCTGCTGGGACGCCGGGAGACCTTCCTCGATACCTTTGCCCGGCGCCTGCTGGACCAACTCACCGTGGACCCCGAGCACCCGCTGTGGTCCTTTTTGCGAGACGTCTCCGCCGACCAGGGGGCGATCATACAGCTCACGCCGGAGGGCATGAACCTGTTCAACGCCGCGGTGGTGGATCGCGCCGAGGTGATGTACGCCAGCGTGGTCACCGCTGCTCCCGCGCCGCTGGCGCACCCCTTCTCCAGGCTGCTGCACCCCGGCCGTGCGGCCACGATTCTGCTGTTTTCGTTGCTTCACTGGTTGACCGCCCAGGAACACGCCCACTACCCATATCCCAGCCGCGCTCACGCCGAGGCGTCTTCGATCCAAAGCCTGCTGCCATTTCCGCTGGACCCGGGGACCAGCGACGGCGTGGTCCCCACCCTGAGCCAGGTCTATGGCGAGGTGGTCGACGCCGTGGTGGCAGATCATCTGGATGTGGTGGGGCAGTTTAGCTGGGCGGGGGGGCAGCGGTTCATGGACTGGCTGCCCTCTGGCTCGAACTTCGACGAAGACCGCTTCAGGCGGGTCTGGGCAGCAGTGGCGGAGGTCATCTCCAGGGCGGTCGGCTGACCATACGTCAAAGGTATTGAACGACACCGCGCTCGCTGCATTGGTCACGCCGGAGGTGCTCGTCCTCGCAGATCCGCAACAGGCGGGTGTAGACGTGGACGCTATCCCCCTGGCCACTGCAGACACATGGGGCAGATGCGTGACCGTGGGCCGCGTGAAGTTACCCACTAAACTCCAAAAAACCGACTCCGTAAATCCCAGGGCAGACATAGCTTACAGGACCGGTTGATCCTCTCTGGGGCCCATCGCTCGAGCGTAGGAAGACGCGATGATCGTCGCCGGAAGAGAGAACATGACGAACCAAGTAAAGAAAATACATGCCAGGTAAACAACGGAAAATACAAGCTACCGTAGGCTATAGTTCATGAATTGGCCCAGGTGCTTATCCAGCATCATCAGTAGCAGGAGCTGCAAGCCGACCACGATGAGGACGCCGAGCATCTTGATAAAGATCCTGGCCCGATGCCCCGTGGTGAGCGCAAAGCTCTCGCGAATAGCCGCCCATGGACCTCGACCGGCGCACCTGATGAGAGGGGCGACAAAGGACAGGCACGGGCTGAGCAGCATGACCACCAGGAGCATCAGGCTCCCAACCATCGGAAGCGGAATAGCGTACGCGAGGAGGGCCAGGGGCACAGCGAGGACCAGCCCGGCGAGCGTCAGGATGATGTAGCTCTGTCAACGGAGGAGCGCTACATCAGGCGGCCCTTGATGAACCGCTTGAGCAGCATGCGGTCCATGGCCAGCTCCGGGTGCCTGTCCTCGTCCTCACCGTAGATGCGGTAGAGTACGTTGATCACGCGGGTCATGAAGGCCGGCGCGAGGTTGTTGATCACGGCCCTGCGGGTGGTATCGCTGTTCATCACGTGGCGGCGGCGCTGGGCCACACCGTCCATGAGCCACAGCGCGGCCTTCTCGGCGGTCATGGCCTTGGTGGAGTCGTCGTAGACCTCGGTGCTCATCATCGGTGTCCGCACGAAGGGCAGATAGACGCCGGTGCAGTGGATGTCCTCGGCCAGAAACTCCGCCGCCAGGGTGTCGGTCACGTGGTGCAGCGCCGCCTTGCTCGCCCCGTAGGCTCCGAACAACGGGGTGGGCAGGACCGCGCCGGCGGTGAGCACGTTGACGATGTGCCCCGAGCGCCGTTCGCGCATGCCGGGCAAGAAGCCGCGGATCAGCCGAATGGAGCCGAAGAAATTGAGCCGCATCACGCGCTCGAAATCGTGGAACCGCTCCAGGGATTCGGCCAGTGGGCGGCGGATGGACCTCGCGGCGTTGTTGACCAGGATGTCCACGTGGCCCTGTTCGTCCAGCACCCGCTGGACCAGCCGGTCGCAGGCCTCCATGTCGGACAGATCGGCGACGTACCAGGCGACCCGGTCGTCCCACCGGCGGCACCTGTCGGCCACGCCGCAAAGCTCCTCCTCGCGCCGAGCCACCAGCAGCACGTGGGCCCCGGCCTCCGCGCAGCGCACCGCCAGCGCCTCGCCGACTCCGCTGGAGGCCCCGGAGATCAGCACCGTCTTGCCCTCGAAGTATGTCCGCCGCCGCACGGCGGGATCGCGATCGATGTCCAGGTGTCGGAGCCAGTAGTCCCACATCGCCGGGATGTACTCCGCCTGGCGCGGGCAGCGAATCTTTGTGCCCCTCAGCGCGTCGGCGATGTTGGCGGTGTCGTAGCGGACCTTGTGGTTGAGGACCTCGTGCACCTGGTCGGGGATGCCCAGGTCTCGCCGCATCTGCTGGCGGTAAAACTGCACCCCCCCGAGGCGCCCCACCATGTCGCCGACCCCCGGCATGTACTTGAGCAGCCCCGTGCCGAACCTGCTGCTCATGCCGGGCGCCCCGGCCGCCTCGGCCACGAGGTTGAAGGTCTCCAGAAAACTGGGCGGCTCTGCATCGACCACGTGGAACGTCTTGCCGTCCAAACCGTCGGCGTGGGCCAGGGCGTCCATGGCGTCGGCCACGTAGTCCACCGGGACCATGTTGACGGGCCCCATGCTCTTGCTGCTGAGGCCGGGCAGCGGGAACCACGGGGGCAGCGCGTTGCGCATCCTGAGGATCGACTTGAACATGTAGTAGGGACCGTCGACGCGGTCCATCTCGCCGGTCTTGGAGTGGCCCACCACCGCGGAGGGGCGATAGATGCGGAAGCGCAGTCCGGCCTGCTCGCGCACGAGCCTCTCCGCTTCCAGCTTTGAGCGATGGTAGGGGTGCGGGAATGCCTGCCCCTGGTCCAGCAGATCCTCGGCAAAGAGCCCGTCGTGATCACCCGCCACGGCCACGGAGCTGACGTGATGCAGGACCCCCCCGAAGCCGCGGCCCTGCAGAAACTGCAGCAGCCGGCGGGTGCCCTCCACGTTGGTCGCCAGCAGCGCGTCCTCGGCGGCGGTCAGGTCGTACAACGCGGCCAGGTGGATGACGTGGTCAAAGTCCGGCAGGGCCTCGGCGTCGTCGACGCCGAGGCCCTCGCTGGTGATCTCTCCGGTGAGCACCTCCAGGCCGCACCCCTCGGCCCCGGCGGCCTGCCTCCAGGCTTCGAGAAGCGGCGCGTTGCGCTCCAGGGAAGCCTGCCGGACGAGCACGTACACCAGCCCGCGGCGGAGCAATCGTTGCACGAGGTGTCTGCCGATGAGACCGGTGGCCCCGGTCACGAGGTATTTGAGCGGTGGGTTCATGGATGGCTCCCTGTGCCAAATTAGCACCGGAGCAGCCGGTCCTCCAGACCAATCCTGGGCGTAGGACCCTACTCCGGCTGGGTGGTGGTGCCGCTGCCGACCGTGCCCGCGCTCACCGAACGACGAACTGTTTCTGGAGGGCGGGCTCGTGGTCCACCAGCGGAAGGGGACCCCCCTGCTTGCCGACACCGGGGAGGTATTGTTTCCCCTCGGCATGCGCGCAGAAGGGGTAGACCCGCTGCCCGATCTCGGCCCCACGAGCCCCAAGGTCGCAGATGAGCTGCCGACCTGGCGGGAGCCGGAGGCCCCCGCGGTCAAAGCTGTAGTCCGGGCGAAGCCGGCTTCAGGCCGGGCCACGACCGTCGTCGTGCTCATTGCGCTCGCCGCCGTTGGCGTTGCGCTGGCCTGGCTGCTGCTAAGATAGGCGGATTGCCATGGAGATCGTCAACAAGGCATCCTGTCCCAACTGCGGCGCAGAGTTGCCCCTCGGGCGGGCCGGTGGACGCGTCAGGTGTGCCTACTGCGAGACCGCGTTTTCGTACGTCGCCCCGCCTGCCCGCCCCGGCCGCCCCGCACCTCTGGACGAGCTACAGCAGATCACCGGGGTACCGATCCACAACAAAGACCGGGTATTGTTCGTTGGCTGGCACCAGCGAAAGCTCGAGGACCAGGACCGGTCGGAGTTGGTGGCCTACGATTCGCTGCGTGGACAAACCCAGTGGCATGTGCAAGCGGACAGATCTGAACGCCTCATCAGCACCCTGCCCTCGGGCAAGAGCACGAATCTGGGCCAGCCCATCATTCAGCTGCGGGTGGTGGCCGGAACCGTGATTGCCGTCACCGCCACTGAACTGGCGGGGCATACTCGCTCACTGCGCCAGCGCTGGACTCACCCCTTGGTGGGCTCCGCTGGCTCGACATGGCCGACAACAGCCGGATGCTGGTCTGCGCCGTGCAGCGCGCAGAACAGCTCTGGTTGAGGGGAATTCTGCCGCCCAGCGGCCGTACTCGCTGGAGCAGCCTGATCCCCGAGGCCGGGACCTTCCACACGATCACGCACTACTCAACCCACCTGCACTCGTGCGCAAGATATGTGCGAAAACCGCGTTTGATCGACTGTGCTCAACTCGGAACGAGGAACAGGGAATGAAGGATGGTACCATTCCATTATGGAGCCGGTAGGAAAAACCGTCGGGCGCAGGAAGCTCCCCGCTAAATGTTCGCCTGAGGAAGCCCTGAAGCTGCAGGACGCCATGGCTGCCATGTACCGTGAGAGGGCCATCTGCGCCCGGGGGGTGTTCCGGTTCAAATCGTTTGAGGAGGCCGACTTTTGGATGAGGAAGCAAACGGCGAAAAACAGCCTCGAGCACCAACGCGAGCGGACCTCGCGCGCATTGGAAAGAGCCTCAATGAGCACGGGGTCAAGTACGCCGTAATCGGGGGATTCGCGGTCATCCACCACGGGTTTCTGCGGACCACGGCTGATATCGACCTGCTCGTGGATCCTTCGCCGGAGAACGTCGAGCGCATACGGCACGCACTCTGCGTGCTGGAGGACTGTGCATCCCTCGAGGTGAATCCTACGGATATCCAGACTTATACTGTGGTCCGGATCGCCGACGAGGTGGTGGTGGACCTGCTGGGTAAGGCCTGCCAGGTGACGCTGGAGGACATCGAGGCCAACATCGTGGTGGCGGATGTGGACGGCATCCCGGTGAGGTATGCGTCGGCTGCTGACCTGATCCGGCTGAAGCAGACCGTCCGGCCCAAGGACGCAGTCGACAGACAGTACCTCGAGGAGTTGCTGAGGTCCATGGAGGAGGACTGACCAGGGATCGGCCTGAGCACCGTTTGTTCTCCCTGAGCACGCTTGCCGCAACCGCATAAGATCCCGGTCAGGAGCAGATTCGGCGCGTTGAACAAGCTCAAACGCGCTCAGGAGCCAGACCGCGGGCGTCGAGCAAAGGCTCGATGGACACCGAGCGCAGCCCCACGAGCACGTCCACCACAGCGCGAGCCAGGGGCTCGCTCAGCTCCTCGTCCCAGGTCACGGTGGCAACGGCGTTGTCTTCCACATGGAGCCGCACATCGTCGGCGCGATCGTCCAGCACTCGCAGTCCCCTCCGGACTCGCTCCGACAACAGGGTCCGGACCACGTCCTCCTCGGCGTCGAACATGAAGCGCCTGTCCAGATCCTAGTCGCCAAGGGTCGCGTCCCTGCGCAGGCGGAGCGGCTTGAGCAGCAAGGTCTCGGCGAGGCCCTGGGGGTACACCTCCAGGCGCGGCGTACCGGCGGCCAGGCGGGTCCACGCCTGCCCTTCTCGCACGATGCTGATCACCTCCCGCTCCTGGTGCGTGTTCTTGTCCTGCACCAGCTCCCGCCGCAGGCGGCTGAGGATCATACCCACCGGGCTTCCTTCGGGTTGGAGCGTGGCAACCACCGCGCCATGGTCCCAGCTGCCATCCAGCCAGGTGGTCGTGGCAGGGTCGATGGCGCGGAGAACTTTCGTCAGCTGGTCCCTGTCCCAGGCCAGGGGCCCCTCCCTGAACATCGGCACGCCAGCGTTGTTTGGATCGGGCAGCCGGCCCTCGACGGGCATCGCCAGCAGCTCCTCGCGTAGTCCGGGCAGCAGGGAGAGGGCTTGCTCGAGGACCTCCAGCTCTTTGGTCAGGTCCTCGGTGCGTTGGAACGGATCTTCGTCTGGTGGCAGCCCGACGAATGTGGACAGGCGCGTCTGCAGATCTTTTGGCAGGTGCTCGATGATGAAGGCGGTGAGCAACCCCCGCTTGGCGGTGACCTCGCGCTGCAGCGCGCTGACCCGCTCGGCGGCGGCGAGCTCGTCCTGGCGGTAAACTGGTGTCATGGTGAGGAGACTATCACGTGGTGCCCCACGGTGACCCTCAGCGTAAACGACCAAAAACCCAGGAGTGTGTCAGCAGGCAAAGCTGGCGTCACGACTTCAGGCACGCTTCAAGGGCGAGCGCCATGTAGGGCGCTCAGTCCACCCGACGGAAGGCGAGCACGTGGAGCGTGCGGCGGTTCTTGATCGCCGTCAGCCGAGGCGTGACCAGCGATCCTTCAACGTGGGAAAAGCCCGGGTAGAGGCGGGCGCTCTTGACGAACTGCATCTTGCGCAGGCGCCCCTCGCGCAGAAACAGCAGCCCCTTGTTCCGGACCAGCAGCAGCGCGCCGCCGAAGGGGCGGCCCAGGGCGTGGCCCCGCTTACCGACCTTGACCCGCCTCAGGCGCTTGCCGTCTTTGGCACGCAGGACCCAAAGCTTTCCGGTCTGGGAGGAGTAGGCGCGGACGGTCTTGCCGTCCCTGGAGAACGACACGCCGTAGGTGGTCAGCGGAATCTTCATCGACAACGTCGCCCCGCCGCCCTTTGACAGCGGCACCAGGTAGCCCCTGGGGGGCGGATCGGCAGCGCCGCGCTCGGCGTACTCCACCAGCAGCGCCCGGTTGCGCTCGGCGTCGTAGAACGGGCCGCGGGACACTGTGCGTCGCACCTGTCGTGACATGACCTCGCGCGCCTTGCCGTCCCTGAGCGCCAGCACCGACAGCTTCCGCACCTGCTCCCCGCGAGGCGGCCCGTGGGTCACCTGCAGGTAGAGCTCCTTCAGCTTCGGCGCGTACCCGATGGGCCGCACGTACACGTAGGGGAACGCCGCGGTGCGACGCCCCAGCACCCGCGCGCCGAGGATCTTCTTTTTGTTCAGGTCCCAGCGCAGGTAGAGCCGCCGCTGGTCGGAGCCGCGCCGCCTCTCCCGCAACAGTACGCCAGCCTGGCCGGCGGTGGTGTCGTAATACAGCAGGTCCTCGACCCGGTAGTTGCGCCACGGGCCCGCGTCGGGGAAGCGGCCGGCGTGGGCGGCGAAGAACGCCCGGATCGGGGCGGCGACGCGGATCACCGAGCGGTCGGTCACCTTCATCAGGTGGAAGGTGGCCTGCTCCTTCCTCAGCCCCTTGCCGAGCAGCAGCAGCCGCCCACGGTCCAGCAGCCGCAGGCGCCGGGTGCAGGTGAAGCTGGGCGGTCCATCGGACTGCTTGAGCGAGATCTTTTTGATTACCTCGACCCGCACCCGTCGTGCCTCTGCCGGTGCGGCCAACAGGGTGAGGATCAGGGCGGGCATCCATGCGGTGCGCAGACGTGTCATGAGAGGCATTCTGTCACAGAACGGACCCGCGGTTTGTTGCAAAACTCTTGTGGTCTGCGCGAAGCAAAAGGTCCTGCCGATTACAGGTTGCCTGCCAGGCGGCGAAGGGGCACTGTGGCATTAGGCCAGGTGAGGACTTCCGGGCGCTGCTCGCGGGTGGTGACGCCCACACCAGAGGTGTACCACGTGACGCCCTACAGCGCGTCGGGTACGAAATGTCCGGCTGACTTGCGATCGTGGCTTCTCAGTTTCGGAAGCCGCTGGAGTGATTGGATACAGCAATAGCGGAGGCAGGAATGGGCACCCCAGTGGTTGAGCTCCCCCGGCGGATGAACGCAGCGACCTACTTCGTCGACACCCACGCGGAGGCCGGGCGCGGAGACGACCTGGCGGTGGTGGACGCCGCCAGCGGCGCAGAGCACACCTACGGCCAGGTGCTCCAGCAGGTCAACCGCGCCGGCAACGCGCTGGCCGGGCTCGGGCTTCGTCGCGAGGACCGGGTGACGTTGCTGCTTTTGGATTCGCCGGAGCTCGTCTCCTGTTTTTTCGGCGCGATCAAGATCGGCGCCGTGCCGATCCCGACCAACACGCTGCTCAAGCCCGCCGACTACGCCTACCTGCTCAACGACAGCCGGGCGCGCGTGCTCGTGGTTCACGAGGAGCTCTGGCCGCTGGTCGAGCCGATCCGCCCTCAGCTGCGTTACCTGGAGCGGGTGGTCATGGTCGGCCCGGGCGCCGGCGACTCGCCCGACGTCATCGGCCACGCAGAGTTGGTCGGCGCTGCCTCCGCGGAGCTGTCGCCGGAGCTGATGGACCGGGACGACGCCTGTTTCTGGCTCTACAGCTCGGGGACCACCGGCTTCCCCAAGGGCGCCGTGCACCTGCAGCACGACATGATCTACGCGGCAGACCTGTACGCCATACCGACCCTGGGCATCGAGCGGCAGGATCGTACCTTCTCGGTGGCCAAGCTGTTCTTCGCCTACGGTCTGGGCAACGGGCTCTACTTCCCGTTCAGGGTGGGGGCCTCCACGGTGCTCTACCCGCAGAAGGCGGACGCGGCCGCCGCCTTCGAGCTCATCGCGCAGCACCGGCCGTCGCTGTTCTTCAGCGTGCCCACCGGGTACGCCGCCATGCTGGCGCACGACGAGGCGGCGCGACGCTACGACACCTCCAGCCTGCGGCTCTGCATCTCGGCCGGCGAGGCGCTGCCGGCGGCGTTGTATACCCGCTGGCAGGAGCGCTTCGGCGTGGAGATCCTCGACGGCATCGGGTCCACCGAGATCCTGCACATCTTTATCTCGAACCGCCCGGGGCGCGCGCAGCCGGGGTCCACCGGTGAGATCGTCGAGGGGTACGAGGCGTCCATCGTGGATGAACAGGGCGCCGAGGTCCCCACGGGTGAGGTGGGGGACCTGCTGATCAAGGGCGACTCCACCTGTAGCTGCTACTGGAACAAGCATCAACAGTCCAAGGAGACCATCCAGGGGCACTGGATCCGCACCGGCGACAAGTACAGCCGGGACGCGGCCGGCTACTTTTGGTACCAGGGACGCTCGGACGACATGATCAAGGTGGGCGGCATCTGGGTCTCGCCGGTGGAGGTGGAGGGCGCCCTGGTCCAGCACCCCGCCGTTCTGGAGAGCGGGGTCGTGGGGCTGGAGAACGCCCAGGGGCTGGTCAAGCCCACGGCCTTCGTGGTGCTGAAGGGAGCTGCGTCCGCACCCCGGCGGGAGGCCCTGGTGGGCGAGCTCCAGGAGTTCGTCAAGCAGCGGCTGGCGGTCTACAAGTACCCGCGCGCCATCCACTTCGTCGATGAACTGCCCAAGACCGCCACGGGCAAGATCCAGCGCTACAAGCTGCGGCAGTGACTGGCGCGGGACCATCTTTCCATCACGTCCAGGAGGCCATGGTGTCGGTCTTGCGCGTGGCGCGCCGGGTCAGCCCAAAGGGCGCCCGGGACACGGGTCACAGGGGTGTGTCAGTGGGTGTGTTTTTTGGCGAGGCAGGCAGCCGCGACAAGTCGGTGAGCACCCCCCTTGATTCCTCTACCGATCCCCCGGCAATAAAGCCATAACCCTATCGCGCAACTCCTGCGGTAGCGCTCTATCAAGCGCCCGCGTTATGGCCTTGTCACCATAGCGCGCGGAAAAATGCATCAGCAATATGGCCTCGTTCTCCAACTCGTCGGCCCGGGCCGCCAGCTCATCGAGGTGCAGGTGGCCCAGCTTGCGGGCGTGCTCCACGGTAACCTTGTCGTCGAGGAAGGTGGCCTCCATGATCAGGCGGCGGGCGGTGCGCACCTCCTCGTGCTGCAGCACGTCGGCGGTGGTGTCGCCGGTGTAGCACAGCTCCAGCACCTCGCGCTGCTCGGTGACCTGCACGCCCTCCGCGGCGCGCAGCTGCCGGATCTGTTCGCCAGGCAGGCCGACGAACTCCGGCCTGAGCTTGCGCACCGTGCGCCACAGCGCGTAGCCCTGGCTCACGCCGCGGTGGTAGGTCTCGAAGGGGCGCACCTTCAGCCCCCGCGGCAGGGTAAGCTCCTCGCCGGGGCCCAGCGGCACTATCTCGTGGGGGAAGCGGTTGCCGCTCTGTAGTGTGTCCCAGGCAGCAAAGAGCGCGTCCAGCGGCGCCGCAACCGAGGGAGGCACCACGTAGCGCGGCCGCTTCATGCCCAGCAGGCCGCGGGCGTCCGCGTGCCAACAGATGGCGCCCAGGTGATCGATGTGCGAGTGGGTGATCAGCACCGTGGACATGGGCAGGGTCTCCTCGCGGGTCAGGCCGAGGTCCAGCCCCAGGCGATACTCGGGGACGGTGAGGTAAGTGCCGATGCCCGAGACAGCGCTGCCGCTGATCTCCAGGCCGGCCAATGTTACCGTAGCAGCCACTGCGCGTACCTCCTGCCGATGCTCGCCAGGCTGGCGCCCTGGCGGGCCACGGACGCCAGCCGGGATACGTCCGCGTAGAAATATAGATAAAAGCCCGCCGTGGCAGCCCGCGGCAGCCCCGCCGGCGCCGGCGCGGTGGCCGGCAAGGGCTGATAGCGCGATATGTGGGCCAGGTCCAGATCCATGGCCTTGATCTGTCGAAACATGCGCGCCAGGGCGGCCGGCCGGTCGTGGGGCAGGCCCACCAGCAGGTAGCCGGTGGTGCGCAGGCCCAGAGCCCGGCAGGTGCGCAGTATGGTCCGCAGGTGGCCGCGGTCCAGGGGCCGCCGCAAAAACAGCTGGTTGTCCTCGATGGTGCTCTCGATGCCCAGTGACAGGGCGGTGACACCGGCCGCGGCCATGGCCTCCAGCAGCTCATCGTCCAGCAGCATCGGGTCGAGGCCGTTGGGCAGCTCGATGGCCAGGCCGGGGTTCTGCCGGGCCAGGGCGCCCAGCAAACGCTCCAGCCATGGGCGGTCCAGCAGCAAGTTGTCGTCCTCGAGGTAGACGCCGGCCAGGTGGTGCCTCTGACGTAGCCACGTCAGCTCATCGAGCACCGAGGCCACTGACCGCGTGCGGAACGACCCGCAGGAGAGCGCCGCCGCGGCGCAGTAGCCGCAGTCCCGGGTGCAGCCGCGGCTGGCGACCACGGCGGTCCAGCGCCGGTCGGCCTTGAGGATGTCTCCGTAATAGCGCGCTATCGGAAACACCTCCCGGTCCGCCGGCTCCAGCTCGTCGAGGTCTGCGTGCACATGAACCCCTCGCCCCTGCCCTACCTCTCCCCTTGACAAGATCCCTTCCCCAGCCAGACCCTCCACCAGCCGCGCCAACGGCACCTCCCCGTCACCTCGCACCAGGTGGTCCCAACATCCCTCGTTCTTCAGGGTCTCGGGCGCCAGGGTGACGTGGGGCCCGCCAAGGGCGACCTTGACGTCGGGCCGCAGGCGCCTGGCCAGTCGGGCCAGGCCGAGCCCCGCCTCCACGTTGGTGGAGTAGAGGCTGACGCCGACCCAGGCCAGGTCGGGCCGCGCCAGCAGCCGCCGGTAGCGCTCCTCGCCGTCCAGCCGCGCGTCGTGGCCACCCACCGTGTGCCCCCGCCGCCGTAGGTGGCCGGCGAGGTAGGCCAGCCCCAGGGGGTAGGTGCGCTCGAAGTTGACGGCCGGCTGAACCAACAGCACCGTCATGGCCGGCTCCGCCAGCGATCGAACCCCACGCGCTGGAACACCCGGCGCAGGGTGGGCTGCGTGATCAGCGCCTCCCGCAGGTAGGTCAAGTTGGGCCGCGGGTCCGTCGCCGGCCGCAGCGGCCGGTCCAGCAGGGGCTCGGGCGCCGGCGGCACCTGCGCGCCGTCCCGTACCAGCATGGCGAGGTAGCGCGCCGCCAGCAGGTCCACGCCCAGGGCGCGGGCCAGGTAGAGGTCGCAAGCCAGGGCGTCGGGGCCCATGAACACCGAGTCCAGGCGCAGCGGCTCACCCCGGGTGGGGCCGTCGCCTTCCATGGCCACCACGGCGTCCACCACGTTGAAGACCACCCGCTGACCGAGGCAGCGGTAGAGGTCGGCCACGCCGCGGTGGATGCCGAGCACGTGCATCGCGTGGCGCGTGGGCATGTCGGTCAGGCCCATGAGGTTTTTGACCGCGCAGGTAAAGTGAGCCCGCACGTGAGACTTGATCTTCGGTACGTTGACCACGCCGTCGCTCTCGATGGCGGCCCGGGCCACCTGGCAGCGCAGGCGCCCCAGCATCGGCCCGGCGTCCACGAAGCCGCCCTGTCGCTCGGGGTCGACCAGGTCCACGCCGAGGCGCTGGCACAGGGCGCGGTAGCCGGTGACCGCGAAGACCTGCTCCACGTCCCTGATGTGGGGTGGCAGCTCTACGACGCAGGCCTTCGCCCCGTGGTCCTGGATGTGGAGGATCAGCGCCTCGACCAGTTCGGGGTCGGTGGTGGCGCCCAGGTCGGCGGGGGCCGCCGCGCAGAGGTTGGGCTTGATCACGTAGCGCGAGCCCCGCGATGGCGTCCACAGCTCGGCCAGCCGCCGCCGCGTCTGCTTCAGCAGCTGCCCGCGGTCCGGGTGGCGCAGGTGTACAGGCGCGGTCACGGCCGCAGCTCCTTGCCGAAAAAGCGCAGGCTCAGCCGCGCCAGCTCGGCCACCTTTCCCGGGTTGAGCAGGCTCGGCACGGCCTGGGCGCGCAGGTAGCGCGGGAGGAAGCCGGTGCGGAAAATAAAGTCGAGGTACATCTTCCGCTGCCACCAGCGCAGCCGCGCGTCCGACACCTCGGAGAAGCTCATCGGCGCGTTGTAGTGCGAAAACTCCTCCCAGGAGAGGCGGCCCAACAGCTCGTCGTCGAACACCGTCGCGCCGGGGTAGGCGGTGAAGAACGCCACCTGGATGATATCCGGCGCCACGTCCATCAGCAGTCGGTGGGTCAGGGCGATGTCTGCCTCGGTCTCGCCCGGGTTGCCGAGCATGAAAAAGCCCACGGTGAGCAGGCCGGCCCGCCGGGCCGCGGGGAACGCCCGCCGCGCGGCGTCGGGGTCCAGCCCCTTGCCCAGGCGCTCCAGCACCCGGGGAGAGCCGCTCTCCACGCCAAACCCGAGGGTCACGCAGCCCGCCCGCTTCATCAGGCGCAGCAGCCTGTCGTCCACCAGGTCCGGCCGCGTCTGGGCCGTCCAAAAGACCCGCAGACCGCAGGAGAGCAGGGCCTCGCAGATCCCCTCCACGTGGTCCCGCCGCTGGGTGAACACGTCGTCCTTGAAGTGGACCAGGGTGCAGCCGAGGGCGGCCAGCTGCCGTAGCTCCTCCAGCACGCCGTCGACGCTGCGCAGCCGCAGCCGGCTGCCGTAGGAGTTGCGCAGGGTGGGCGAGCAGTAGACGCAGCCGTGGGGGCAGCCCCGGCTGGAGAGCACGAAACCCCAGCGCCAGCGGCGGCGCACGCCCGTGGGGTGGAACACCCGGTAGCGCGGCGAGGCGAAGAGGTGGTGCGCCGGCAGGGGCAGGGCGTCCAGGTCGTCCACGCAGAGCACGGTCGGGTCCACCCGGGGGCCGTCGTCGCCCGGCAGGGCCAGGCCCGCCTGTCCGGGCTCCGGCGCCTCGACAACCTCCAGCAGCTTCTGTTCGTACTCGCCGCGGAGGCAGAGGTCCACGCCCGAGCCGGGCTCCAGCAGGGTGGCCGGCAGCACCGTGGCGTGCTGGCCCACGGCCACCACCTGCGCCCCGGGGAAGCGGTCCTTGATCTTGCGCGCCAACACCAGCCCCCGGGGCACCGCCGGCGTGACCAGCTGCAGCACCACCCGGTCCGGCGGCCGCCGGTCCAGGGCCGCCAACACCTCGTCCGCCGACGCGCCGCTGGCCTCCACGTCCAGCACCTCCACGCCGTGGCCCGCGCCCATGAGCACCGCCGCGGCGTAGGCCACGTCCAGGGGGACCATGACGTTCTCGGGGTGGGCCGCCCGCCGGCCCCACCAGGAGGGCAGGCGGATGAAGGTGGTGGTGCTCATGAGAAGATAATTTTACACCCAGCGATGATCCTCGACCATCGCCATGGCGCGAAGGTTGAGAGTTGAGAGTTGAGAGTTGAGAGTTGAGAGGGAGTCGCGCGAGCGCGCTGGACGAGGTCTGGGCCGTCACCCGAGATGCAGTGGCCCGCGGTGAACAGGTAGGTGACGGGGAGGTGAGGGGCGCTACTCCGGCTGGGTGGTGGTGCCGACCTTGCCCGCGCTATCGGTGCCGGTCTTGGCGTTGGGGGTGGCCGAGGAGCTGTCCCCCGTGCACTTGCCGCCGCGGCAGGCCGAGCACCCAACCTCGGCCGAGGGCTCGAACCCGGTGGCCAGGTTCCAGTTGACGTCCGAGATGGTGCACGTGACATAGCCGTGGGCGTTGACCGAGAACACCGGGTTCACGGGCACCGCCGCGCCCAGGTCCACGGTGCCGTTGTTGGCGCCGAAGGTGCAGACGCTCTGTCCCTCGGGGCACCCCGGGCAGGCCGCGATCTTCTGTCCCGTCTTCTTGTCCACCGGCAGCATGTCCTTGTACTGCTGCCGCGCGTTGGAGGCGACGATGAACCTCATGGTGTTCTGAATCGCCTCCTGTGGAGTCTTGCCGCCGCTGGTCCAGGGGCCGATGTTCTGCAGATGGGCGCGGAAGACCGCCTCTTCAAAGGTGAAGGTCATGTACTGTCCGCAGGCCGGCTTGAGTCGGGCCCCACCACCTGGGGGCTGCGCAGGGTCACCACGCTCAGGGTGCCCGGCAGCTTGAGCACGCGGCGCTCCACGCGGTCCCGCCGGCCCGGTTGCTTGATGGTGGCGAAGGCGCCGCCGGCCCGGCGCGCGCACTGCTGTCGTGGGTTGCGTCGCAAGCACTCCAGCAGCGCCACCCGCGCCGCGCCACGGTAAGGCGTGATGCGGGCCTGCAGCGCGGTGACGTTCACCGTCTTGACCGCGTAGGGGTGCCAGGGCTCCCGCAGCCCGTGGCGCCCGCTCGGCATGAAGATGTCCGGTGGCAGGCCCCGGGTGGTAAAGCGCGCGTCCACCGACCCGCGGCCCAGGCGCTGGCCGAAGACGTCACGCAGGCCCGGGCTCAGCGTCAGGCGGTGGGCCCGGCGCAGGGCCAGGTCGTGCCCCAGAGACCACTGGCGGGCGCAGGGATTTTTGGAGGCCTGCCGGGCCACGCCGTCCGGCCAGTGGGTGCGCAGGTGCCTGGCCAGCCGGGCGTTGCCGGGGGTCAGCCGCACCCCGCGCAGCAGCTGGCGGCCGCAGACCGGCTCGGAAAACTCCAGGCTCAGCCCGCCGTGGTACGGGTTGCTCATGGGCCAGCAGGGCCGGTCGGCGCGCAGCGGGCGGCCGTCGCACAGCACCTTGACCCGCAGCGGCACGTAGACCTGGAAGGACCGCGCCGCCACCTGCAGCGACGGCAAGGGCCCCTCCTGGCTGCTCAGCCCCGCCTGCGCCCGCAGGGTCACCTTGGCCCCGGCGGGGAAGGGGCGCCGGGGCGTGACCAGCACGCGCTTTTTGTCGCCGGCGTGCTAGCCCGCGGCGCGGCCGGTGGAAAACGGCCAGGGCGCGCCGTTGACCAGCAGCGCCAGGCTGGCCCGGGCCGCGGCAGGATCCACGCGCAGGTTGAAGAGCACCTCCAGGCGGTCGCCGGGCAGCAGCCGCCCATGGCGTCGCGTCTCTGCGGGGCGCAGCAGCACCCGCACCAGGCGCGGGCGCGGCGTCTCGAAGGTCCAGCTCACCGGCGCGGTCAGGCCGTCGCCCGAGAGGGCGCGCAGCGAGGCGGGCACGGTGACCCGGTAGCGGCGGGCGTTTTGCAGCGGGCGGGTCAGGGCCAGCTTGGCCGTGTCGCCGGCCACCCAGCGCAGGGCCCCCTGCACAGGCGGCGTCACCACCAGGGGCCAGCGATCCGGGCTGGACGTCGTTGCGCGGCCCAGGGCCGCCATGGGCTGGTCGAAGGTCACCACCACCGCAGAGAGCCCCTCGGCGTGCTTGCTGGGTGAGCGGTGGATCACCTTCAGCGGTCGCGGCGGCGCAGGTCGCGGCGGCAGGGTGCCCGCGGAGGCCAGGCCCAGCGCGCGTGCACCCGCGGCGGCCGGCGGTGGTCCACCGCCCTTGCCGAAGCTCGGCGGCGAGGACGGCCCGCAGGAGGCCAGGAGCAGGAGCAGCAGGGCATGGATTGCGGCGCGCTTGTGAGGTCCCATCATGTCCCCTTCTGACAGTCGCGGCGGGCGGGAGTTCCCCACATACTGGCGTCGATCAAGCCCGCGGCTCCAGCGCGCGGTATGCCAGCAGGCCGGCCGCGGCCACGGCCAGCGCCAGCACCATGCCGGGGGTGTAGCTCCCCAGCAGGTCGCGGCTGAGGCCGCCCAGAGGTGGGCCGCAGACCGCGCCGGCCCCGTGGGCCAGGATCACGACGCCGTAGACCGAGCCGAAGCGCCGCGCGCCCCACAGCCGCATCACCTGGGCCGCGTGCAGCACCAGACACGAGGCGAAGCCCAGCCCGGTGAGCAGGGCCGAGGCCACAAACAGCGGCGGCGAGCTGCCGCCGATCAGCATCAGCGCGCCCGCGCCCAGCACCAGCAGCAGCGAGGCGGTCACAGCCCGGCGCGCGCCCAGGCGGTCGAACAGCGCGCCCCACAGCACGCGACCGCCGCAGTTGCCCAGGGAGAGCGCCATGATGGCGGCGGCGGCCACCGCCGGGGGAGCGCCCATGGAGATGCCCAGGGGCTTGAGGTTGCCGATGACCAGCAGCCCGGGCAGGTTGCCGCAGAAGAAGGCGATGAACAGCTGCCAGAAGCGCCGGTCAGACAGCAGGCGCCAGCGGTCCACCGAAGGCGGCGGGGCAGCGGCCTTGCCCCGGGGCAGGGCCAGCAGCGCCCCGCAGCAGACCACCAGCGCGCCGTAGCCCAGCCCCACCCGCAGCAGCAGCTCGGGCACGCCGAGGCCGTCGGACAGCAGGCGCTCGTACAGCGGCGTGGCCACCACCGCCCCGCCGCCGTAACCCGCGACGCTGATGCCGGTGACCAGGCCAGCGCGTGCCGGGAACCAGCGCGCCGGCGCGGCGATGGCCGCGGGGTAGCCGCAGCCGATGGCCAACCCCCCCAGCAGGCCCACGCCCAGCAGCGCCGGCCAGAAGCTCGCGCCGCCCGTCGCGGCCAACGTGTAGCCGGCCAACAGCAACAATCCCCCGACCACCGCCAGCGGCCGCGGACCGACGCGATCCAGCAGCCGCCCGCTGATCAGCATGGAGAGGGTGAAGGTGGCGAACACCGCGCCGAACACCACCTGGGTCGCCGCGGCGGAGTAGCCCAGCTGGGCGCGCATGGGCTCCACCAGCGCGCTCCAGGCGTAGATGCCGCCGAGGCAGAGCTGCAGCAGCACCGCTGCGGCCAGCACCGAGAAGCGCCTCACCGCGCGGCTCCATTGTGACAGATCCTGGGCACCGCCCGGAGTGTACCCGACCAGGGGCCCGGGCTTTTGGGTTTTTAGCTGACCTTCACTTCACGCCGCCGGCGAAGCTCACCCGATCGAAGAGGCAGCCGTCACTCCCCGTGCAGGCCCTCGTCGGCTTGCCCCGCACGGCGTCCAGGGTCTTGACCAGCACCTGGTACGGCACGTGGCCGTCGGCGGTGAGCACAGCCTGGCGCGTCTTCGGATAGCGCACCTTGATCTTTTGCGCCAGCCGGGCGAGGGCGTCGTAGTCATAGCGGTCGACCCAGCCGGGGTGCCCCTTGCGCGTGGTGACGAAGGCCGGACAGCGGCCGTCGCGCAGCGGCGCGGCGCACTTGATGGTGGGGCGCGTGCCGTCCGGGGCGGAGAGGATGCCGCTGGCGCCGCCGACGATGAAGCCGGAGCGGGACACCGCGACGGTGAGGTTCAGCCGGTCGCCGGGGGGCCCTGGCCGCACCACCTCGTCGTCGGGGGTCGTGGTCGGCGCCGTGGCCAGGATGTTGGCCCGGGGCGCGGCAACGGCGGCGGTGGCCAGCAGGAAGATCATCGTGTTGACCAGCACGTCGAGGAAGGGGATCAGGTTGAGCTCGCCCACGGCCTCGTCCTCCTCGGCCTCGGCCAGCTTCCGCCGAAACCGCGCGCGGGCCTTGCTCAGGAGCAGGTGTGTGGAGGGGCCTTTGTTCTGCGTCGAGGTGCTCATGGGCAGTCCTTTGTCAGCCGGCGAAGCGCCGTACGAAGGGTTGGACACCGCCGCGGTCGGGAAGTTCTGCGGCTATCTTTCCCACGAGCGGATCGATATACTGGACGCTGGCTAATTCTCAGGACGGAAGACCATGAAACGCTCGCTATGGACTTGCCTGGCTCCGCTGCTGGCCACCCTGGCGGCCTGCACCGTCAGCGAGCCGCCCTCGGCCGGGCGGCCCTGCTCGCCCGAGCAGCCCTGCGGTCCGGGCGCCACATGCGATCCCGTCACCAACACCTGCAAGGCCAACGCCCTGGACGCCGGCGCCGTCGAGGCCGGCACGGACAAGGGCACCACCCCGGACGTGGCGGCCGCCATCGACAAGAAGGCGCCGCCCCAGGACAGGGGCGTGGACAAAAAGAAGGTGCCGGACAAGAAGGTGATCAAGGACAAGAAGGTGATCAAGGACAAGAAGGTGCTGCCGGACAAGAAGGTGATCAAGGACACCTACACCCCGCCCGACAAGTTCGTCCAGAAGGACAAGTTCGTGCGCAAGGACAAGTACTTCCCCAAGGACAAGGGCTGCCCACCGGGCACCACCAAGTGCGGCGGCGCCTGCGTCAACACGCTGGTCAACCACAAGCACTGTGGGGGCTGCTTCAAGTCCTGCCCCACGAGCACCTCCAACAAGTGCGTCAACGGCAAGTGCTCCTGCGGCAGCACGGGGGCGATCTGCACGGGCGACCGCAACTGCGCAAACGGCGCGTGCAAGTGCGTCGTCGGCGGCCTCTGCGCCGGCTGCTGCAGCAACAACGTCTGCCTCTCCATCGGCGGCTCCCAGTCGGTGAACAAGTGCGGCAAGGGCGGCCTGCCCTGCAAGAGCTGCCTGGACAGCAACGCCTGCACCGACGACCTCTGCATCGTCGGCGCCTGCCTCCACCCGGCCAAGCCTGACGGCACCAGCTGCAACGACAACGTGCTCTGCTCTCACTCGGACAAGTGCGTCTCCGGCACCTGCAAGGGCACGGTCTACTCCTGCAACGACAGCAAGGTCTGCACCACCGACAAGTGCACCGGCGGCCTGGCGCCCAACCACTGCACCTATACCTACCTGACCGGGTACTGTCTGATCAACGGCACCTGCTATAGCAACTCCTCCAAGAACCCGACCAATACATGCCAGTTCTGTGACGTCAGCAAGAGCACCACCAGCTGGACGGCCGTCCCCGGCTGCGGCGGCGGCGCCCTCGTCTCGACCCTGGTCCCCACGGTGAAGTTCACCCAGCCCATGGGCCTCGAGGCCACCGGCAGCGGCGAGATCATCGTCGGCGACTCCTACCAGCACAAGTTGTGGCGCATCAGCGGCGGCACGGCCACGGTCATCGCGGGCACCGGCACCCAGGGGTACAGCAACGGCCCGGCGCTGACCTCGCTGATCGCCTACCCCTCGGGCATGGCCATCGACGCCTCCGGCGCCATCTTCATCTCCGACGGCAACGACGTGATCCGCAAGATCTCCGGTGGGCAGATGTCGACCTACGCCGGCTCCGGCACGGGCGGCTTCGCCAACGGCTCGCTGACCCAGGCCAAGTTCTACTTCCCCTACGACGTGGCCATGGACTCCAAGGGCGACCTCTACGTCGCCGACATGCTCAACTACAAGGTGCGCAAGATCGCCAACGGCCAGGTCACGACCCACGCCGGCAGCATCTACGGCTACCAGGACGGCAGCTCTACCAGCGCCAAGTTCGCCAGCTTCTACGCCCTGGACTTCGACAGCTCGGACCGGCTGTTCGTGGCCGACACGAACAACCACTGCGTGCGCATGGTCTACAACGGCGTGGTCTCCACCTTCGCCGGCACCTGCGGCTCGCCGGGGTACACCGACGGCTCGGCCACCACGGCCAAGTTCTACCAGCCCTACGGCCTGGCCGTGGCGCCCTCGGGCAACATCTACATCGCCGACCGCAAGAACCACCGCATCCGCAAGGTCACGACCTCCGGCGTGGTGAGCACCGTGGCCGGCACCGGCACGGCGGGGTACAAGGACGGCGCCGGCACGGTGGCCCAGTTCTACGACCCCCACGCGGTGGCCGTGCACCACACGCCAGGCGCCAACGGCAAGGTCTTCGTCGCCGACTACTACAACCACAAGGTCCGCGTCATCACCCTCAGCGGCGCGCCGTAGACATGCGCCGGATCCCGGCACTGCTGTGCTGCACCCTCTTCGCCCTCGCCGCCTGCGAGGAGGCCGTGCTCAACCCCTGCGGCGACGAGCCCTGCGTCGACGCCACCCTCGGCTTCGGCGACGGCGGCGCCGACGGGGCGTTTGGCGACGGGGCCAAACCCGGCGACGGGCCCGCAGGCAAGAAGGACTTCGTCCCCGCCTGTCCCGTGGGCTACACCGTCTGCGGCACCAAGTGCTGCTCGCCCGCGCACATCTGCATCAACGGCGCCTGCCTCAAGCTGGGGCCCAAGTGCGACGAGCTGTGGCCCTGTCCCGCGGGTTACTTTTGCGACAAGTCCAAGGGGCTCTGCGTCCCCGGCGCCAAGAAGTGCGAGTACAAGCCGAAGCCCGGCGACTTCAAGCCGAAGATCAAGTGGGAGTGGACCGGCAGCAAGAACTCGCCAAACCACAAGCAGGTGATGATGGCCCCCGTGGTGGCCAACCTCACCGACGACAACGGCGACGGCAAGATCGATCGTAACGACGTGCCCGACATCGTCTTCAACACCTTCCACACCTCCTACTGGACCGGAGGGGTGCTGCGCGCCGTCAGCGGTGACGGCAAGAAGGAGCACTTCGCGGTGACCACGCCGGCCACCACGCCGGGGGCCGGCGTGGCCATCGCCGACATCGACAACGACGGCAAACCGGAGATCGTCACCTGCGCCCAGAGCACCAGCACCTCGGTGGGCGGCGGCGTGCTGGCCTTCGAGCACGACGGCAAGCTCAAGTGGAGCAACACCGACCCCAAGGCCCAGTGCGGCTTCGCCGCGCCGTCCATCGCCGACATGGACGCCGACGGCAAGCCCGAGGTGATAGTGCGCTACGCCGTGCTGGAGGGCGCCACGGGCAAGACGCGCTGGGTCGGGCGCGTCACCACGGGCGGCTACAGCTACGCCGACTACTCCACCGTGGCCGACGTCAACGAGGACGGCAAGCCGGAGCTGGTGGGCGGCAACGTGGTGTTCGACAACAAGGGCAAGGTCCTGTGGCAGGACAAGAAGCGGCCCGACGGTTACGTGGCCATCGCCGATCTGTCGGGCAACGGCAAGCCGGAGATCGTCACCGCCACACCGACGGATCACTCCCTGCGCGCTTACCACCACGACGGCAAGAAGTACTGGGGCCCGGTGGACATCAACCCCGCTGGCAAGACCCTCTCCGGCGGCGGGCCGCCCACCATCGCGGACTTCGACGGCGACGGCAAGCCGGAGATCGCGGCCGCGGCCGGCTATGGCTACGTGGTCATCGAGCACAACGGCAAGAAGAAGTGGTTCTCCACAACCCAGGACCTCAGCTCGCGGGTCACCGGCTCATCGGTCTTCGACTTCGAGGGGGACGGCAAGGCCGAGGTGGTCTACAGCGACGAGCTGGTGCTGCGGATCTACGCCGGGTCGTCGGGCAAGGTGCTCTTCTCCCACTGCAACACCTCGGGCACCCTCTGGGAGTACCCGCTGGTGGTGGACGTGGACAACGACGGCCACGCCGAGATCGTGGTGGCCAACAACAACTACTCCTACTCCAAGTGCGGCGACGCCTCCCCCTCGCATACCGGCATCAAGGTGCTGTCGGACACCAAGCACAACTGGGTCAGGACGCGGCGTATCTGGAACCAGCACACCTATCACGTGACCAACGTGGACGAGGACGGTCGCGTGCCGAAGGTCGAGGCCCGCAACTGGGACAACCCGAACCTCAACAACTTCCGCCAGAACGTGCAACCGGGTGGGCTGTTCGACGCGCCGGACATGACCGGCGGGCCGGACAAGGCGGCCTGCGGGGCCACCATCCAGGCCACGGTCGTCGTCAAAAACCAGGGCGCGGCCAAGGTGGCCCCGGGCCTCGACGTGACCCTCTACGCCACCGCGCCGGGGGGCAAGGCGACGCCGCTTCACACCCAAAAGACCAAGACCACCATCTATCCCGGCCAGTCCGAGAAGCTCTCCTTCAACGTCAAGACGCCCGCGGCGTTCAACAAAAAGAACATCACGCTCCACGTGGTGGTGGACGACGACGGCAAGGGCAAGGGCAAGGCCAACGAGTGTAACGAGCAGAACAACAAGGTCGACCTGGGGACCGTGTTCTGCAAGGTGATCAGCTAAACGACCGATCGCGCTTCGAGATCATGGCGCCATCGCTTCGCTATCGCGGGCTGCAGGCTACAGGCTACTGACTACGAGGCCATCTTTCGCCAGCTTCGAGGTATCGGACAGGTGAAGCATTCGGGGGTAGCCTGCGGTCCCCCTTCACCGTACGGCGGCGTCAGCTGGAGTTGCCGGAGAATAGCCAACCTGTGGCACGTATGTGGCCAGCCTTGTAGCCCGGAGCCCGGAGCCCGGAGCCCGCAGCCACTGCACCTGCGGCGTGAGATAACCACGTATCATGAACTGTGGTTTAGCCCGCCCCGACCCAGAAAATGAAGAAGGCGCTCACAACGTGAGCGCCCGCTTCGTTTTCACAGTATGGAAGAAGCTAAGTTACTTCTTCTTCGGGGGGACGATGGCCTCCTGGCAGGCCTTGGAGAGGCGAGCCTTGACCACGGTCTTGGCAGCGATCTTGATCTTTTCACCGGTGGCGGGGTTGCGGCCCCAGCGCGCCTTGCGGCGGGTCTTGGACAGCTTGCCGATACCGGGGACGGTGAAGGCACCGCAGCGCTTGGTCTCTTTCGCCGCGAGGCCGGCAAGCTCGTCGAGGATCTCGGTGGCCTGCTTCTTGGTGAACTCGAACTTGTCAGCGAAGTGCTTGACGATCTGCGCCTTGGTCATCGGCTTCTTAACGGCCATGGTAGCTCCTTTTGATGGTTGTTACTGAATGAGTTCCACTTGCAAATGAGTCAGAGCAAACATCATTCTGGCTCGTTAGGGTCGGCATTATTGCCGCATAGATCGCGAGAGGTCAATGCCTAAAGGGCGTTTATGCGATCGTCCGATCTTTTTTTTGAAATGAACCGATCAGGGGCGGATTTTCAGCTGTTTTTTGAGCTGCACGATCTCTTTTTTGGTGGCCGCAACGGTGGCCTCCAGGCGTTCCAGGCCCGCCACCTCCTTGCGCAGCCGATCCGCGGACCAGGTTTTATTCTGGCGTGCCCGTGAGAGGGTATCGCGCAACATGCGCGAGCGGCGCCCCAGCAGCCGCACGCGGGTCTCGGCGTAGGCCAGCCGGTGCATGCGCCGCAGCTCCTGCCGCTTGACCGGGTCCTTCTCGGCCTCGATGGAGGGGGGCTGGGGCGGCGGCGCTGCCACGCGGCGCGCCGTCGGCACACGCTGCACCGGCCGCGCCACGGGTGGACGGGCGCTCACCGTGGCGTCGGGCGCGGCCGCCGGCGCCGGCGGCGTGGCCCGCGATGCGCTGGTCGCGGGGGCAGGCTCGCGCGCGGGCCGCCGGTCACTGGCGCTGCGCCTCGCCGGGGTCGCGGGCGTGGTGGCGGGGCTCACGGTGGCTGGCGCCTCTGTGGCCGGGCCGGCGGGCTCCTCGTTATTCCACAGCACCACCATCACCAGGCCGGTCATCAGCACCATCAGCGCCGCGGAGAACACGAGCACGCTTTGCTTGATCCTTCTCTTTGACATTCCGCCGCTCCGCTACTTGAGGATGTAGGCGTAGCTCATGGTGCGGGCCCCGCCGAACTTGGGGAAGCGGGCCGACTTTTTGGCGGCGCTGACCACGCAGGTGCCCACGGCGGTGCCGGCGTTGGAGCCCACTGCGCGGCCCCGCGTGATGCGTCCGGTGTCGCCGTTGATCGAGATCTTGATCGTCACGACTCCCCGCTTGCCGTGGCGCTTGCCGCAGGCGTTGACGTCGTCCTCGGCCATGCTCATGGCCATGTTGAAAACCTCGCGCGTCAGCTTGCCGCGGCTCGGCGCCGGGGGGGGAGCCTTCTTCACGGGCGCGGGGGCCTTCTCCGGCGCGGCCCTGGGCGACTTGCCGTCCAGCGCGCCGTCGATGAGCCGGTCCAGCTCGTCGCCGCCCTTCTTGGCCGGCTTCTTCTTCGCGGCGGGCAGGGCAACCGGCGATTTCCTCGCCGCGGGCGCGGGCGCTGCCTTGACCGGCGCGGCGGTGCGGGTGGGATCCACGGCCGCCACGGCCGGGCGTTTGCCCTTGCCGCGCTTGCGCCGCGGCCCCTTGCGCGGGGTGCGGCGGGTGTCCCCGCGCGCCACCTTGGCCGGCTCGGGTGTGTCCTCGGTGGGGGCGGCAGCGGTCTTGGCTGGCGGCGCGGCCTTGGCAGCCGGCGGGGTCCCGGGCGCCGGCGCTCCCGGTGACGCACCCTTGGCCGCCGCGGGCCTGGAGCCATCGTCGGTGACGTCGCCGGCGATCTGCTTGTCCAGCTTGCCCTCGAGGAGGGCGTGGATCAGGTTCGGGCTCGCCAGGTAGATGGCCCCCACCAACAGGCCGAAGGCGAGGATGATGCCGACGAAGCTCATCAGCAGGATGCTCACCAGGCTCCGGCGCTTGGTCGGCTCCTCGGCCGGGAAGAGGATGTTCGCCGCAGGCGCGGCCACGGGCAGCGGCGCCGCCGGCAGGTCGTTGCCGCCGCCCACCGAGGCCAGCGTGTCATCGGCCAGGGGCTTGATGTCGATGAGCGACTGCTCGCTCTCGTCGTCCGAGGAGCCGTACCCCAGGCTATGGACCAGATCGTCCAGCTGATCCCGGGAGAAGAGCACGGAGTCCTCGTCCCGCTCTCCGAGCAGCGAGCTCTTGAGCTCGACCTCCTTTTCGTCAGGGGGCTGCTCGGCGGAGTCTTCCTTGGGGAGGATGGCGGCCAGCGCGATGTCGTCGGCCGGGTCGTGGGGGCTGGTGTCGGCCAGCGGATCGACCAGCGCCAGGTCGAACAGTGCCGGCGCGTCGTCCTCGTCGTCCTCGTCGTCCTCGGGCTCCGGCTTCAACGGCTCGACCTGTGGCGAGGAGACCTCGCGCACGGGCGGCTCGGCCGCAGAGTCCGGCGTGGAGACCTCGCGCACGGGCGGCTCGGCCGCGGCGTCCGGCGTGGATGCCTCGCGCGCGGACTCGGTCACCTGCGGCTTCGGCCCGGTGGGCCTGCCGAAGAGCTCGGCCAGGTCGTCGTCGAGGTTGGGGGCCTTGGCCAGCAGCTCCTCGGGTTCGTCGTCCCCGGGTTCGAGCTTGGGCTTGGGCTTGGCGGCCTTCTTGGCCTCCACCTCCTTGATCGCGGCCTCCACGTCTTCCGGGTCCCACTGCGTGGTCACTGCGTGGGGGTCCACGCCGTCCAGGTCGTCCATGCTGGCGTCATCGGGGTCTGCCGGCGGCACGGTATCCTCGTCGCCGAGCATCGGCATCGGCATGGTGGACTTGAACTTCGGCTCCTTGTGAGAGCCCGTGCCACGCATGGTGTCGCTGGAGAACAGCTCGGGCAGGTTGAACAGCCGCTCCCACTTGCCCTGCCCGGGCGTCCAGGCATAGGTGCGCGAGCCGATCTCGCGCTGCTCGTACTTCTCCCGAACTTCGTCCTCGGTGATGGGACCGACACGCTTCTTGTCGATCATCAGGTACCACAGCTGACCGTCTGCGCTCATGGGCAAGTATTCTCTATCTTTTCCAGGTCGGTCGCAAGTTAGCTACGCACCCCCGTCGGGGTGGCTCCACAGACTTGGACCGCTCACCAGCCCATACTCTTGGCGATGTTTCGGATCTTGCGGATCATCTTCGGCAGGCTCTTCTTCTGGGCCATGGCACGCAGCCAGGTCGGAACAGCCATCTTCGGCTCCACAAAGACGATGTATTTGACCAGGGTTCGCTTCGGGTTTTTCTTGAAGCGCGAGACGATATAGCTGCCGCGGTTGCGCTTGTAGTCGCCGCTGATCATCTTCCAGTGCCGGGCGTAGTATCCATCGGCGGGGCGCTTGTGGATGACGTTGCGGGTGGTGGAGGTCAGGTCCGACAGGGGGAACGGCACGTCCACCGTCACGCGGCAGACCATGATGTTTCCCTTGCGCGAAAGGATCTTCCCCTTGGAGATGCGCGGCATGGTGCGGCTGAACTGGTTGCAGTTGGAGACCAGGGGCCAGATGCGCTCGGGCGGCGCCTCCACCACGGCGGTGATGCGCATCTCCGGTGAGTCGGTGCCCTTGACCTTGTGCTCGTTGACGTAGATTTTGCCCTTGGCCAGCCCGGCCTCGGTGGGCCGCTCGGCGCCGGCCGCGCCGGGGAGCGCCACCAGCAGCAGGCAGAGGCCGGTCATCAGGTTCTGCTTTCCAGGGGACAGCGTCATTTATTTACCCTACCTCGATGACCAGAGGTCGCCAGTAAAGAAGAAGGCCACGGCGACCCAGGGGATGCCGCGGTTAACCTGCTGGCCCGTGCGGTACCGATGCTTCAGCCACCAGTTCAGTATTATAGCAAGGGTCGGCTTGTGAAACCGCTCGCCGCGCCCACCCCACTCGTAGACGAACATCGGCCCCAGGCGGTGGGTCGGCGTGACCACCGCGTCGCCCGCGGCCCCGGGCCCCATGGCCTCCTCGGAGTAGAGGGCATGGGCCACGGTGTAACGCAGCCCCACGGTGAGCCCCTCGCCGGTGATGTAGAAGAGGTGCGCGTTGTTGGTCACGGTCACCCCGTCGGCGGGCGTGAGCATGTCGGTGAGGGCGTCGTAGAACACCGTGTCGCCCTCCTTGACGTCCATCTTGAAGTAGGAGACGAGCAGGTCGTTGACCACGGCCCAGGGACCGACCTTGGCCCGCAAGATGGCCTGCAGGTTCACCTGGTGCCCGGTGGTGGAGTAGTGTCGCTCCAGCTCCTGCCGGTCCTTGCGGTGGTCGTCGTGGTGCTCGCTGTAGGCCCCCTTGAAGGACTGGATCATGCCGAAGGTGCGGTAGTAGCCGCGAAACTCCCACTGGGCGCGCAGGCAGAGCACCATCAGCGGCTGCAGCTCCACGCCCAGGCCGCCCCGGGCGTAGGCCGGGTTGACGCGGACCACGGGGCCGACGCCGACGTAGGTGTCCTCAAACAGCCGCGACGTGGGGCGGAAGAGCCGGTAGCGGTAGCTGAGCGTCAGGTCGGTCTGCACGCCGAGGGGGTTGTACTGAAAGGCGGTGAGGCTGTGGAAGTGCAGGCGGTGCCGGGGCGCCCCCTTGACCTCGGCGTGAGCGCCGCCGGAGGCCAGCAGGAAGAGCAGCACGGATATGGCGAGGGCCAGGCGCATGAGGGGCTCATGATAGTGGCTCCTCAACCAACGCGCCAGGGGCGCCTGCTTCAGCGCCGGCGCCGGGCCAGGCGCGCGTTGCGGGTTCGCAGGCGCTGGACGTAGGGGCGAGCCAGGGGCGCGTCGCCGCCGTGGCCGCGCAGGCCTGCGCAGCGCAGGGTGTAGGAGACGTTCCGTGGCAGGGGCCGAAGCGGTCGCAGCACCACGGCGCTGGTCACCGCTGTGCGGTGGGGGGTGGTCAACGCCGGCGCGGACTGCCCACGCCGCCGCCGCAGCGCACAGGACCTGGCCACGTCGCCGGCCAGCACCGGCTGGTTGAAGTGCATCACCAGGGTGGGGCGTCGAGGCAGGCGGGCGGGGTCCGCGCCGGACAGCCTGGTGACGGCCAGGGGCCGATGAACGAAGGAGAAGCGGGTCTCGCCTGCCAGCGGCAGGTTCGAGAGGGTCACGCGGTAGCGCGTCGATGGCCTCATGGGCGCCGTGGGGCGCAGCACCAGGGTCCGGCGATCGCGCCAGCGGGCCGCCACCTTCACGTGGGGCGTGATGGTCACCGGCGAGGTCTTCAGCGTCAGCCCCACCAGGGGATCCTCCACCACCGCGCCGCTGAAACGGATCCGCACGGCGGCCGTGGTGCCGGCCATGCCCTGGCGCTCCACCCGGGCAAAGGAGGTGACCAGCAACCCGGGATCCGCCGCGGTGCGGCAGCCGAGGAGCGCGGCGGTCATGATAAAGCCGAAGGAGATGGCGGTCATTAACCCGGTGATCACCCCGGGGAGCCAAAACTCTCGCCCGAGGCGGCGTTTGGTGTATTTCTCCATACCCGGTTCACACATCACGAACCGTGCCAGCCAGACCGGGCCGGCCAACGTACGGGAATCTCGGCGCAAAGGCCCGGCGGGCGATTGGCTGTGTTTTTTTTTCCGCGGCGCCGTCGGCGATTTGCCACGGCAGCTTCGGTCGACACGATCAGGTAACGCGCTAAGCTTGCAACCATGAACAGCAATGAATCGCCCAAGTTCGACATCGGTCAGGTGATCCATCATCGGCTCTACGGCTACCGGGGGGTGATCATCCGCGTGCACGAGACGTTTCAGGGATCCGAGGAGTGGTACAGCGCCGTGGCCGCGTCCAAGCCGCCCAGAGACCGCCCCTGGTATCATGTGCTGGTGCACAACGTGGGTCAGCAGACCTACGTCGCCCAGCGTAACCTCGAGCCCGACAGCACCGGCGAGCCGGTGTCACACCCCGAGCTGAGCCGTCACTTCGACCTCTTCGACGGGGGACGGTACGACCGCTACCTCAACTAGCTCCTCCAGGTCGCAAGTAATTATGTACATCGAGTCATGTTTCGAGGTCATCGGCGTGTAGGCTGAGTTTAGAGTTCAGAGTTCAGAGTTTCTAAAACCAGCACTTCTTGCCTGGTTCGAATCTCGACGGACACCCCATCACACCGCCTGTGCGCTTTGACCTCGTGGCCAATCGCCCGAGCGGGCGTTTTGCGTGCTCTCAACTCTCAACTCTCAACTCTCAACTTCGTCGCCAAGGCCCGGCAGTCGCACCACACCGCTCGTCGGTTTGAGGGCGAGCTCATTAGCCATCGTCCGCCACCTCGCCATCCAGCGGCAGGCTCAGGGTCACCGTGGTGCCCTGGCCCTCCTCGCTGTGCACCTCCACCCGGCCGCGATGGTCCTCCATGACCTGGTAGGCCACGGCCAGGCCGAGGCCGGTGCCCACGCCGCGGCTCTTGGTGGTGAAGCCGGGATCGAAGATCTGCTCCAACAGCTCGTCGGGGATGCCGCTGCCGGTGTCGGCGATGGCGATCTCGGCGGGCCGACTCGCGAGCGACCACGGTGACGGTGAGCGCGCCGCTGCCGTCCATGGCGTCCACGGCGTTCTCCAACAGTCCCTGTAAGGCCTGGTTCAGCCGGGCCGGCAAGCAGATCACCTCCAGGGGCTCGGGGGGCCGCTGCCGGCGCAGCTCGATGTCCCGATCCCACTCCGCGGGCAGCAGGCCGAGGGCCTGGTCCACGCACTGGTCCAGGTCGGCGCGCTTGCGGTCGGCCTGGTCCAGCCGCGCGAAGGCGGTGAGGCGCTGCACCACGTCGGCCACCCGCTCGGCCCCCTCGGAGATCACATCCTGGCTCTGGCGCAGCCGGGTCAGCACCTTCTCCAGCCGCTTGGGTTCCATGGGCTGGCGGGCGAGCTCCCGCTCCAGCCGATCGATCCAGCCGCTGCCCGAGGCGCTGCTGCTGAGCACCGCGCCGATGGGGTTGTTGAACTCGTGGGCCACGCCGGCCACCAGCCGGCCCATGGAGGCCATCTTCTGGCTCTGCACCAGCCGGGCCTGGGCCTGGCGCAGGTGCAGGGTGCGCTGCTCCACCTTGCGCTCCAGGTCGAGGTTGAGCTGGTGCACCTGCTCGAACTGGTAGCTCACCAGGGCGTAGTAGAGGACCAGGCAAGCGATGGTCGGGCCGATGAAGAGGAAGTTCATCGCCTCGGGCGCCACGTGCTGGGACAGGGCGCCGATGGTCTGTGAGGAGACCAGCATGAACACCAGGCCCACGCCGTTGAGCAGCAGATACCTGCGGTGGGGCCCGGGCTTCGCCTGCCGCAGGGCCCGGACGAACAGCGTGACGAACACAACGAACAGCAGCGGGGTGCCGATGAAGAAGAACCCGATGTGTTCGGTCTGCTTGAGGAAGAAGCCTCCACGGGGGCCCTCCGTCACGCCTTCGAACAGCAGGTCCGTGGTCTGCATCAGCACGCCGAGGGTCAAGACATAGACGCCGCCAACCGCCAGCACCAGCCACAGTGGGACCCCCAGCACCCGTTGGGACAGCCGCCGGTCGTGGCCGGTGAGGGTCAGCATGTAGTACCAGGTGGCGGCGATGATCATCGGTATCACGGTGAGGGGAAAGTGGACCCAGGCCTCGGCCGCGGCCATGGTGCGGCACTGGGTGAGGGCGAAGTTGCTCATGCTCATCAGCGCCAGGGCGCAGGCGAACAGCGCCAGGGCGATGTTGCGCCGGTCGTGGCGGCGGTGGACCCAGGCCACCAGGGCCAGAGACAGCGTGAGCACGCTGGAGATCAGCGCCGGTGTACCGAGGGGGTTCATGGCCGAATTCTAACGTGCCTGCGCACATTACGCCCCTTGATTTGCACTCCGCGGCTGCTACCGTGGGGCCATGAAGACGGCCGCCGACATCCGCTCCCTCCTGCACCCGGCCACCGCGCGCGGTTAGCGCTCCTTCCATCGGAAGGCGCGCTCGCCGTCCGTCCTTCGCCTTTTTTACTACACGACCGAACAAAACAAAGGAGACGATCATGAGTTCCATGTTTGTGGAGATCCGCGCCGCCGAGGGCGGCGACGACGCCAAGCTGCTGGTGCTGGAGCAGCTCAAGCTGTATCAAAAGGCCGCCGCGCTGGTGCATCTTTAGCCTCTCCGTGGTTGAGTGCCGGCCCGGGTTCGTGGTCTTTCGCGCCCGGGGCCGCGCCGCTGCCCGGCTCTTCGCCCCGGAGGCGGGGGGGCACCGCTGGCAGCGAGTGCCACCCAACGAAAAGCGGGGCAGGGTACACACCAGCACCGTCACCGTGGCGGTGCTGGAGGAGCCAGCGCCGGCCGAGGTGCGGGTGCACCCCCGGGACATCGACGAGCGCTTCGTACGCGGCAGCGGCGCCGGGGGCCAGCACCGCAACAAGACCTCCACCGCCGTGGCGTTGCTCCACCGGCCCTCGGGTATCCGGGTGCGGGTGGACGGCGGCCGGAGCCAGCACCTCAACCGCCAGACCGCCCTGGACATCCTGCGCGCGAGGCTGCTGCAGCGTCAGCGCGAACAGCACACCGGCGCGATTAACCGCCGGCGGCGGGACCAGGTAGGCAGCGGCATGCGCGGTGACAAGGTACGCACCATACAGGTACGCAATGGCAAGGTCCGCGATCACCGCACGGGAAAGCGCACATCCGTGCGCCGCTATCTACGCGGCCACCTGGAGGACCTGCGGTGATCACCGGGGACGCCTGATCTTTGCTGAGCGGACCGGGGCCCGGGACGGGCACGTGAGGGGATGAGGGGGTGAGGGGGTGAGGGGGTGAGGAGAGGCGGACGCTCAGTCTGTGGCGAGTAATCCGAGTGATACGGCAGGTGCACCTGCACCTTGACCTGACGGGTGAAGCCACGGCAGTGCCGGTTGGCTGATAAAGGGGGAGGCGCGGCCACGGCTTCTGACCGGACGGTGGTCCGGGTCTGGTTGGCCGGCTTCTGGTAGCGCCGAGGTCCGGGCGGGCGATACGGTTGTGTAGCATCCTCAAGCCAGACCGCAGGTCTCCCGCCAGGTCGCGACAGGTTGGAGGGCAAAGCGTCGATAGTTCCAGGCAGACCGCAGGTCTCACGCCAGGTCACGACAGGCTGGAGGGCAAAGTGTCGTTAGTTCCAGGCAGACCGCAGGTCTCCCGCCAGGTCGCGACAGGTTGGGGGGCAATGTGTCGATAGTTCCAGGCAGATCGCAGGTCTCACGCCAGATCACGACAGGTTGGGCGGAAAAGCGTCGATAGTTCCACGCAGACCAACGATCTCCCGCCAGGTAGCGACATGTTGCAGGGGCAAAGCGTCGTTTTGACCCACCAGCACGGCCGTGTGGCCCGCCCGGACCCACGCTCGTCCAGAAACTGGCCATTTTCACCCGGTCCATCGTCCGTCGCCAAACCACGGCCATCACACCCCTTTATCAGCCAGCCCACCCCGCTACCCAAAACGTCTCGAGCCTGGAGGCCAGCACAACCATCGCGCGCTTGCCCACCAGCACGGCCGTGTGGCCCGCCCGGACCCATGCTCATCCAGAAACTGGCCATTTTCACCCGGACCATCGTCCGTCCCAAACCATGGCCAGCACACTCCCCCTTTTATCAGCCAGCTTACCCCGCTACCCAAAACGTCCCGAGCCTGGTGGCCAGCACAACCATCTGTTCTCTGTTCTCTGACGACTCGTATTCACCCACCGATCCCCTGCGCGTGGAGGACCTGCGGCAGCTCCCCTACCAGTGCCGCCCCTGCCGGCGCAGGTAACGCAGCAACAGGTCGAGCTCGTCGGTCTGGATGATGCTCACCCCGCGGCGGACGAGCCAGCCCCAGGTGTGGTCGGGATCCCGGGCCGCCTTCTCGTCGGCGTGGCCGCCGGCGAGGTGTCCGCCCCACAAGGTATTGACCCAGACCCGGGCGCCGGCCTGGCGCACGCGCCGGAGGAACGCCTCGCTGACGATGGGGTCGGTGTCGTGGCCGAAGATGATCTCCACCGCCGGCGGGCGCAGCGCGGTGAGGTACCGCTGCACGGCCTCGGCGGTGCTGCGGTCGAGCTTGGCCGGGTCGGTGACCTCCCGGCCCACCACCGGCATGTAGATTGGACGCGGCTTCAGCTTACCCAGCAGGGCCTGCACCTCGGCCACCGGGGCCTTGCCCTTGAAGATGGCGTGGTCCAGGGTGCCGGTGCGGGCGAGCACCCGGTGCACCTGCTCGCTGTAGTGGTACGCCTTGTCCAGGTTCACCATGCAGCGGCCTCGCATCACGACCATGGCCTCGGCCAGGGTCGGCACGCGGTGCCCGGTGAGCCGCCCGTCCGACATCTTCAGCCGCAGCCGTCGCACCTGGGCCAGGGTCAGGTCCACTACCTTGCCCCGACCGTCGGTCGTGCGGTCCACGGTCTCGTCGTGCATCAGCACCAGGTGCCCGTCCCGGGTGCGGCGCAGGTCGATCTCCACGATGTCCACGCCGAGGCGGACGCAGCTGCGGATGGCGGCCAGGGAGTTCTCCGGCGCCCGCTTCCAGTCCGCGCGGTGGGCCACCACCAGCACCATCTTGCCCCGGGGATTCAGCAGCTCGGCGCGGACGCGCGCAAGCTGTGAGGCGCGGCCCGCCTGGGGCTGGCCCGCCGGCGCGGGCGCGGGAGCGCCGCCGCAGCCGGCCAGCAGCAGCAGCACAGTGGTGAGCGCGCGGGTGCGGATCATGAAGGCCTCCCTCAGTCGCTGCGGTTGGCCTGCTGCAGCACCGCCTCGAGGATGTGGCGCTTCATGCGATAGACCCTGGCGGTTTGCTCCTCGTACTTCACCCTCCCCTCCAGCTTGAAGTTCTCCTTAACCAGGGCCTGTAGCTCGGTGTTGGGGCGGTCGCCGGGGCCGTAGTGAGTGTTGTCCTCCAGGACGAAGGGGATGTCCTCGGACTCGCGGCAGTTGGTGAGGATGCGGTGCAAGCAGGCGCCCAGCTTACGCGCCTGATACAGGGCGCAGGGGGCGGTGAGGGTGCCGGTGCGGCCGGAGTAAAAGAGGATCTCCTGTGAGCGAGTGATGATGCACTCGCCGGGGCCGAAGGTCTTGCGCACCAGCTGCCCCACGCGGCGGTTGTACAGGTCGCGGTCCAGGTCCGGCCGCAGATCCCAGCGCTCCACGAAGCCCGCGGCGAACCAGGCCGCCACGCCGACGCAGAGCGCCGGCGCCAGCAGGCCGGCGGGCCAGCGGGTGACCTTCCGCCGGATCAGGCGATCCACCCCCCCAGCCGCCGCCGCCAGGCCGCGCATGAAGGCGAGGAAGACCAGGGGGACGGCGTAGACGTAGTAGCGGCCCGGCGTCTGCGAGGCGGCCAGACCGACCATCGGCGTCATGAAGACCAGCAGCCAGAGGCCGGGCCGCCAGTCCCAGCCCAGGCGCGTGCCCGGCCGCGGCCGCAGCCAGGGGCCCACGAGGCCGAGCAGCATCAGCGCGGCCACCACATGCCAGGTAAACGGCGCCCGGGCCCAGCCGCCGAGCACCTCCTGCTGCAGCTGCCCCGCGGCGTCGCCCAGGCGCTGCTGCACCAGGGCCACGGCCTGGCCGATGGTCATGGCGGTCTCGGCGGACTTGCCGCTGTAGGTCGCGATGCCCTCGGAGTAGACGTGGACCACGTGCCACAAGGATGTGGGCGGGTGGCGCATCATGCACAGCCGCCAGACGAGGTAGCCCAGGCCCATGGCCGCGGCCGGCGCGAAGAGCCGGTAGAGCCAGCGCGCGCCGGGCAGGCGACGGGGGTCCCGCAGCCAGGTGATCAACCGCCGGGCCAGCCCCGGCACCGCGTCGCCCTCCGCGGCCGGCGGCCGCGCCGGCGGGTCGGACAGCACCAGCAGCAGCGCGGCGGGCACGGCGAAGGCCAGGGACAGGTAGTGGGCCGCCCCGGCCAGGCCCACGGCCAACCCCGCCGCCCCCAGCCGCCACCAGCGCCCGCTGGCGGCCCACCAGCTCAGCAGCGCCAGCAGCACGATGGCCAGCTGCTGGGTCGGGTCCACGCCGAAGAGGCCCTTGGCGCCCAGCAGCGCCGGTGAGCAGGCCACCATGATGGCGGCGCCCACGGCCGCGGCGCGACCCGAGGTGGCGCGGCCCAGGGCGTAGGCCACCAGGGCCAGGGCCAGCGACAGCAGGTGGTTGATCATGTGCCCGGCGAAGACCGCGTCGCCGAACAGCGGCGTGGTCAAACCGATGAGCGTTGTGTAGACCGGCGCGCGGTTGCGGTCCAGCAGCCCCCCCTCCATCCACTTGAGGGCGTCCACCGCCCAGTGGCCGGCGTCGGGGCCCGGGAACAACGTCAGGTCGCCGATCCAGCCCACGGTCCACCACCAGTCACGGGCCTCGGTGGCGCCGAGCAGCGCGGGCTCGGGCACCTCCCGCACCTGGGCCTGCCAGCGGATGATCAGCACCATCAACACCACGGCCACGTCCAGGACCACGGCGGCGGCCAGCGCGGCGCGCCGGTTCTGCCGCAGCGCCCGAAGCCGGGCCCCCCACCGCTGCAAAACCGACCCCTCTCCCCCATCCGCGCTCTCCGCGTTCTCCGCGGTTTCTTCCCCGGGGTCGGTGGAGGTCGAACTCTGCTTGCCACCAGTCTCAGCCATCGCGGTAGTCACCCTTGCCGATGGTGGTGAAGGCCAACAGACCGCGGGCGTTGCGTCGCAGATCCTCCAGCGAGCGCACGGCCAGCAGCCGGCGCGCCAGGTAGGACGGCCGGCGGTAGAAGCGCCTGGCCGCCAGCTCGTTGAGCCGGGCCATCTGGGCGAAGGTCATGGAGTGGGGCACGAAGGAGATGAGGTTGGTGCTCCACTGCCCCGTGAGTCGGCCGTGGCGCGGCAAGTCGTCGTAGATCTGCGAGCCCTTGTAGGGCACCAGGTTGAGGAATGAGGCGTAGTCCAAAGGCAGGCTGCAGGCCAGCTCGATGGTCTGCAGGCCCTCGGCGAAGGTCTCGCCGGGGATGCCGAACATGAAGGTGCCGAAGGTCTCGATGCCCGCCTCGCGGGTCAGCCGGATGGCCTGCCGGGCCTGCTCCACTGTGGTGCCCTTGCCCACGGCGTCCAGGTTCTTCTGCACGCCGGACTCCAGTCCGTAGAGCAGCTTCCAGCAGCCGGCGCGGCGCATGGCGGCCAGCAGCTCGGCGTCCACCTCGTCCACCCGGGCGTTGGCGCACCAGGTCAGGTCCAGGCCGTGCTGCTCCATGCGCCGGCACAGCTCCAGCGCGCGGCGGCGGGAGATGGTCAGCCCCTCGTCGTAGAAGGTCACGTGGCGCACGCCGTGGCGCCGCACCATGAGCTCCAGCTCGTCGAGCACCGCGTCGACGCTGCGCCGGCGCAGGCGCCCCTCGGCCACGCAGAAGGTGCAGCGGCGGTTGCAGCCGCGGGTGGTGATCAGGTTCATCGACGGCAGGCGATTGTAAAAGCCCACCGACGGGCGATAGCGGCGCAGGTCCAGCAGGGAGTAGTCGGGCAGGGGCAGGCGGTCCAGGTCGCCCTCGGGGGGGCGGGCCGCGTTGACCACCACCCGCTGGCCGTCCCGCCAGGCGAGCCCCGGCAGCTGCTCGACGCCGGCGCCGGCCTCCAGCGCCTCGCACAGCTCCACCATGGTCTGCTCACCCTCGCCGATGACGGCGTAGTCCAGGGCGGGGCACAGCTGAAGGGTCTCCTCCTGCCAGCAGCTGGCCATGGGCCCGCCCAGCACCAGGGTGGCCCGGGGCGCGGCCCGGCGCAGCGATCGGGCCAGGGCCATGGTCGGCTCCCAGTTGTGGCGCATGGCCGACAGCCCGATGACCCGCGGGCGGTGGGCCCGCACCGCGTCGAGCAGCGCGGCCTCGGGTTCCAGGGCGCCGTCGCGCAGGGTCACCTCGTGCCCCGCCTGGCGCAGGGCGGCGCCGACGTAGAGCAAGCCCAGGGGCTCGGAGAACCCGCCCACCGTGCCGAGCAGACGGTTGATCAGCCCCCGCCGCCCCACGCTCCCCGGGTGCACCGTGGCGAAGGACCACGGCGCGATGGTCAGCATCACCCTCACGGCGCGGCCCCCGGGGTGAGGAAGTGGAAGTACTTGGCCCAGTAGCGCTCGGCGTTGATGTCCTCGCGGCGCAGCACGTCCACCAGCCTGATGATCACCCGGGCCAGCCCGTCGTGGCGCGGCAGGAAGCGGAACAGGCGGCGGGAGAGGATCTGCTGGTTGAGCCCCGGAGGAAGCTGCAGCAGCACGGCCAGCAGAAAGTGCAGCCGCCGCTGCCGCGTGGTCACCCCCGCGGTGCCGCCCAGGGCGAAGGACTCGGAGCCGCGCCCCCGCTCCAGCTCCTCCACCGCCGCGGGGTCCAGGGCGCCGGCCGCCAGCGCCTGCTCCACCACCTCGGTGGCCGGGTAGTAGCGCATGTAGTAGTCGGAGATGCGCGAGGGGCGCACGCGGTTGTAAAACGCCAGCGACTCCAGCACGTCGGCCTCTGTCTCGCCGGGCACGCCGCTGATGTTGTCCAGCACCACCTTGATCCCGGCGGCGCGGAACAGCTCCACCGCCCGGCGCACCTGGTCGATGTCCTCGGGCCGGCGCAGCGCCCGGCGCAGGCGGCGGTTGATGGTCTGCACGCCCATCTGCACCTCCCAGCAGCCCATGTCGGCCAAAAGGTGCACCACGTCGCGGTCCACGAAGCGGGGGTTGACGCTGCACCAAAACGGCAGGGCCACCTCGTGGCGGTAGCGCGGGGCGAGCCGCTCCAGCCAGGCGCGGTCCGTGGTGAAGACGTCGTCGTAGAACTGCACGCGCTCCAGGGGCCAGGTGGCGCGGGCCCGCACCAGCTCACCGAGCACCGCGTCCACGCTGCGGCGGCGCACGTAGCGCCCCTTGCCGCGGTAGAGCCGGCGCATGCTGTCGTTGAAGCAGTAGGTGCAGCGGTTGGGGCAGCCCCTCGACGTCATGGTCATGTAGTCCCGCCGCAGATACGGCAGCTGGTCGTAGAACAGCTCCTTGTGAGGCAGGGGCAGGGCGTCGAGGTCCTGCAGCAGTGGGGCGAGGTCGGTCTGCACCACCTGGCCATGGCGGCGGAAGCAGAGGTTCGGCACGTCGTCCACCGGGCGGCCGGCCTCCAGGCGGTCGGCCAGCGCCACCAGGGCGCGCTCCCCCTCGCCCACCACGGCGTAGTCCACGACCGGCTCCTCCATCACCCGCCGGGGCACCGACGAAACGTGCACCCCGCCGAAGACCACCGGCAGACCGAGGCGCTGCTTCAGCTCGCCGGCCACCTCGCAGGCCCAGGTGAAGTCCTCGGTGACCACGGAGAAGGCGAGAAGATCCGGCCTCTCGCCTTCCGCCCGCGCCAGCATGGCCTGGCGCCGGTCCAGCAGCCGGGCCAATAGCGGCGCGCGGGTGTAGTGGTCGTCGAAGAGCCGCGGGTCGAAGGCCAGGGCGGTGCGGTGGCCCGCCTCGCGCAGGGCCGCCGAGAGGTACTCCACGCCGAGGTTCTCGTAGCCGCTGTAGACGAAGAGGACCTTCATGCCGCGCCGGGGGCCTCGAGCAGCGCGCCGGGCCGCGGCGAGCGCAGCAGCCCGCGGCAGTAGCCGGCGTTCCACGCGGCCAGGGTCACCGCCAGCAGCCCCGTGCACTGCAGGGCGTGGCCCGGGTGGCCGGTCTTGACCCAGAAATAGACCAGGGCCACCACGGCCAGGCCGAGGAACCAGGCCGCGCCCGCCGGGGGGCTGGCCAGACAGAGCGCAGCCGTGGCGCCCGCGGCCGCCGCCGTGACCAGGGGCAGGTAGCTGATGCCGCGGAAGAAGCCGTAGCGTTTCGTCAGCACTCCCCCGGAGAAGCAGCCGTAGCGCTCCATCATGCGGGCGAACCCGGCCAGGGTGCGGGGCCGGTAGTGCTGCACCACCGCCGCCGGGTTGTACATCAGCCGGTAGCCCCGCCGCCGCAGGCGCACGTCGAGGTCCAGGTCCTCGCCGGGGTAGAGCGCCTCGTCGAAGCCGCCCACCTCCACCAGGGCGTCCCGGCGGTAGGCCGCGTTGCACGAGGGGTTGTGCTCCACCTCCTGCAGGCGGGCGTGCTCCCGGGTGTAGCCGCCGATGAAGCTGATGGCGACGAAGAGCCGCTGGATGGCCAGGCCCAGGGGGCCCTCGTCGTCGGGCGACAGCTGCGCCCCCCCGGCGCCGGCCACGGAGTCGTCGTCGAAGCAGCGGGTCAGCTCCTGCAGCCAGCGCGGGTGCACCAGGCAGTCCGAGTCGGTGAAGGCCACCAGCTCGCCGCGGGCCTGGCGCAGGGCCAGGTTGCGCGCCCTGGACGGCCCGCCCGCCTCGGCGGTGACGACGGTCACCGGGTGATCGCGGAAGAACGATCCCGGCGCCACGCCGTCGCAGACCACCAGCACCTCCCGCTGCGCGGACGGGTACTCCAGCCGCGCCAGGGCGTCGAGGCAGCGGGCCAGGGTGCGGTCCAGCCGGTGGGTCGGCACCACAACCGAGACCGAGGGAATGTCCGCGCGAGAATCCAAGGCTGAAATTTTACCAGAAGGGGGCCCGCGGCTCAGCCGTTGAAGTGCAGCTTCTTGAGGTAAAAGGCGGCGTGCAGTCCCACCGGGGTCAGCGACCGCTTCTCCAGCGCCACGTGGGCCAGCTCGGAGAGGTTGGGCCCCACGAAGCGCGCCCGCCGCCGGGCCAGGATGCGGTCCCGGGCGGCCACCACCTCCCGGCGGGTGAGGCCGTCGTCCAGGCGCACGGGCAGCTCGGGCCCGCGCCAGGCGAAGTAGCTCATCTGCTCGTAAGAGGAGATCTGCAGGCGGCCCTCGTCCTCCAGCCGCCGGCGCAGGGCGGTGCCTGGCAGGGGCGCGTACTGGGAGAGGAAGAGGCTGGTGGGCTGCAGCCGCTGCACCAGCTCCTCGGTGAGCGCCAGGCTGGTTCGGGTCTCGTCCGGCGAGCCGAGGATGACGAAGGCGTGGGTCTTGAAGCCGTGGGCCCGGGCCAGGGCGAAGGTCCGCTCGATGCGCGCGGTGGTGGTGCGCTTGGCGAAGCAGTCCAGCAGCCGCTGGTCGCCCGACTCCACGCCGAACATGATGTAGTAGACGCCCAGGCGTTTGAGCAGCAGCGCCAGCTCCTCGTCGAAGATGTCGACCCGCGAGAGCACGATGAACTGCACCTTGCCCAGCAGGCCCTTGCGCTCCAGGTGGTCGGCGATGTCGCGGATCCACGGCCGGTGCAGCACGAACAGGTCGTCGTCGATGTGGAAGCGGCGGTTGCCGTCCTGGTGGTGCAGCCGCTCGATCTCGTCGGCCACCGCCGCTGCGCTCTTTTTGCGGAAGCGGCCGGTGACCTCGCCGAGGGCGGGCTGGCAGAAGGCGCAGGTGTAGGGGCAGCCCCGGGTGAGGATCAGGCCGGTGTAGCCGCTGGCGCGGTAGCGGCGGTAGGTGGGCAGCAGCTCCCGGTCCGGCGGGGGCAGGGCGTCGATGTCGCGGATCCAGCCGGCGGGCGGGTTGACCACCACGCGGCCGCCGCTGCGGTAGCTCACCCCGGCGACGCCGGCGGGCTGCTCGCCGTACTTGATGCGCTCCAGCAGCGCCACGAACGACTCCTCGCCCTCGCCGGCGACGATGAAGTCCAGCTGCGGCAGGTCGGCCCACAGCTCGCCGGCGCAGATGGTGGCGTGGGGCCCGCCCATGACGGTCTGGGCGCCGAGGCGCTGCGCCAGCACACATAGCTTGCGTGCCACGGGGTACAGGTCGGTGGACAGCGACAGGCCCACCACGTGGGGCCTGAAACGGGCCAACTCGGCCTCGACCCGGGACAGGTCCGCGTCGAACGAGGGGTCGAAGAGCCGCGCGTCGTGGCCCGCGGCCCGGGCCACGGTGGCCAGGCTGATCAGCCCCAGGGGCGGCAGGAAGCTGCGGGTCTGGTGGAACAGGCGGGGGAAGACCAGGGCCACGCGGAGGCTCACGGCAGCCGCTCCCTGATGATCGACCCGAGGAACCGCCACCCGTGGCGGAAGATCTTCAGCTTGGAGTGCCCCCCGCGCTCCTTGTAGTCGATGGGGATCTCCACCACCGGGATGCGGCGGCAGAGGCAGCGCGACGTGAGCTGGGGCGAAAAGTCCAGGTCGTCGGACAGGCCGTCCCAGTCCAGGGTGGAGAGCAGGTCAGCGCGGAAGACCCGCATGCCGCTGCAGACGTCGCTGAGGGTGGAGCCGAAGAGGATCTGGCACAGCCGGGCGTAGAGCCGGTTGCCGATGCGGCGCAGGGGCTCCATCTCGTTGGGGATCACCATGCGCGAGCCGATGCACATGGCCGCCGCGTCGTCCCGCTCCATGCGCTGCAAAAGGCGCGTCAGCTCGGCCGGCGGGTAGGTGGCGTCGGCGTCGAGAAAGGCCACGTAGTCGAAGCCCCCGGCGTGGGCGAAGCCGGTGCGCAGGGCCGCTCCGTAGCCGCGGTTCTCCGGGTGGCGGATCACGGTCACCGAGTCCATGCCTTCGAGCTGCTCGGTGCCGTGGTCGCTGGACCCGTCGTCCACGCAGATGATGTGGTAGTCGCAGCCCGAGCCCCGGACCGCCTCGTCCACCTGGCGGATGATGCGCGGCAGGTTCGCCGCCTCGTTGAAGATCGGCACCACGACGGCCATGGAGGGAGATGCCGGCATGTTACGACGATGCCTCGACCGCCGAAGGTTCAGGCGGCGCGGTTGAGAGTTGAGAGTTGAGAGTTGAGAGAACTGCGAGGCGCGACGTTTGCGCCCGCTCCTCATTCAAGGAAGGCCGATGCTTGAAGGTTGGCCCTGTCGCAAAGCTGGCGTCTTGCCCGGGTCTTGCAAACCGGCAATACCCCTCTGAACTCTGAACTCTAAACTCTAAACTTCCTGTCATGAGTTGGAGCCTTCAAGCTATCTGATCCCTCGAACCACCAAACGGAGACAGCGCCTTGAGCTTGCTGGCCATGTCGAGATATCCCTTGTAATTCTTCAATATTACAGGGAGATAGCCAGGCCTCAAATAGAATTTTCGCAGAAACTCCCGAAAGCGGCGCTGCAGCACCGGGTCGTCGCTGTGGATGAAGGTGCGGTGACGGTACTCGGCGTTGGCCCCGTGCTCGCTGGCGAAGGCCGCCGACCCCGGCAGGGGCAGGAAGATCGAGAGCCAGAGGTAGTCGGGGTTGATGCGCCGGGCCAGGTCCACGGACTGCAAAAAGTCCTCCCGCTCCTCGCCGGGCAGGCCCACCATGAAAAAGGCCTTGGTCTTCATGCCGAGCTGCCGCGCCTGGCTGAAGGTCTGCTCCACGCTGGCCACGGTGATGTCCTTTTGGATCTTGCGCAGCACCCGCTCCGAGCCGGACTCCACGCCCAGCTCCACCATCTGGCAGCCGGCGCGGTGCATCAGGCGCAGCAGCTGAAGCGGCATGCCCACCCGGGTGATGGCCGCCCAGCGCAGGTCCAGGCGGGCGTCGAGCATGGCCCGGCAGATGGCCTCGGCGTGGTCCACGCTCTCGGTGAAGGTGTCGTCCATGAAGACCAGGTTCTTGACGTCTCGTATGGCCAGGTTGGCGCGGATCTCGGCCACCACGTTGTCCGCGCCGCGGAAGCGCGTGCGGCGCGTAAAGACCGTGTGCCGCGAGCAGAAGGTGCAGCGCGAGGCGCAGCCCCGCGACGAGATGATGCGGATCACGCCACGGCCCGGCAGGCCGTACTCCTGGTCCGCGGCGTACCTCGACCAGTCCAGCAGCGACAGGTCCGGGATCGGGATCTCGTCCAGGTCCTCCACCAGCTCGCCGAAGCCGGTGTGGACGTACCCGTCGCCCTCGTCGCGGTAGACCAGCCCCGGGATCTTCTCCGGCGCCTCGCCGCCGGCCACCCGCACCAGGGTCTGCTCCCCCTCCCGCACCGCGGCCAGGTGCGCCCCGCTCTCCTCCAGGCTCTGCTCGGGCATGGCCGACACGTGGGGCCCGCCGATGAGCACCCGGGCGCCGGCGGCCGCGGCGCGCCGCGTGATCTCGGCGGCCCGCGGCAGCAGCGGGCTGGAGATCGAGATGCCCACCAGGTCGGGCCGGTGCCGGCTCACGTCGCGGGCGGCGTCGTCGCCGGCCATCTCGTCGCAGAGCACCACCTCGTGGCCCGCCCGCCGGGCCGCGGTGCCGAGGTAGAGCAGGCCCAGGGGCGTGTGCCGCAGACCCACGCGGTACAGCGAGTGAGGCGTGCCGAGCAGGTCCGGCCGCACCAGCATCACCCTCATGAGCCGCCTCCCGAAAAGAGGCGGAAGCGCAGGTAGGTGTGGAGCATGGACAGATAATAGCCCAGCTCGCCCGGGTTCCGGCATAGCTCCAGCAAGTAGCCCGGCCGCAGGTAGAAGCGGCGAAGGAACGCCCGATAGCGGCGGGTCAGCTCGGGGTCCTCGGAGTGGAGGTACGAACCGGCGCCCGTGGAGCCGGCCGCGGCCGATCCCGGCGGCGGCGCCTCGATGTACAGCCGCGTGCCCGGCAGCGGCACGAGGATGGAGAGCCAGAGGTACGAGGGGCGGATGCGGATGGCCAGCTCCACGCTGCGGTCCAGCTCCGCGGGGCCCTCGCCGGGCAGGCCGATCATGAAGAAGGCCTTGGTCTTGATCTTGGCCCGCCGGGCCGAGGCGAAGACCCGCTCCACGTCGCGCAGCTTGATGCGCTTTTTGACCCGGCGCAGCACCTCCTCGCTGCCGCTCTCCACGCCGAAGCCGATGAGCACGCAGCCGGCGCGCTTCATCAACGCCAGGGTGTCGGGCGACAGGTCCACCCGGGTCAGGCAGGACCAGCGCACGTCGAGGCCGCGGTCCAGCAGGGCGTGGCAGAAGGTCCGCGTGCGCTCCTCGGAGAAGACGAAGTTGTCGTCGGAGAAGGTGAAGCTCTCCACGCCCCAGCGCGCCCGGGCGTCCTCCATCTCGGCCACCACGCTCTCCACGCTGCGGGGGCGCACGCGCCGGCCGAACACCGCCGACGCGCCGCAGAAGGTGCAGCGGTAGCTGCAGCCGCGGGAGCCCATGATGGTGGTCCAGGTGCGGTCCGGCGGCACGACGAAGCCGAACTCGCCCGTGCCCCGGTAGTGCTCCCAGTCCAGCAGGTGCCGGGCGGGGAAGGGCAGCGAGTCCAGGTCGGCCAGCGGCGGCCGGGGCACGTTGAAGCGGGGCTCGCTGCCCGCGCCGGCCACCACCGCGCCGGCCACGCCGTCCCAGGAGCCGGCGCGGCAGAACTCGGCCAGGGCCAGCTCGCCCTCGCCCACCACCGCCGCGTCCGCGCCCGTGTCGGCCAGGCTCTCCGCCGGCAGCGCCGAGGGGTGGGGCCCGCCGATGGCCGTGCGGCACCCCCGCCGCCGCGCGTGCTCCAGGATGGCTGCGGTGCGGGCCACCATCGGGCTGGTCACGGTGACGCCCACCAGGTCGCCGGGCTCCAGGGCGTCGATGCGGGCCCGGTGGTCGTGGCCCACCAGCTCGTCGCACAGCCGCACCTCCACCCCCTCGCGCTCCAGGGCCGCGGCCAGATAGAGCAGCCCCAGGGGGGGATAGAGCCCGGCCACGTCGCGCTTGAACAGCTCCTCGCGGGGCAGGTCAGAGGGGCGTATGAGCAGGGCCTTCACGACGTCCTCATCAACCGTGGAACTTCTTTTGCCGGCGGTAGAACATGGCCCGCATCAGCATGCGCCGCGGCGAGCGCTCCCGCAGCAGGGTGCCGAGGGCGTCCGCGGCGTTGGAGACCCAAAAGCGCAGGCGCCGGGAGCGGAGGATGCGGTCCCGGCAGGCCTCCACCTGGGCGTAGCTCACCGTGGTGGAGCGGAAGGTCAGCGCCCCGTCCATCCAGGAGTAGTAGCTGCTGTGTTCGGTGGAGCGCAGGTCGAGCAGGCCCTCGCCGTAGAGCTCCTCGTAGAAGCTGGTGCCGAGGGTCGGGGCGAACAGCGAGATGAAGACGCTGCTCGGCTTCAGCTGTCGCAGCAGCTCCTCGGTCTTGCGCAGGGTGCCCGGCGTCTCTCCCGGCGCGCCGAGGATGACGAAGGCGTGGGTGCGGAAGCCGTGCCGCCGGGCGATGGCGAACGCCCGCCGGATCTGGGCCAGGGTGACGCCCTTGCCCATGGCGTCGAGCATGCGCTGGGAGCCGGACTCCACGCCGAAGAGCACGTAGTACAGGCCCATGCGGGCCAGCAGCGCGGCCGCCTCCTCGTCGAAGGTGTCGGGCCGCCCGAGGGCGATGAAGCGCAGCTTGCCCGCAAGATCCCGGCGCTCCAGCTCCTCGACGATCTGGCGTAGCCACCGCTTGTCGAAGACGAAGAGGTCGTCGTCGATGAGGAACGAGTCGTTGCCGTAGCGCCGGTAGAGCTGCTCGATCTCGTCCACCACGTTGACCGCGCCGCGCTTGCGGTACGGGCCCGCCACGCGGGACAGCGTCGGCTGGCAGTAGCGGCAGCTAAAAGGGCAGGAGCGCGACAGGATCAGCTCGGTGAAGCCGCTGTCGCTGTAGCGGGCGTAGGTCGGCAGAAGCTCCCGGTCCGGGAAGGGGAAGGCGTCCAGGTCCCGCTGCCAGGGGGCGTCGAGGCCCTCCTCCAGACCGCCGGCCTCGTCGCGCTGGATCACGCCAGGCACCTGGTCGGGCCGCCGCCCCCGCGCCAGACACCGCAGCAGCAGCGGAAAGGACTGCTCGGCCTCGCCGGCCACCACCAGGTCCAGCGACGGTGTCTGCTCCAGCAGGCGCCCACGCTCCAGCGAGGCATGGGGCCCGCCCATGACCGACACCGCGCCGAGATCCCGGGCCGTGTCCGAGACCCGGCGGGCGGCCGGATAGAGGTCCGTGCTGACCGATGAGGCCACCACCTGCGGCGCGAAGGCTTTGAGGTCCCGCGTCAGCGGTGTAAGATCCACGTCGAAGGAGCTGTCAAACATGCGCACGTCGAAGCCGGCGTCGCGAGCCATGGTGGCGACCAGGGTCGGCCCAAGCGGGGGCAAAAAGCTCTTGGTCTGGTGCCTGAGCCTGGGATAGACGACCGCCACCTTCATGGGGGTAACAGTAGCACGAAAGGAGGGGCACCAGGCGCGGCCGGGGGGAACCCCAAAGCCTCAAGCCTGAAGCCTGACTCATGAAACGCCTGAAGATGATCAAGCTGTTCCGCAAGGGCGAGGGCCAGACGGGGCTGGACGCGCCGGAGGAAGACCTGCTGGCCAACAGCGCGCTTTTCCGGCAGCTGCCGCGCGCCGTCTATCACCAGCTGCTGCAGTCCATGACCCGGGTGAGCCTGGGCAAGGGCGAGGTGCTCTTCCAGGAGGGCGCCCGCGGCGACAGCTACTACGTGTTGCTCTCCGGTTGCGTCAAGGTCTGGCGCCGCCGGGGCAAGGGCCGCAAGGTGCTGGCCCAGCTCGCGCCCGGCGAGGCCCTGGGCGAGATGGCCATCATCAGCGGTCTGCCGCGCACGGCCACCGCCGAGGCCACCCGCGCCTCCGAGTTGCTGGAGCTCAAGCGCCAGACCCTGCGCCGCCTGTCGGCCAAGCACAAGAGCCTGGGGCGGATCCTGCGCCGCTTCTACAAGACCCGCTTCGTGGAGGACCTGACTCAGTGGTCGCCGCTCTTTAAGCCGCTGTCCGCCGAGGAGCAGACCCAGATCGTGGACAAGCTGCTGGTCTACAACTACGACAAGGGCCAGGTGATCCTCAAGCAGGGGGTCCAGGGCGGCGGGCTGCACATCATCATGCACGGCCGCGTGCGGGTCTACCGCGAGCTGCCCGACGACAAGCGCAAGGTGCTGGCCCGCCTCGGCCCGGGCGAGATGTTCGGCGAGATCTCGATCCTGCTCAACCAGCCGACCATCGCCGCCATCGCCGCCCTGCAGGAAACCCGCACCTGCTACCTGCCGCGCCGCGCCTTCTGCGAGCTGGTGCTGGACCACCCCGGCCTGCGGGTCTCGCTCTTCGACATCGCCGCCGAGCGCACCGCGCGCACCGGCCGCATCCTCGCGGGCAAGGAGACCTACGGCGAGGGCAGCATCAGCATGCTGTGATGTCGGTTTGGGCTCCTATCCGTCCCAGGAGAAGGTGGAGAACGGATTGTCCGGCTTGCCCAGCAAAAAGCCCTGGAGGATGTCGCAGCCGAAGTCGGTGACCGTGTCCCGTTCGGCGATGGTCTCGATGCCCTCGGCCACCACCATCATGCCGAGCTTGCCGCAGACGTCGGCCAGGGAGCGCACCAGCTCGGCCTTGGTGTTGTTCTGGTCGATGTCGCGGATCAGCGACATGTCCAGCTTGGCCACCTCGGGCTCCAGGTGGGCCAGGCTGGTCAGCCCGGCGTAGCCCGCGCCCAGATCGTCGACGGCGACGCGGAAGCCCATCCCCTTGAGCATGGCCACGCGCTCGCGCACGTCCTTGATGCGGTCGATGGAGGCCCGCTCGGTGATCTCCAGCACAACCCGCTTGGCCTTCTGGGACAGCGGCGCCCTCCGCGAGTACAGGTCGTCGTCCAGCAGGTCCGTGGGGTGGAGGTTGACGAAGAGGAAGGCGTCTTCCGGTGCCGAATCCATGGTGCCGGCCACCGAGGCGCGGATGGCCCGCCCCAGCTCGTGCACCTTGTCCAGCTGCTCGGCGAGGCGGAAGAACTCGCCCGGGTGGGGGATGGTCGGCTCCGAGGTGCGCAGCAGCGCCTCGTAGCCGTACAGCCTCTGCGGCGAGCACAGCACCAGCGGCTGGTAGGCGACCCACAGCGCTTCCACGCCCTTGGCGAAGCTGGCCTCCATGCCCGCCCGTTCGGTGATGCGCCGGCCCGTGGTGCCGAGCAGATCCAGGGCCGCGTGTTTGAGCCGCGCCAGCCGGTGCATCTTCACCGCGTAGCTGACCACCTCCTTGAGCTGGTCCGAGGCCACCGGCTTCTGCAGGTAGCGCAGCGCGCCGAGCTCGATGGCCTCCATGGCGGTCTCCAGCGCGGGCACGCCAGTGATCAGGATCACCGGCACGTCCAGGTCCTTACGGCGGATGTTGCGCAACAGCTCGGTGCCGGTCATGCCCGGCATGGAGATGTCGCTGAGCACCACGTCGTACTCCTTCTGGTTGATCATCTCCAGGGCCTCCATGCCGTTGGAGGCGCCGTCCACGGAGTAACCACCTATCTTGAGGATCCGGATCTGGGAGTTGAGCACCAGATCGTTGTCGTCCACGACCAGCACGTTGCCATCGGACATCTGATTTGTCCCTCGATGATTTAGTTCAACGATATGATCCGATCTATTGGCCGCACAATCAAGAAATGTGACCCCCGGGACTTTGAAGCGCGCGGCAGCGAGCGGACGTGGAGCTTGCGCTCCCCGCGTTGTCTTTCTGGAGGTCCAAGGGAAGGGACTTCAGGCGATCAGTAGGCGGTCTCACCGGCGCCGAACTTGCGCACGTAGATCTGGATGCGGACGCGGTCCTTCTGCTCGATCTCCACGAACTGCAGGCCGAGGCCGGGCATCAGCTCGGGGCGATCGGGCGTCTCCTCCTGGTACTCGCGCCACCAGGAGACCTTGCCCACCGCCGTGATCGGCCCCTTGCCGTCGGGCAGGTTGAAGTCGAACTCGAAGGTCTTGCCCATGAGGGGCTCCGGGTCCACGGCGGAGCCGGCGACGCAGAGAAAGAGACCACCCTCGGAGAGATTCTCGGACATGACCTTGCCCGAGAAGAAGTCCTTGACGAAGGAGTGCCCTCCCTCCTTGGGATCGACCTCAACGGCGAGGTCGAGTCGTTCATATCTACGCCTGTTTTCGCCAGTTTCTGACATGCGGGAACCTCATCAATGCAAGGTGGGATTATATAGCACCCTCACCGCCGGCCGCATAGGAAAAAATGGGTGAGGAATCAGGGCGCTTTCCCGGCACCGCCGGCTTCGGCACGCCGCGCCTCGCGCCCCTGGCGATAAGTGACGCGCATGCGGGGGGCGCCGTCCTTTCCGTAGTAGATCCAAAGGCCTTCCCGCTTGCCCTTGGCAAACTCGCCCGCGTAGCGCCGCTTGCCGTTGGTGTGCCAGCCCTGCCAGGCGCCGCTGTGCTCGCCCTGCTCGAAGTTGCCCCGATCCTTCTGCTGCCCGCCAGCGTAGGTGTAGATCCACTCCCCCTGGCGCAGGCCATCGACGAAGGCGCCGGCCGCTGCCTTGCCGCCGCCGCGGTGGTAGGTGATCCACGGCCCCTGCTGCTGCCCGGCGCGGTAGGTGCCGAGAAACTTGCGCGCGCCGGAGCGGTAGCGCCCCTCCCAGTTGCCCTCCTCCTTGCCGGAGACGTAGCGCCCGCTGAGCATGGTGGAGCCGTCGGCGTACCAGAAAGTCCACGGTCCGTGCTCCCGGTCGTCGTCGAAGGTACCCTGCCGCTCCTTTTTGCCCGTGGCGTGCCACCAGGTCCAGCGCCCGGTGCGCCGCCGCACCACGGCGCCGGAGTGGGTAGGCTGGCAGACCTTGCAGCCGGCGAAGCGCCGCTTGAGGTCCACCACCACCTTGCCCCCCCGGGCGCGGCAGCGGGCGTCGTCGGTGCCCTGCTCCTTGCCCATGCGGTAGTTCACCTCGCGCCAGAAGACACCGGAGTACCAGTAGGTCTTGAACACGCCGTGCCGCATGCCGAAGTCGTAGGGTCCCTGCACCGCCGGCTTGCCGTTTTCGTGGTACTCGGTCCAGGGGCCGTGCTTCATCCCCTTTTTGTAGACGCCGTCCTTCTTCTTCTCGCCGGTGTAGTAGTAGTCGACCCAGCGCCCCACCTGGCGTCCGGCCTTGTAGTCGCCGCGCCACATGCGCTGGCCGCCCAGGTAGTAGGCGGTCCAGGTGCCGCTGCGGTCGCCGCCGGCGTAGGCGCCGGTGAGCATGGCGTCGCCGCTCTTGTAGAACAGCTGGTACGGCCCGTGGGAGCGGCCCTTGCGGTAGACCCGGCGGCTGCGGCGGGCGCCGCTGGGGTAGTATTCGATCCACGGCCCGTGGCGCAGGTGGGACTTGAAGCTCCCCTGCTCGCGCTTCTTGCCGTCGGGGTAGAAGGCCACCCAGGCGCCGCTGCCCTTGATGACGTTTGAGCTGCCGTAGCGCTTTCCCTTGGGGCCCTGGAAGACGTGCAGCCCATCGGGGCTGCCGGCCTTGTAGGCGCCCCGGGTCAGCAGCTGACCGCCGGGGTGGAGCTCGCGGGCCGGGCCGTTTTTGAAGTTCTGCTTGTAGGGCGCCTCCCAGCTCAGCGCGCCCTTCTCATGGTAGCCCCGCCACACCCCCTCCTTGCGGCTGCCCACCGAGCAGCCCTGGGTGCGCTCCTTGTGGTCCACCTTCCACTGCCCGGCGGCCTTGCGGCAGGCCTTGGCGTGGTCGTCCTGGCGCACGTCCTTTATATACTCCACCTTCTGCCACTGCTGGCCGTTGGTGAACCACTCGGTGAAGGCGCCGTGGCGCTTGCCCTTGACCCAGGGGCCCCGGGAGGTGCGTGGGCCCTCCTTGTGATACTCGGTCCACACGCCGGTGCGCTCGTTTTCTTCGTAGGCGCCCTCGGACCCCTTGACCTTGTTCGGGTAGAAGAAGACCCACTTGCCCGTGCGCTTGCCCTTTTTGTACTGGCCCTCCCACAGCGGCGTGCACGAGGGGTAGTAGCCCCGGGACTCGCCGTGGAGCACGCCCTTGTCGAAGGTGGCGCGCCAGCACTCCTTGCCGCCGGGCTGCGACACCCAGCGGCCCTGGCGGCGGCGCTTGATCGTGCAGCCGGTGCCTCGGCCGTCGCTGGCCCACTTGCCCTTGCGCGCCTCGCACTGGGCCCGGGTGGAGATCACGGGGGGATCGGCGGAGGCGGTGGCGGGGAGCAGGAGGGCAGGGAAAACAAAAAATACAAAACAAGAAACAAGAAATGACAAATGGGGGCCATGGCAACGGTGGTCGCTGGTGCGGTCGCCACAGGCACGGACATTGCGGCTCGCGCAGCCGGCGCCGCCGATGTTCTCTTGCCTGCTCAATGCATTCGTCCCCATGTCTGCCTCGAAGACCTGATCACCATTTCGTGTTCTCTGTTCCAAATACCCCTGGCCTTCAGCGGTCTCCCGCCGTTGAAGCCGCCACCTCATTTTGAATTTTGGATTTCATGTTTTTTACTTTTTGTTTTCAGTCCCCAGCACGTCGCGCAGCACCTCGTCGGCGTCCCCTCGCACGGCGCTGCCGTCCAGGCTGTTGATGTCCCGCTGGGTCAGGTCGATCTTCGGCGCGAAGACCTTCTCGTGGAAGCGGTCCAGGGCCAGGGCCACCAGGGCCGCTCGGTCCTTGCCCGCCTTGCGCCAGGCCCGGGCCGCCTCGTCGTCCTTGGCGCCCCCGCCGGTGCTCAGGCTGCAGGCCACGCGCACGCCGCCGCGCCCCTCGAGGCAGACGCGCAGCGCCTTTGCGTCGCCGGTGACCCGCACGGTGAAGCCGAGCTGACCCGCGGTCAGCCGCCGGGACGACAACAGCCGCTTGCCCACCGCGCCGGCCAGCTCTCCAGGGCCGGTGCGGACGGTCACGGGCAGGCGCACGCCGAGGATGCGCAGCGCCGTGGGGAAGCGGTGCAGCACCGCGCGGAAGTGGCCCTCGGCCATTTTGGGCTGGCCCAGGCTCCAGGCGGCGGCCGCGGCCAGGGCGCGGGTGCGGCCTCGCAGCAGCACCTCGTCCTGGGGCAGCCCCTTGACCGCGCCGCGAGCCAGCGTCAGCGCTCGGCTCATGCGCCCGCCGCGGAAAGCCACCTCGGCCTCCAGGGCGTCGAAGTAGGGGGCGGTCTCCTTTTTCATGGTCTCCGAGGCCCGCAGGCGGGACAGCGCGCGCAGCATCACGCCGCTGCCCACCACCTCGATGAACTCGCCGGCGTGCCACGGCGGCAGCGGCTTGAGGTAGGGCCGCAGCAGGTGCAGCAGGTGGTCCTTGGACGACAGCAGCCGGGCCACTCGCCGCCGGGCGATCCAGGCCGCGCGGTGCAGGTTGGCCAGCCGGGCCCACAGCGCCGGTCGCTTGCTCAGCGGCCGCGCCGACGCCTGCTCCCGCAGGGCCTCGGCCTTGGCCATGATGGCGGCGTGGAAGTCCAGGGTGTAGATGACCTTCATCACCTCCTTGGAGAAGCTGGTCATGCCCACGCGGTCCGGCGAGACCATGATCCGCCCGGCCAGCTCGTGGGCCTTGTGGAACTTGCCCAGGGTGTACAGCAGCCGCGAGAGCCACGCCGTGTTGCTCATCTCGAACTGCTGGCGGTAGCGCTTCTCCACCTTGGACCCGCGGGCCGACTTCACCGCGTCCATGGCCTTCTGAAAGTCCGCCCGCAGCAGGTAGAGGTTGGCCAGGTGGGGGTAGGCCGAGGCCGGGCAGTCCTCGATGGGGGCCTGCACCGACTTGAGCGCCAGGCGCTCGGCCTCGCTGAAGCGATAGACCGCGAAGGCCGCCTCGGCGGTGTTCTGGTTGAGGATGCAGGAGCGGTGGCTGGTGGCGGTGACCGCCTTGAGCCCCGCCTTGAAGCACGGGCGCGGACGCAGCCGCTCGGAGTCCACGGCGATGAGCCCGTTGAGCCCGGTGATGCGTAGGTACTGGTCCTCGGACAGCGCCAGCTTGCGTGACAGCTTCAGCGCCTCATCGAAGCGGTGCAGCTTCATCAGCGGCCAGATGCGCCAGCGGTCCATCTTCGGCGTGTAGCGCGCGTCGGCGCGGTCCATGACCTTCAGCTGCTCCTCGCGGCGGTCCATCTCGCCGAGGATGATGGACTGCTCCACCAGGATCTTGCGGTGCCAGACCTTGGCCTGGTGGTCCGTCGGCCGGTCGCCGAAGCGCTTGACCAGGCGCTGCTCGGTGCGCCGGATGTGGTACAGCGCCCGGGGCAGGTTGGCCTCCTCATCGTGGTAGACCATGGCCATGGTGTAGCCGGCGATGATGGAGTTCGGCCGCTTGCGCAACAGCTTCTCGGCCTTCTCCCGGGCGCGGATGTGTTTCTCCGAGCGCAGCAAGCGCAGCAGCTCCTGCTCGGCGTCGTCCGGGCCGGGCCACTCGGCGGCGACGGTGTTGGGGAGGAGCAGGAGGAGGGAAATAAAAAATAAAGAACATGAAATTTGAAATTTAAAACGGGGGAGCCTTTTGAGGCGTTGCGGCAGCTTGGAGGTCATCTGTGGATCCTCCCCGGGGAGATGGGCTTTTCAACCAGGAACAAGGAACCAGGAACCAGGAATGTTGAATGGGGGAGCCTTTTGAGGCGCTGC